>Ga0210403_10004075_pt1 | contig 12664 bp, 4 predicted proteins | sample IncBWC19MmetaG_FD_150863 | JGI IMG/M metagenome (GOLD analysis project Ga0210403, IMG submission 150863) | Forest soil microbial communities from Barre Woods Harvard Forest LTER site, Petersham, Massachusetts, United States - Inc-BW-C-19-M | ecosystem: Environmental > Terrestrial > Soil >... | reverse complement strand
GCTTTTGCATCCGGGTTAACTGATCGACAAAAGATGCCCCATGGTTCACGTGAACGCGGAATGGCAACGTGTGCACGCACTGCCCAACCAGCGTATTGAAGCCAAGGGCCCCCTGCCCGGCAAAAGGCACGGCTACTACGAAGTCGTCTTTCCCACTCAGCCGATACAACCAGGTCGAAAAAGCCGTCAGGAGAAACGCAAACGGAGTATTTCGCAGCTCGCGGGCAACACGCTTTACGTCCGCATAAAACTGCGGAGCGAGGCGGAGATTGGCGCGTGCCGCCTCGTAGGAGCGGACCGGAGGCCGCGGGTTTGCAGTTGGCAAATCGAAAGGAGGAGGAAGCGTTCTGAACTGGGACAACCAGAAGTCGTCACAGTCCTTCGTCGAAACGGAGGTTCGTTCCTGCTCTTGCCATGACGCGTATTCACGCATCTGTATCGGCGGCTCAAGTGGCAGTTCGCGCTTATCGAGGAAAGCGGAGTAGACCGTGCCGATCTCTTCCAGGACCACCTTGAACCCCCAACCGTCACAGATGATCATCTGCGCCGTAAACACGAGCAGATGTTTGTTTGGCGACAATTTGATTAGCTGGAACGATGCGAGCGGACCTTCAGCGAGGTCGAAAACCTGCTGGCCGTCCTGTTCGAGGATTTCGGTCAGTTGGGCGGCAGCATCGGCGGAGGAGAGACTGCTCAGATCATGGGAGCGCATTTCGAACGGCATAGATGGTCGTACGACAACTTTGGAGCCATCCTCGCTGAACGTGGAACGAAGGGCTTCATGCCGCTTCACAATTTCAGCGACGGCCCACTCCATCGCTGACACATCAAGTTCGCCTTCGAGTTCGACGACATTGGTTCCGTTGTTGGCCGCCGACGCTTCTGGACGCATTTGCGCTGCGATCCACATCTCCCTTTGTAAGTCGGTCAGGGAGTGTTCGGCTGAGCCAGCGTGGGTGAGAGCTGCGATTGGTCTCTCTTCCACGGTCGGGGAAATCGCCGTCGACGAATACCGCGTCGCCTCGGTCCCACTCTCCTTTGGCAGCTTGGAACGATTTCCAAAGATACCGTCCTCTACCATTACTTCCACACTGTCCGTGAAGGCTTGCACCAGATGCTCGATGTCCTGCTCGCTTTGAGCGTCGGTCATGTAGCTCGGGAAGCCTTCAGCAATGTGAACCCCACGATAGCGAAGATGGAAACAAAGCAAGTTGGCAAGTTCGGCCTGCTCTTTGATCCGAAGGTACATCTGCGAGGCAAAATGTGGTAACTCAATGTCCAGCTCATATTTTTTGAAGAGCGCATTGACTTGTCCTGCAAATCGATCTGCCTTTTCAGTAACCCGCTGCTGCAATGCGGGCCCCTCCTGGATGATGTATTTCAGAGCCGCATGGGCAGCCGCGATGGCGAGAGGATGGCGCACAAAGGTTCCGGCGAAGAAGGTGACGCCCACTTCCGGAAAGGATTCATCGCCGTACTGCCAGACGCCGCCGTCGAATATGTCCATAAGCGAACTGCGCCCAGCCACAACGCCAATCGGCATGCCGCCACCGATCACCTTACCGTAGGTAGCAAGGTCGGCTTCAACGCCAAAGTAGGCTTGAGCCCCTCCGGGAGCGCACCGGAACCCGGTGACTACTTCGTCGAACACCAGCACGATTTCACTTTCGCGGGTGATGCGGCGCAATTCGTGGAGAAATTCCCGAGGTTGAAACTCCGGCCTGCGGCTCTGGACAGGCTCCACGAGCACGGCGGCGATTTCACTGGCGTGCTTCTTGATGAGATCGAGTGTTTCGTCGGTACCGTACTCCATCACGTACGTGTCGTCCACACTCTTGAAGGGAATGCCGGGGGCGGAAGGTAGGGTCCGCAAGTGGCCGTCACGGTTCGCCTGATGAACAAGTACCTGGTCAAAATTGCCGTGGTAGTCGCGGGAGAAGACCACCACTTTGTCGCGGCCCGTGAAAGTGCGCGACAGTCGCATGGCGGCCTGCACAGCCTCGGACCCCGTGCACGTGAAACTCGCCCGATCCATTCCCGTGAGATGGCAAATCATTTCGGCGACTTCACCCACCAGTGGCGTCTGGGGACCGATCTCAAATCCGCGGCCCAGTTGCTCTTCGACTGCTTTGGTGACGTAGGTGGGCGCATGGCCGAGGAAATGGGGACCGAAGCCGTTCAACAGATCGATGTATTCATTGCCGTCCACATCCCAGAGCTTCGAACCCAGTGATCGCTGGACCCAGATCGGGTACACCATTTCCTTCCAGCGACGGTTGAAGCCAGAAGCCGTGCGCGGGTCTGCGAGCCGGCTCCGGTAACGCTGCGTGCGCTCCTTTGAGCCGGCAGTTCTCCGCGTGTAGTTCTTAATCAGCGTATCCAGGTGCTGCTGCTGGCGAGCAGGAAGGGACTGTAATCCGGTGCTCTTAACCGCACCCGGTCCGAAACCGGAGGGCGGCTTGGCTGTTCCTTCCTCTTTCGGCTTCTCAGTTGGCTTGGCTTCGACTTGTGGAGCACTCCCAGCAGGTTTGTTGGCACTCGCAACCTGGGACGCAGTCTCCAACTGGGCGAGCGACTGAGTCACAACCGGGACCGCACTGGCCTGTACCTCAGGCAGCCGAACGGCGGTATCTGCAGGAATGCCTTGCAGCAGACGCAACTGAGCACTCATGAGTTCAAGCTGCCGCAGAAGCACGCTTTCCATTCCAGCTACAGGCACCGCTTCTTCGCCGAGCGCCAGGGGGACAAACGGGGCTACAGCATCTAAGGGCGGTTGCACCTGTACAAGGGCCGAGACTTGGACCGGGGCTGGCGCCATCGAGTGGGCCACTCGAATAGGGGGCTTTTCGACAGGCATAGGATGGTCCTCCTTTGCATCACTGACACTCACGGCGGCCTCTGCAGGCAGCTTTTCATCCAGGTAGGAACCCAAAGCCGCGATGGTCGGTAGATCGCTGAACAGTTGCCGAAAGGTGATTCGCAGGCCAAACGCCTTCTGGCAGGCAGCGCTGAGCTGCGTCAGAAAGAGAGAATCGAAGCCCAATTCCAGGAAAGTGGCGCTTTCCGCAACATTTTCCAGCGGAACGCCCGACAGGTCCTGGGCGATCTCCCGAACTTGATGAATCAATCGCTCGCGTCGTTTAATGGACTCCATTGTTCGCTTTCCTGGCGACAGCTCGCCTCCGAAGCATTTCTAGCTGCTGCGCCATAAGTTCGACCTGCTTTTCGATCAGGCGGCAGGTGGTGGATTGAGTGTCCGGGGTGCCATTTGGCGGCGGAGTGGTTATCAGAGGTTCCGTACCTACGACGACGGGCAATGCTTCGTCCAGCGGTGCGGCAGCTCTGCCGTTTCCTGTGCCGTCTCGTTCCACCGCTGTGGGAACGCTGAGAGACGGCACCTGTTTGCCTTGGGCAGGTGGGGAGATCCAGTAGCTCTTCCGCTCAAACGGGTACGTTGGTAGTGTCATCCTTCTCCGCCTCTCGGTTGAATAAAACCTGCCCCAATCGGGCTCAGTGCCGCTCAGCCACAAACGGCCCAGCGAGGTCAGCATGGACTCGATGTCTGCTGGGTTGGCGTCGTTGGGGCCGAGAGACGTTAGCGCATTCAGGCTGTTCGGATTCGAGGGCTGTTGTAGGACGAGTTGGGTCAAAGCCTGGCCGGGTCCCACTTCTAAAAAGTTGGTCGCGCCATTTTTGATGGCAGTCTCCACCGCCTGGGCGAACCGTACCGTGCGACGCAACTGTCCTGCCCAATACGAACCTTCGGGAGCGACCTGCGTGTCCATCCATGTACCCGTAAATGTGGATATCCAGGGCAGCGTGGGCCTCTGCTGCCGTACACTGCCGGCCAACTCCGCGAAGCGTTCTACGATCGAATCCATCATCGAGGAATGGAATGCATGCGAGGTAGCCAGCAACCGGCAAAAAATGCCGGAGGCTTTGAAATTCTCCTGTAGTCTCAGAAGCGTCGCCGTCGGACCGGACAACGTGGTTAGTAACGGGCTGTTGATCGCTGCAACTGCGACGTCCTCGGGCAGCAGCCCCTCGAGTTCTGCTGCGCCCCGCCGGACAGCGAGCATCGATCCTGGCTGAAGGTCCTGCATTAGCTTTGCCCTTCCAGCGAGCACGCCGAGAGCATCTTCCAAGGTGAACACTCCGGCCAGAACAGCGGCTACGTACTCGCCGACGCTGTGCCCAATGAGCAGCGAAGGCTTGATTCCCCAAGCGATCCAGAGGCACGCAAGGGCGTATTCCACTGTAAAAATCGCGGGTTGGGTCACACGCGTTTCGTTGATCTGCTGTTCGGCCTTCCCCTTTGCCGCTGCTTCGGGATAGAGTACCGACCTTATGTCGAAGCGAAGATGACTCTCCAGACCTTCAGCACAGCGATCCACGGACTCGCGGAACACAGACTCGCTCTCGTAAAGCTCGCGACCCATGTTGACGTATTGAGAGCCTTGTCCGGGAAAGAGAAAGACCAGAGACGGGGGGTGGGCTGGAGCCTGTGCGCTGAAAGTAACCTCGCGATCTGCGGCCCTGAGCCGCTCAACGGCCTCAATAGTGGATACGGCACATAACGCCTGACGGTGCCGAAATCGCTGCCGTCCGCGTTGCAAGGTAAAAGCAACATCGGCCAGAGAGCTTTCTGGATGGCTTTCAAGGTAGTTAGCCAGCCGGGTTGACATCGCGGCCAAGGCAGTGGTCGTCTTTGCTGACAGCAGCAGCAACTGGGCCTTACGCGAAGGGCCGGAGGTCAAGAGAGGCGCCTCTTCGACCACGACATGAGCGTTTGTGCCGCCGATGCCCAGCGCGGTTACGCCTGCACGTCGCGGTGCGCCACCACGCTTCCATTCCATTGGCGCAGAGACAGGAAAGAAGGGACTGTTGCGGAAATCGATCTTCGCGTTCGCCGACTTGAAATGCAGGAGGGGCGGGATGAACTCGTGTTGCAGTTGCAGCACCGTCTTGATCAGCCCCGTGGCACCCGCGGCGATATCGAGATGGCCGATGTGTGTCTTGCCCGTCCCGAGCGCACAATACTCGTTGCGAGACGCCCCGCCACGACGAAATGCTGCGGTCAGCGCTGCTACTTCAATCGGATCGCCCAAGGGAGTCGCTGTGCCGTGCGCTTCGACGTAGGAGATTTCGTCGGGGTGTACGCCTGCTGCGGCCTGCGCCATGGCAATCACTTCGGCCTGCGCGTTCACACTGGGCGCCGCATAGCCGATCTTGTCGGATCCGTCATTGTTCACCGCAAATCCCTTAATTACAGCGAGAATGTGGTCTCCGTCCACGACCGCATCGTCGAGGCGCTTCAACAGCACGACGGCAACGCCATGGCCAAACACAGTTCCGCAAGCGTCGGCGTCGAAACTGCGGCAGGTGCCGTCCGCCGAGGCGAGACCCTCTTCCTGGTACCGGTAATCGCGCTTCTGAGGAAAAGTGATGGAAACGCCGCCAGCGAGCGCCATGTCACACTGATAGGTCAAAAGGCTCGTGCACGCCTGGCAGATGGCTACCAGAGAAGTCGAACAGGCGGTTTGGATGGTCATGCTCGGGCCGCGAAGGTTGAGTTTGTACGAGACCCGCGTCGGCATGAAGTCCTTGTCATTACCGAGCATCGTTGGGTAGCCGCCGACCTGATAGTTCGCACTGAAATCAGCCGCAAACGCCCTGTCTACGCAAAGATTGTGAAGCAGGTACGTGTTCATGGCGAGGCCCGCGTAAACACCGATGAGTCCAGGGTAGCTTTCCGGAGCATGTCCGGCGCGCTCCAAAGCCTCCCATGCACATTCGAGGAAGAGCCGGTGCTGCGGATCGATGAGTTGTGCCTCCTTGGGGTACATGCCGAAGAAGTCGGCATCGAAGAGGTCCACACCCTCGATGACCCCGCGGGCGCGAATGAACTTCTGCCCCTCGGCCACGGACTCCTGTGTGGCAACCGAATACTCTAGTTCCTCCTCACTAAAGCGCGATACAGAATCCACTCCTTGCACGAGGTTGTGCCAGAACTGATCCACGTCCCCGGCGCCGGGAAATCTTCCCGCCATCCCGACAATAGCGATGCTCTCAGGAGCAGACATTGGATTGCGCTCGTCCATTGATTACCTCCTGCGATTCTTGCTCGCGCCGATGGCTTGGCGCTGACGCTGTGCCCGGTTCAAGAGCTCTTTCCCAGGAACTTCTTGAAGGCCGGTGTTATTGAACGACCCTGCGAGCTTACGCACGGTGGTATGCGCAAAGAGCTCGGCTACAGAAAAGCGATGGCCAACTAATTTCTGTAGTCGCGAATGTGCCTCCGCAAGTCCTAGTGAATCCCCTCCCAGATCAAAGAAGTTGTCGTCAATCCCTACTTTGTCAAGATTCAGGACGTCCTGATAGATCCTAGCGATATCCTGCTCCATGTTGGTTTGCGGTGCGCAGAAGGGCTGTTCCATCTCTGACCGTTGCGCACTCACAGCGGGAAGGGCAGCGCGGTCAACTTTGCCATGAGGTGTCAGCGGCAATCGATCCAGAAAAACAAAGGTCGATGGAACCATATAGCTCGGAAGAGTTACCAGCAGGTCGCGCCGTAGCTTGTCAACAGGCGGGTTTTCCCCGGACGTAGCAACTATGTACGCCACCAGAATTTTTTCACCATCACTCGATTCCTTCGCAACCACAAACGCTTCGCGGACACTCGGTTGCCGAGTCAGTGCAGACTGAACTTCTCCCAACTCGATCCGGAACCCTCGAATTTTGACTTGTTGGTCCGCACGACCCATGTATTCAAGATCCCCACCAGGCAACCGTCGTGCCAGGTCACCGCTTCGATATAACTTCTCACCCTCCCGACGGGAAAAAGGATTCTGAACGAAGCGTTCCGCGGTGAGTGCATCGCGTTTGAGATATCCTCGCGCTACTCCGGCTCCACCTACAAACACTTCGCCTGGTACACCGACCGGAACGGGTTGTAGCGCCGCGTCTAGGACATAGAGTTGCAGGTCGGGAATCGGCCTGCCGATAACGCTGCCCGGAGCTTCGCTCAGGTCTGAACTCGTAAGGGGCCGGTACGTGACGTGCACCGTGGTTTCGGTGATCCCGTACATGTTGACCAGTTGCGGCATGACATCGCCGTACTTATCGAACCAAGGCGCCAAATTATGAAGGTTGAGCGCTTCTCCCCCGAAAATAACCAGGCGCAGTTTGTCGAGCCTATCGATGGGCCTAGTTTCGTCCACGCCAACCAACTGGCGAAACGCCGACGGAGTCTGGTTCAGGACGGTGACATCCTCAGCCCCCAGCAATTCGTAGAACCGTTCCGGCGATCGGCTATCTGCGAACGGCACGATTATCAGTCGTCCGCCATAGACCAATGCCCCCCAAATCTCCCACACCGAGAAATCAAAGGCGCTGGAATGGAAGAACGTCCACGTGTCGCGTTCACTGAAGTGGAACCACGGCTGCGTGGCGTCAAACAGGCGAGAGACATTCGCGTGAGTAATGAGGACGCCCTTGGGCTTGCCTGTCGAACCAGATGTGAAAATGGAGTACGCCAAGTTCCCTGGGATCACCTTCGAACAGGGGTTCTCGGAACTCAACGCCGCCCACCCCCCTTCGTCCGTGTCCATGCAGATGACTGTCGCACCGGTCTGGGGCAGGCTCCGAGCTGTCTGCGAATCAGTGATGACGATCGGAGTCTCCGCGTCGGAGAGCATGAAGGCAACACGCTCCGACGGGTAGCCGAGATCGATGGGCAGGTAAGCTCCACCGGCCTTCAGAATTGCAAGCATCGCTACAATCAGGTCTGGCGAACGATCAAGATACAAACCTACCAAGACATCGGGGCCAATACCTTTCAACTGTAAATAGTGCGCCAGTCGGTTGGCACATGCGTTCAGGTGCGAATACGTCACCTGCTGCCGCGCATCGCCTGGCATCACGACGGCCACAGCGTCCGGCGTCTTACGAACTTGCTCTTCGAACCGCTGGTGCATGCATTGGGTTACCGGGAAGGCCACCTCTCGGGAGGCAAGTTCCCGAATCAGCGAGCTCGCCTCATCGGGAGAACACAGCGGGATCCGGTCGACGGATTGGTCTAACAGCGTGTCCAACGAATCGATCAGGAAGGCGAACTGCTCGAGTATCCTTTGAACGGTTTCGTGCTTGTAGAGACCGGGATCGTATTCCGCCTCAAGACCAGTCTGGCCCCCGCGCGAGCGAAGCGATAGAACCAAGTCGCATCGGGCCCGGGCTTCGTCAGCGATCTCTCCGAAACCCTCTCCGCTTACAAGACTCGAGGTGGACAATAGGATTCGAAAGAGCGGTTGGTCTCGTAGAGCACCCGCTTGGCTGGTCCACATCTGGAGGTCTTCCCAGCAGCAGGCGTTAGCACTCGCTTCTTCCGCGGCAAGGGCCGTTCTTGAAAGACTATCGCGCACGCTTGACGAACCCACGATTTCTGTGCGGACCGGGAGCACTTGGCCAACCTGCATGCCGACCTCAACGGTGTCGGCAAACGTGTATCGGTGCAGAAGAATCTGCAGGAGACCAAGAGCCGAGTGGCAAGGCTTTATGCCCTCACGATTGCAAACGGCGGTGAATTTCGACCAGCAGGCAGGCGAAATCGACACGGAGGTGAGTGCGTTATCATGAGATCGCACCCGCGACCTAGGACGATCCAAGGGAAAGCTCGACCCATCATTGCCCAGTCGAAATCGAGTGATCCAGTACTGCTTTGTCTGCTGGCGCTGTTCAACAATCATGTTGGAATCCATCCTCTTTTTCTTACTTAGTGAGCGGAGTCACGTGACAGAAGTTCCCCGGATGCAAACGCTGGGATTTGCTCGATTCGATAAGCGATCCTGTCACCCTCAGCGCGGGCGTATGCGACGCGAGCGCGCTCGCTTCCTCTCCCCTCAACCCGCCAAGCGTCGCGCTCCTTGATTAACTGCATTTGCGCGCGTGCGCGCCACCAATCACTGATTTCGCCCGGCCGGGCGATCCACAGGTTGTGATTTGCCTTAAGGTCTGCCAAGTACCCTAGCAGCTGTTCGTAAGTCTGTCGGGCGCGGCGCTCGATCACATAATCCGGATGAATAATAAAGCTGGCCATCCCGTGCGCCTGAGTAATCGTCGCGACCTGCTCCTGCCATAGCTTCGTCGAGTACTCACAGAGGATGTGGAATAAGGAGTAGTCCTGCGTGGTGGTCACGGGAATCTCGACTAGGTCGGCCACAAAGTACGGCATGACGGTGCAGCAGCCCCCTCGCTGGGGATCTAGGTGTGCAACGCTAGGAACCGACATGTCGTAGTCGAAATCCAGCTCGTTCATCCACTCCAGCCTGCGATTGAGCACCGCAGATCGGAATCCGCGCGCTTCAAATTCCTTGCCATAGCGATTGATCTTGCCGACTCTCCCGATGAACTGCTCACGCGTTTTGAAAAGATCTCCATCGTGATTGAGATCGTGAATGTTTACCTCAAATCCTCTTTTCCGAATCGAATCCAAAAATACCGGCGTCACTTCGTACCGCTTCTCAGGTACCACTTGAAATGACGTTTTGATTCCGTAGGAATCATTGAGATCCATCAACTGGGCACAGAAGTCCCGGCCCGCGGTGGTCTCCACATCATGCGTGACGCAGGCGCAACTGGAATACCCTTCGGGCCAGAACCACACAAACGGGACCTCGGTCGTCCCTTCCGCCTTCATGGCTAAAGCCAGCAGCCATTCGTAAAGGAGGTCAACGCTGCGGTCGACCGGCCAATGCGGGAAGCGGATTCGGTCCCATCCGCGCAAGTGGAGTCGCTGCAGACGCTTGCGCACAGCCAGGGGTATGCCAGGCCTTAGCAGATAATAAAGCCGGCGAACGAGGCTGCCAACGTTGTTTCCGCCACTTTCGCTATCAGCCCTGTACTTTTCCAGGCGAAGATTCGCGACCGCCTCCGCGGGGTCAAACGGCAAACTAATCGTCTTATCTTTGCCGTTGACCTGAGGGCAAGCTGTTGGGAGCGTGGCACTCGCCGTCGCAGCAGGCTGCGCTTCGGACAACCGTCCGTAACAGATCAGCCCCTCCTTTGTTCGGAAGTAGCCGGCGATCGGCCGTAGGTCCGCCGCGAGTGTGAACTCGGCGGCCAGCCGAGGACAGCGATAGAAATCGTGCAACAGGGAGCCGACAGATTGTGAGAACGCCGTCATGAGATCTAGCCCACGTGCTTGTACAACACCGTTCCTACGATCCCAAGCAGCGGATCCGACAGATAGGCGCATGATTTTTGGACGAGCCACAGTTTCCATCCGGAATGGACGTCCGTTTTAATGCCGGCAGGATAGCGACGATATGGCAGTGAAATCTTCGTCGAACCCCAATGCTCCTTGAAGGTAACCAGGCCCCGGTTCTCCTGCTTGGAGCGGCCAAGATCAAAACACCGCGCGCCCGACGCCTTGGCGTCCTGAATCGCATGCCACATGAGTAGTAACATGCCCCCGAGGTTGTGGTAGCGGGCGTCCGAACAGCCATACTTGTAAACACCGGTGTCACGAAAGTGAGTTGTGATTATGCTGGCAATTGGCCGACCGTCCTTCGACACCACCCGCACCTTGAGCCTCTCCCCCAGACAGTCGGCCAAATTGCGAAACCAAGCCATCGACTGAGGCGGCAGTTGGTGACGCCGGCGCGTCTGCAACAGAAGCTTGTAGAACTTCGACAATAACTCTTCGGAGCGCCCATCTTCGTACAGCAATTCTTCCCTCTTCGCCTTGCGAATCTTGCGTTGCACGCAACTCTTGTGGAATTTGTGATACAGCTCGTCGAGACTTGGCCTCAGATCCAACTGGTGAATGCAGTATGCCTCGTCCTTTTCCAGGTGCATGCTCTGCGAAATGCCGGAACTCACCCCCGTCACGGGTCGCATTTCCAGATACCTGCAGTGGCCGCGCTCCACTTCCGCCTTCAGGAAAGCGATCAGCGCCTCTAGCCCGCGTCTGTCGTCTATCAGAGGGTCGCAGTGGTCCGAGAATGGCAACGAAATAAGCCGGTCGCCGGTCGCCCAGCTCCGTACCTTGCAAAGAACGATGCCGTTGGACAGCGGCTCGTTTCTCCCAGAAGTTGTCACCACCAGCGGCTCGTAGCCGTAGGTCCGGCGCAGCGCCTCCAACCAGCCGGTGCTATGGAAAATGCTTGCATCCGGATGTCGTTCGATAAATTCGCTCCAGCGATGGTCGCGAAGCGGATCCAAAACAAAGACTTCAGCGTGTTCGCGGCGACAATCCTCGAAATCAGCGCTCCGCAGGATTCCACGTTGGGGCAGACCGATACGAAGATCACGAGCCTGCAGTCCGCCACCGGAATTCGTTTGGAACACTTTGCTTCGGATTTCCAGCACCCGCCCGGGATCATCGACCATCGCTTGCACCCTTCAGAGCCATGTTTTAACGAGTCACGCGTGCCGCAGACCCTTTCTATGTCAAGGCAGAGAGGGGGCACTTTACCAGGCGACGTTGGATCGACTGGAAGCGTGCGCTTGCTTGCCAACCAGTGAGTCGACCACGCTGAGATATTCATACTGCTTTACATCCCAGTTGTTCTGTTGGATGTGATGGTCTGCACCCTCAACCAATTTGCGCCGCTCCTCGGGATCGACATAAAGTTCAATGATCGCGTTGACAAGAGCGTCGACATTCTCCGATTCGAAGAACTTGACCTTCGACTCGTTGAAGTAGAAGCTGTCGATTCTTGTGCGCGAGACGATCACCGGAACGCCCACGGCCATAAACTCTTGAACCTTCGTGCTCGCCGCCTCATTTCCGAAGCTGGAACTGGCCCGCTTCGGGACTATGGCCAGATCCGCCGTCGCCATGATTCGTGCAATTTCGCCGATTGGTTCATAATCCTGCAATTGCACCTTGTGTTGGAGGCCAAGTTCCTCAATCAACTTCTCCAAATCCGGCCGAGCTGGGCCTTCTCCATAAATATCGAATTCGGCTGTTTTGATTTTCGAGACAACCTGGGCAAACGCTCTGATCGCGATGTCCACACCCTGGTGCCAGTTCAAACTGCCCGGGTACATCAAAAGAAACCGTCCGTTGCGCGGGCTCTTCGGATAACGATGAAAGATACTAGAATCAGGATAATTGCACATTACGGAGCACTTTTCTTTCGCCACGGAGCGCTTCACCAGACGGTCATACCAGAGGTCGTTCGCAATAATCACGTGGCTAGCTAGTCTTGCCGACAACTTCTCGACGATCAGCAGTGCTCGATATACGGCAGAGTCTTGGCCGGTGCCGAACTTGCTCGCGTAGAACTCCGGAAGAATGTCGTGGATATCGAGAATGACAGGCACGCCCATCAGCCGCAGCGGCAGAGCAGCAATCACGAGAAAGTCGGGTACAGAATGTACGTGCACCAATTGGTATCGCTTTCGGAAGTGCTTCCAAGTCAGGACTGCCATGGCCAGCAGCAGAAAACGAAGGATGCGGAACAGATACGAAAATGCAACTCGCTCGTTGATCTCCCGCTGCTGGACACGATAGACGTTCACGCCGTCGATCACTTCGAACCGCGGCACCCCAACATGAGCAAGAGCAATGACGTCGACGGAGTCGCCTCGACGCGTCAACGAACGAGCATACTGAATGATCCGGCTGTCGGACTCGTAAAACGAGTACGCAATCATGCAC
>Ga0210403_10004070_pt1 | contig 12668 bp, 11 predicted proteins | sample IncBWC19MmetaG_FD_150863 | JGI IMG/M metagenome (GOLD analysis project Ga0210403, IMG submission 150863) | Forest soil microbial communities from Barre Woods Harvard Forest LTER site, Petersham, Massachusetts, United States - Inc-BW-C-19-M | ecosystem: Environmental > Terrestrial > Soil >... | reverse complement strand
TGCGTTTTTAACCTCGGCGTACGGCATTTTGTTTTGGATCGCATAGATTAGTTCTACGTACCCGACGGCACCGGGGGTTTGCTTGACTTGGCCCGACACGCCTTCGTTGCCTTTGCCGCCGATTCCGGTTGGCCAGTTGACCGACGTGTTATTGCCGGCCTTGCTCTTCCATTCCGGGCTTACTTTACTGAGGTAATCGGTGAAGATAAACGTGGTGCCGCTGCCATCAGATCGATGGACGACTACGATGTCCTGATCGGGCAACTTTACGCCCGGATTCAACGTCGTTAGCTTTGGATCGTTCCACTTTTTGATCTGACCGAGATACATTCCCGCGATTGTGTCCCCGTCGAGCTTTAGAGTTGGATTGCCGGGGAGGTTGGAGGTCACCACCACCGCGCCCGCGACCGTGGGAATGTGAAGGATTTTGCCAGGCGCTTTGGCCAGGTTCTCGTCGCTCATCGGCCCATCAGATGCGCCGAAATCTACGGTTCCCGAGAGGATTTGTTTTTGTCCGCCGCCGGAACCGATCGATTGATAATTGAACCGCACAGACGGATCGACCTTTGCGTATGCATCGAACCACTTTGAGTAGATCGGGTATGGAAACGTCGCGCCCGCGCCGTTGATCATCATTTGTGCCGAAGCACTCGCGCTAAATCCCAGCGCTAGCACGAGCCCAAGAATCGTCGATTTATGGAATTTCGTCATGCAATCAGATTGCCGCGGGCTGATTCACGCGGTCAAAATCTTTACTGTTACGTTTGTGTGACAAAGCGGAAATAATGAAGCACGAATGACGAATGACGAAGGGAGCCCGGCGTAGGTGGCGAAGCTCGTCATTCGGATTTCGTCATTGCGTTGTAATCTGACATTCCTCATTCGTCAGTTCTCAACGGCAGCATGATCCGTATCGTCGTTCCTCTTCCCATCTCGCTCTCCGCCTCGACCCGGCCGCCGTGGAGTTGCGCGATGTGTTTCACGATCGCCAGACCAAGCCCGGTGCCGCGGACTTTGTCGGGACTGCGCGCTTTATCTGCGCGGTAGAAGCGCTCGAAAATGCGCGGCAAATCCTCTCTGCCAATGCCGATGCCGTTGTCGCTCACGCTTAGCTCGATTTGGCCGTCGCGCCGGCGGGCGTTCAGCCGGATCTGGCCATGCTCCCGGGAATATTTGACGGCGTTATCGAGCAAATTGTAGAGCGCTTCCTGAAGCCGCGCCCGGTCCGCATGAATTGCTGGCAAGTCCGGCGGAAGATCGACAATCAGGTTGAGCTGTTTGATAGCAAGCTTCTTTTCCCAATCGTGAACCACTTCTCCGAAGAACCTCGACAGATCGACATTGCGGAACTGTAAGTTCGGATCAGCCGATTCCAGCTGCGCAAGCGTGAGCAAATCTTCCACCAGCAAGTCGAGGCGCTTGGAATGGCGCTCCATGACTTTGAGAATTCGAGAAAGTTCCTCGCACGATGTTTCCGGGCTGTCTAGCAAGGTCTCGATATAACCGCGCAGGATGGACAATGGCGTGCGCAATTCGTGTGAAACGTTGGCCACGAAATCCCGCCTGATCTGGTCGATCTTCTTGAGCTCGGTGATGTCGTGAAATAAAACAAGTGCGCCGGTGACTTCGCCGGCCTCATTCTTCGTCGCCACAGCATGCAGCTCGATTTGTGAATCGTCCAGAGCCAACTCGACGCCGACCGGTCCATCGCCGGCAAAGGCACTGGTAAGCACGCCTTCAAGCGTGGGATTGCGCACAATCTCCAGCAGCGGCATCGCCACTGAAATTTCGACGACGCCGAACAGTTTTCGAAACGTCTCGTTAGTCAACATTACTTGCCGGTTGGAATCAACCAGCAGCAACGCGTCTTGCATCGCAGAGAAAATCGTCTGCATTCCCGATTCGTGTTTTGCGATCTGCTTGTTGAGCTGCTCCAACTCATTAAAAATCTTTTCCAACCGGAAGCCGATGTGTTGAGATCGTCCGCCATCCTGAATCAGAAAGGTGCGTGGCCGCTCACCGCGCTCGATCTGTGTAACGACCTCTTCAATTTGCCGCCACGGCGCGATCCATTTGCGCCAAAGGAGCCATCCAATAGCGCCCGACGCAGTGCAGACTAGGACAACAATGAGCCAGGACACGGAGTTTCCAATCTCACTTAAATGAGTCGTCTAGCAAAGCGATGCCGGGAAAGTGGCGCGAAAAGGACGGCAGCGGCCCGGCGTTCCAGGCGAAGCCTTTGGGACTGCGGGGTGTCTTCGCGTCGCTTTGAAACAATACGCGTAAGCAATGGCGCCTTCTGTCGAAATCTTCCACTCTTGGGGAATGTGCAAACTCGACTGCTTTAAACAGTCAAGTCTAACGAGCCGCATACGCGTATGGTTTTTGCCGCAAGCCAGCGCGATCTCTACCATTACTGAGCATGCGGACGTCAGTCTTCGCGGAGGCGATAGCCGAAGCCGCGCACGGTCTCGATCGCATCGCCGGCTTTCCCGAGTTTTTCGCGCAGGCGCCGTACATGCGTGTCCACGGTGCGGGTGTCGATCACGGCTTCGTAACCCCAGACGTCGTTAAGCAATTTATCGCGGTCCTGTACGCGGCCGCGGCGCTGCATTAATGTCCACAGCAGCTTGAACTCCAGACTGGTAAGATGCACGCGCTTTGCGTCAACGCGAACTTCGTGGCGCGCAGGATCGATTGAGATCGCGCCGGCCTTGATTCTTTCCTCTGGTTTTTCGCCGCGCCGCAGAATTGCCCGAATCCGCAACCCGACTTCGCGCGGGCTGAACGGCTTGGTGACATAATCGTCTGCGCCGAATTCCAAGCCGACGATGCGATCAATTTCTTCCGCCTTCGCCGTTAACATCAGAATCGGAATGTGAGAAGTCGCCGTGTCGCTTTTCAGAATTCTGCAAACTTCGAGCCCGGACATTTTTGGCAACATCAAATCAAGAATGATGAAATCTGGGCGGTCGTCGCGCGCCTTCTGCAAACCGCCTGCGCCATCGGCAGCCGTCGAAACCTTGAAGCCACCCTTACGCAAATTGAGCGTGAGCAGGTCGGCAACATCGCTCTCATCTTCGATGATCAGGATTTTCTGTCCGGAGCCGGTGTCCATGAACAGCAGATTCAACTCACCTCTGCCATGGATTTCAATCGTTTCTGCACGGCTTGATCGAATCACGCCCGGAGCAACCGCAAAGTTTGCCGAATCGTCACGATTTCGTCATACAGCTGTAACAATCGGCCTCTAGCCTCCCTCGCACATACAGAAGAGAAGTCCCCCTACAGACAGCCAAAAACCACATCAAAAGGAGAAACAAATGTTCATCAGAAAAATCACCTTACGGAGAGCAGGCGCGGGCCTGGCTGCGATTATTTCACTGGCAGCACAACCGCTCTGGGCCCAGGCATCTTCTGAATCCAAAGAGATCGAGGAATTGAAGCGCGAGGTCGCAGAACTCAGACAGGAAGTCAACAGCTTGAAAAAACACCCCGCGCCGGTCGTCACGTCGGAAGGACCAACAAAAACGGAAGTCGTTTATGATGGAAAGACCTATGTCGAGAAATCCGTCCCCCTCGAGAAGTCGGCTGCGGACAAGTGGAAATTATCCACGTCCATCACCGAGCTGGAGCTGTTCGGCGATGTGCGGCTCCGTTACCAGTATGTCGGAGGCGAGACCAAAGACAGGGGCCCAGTGGCAGCGCCCGGCGCGGGCATCGCCGGGACAAACGATTGGCAGGAGCGCGAGCGCGAGCGTTATCGCCTTCGCCTGGGCCTTCGTGGAACGCTTATGGATGATTGGTTTTTTGGTGTTCGGTTGGAGACGAACAACAATGCCCGCTCAACAAACGTGACGTTTGGCGACGACACAGCCAGTAGCACGCCTGGTGGCGGCGGACCATTCGAGAAAAACAGCGACACGGTCTACGTCGGCCAGGCATATGGCGGATATAAGGGCTTTCCCGACACCACATTGACCGCAGGCAGAATGCCGAACCCGCTCCTGAACACACGCATGGTTTGGGACCCAGACATCAATCCTGAAGGATTGGCCGAGCAATGGAAACATACATTTGTGTTTGGGGCATCAGCCCCGCCTCCGTCCTACAGCAAAGACGGGAAAAATGTCGCGCCGCCACCGCCATCGGAGCCGTGGCTGAAAATCGACGTCTTCGCAAACTTCGCGCAATTCGTTTACGACGACTCGAACCCAGAGAATCCCCTTGGTGCCAGGGCGACGACGACCGCAAATAACACAGGAAGCTCCCAGTTAGTCCCGAACACCGACGCGTTCCTGTGCGCATGGCAGATAGGCGCGAGGTTTGATTTTCCGCACATCTTATACTTCCAGCTCGCGCCGACCCTCTATAACTACACCGGCAATGGCGATACATTTAATATCCACTACCAGGGCGGTTCTCCCGAGCTAACCAACTCAGCGTCGCTGGCGCAGAACCAGACCGGCATCAACAGCCTGTTGGTGTTCGATATGCCGGTGGAACTCGGGTGGAAAGCATGGGGAATACCGATGCGGATATTCGGCGACTTCGCGACTAATTTTGAGGGCGACGAGCGCGCCGATGCCGCAGGCGAGCCGGGCCAGGGCAGCCAGCGCTACGCGTTTCAGATCGGACTCGGTATCGGCGACTTAAAGAGGAAACACGACTGGCGGTTCAACGTTTGGTATCAACAGATCCAGCAGTACGCGCTCGATCCGAACCTGATCGATGACGATATTTTCAATGCGCAGGAGAATATACACGGTATCGCTGCTCAGCTCGCATACAACTTTACCGCGGCTGTGAACCTCGAGCTGACCTACGCCCACGGGTGGCAGTACAATGGCAATCTCGGCACCGGAGGAGTCGGAGCGCAAGCCACCGGAATTAATCCAACAACTGCATACAACTTCTTTACCGCCGATCTGAACGTCAAGTTCTGAGGATTTGAGAGCTTGGTTAGGTTACCGATAGCCCGCCGGGAGCGCCCCCCTCCGGCGGGCTTGTCGTTACGCCCAATCCCTAACAACGCATGAAAACAAAGGTGAAGCCAAAGCGAGCACGCCGCACGATATTGGTGGAATCGTCTCCGTTAACGATGTTTGAATCCGAACTTCGCGCGTTACACCACGATTTGCGCACGGTTGCCAAGGCATACATCAGCCGTCTCGAAAATGATTTACTCGTTTGCATTGCCGCGTTGAGGTCGTATGGACCCATCGAACGGCTTCCTCGGGAGCTGCTCCAGGAAATCCGAGACCTGACGATCATTGTTCGCAATCGCAAGTTGAAGCCGGAAAAAGGCCGCCGCAAAGACCTGCGCAAAATCGACTCGTTGATCGTAGACCTGGTGTCGACCATGGGACACAAGAATTGAGCGCGGGCTCGTGACTTCCTTTACCGAGGTGCTTGCCGCTGGTTAGAAAGCAGAAACTATGGCCGGAGAAGGTGAATCGGCGGACCCACTCTATAAAATAGTGAAGTTGGCCCGCGCGAGTACGAATTATTGGGAGGAGGCGGCGAAGAATGCGGTAAACCGCCGCCGGGACGCTGCGCGACCACATGTTGCTGACATTGCGAAAGCGGACATGCGGTAGAGGACGGTGTCTTTCGAATACGAAAGTTAATAGACTGCTTAGTTCAGAGCGCCATTATTTGATTGACGCCGCGAGGGCTCATTGCGTTGGCTTGCAATTCTGGTCATACGCTTACAGATCCGTTCAATCGCTGAGTTATCGAGCGGCCTGTGCTTTCCTCCGTTTGTGGCTATTAAGTCTGCTTCCCTTGCCGCGGGAAAGCTTTGCCATCGCCGCAGCGCGGCCAGAATCGTGTCACGTTCTGCGTTGGTGAGTTTAACTATCATTCGCTCGAACCTCTGTTTGCCGCCGATATTTCTATCAGACTGCGCGGCATTGTCACGCAATTGTAACATTCCTGTCCCGCAAAAAATAAATCGGCGAAGTTTGACTCAATCACCCGATTTCCGCGACCAGGAGCTCTGGCAAGAAATCCTCGGAGAGAATTATCCGCTCTGATTCGCCGTAGATGGTTTTGGCGACGTGAGTGTCATGAATTTGTAACACGTGATACCGTCCAAAAACCTGCTAAACAGATCTTGTGGATGCGACCGCACACCCCGAGGCGGAGGTTTGTTCCGTCCAGCTTGATTTTAGTCCGCCGGTGCGAGCCGAATCGATCGATTTGCGCGCGCTTGTCAGCCACCGTAGCGCCACGCAGAGCAGCGCGTCAACGGAAAGCGTCTCCGAGATTTTTAAGAATGGTATCGCAAATTTTGTAGCGGTGCTCGATGGTGAGCGGCTCCTCGGGATGTGTTCGCGACAAGAGACTGCAGCGTTGCTTGGCGGACGCTACGGTTTTTCGGTTTGGGCGCGCAAGCCGATTGCTCAGCATCTTTGCAAGCATGAGACACGCATCAACGTTGCGATGCCAATCGGGGATGTTTTGCGCGCCGTATTTGCGCGTCCGGACGAGAACTTCTACGACGACGTACTGTTGGTGAATGAGAACGGCGGATTCCTCGGATTCATCGCTACTGAAACGCTTTTCAAAGTACAAAACGTGCTCTTGCTGACCAACATTCGCGAACTGGAGGAGCGCGACCGCGAGATTCGCCAGAAAAACGAGCAGATGGAGACGGACCTGCGAATGGCAACGGAATTACAGCAGGCGCTGATGCCAAGCACCTATCCGGATTTTGCCGCAGACCCCGGCCACGGCGCGACGAGATTGCAGTTTTATCATCGTTATCTCCCAGCCAGTATGATGGGCGGCGATTTCTTTCATATCGCGCGACTTTCCGGCGACAGAGCTGGCATTTGTATCTGCGACGTGATGGGACACGGAGTACGCGCGGCGTTGATCACAGCGATGTTGCGCGCACTGATCGAAACGCACGCGGCCGAGGCCACCGATCCCGGAAGATTTCTTACTGAGTTGAACATCGAGTTGACGAGAATTTTAAAGCAAACCGGAACGCTAGTCTTCGCGACCGTGCTTTACTGCGTCATCGATATCAAAGAGCGCGATGCCTTTTTTGCACGCGCCGGTCATCCCGCGCCGCTGCACGTGAGTCCAAGCACGTGCGAAGTGCAGTCGGTGACCTTCAGTAAAGCTTCTGACGGACCGGCGATTGGCATCCTACCCGACGCGCAGTTTAAGACGATCGAAGTTAAACTTGCTCCGGGCGATTTCCTTCTCTTTTTCACAGACGGCATTATCGAAGTGGAGGATAAGGAAGGCAGAGACTTTGGCATTGAAGGTTTGCAGCAAAGCGTTCGGTCATACCTTGATAAGCCCACAGGATCTTTACTCGACGCGATCATCAGTGATATTTACAAGTTTGCTGATTCAACGGTCTTAACAGACGACGCTTGCCTGGTTGCGGCCCACTTGCAGACAAGCGCAAGCACGATCGGGTGAAATGTGGATAGGCCGAGGATCAATCTCAACTGTCCGGCGGAAAGAACTCTCCGAACAGCGCTGTCAAAATATTCTGCAGTGAAAAGTTGTTATCCGTCTCGATCCAACGTGTTCCCACGCGCGGATAATCGGTTGCCGTCAAAGTGGCGGTGACGCGACCGCTTTCTTTGAGCAAATAGATTTTTGTACCCGGCGCCAAATCAACCCAGCCGCAGATCAGATCATTACGAAACCTCGCGACTGGGATCAGTTCGCCGTGGCGGCTACGCGCAAAAAAAGCACGTTGTGCGGGATGGAATTGGACACCGGGAAAGCGAAAGTCGAACGGCTCATCTCTACGCGGATTATCGTCGCCGACATAAGGCAAATTGCTAAACGTAATTCGCACCGCTAGTTCTCCGGCGCTGCCCACATACAGTTGATGCCAAATCACTTCGCCGTACGCGAACGTCTGCGGGTGCTCGGGGCTGGTAATGCTGATCCCGTCCGCCATCACGGAAACGCTCGCGGTGAAAAGGACCGCCAACAAAACCGCGATTCGTATCCAACGAACGCAGGATGAGACGCATGATCGTCCAGTATCTGCCTTCATGATTCGCTTTAGATCTTTTTTAATGAGTCGTCGCGAGAACTAGACGACGATTCGCCAATCAATGGCCGCCGCCGCCATGCTCCTCGAACGGATTGTAAACTTGTATCGCATAATACCACATGAAACCGTCCGAACGCGCTGCGAAACTATGCGAACGACCAAAAAGAGCTTCTACATCATGCACATTGGCGCGAAAAACAGTAAGCGATCCGATTCGCCGCGTATAAAAATCATTCGGTAATTCTTGTGCGATATAAGCGGGAGGCGCGATGAGCACGCCCTTCCGATTGAACCGAAACGCAAGGGCATCCGCCCCGTACCCGTGGTGCAGCGGGTCGGCAGTATCGATTACAGGTGCTTCATAAAGGCCGAGTTGGTAAAACAAGCGCGAATCTGGTTGAACGATGTAATAACCGTTTCGCGGGCCTAGCGAGACGTAGTGTGAATCGTCGTCCCAGGAAGCTGCCCATGTTATGGGACTAAGCGCCACGGATGTGATGCCAACTATCAAAGTAATTATTTGTCTTACTTTCATGTCTTGAAGCTCGGTCGCACCTAGCTTGGTAGCCACTGCGCGTCCGTAGGATTTGATGGTGCTACTTAAGAGTTGAGTCTTACTCCCCCTTTCGAGACCGGAAGATTGAGCAGGGCTCCCAGGCCTCATGATTGATCAATAAGCCTCAGTCCGTCTTCTGTCCACGAATGCGATTTAATTTGCCACAGAAATGTAACGATAATCTTTTTGCACGCGCGTCGGTTCATTTCTTACGTTTGTGCCTGAGCAGGAATGCATACGTTCACTTCCCCTCGAACGAGTTCAGCGCGACCTTTCGCGGCGCAACAGCGATTTTCATTTGGCAAGTCCGCTGAGGACTTGCTCGCCCCGCGACGGTATCGGGCGGCATGGATCTCCGACGCACACCTTGGCACACGCGGTTGCAACGCTACTGCGCTACTCGATTTTTTGCGCGAGAACGACTTCGACACGCTCTACGTCGTGGGCGACCTGATCGATATCTGGTCGCTGCGGCGTGGAATTTATTGGCCGCAGCAACACAACGACGTGATTCAAAAAATTTTGCGCAAAGCGCGCAAGGGAACACGCGTGGTTTACATTCCCGGAAATCACGACGAACTCGTAACGAGTTTCTGCGGCGCTTACGGCAACATCGAGATCAAGCAAAGCGCAATCCACGTAACCGCTTCCGATGAGCGCATCTTGATTATTCACGGCCACGAACTCGATACCGTAGTGCAGAATGTGAAGTGGCTGGCGTTCGCCGGGGATCTTGGCTATCAGTTTCTGCTCTCGTTCAATCCGCTCATCAATTTCGTCAGGCGCCGCTTCGGTCTGGGCTATTGGTCGCTCAGCGCGTACGCAAAGCGACGCGTGAAGGACGCGGTCAGCTTCATTGGCAAGTTCGAAACCGCTGTGGCGCATTACGCGGAGCGGTACGACGTGGACGCCGTGCTGTGTGGGCATATTCACAGCGCGGCGATCCGCGAATTCGGCAAGGTCTCATATTATAATTGTGGCGACTGGGTCGAGAGCTGCACGGCTCTGGTCGAGGGCGACGATGGCATGATCGCGCTGGTCAATTATCATCCGTTCTTCGCGAGCGACCGCGCAGTAGCTTCGACAGCCGATTTAGCACGGCCAAAGCAAAGCGTGATAGCTGATTGAACGGTAAACGGTTGGCGTGACAGCTTCCGGTTAACGTTTCAACCCTTCAACTGATCACCCAACCACCAGAGTCTGGCCCGCGTGTTACCGGGTCGCCATCGTCTTTTAACAATTCGTAACCTGACGCTGCGCGCTTCCGGTTTATCAAACCCGCATCTATGACTGCGATTACAGTGAAGCGAACAATAATCAGACGAAGGCGTGCGCAAATACTGGCGACGCGCTGGTCACTTCGCGAACTGTCCCGACGTTATTTCGCCAGCGAAAGCAACTTGGAATTTGCTATCGAAGCGTTGCTTTTTGCAATCATCACAGCAATCTCAGCGTGGCCGGCAATTATGGCCGTTGCCGCGCTGCAGGAATTGCTCCAAAGCGCGCCAGGCTAAGAAGCGCAAAGACGGCTTGCGCGGAATGTCCCTCATATCCTGCGTTAGCTGGGTACAGGAGGCCAATCCGCGCGTCCATAACCGCTTGAGCGGTTTCCTCGATGAGTCGTGCCAGGATAAATCGCCGAAGCGGTTCGTTACTGCTCTCGGATTCGATCCACCTCGCTGAAGCAAGGTGTTAATGGCAGACAGAGCCTTAATGCCGAGACCTGAGCGCGAAAATCTCGACAGCAAGTTCATGGCGTTTAGGATGTTCATCCTGTGCCAGCGACCGACCCGACGCGAAACAATCGCGAAATTGAACGAAAATTCTTGGTCAAGCGGCTTCCCGACAACCTGACGGAGTCTCGATGCGTGGTTATCGAGCAAGGTTACCTAGCAACCGAATCGGCCGGTAGACAGGTCCGCGTTCGCAAGACTGAGAGCGGTGCGTCGCTGACGTTCAAGGTTGGCCGGGGCAGCCATCGGGAAGAACGCGAGATCAAGTTGGGCCCTAAGCAGTTCGCAGTGCTCTGGCCGGGTACGGCGGGGAGAAGATTACGAAAAGTGCGCTACGAAATTCCCTGGAGCAACCTACTTATCGAGATCGATATTTATCGTGGCAGACACGCCGGTCTGGTAGTGGCGGAGGTCGAATTTCCCGACCGTGCAAGCTGTCGCAAATTCAAGCCGCCGTCATGGTTTGGGCGGGAAGTGACCGGCGAAAAACGTTATAGCAACGTGCGGCTGGCTAACGAGTAGACAGAGAATCTATGGGCTTCCGTTTGAAACTGCGCGAACCCCTGCCCGAAGGACTGAAGCGAGTTTTTCGCGAACAAATCGAGTCGGCCCTTTACCTGTGCGAAAACCCTGCCACTTCCGATCTCGTCACCGTGCACGAAGTGCGGAAGCACTTGAAAAAATTGCGTGCGGCGATGCGGCTTGCGGCCGGGACGGTCGGCAAAAATTGCCATGCCGGCGAGGATCGTTGCGTGCGCAAGATTGGACGATTGGTGTCGGACCTGCGCGATGCGCAGGTGCGATTGCAAACATTCGTCGAATTGCGCGACCAGGCGGCGAAACGTTCAGAACAACAACTCTTTCCCCGCACGGAGGAATTGCTGTTGCTCGAACGAGAGAGTTTTTCCGCAGCTTTCGCGGGTTGGCAAGCTCAGGCAATCCCGCAACTGGAGCGCGTGAAGACGCGTCTCATGAAGTGGCAGCTGCAGGGGCTCACCTGGAAACAGATTTGTGGCGGGGTGGCTAACATTTATAAACGCGGCCAACGGGGGCTCGCGAAAACAATTGCTGATCCGGTGCCGGAAAATTTCCACGCCTGGCGCAAACGAGTTAAAGACATTTGGTATCAGTTGCGCATTTTGCAGCCGCTCAACCGGGTGGTTTTCACAGAGATGGCGCACGACGCGGAGGTGTTGGGCGAATTGCTCGGTCGCGAACACGACCTCGATTTTCTTCTTGCGCGTCTGGAGAAGGAAAGCGGCGATGTGACGCTGGCCGATGAACTGGCGCAACTCCAGAAGCTAATCGGCAAGCGGTGCAGGCGATTGCGCCGCGACGCAGTGGAACTTGGACGGCGTTTCTACGCGGAGCCAGCGAAAGCTTTCGCAAAACGGATCTCCATCTTCATCAGAAAGCGAGGGTGGTCGGTCAGTACGCGTCAAGATATTTGATTCCAGAGCCGGTGTTGAAAATGACTACGCGTTCACCGGATGAGATTTTGCCTGCGGAACGAAGCAACTTGAGAGCGGCGAAACAAGCGGCGCCTTCCGGGCAAACGAAGAGGCCTTCGTTTGCTCCGACCTCACGCGCGACGCGGATCATTTCTTCGTCATCGACGGCGACTGCGCCGCCACTGGACTCGCGAAGAATTTCCAGTATCAGGAAATCCCCGATCGCTTTTGGAACGCGCAAACCGGATGCAATTGTGTGCGCATTCGGAAATTGCGCGGCAGTCCTTTCTCCCGCTTCAAATGCACGAACGATGGGCGCGCAACCAGCCGCTTGCACTGCGAACATTCGCGGACGCTTTGTGCCGATCCAGCCGAGCGTCTCCATTTCGTCGAACGCTTTCCACATTCCGATTAGTCCCGTACCCCCGCCAGTTGGGTAGAGAATCACATCTGGTAACGTCCAGTTCAGTTGCTCCGCGATCTCATAACCGAGCGTCTTTTTTCCTTCGACGCGATACGGCTCCTTTAGCGTGGACATGTCGAACCAGTCTTCATTAGCTGTTCGTTTAGCCATTTCAGCGGCGCAATCGGTGATCAGTCCGTCGATCAACGTGACGTGAGCGCACAGTTCGCGGCACTCAATGATGTTCGCGCGCGGCGTGTCGCGCGGCATGAAGATATGCGCCCCGAGTCCACCCCGAGCTGCATAGGCAGCGAGAGCGCCGCCCGCGTTCCCTGCGCTCGGAACACCGAGCTTCGTTGCCCCTAAATATTTTGCCATGGACACAGCCACGCTCATCCCGCGGGCCTTGAAGCTTTGCGTCGGATTGAGCGATTCGTCTTTGATCCAAAGATCGACATCGTTATCGAACCTTTGTCCGCGCAATAGCGGT
>Ga0210403_10004069_pt1 | contig 12674 bp, 9 predicted proteins | sample IncBWC19MmetaG_FD_150863 | JGI IMG/M metagenome (GOLD analysis project Ga0210403, IMG submission 150863) | Forest soil microbial communities from Barre Woods Harvard Forest LTER site, Petersham, Massachusetts, United States - Inc-BW-C-19-M | ecosystem: Environmental > Terrestrial > Soil >... | reverse complement strand
CGGCATGGGCAACGCGCCTGCACCGACCAGCGATGATGCCACCAAGACCAAACGCATGAGCGGAGGCCGCGTCGAAATCAGCCTCCTGAAGAACGACCTGGAGCAGCTCTCCGCCAACACCGGAGCGCCGGCCACCAGCGCCGATCAAATGCAGCAACCGAAGTAGTCACGATAAAGAAACGCTCGGCTCGAGTACGTCCCCCCAAAAGCCCCTTGCGCAAGCAAGGGGCTTTTCGCTGCTTCAAAGATTCACTCTGTTAAGGCGACTCTGTCCTAACCTTTCGCCATTCCGACCTCTCTAACCGTTATCGTCCCTAGCGAATCGGAATCCGCTTCCTGCACCGCGTCCCATCTCCGGTCTATACTGCCACCATCGCTGAGGAGGCGTAACCGCGCGTGGATCTCTACCGCTGGCTTCCACCCGATGCCGTCAAGATCGTACTCGTTCTCTTCTTGTCCTTCCTGATCGGACTCGAAAGAGAGGAGCGCAAAACCGCCGCCGGTTCCTACTCCTTCGGCGGCGTCCGCACCTTCCCCCTCATCGGATTCATCGGCTATTCCATCGCTCTTCTGTCCGGCGCCCAACTACTCCCCGTGATCCTGGGATTTCTGGTGGTCGGCGGCTTCCTGTTGTTGTCTTACTGGCACAAGCTTTCCCGCGCCGAAGCCGCCGGCGTCACTACGGAAATGTCCGGGCTCACCACGTATCTGATTGGCGCCCTCGTCTACTACGATCACCTGTGGATCGCCACCGCCCTCAGCGTCGCCAGCCTTTTACTGCTTGAGCTGAAGGCGGGCCTTGAGACGCTCGCCAGCCGCACCGAGCCGCATGAGATTTTCACCTTCGCCAAATTCCTGCTGCTCTCAGCGGTCATTCTCCCCGCACTACCCAATCAGCCATTTGGACGATTCCACATCAACCCCTTCAAAACCTGGCTGGTCGTCGTCGCAGTCAGCACCATCTCCTACGGCAGCTATGTCCTGCAGAAAGTGACCAAACAACGCGGAGGAGTGTTGCTCGCTGCACTGCTCGGCGGAGCCTACTCTTCCACTGTGACCACGATCGCCATGTCGCGCCGCGCCGCTCGCGAACATCGTCCGCATCTGTTCGCGGGCGGCATGCTGATTGCATCCGGGGTAATGTACCTTCGCCTGGTCGCCCTATTGACCCTTTTCAATCGTCCCCTGGGCGCGATGATGGCGCCCGCCTTCCTCGTCCTCGCCGCGATCGCGATTTTTGCCGGATGGCTCTGGTCCCGCAGGGAAGACGCCGATAGTTCCCCGATCAAGCGTGAATTCGAGCCCGGCAATCCTCTCGAACTACTGGCCGCTTTCCTCTTTGCTCTTTTCTTTCTTGGAATGCTCGTAGCCACACAGTTGGCTACCACCTATCTTGGACGAGCCGGCGTCAACATCCTCGCCGCCATCATGGGAGTCACCGACGTAGATCCCTTCATCATGGGGATGACCCAGGCCGCCGGCACCCTCACCCCGCTCAAAGTCGCCGCCACCGCCGTAATGATCGCCGCAGCCAGCAACAACCTCATCAAAGGCATTTACTCCTACTGCCTGGCCGACCGAAAAACCGGCATCCAAAGCCTATCGCTCTTGATCGCCCTGGCCGTCGCCGGCCTCGTCCCCCTGCTCTGGCTGTGACCGGCTCCAACTGAGTGCCCCATAGTGAGTGCCCGATGGCTCGCAGCCTTTGCGAGACATGGGATATTCCGCCGCAGTTCATCTCCCACCGACGCTCACTCTTCCGTTATCCTCACGTCCATACCCCATGTACGATCTCAAACTCGCCCTCCGCCAATTCCGCAAGTCCCCCGGCTTCGCCGCCACGGTGATCCTCACTATCTCGCTCGGTATCGGAGCCAACGTCGCCATCTTCACCCTGGTGCACGCGATCCTGATGAAGTCGCTCCCCGTCGCCGATCCCGCGAGCCTCTACCGCATCGGTGACCTCGACGACTGCTGCGTCAACGGCGGCTTCGAAAACGACAGCGGCGATTTCGACCTCTTCTCCTACGACCTCTACCGGCACTTTCAAGACACCGCGCCCGAGTTCGAACAACTGGCCGCTTTCCAATCGGGACACAACACCATGAATGTCCGCGCCGGAACCGCAACCGCGAAAGCGGAAACCGGCGAATACGTCTCGGGCAACTACTTCTCGACCTTCGGTATCGGAGCTTTCGCCGGCCGTATGCTTCAACCAGCCGACGACATCCCCGGCGCAGCTCCGGTCGCGGTCCTCAGCTACCATGCGTGGCAAGCTGTGCACGCCGGCGACCCGCAGGTGATCGGGTCCACTTTCTACATCCAGAACCAGCCCTTCACCATCGTCGGCATCTCGCCCCCCGGATTTTTCGGCGACCGCATCGACAGCAACCCTGCCGCACTCTGGATTCCGCTCAACGACGAACCCCTCATCGAAGGCCAAACCAGCATTCTGAAACAGCCCGAAACCAACTGGCTCTACGTTCTCGGCCGCGTGAAACCCGGAACCAATCCCGGCAGCCTGCAAGCCAAACTCACCACCAATCTGCGCCAGTGGCTGGCGACAGTTCCGGCCTACACCGTCAACGGACGCGATACCCAAATCAAAAAACAATATGTGGTAATAACGCCCGGCGGCGCCGGAGTTCAGAACCTGCAAATCGAAACCGGCAGAGGCCTGCACCTGCTGATGACGATCTCTGGCCTGGTCCTGCTCGTAGCCTGCGCCAACATCGCAAATCTTCTGTTGGCCAAGAGCGCTACCCGCCGCGCCCAAACCTCCATCAGCATGGCCCTGGGCGCATCGCGCCGCCGCCTCATTCGCCAGATGCTGGTCGAAAGTGTTTTGCTCGGATGCGCCGGAGGAGTCGTCGGCATCGCGGTCGCTTACGCCGGAGCCCGCATGATCCTCACTCTCGCGTTCCCCGACTCACCGAACCTTCCCATCCACGCCAGCCCATCGCTCGCAGTTCTCGCTTTCGCGTTCGCGCTCTCGTTGCTCACCGGACTCATCTTCGGCGTCGTCCCCGCATGGATCAGTTCGCACTCAGACCCCGCCGAAGCTCTGCGCGGCGTGAACCGTTCCACGCGAGACCGCGCTTCTCTGCCGCAGAAATCACTGATCGTGGTTCAAGCCGCGCTCTCGCTTGTGCTGCTGGTCGGAGCAGGCCTTCTTACCCAGAGCCTGCGCAATCTCGAGCACCAGAACTTCGGCATCGCCACCGCCAACCGCTACGTCTTCCACTTCGATCCCGCAGGCGCCGGCTACACCGTCGCCACAGTCCCGGCGTTCAACGAGCGCGTGGAACGCGAATTCTCCACCCTTCCCGGCATCCAGAGCGCCGGCTTGGCCCTCTACAGCACTCTCGAAGGCAACAACTGGGGTGAAGGAATCTATATTGAAGGCCGTCCCGCGCCCGCCCCGGAGACAGATAACGGCTCCTCCTGGGACCGAGTAAGCCCCCACTTTTTCGATACCGTCGGCCAGCCCATCCTTCGCGGCCGAGGCTTCACGGAACACGACACCGCTACTTCCCCCATGGTCGCCGTCGTCAATCAGGCCTTCGTCAAGAAATTCTTCCCCAACGAAGATCCCATCGGCCACCACTTCGGAGCTTTCGACCAGAAATACTCCGCCGACTACGAGATCGTCGGCATCGTCGCCAACGCCAAATACAACAACCCGCACGACGACTTTCGCCCCATGTACTTTCGCCCCATGACGCAGTTGAACACGACCGTCACAGAGCCGCACTTCATCACCGCCGAGACTCGCTCCATCTTCCCTAACTCCATCACCCTGCGCTACACCGGAGACGCCGCCAGCCTCGAATCGCTCATCCGGCGCACCCTGGCGAATATCAATCCCAACCTCACCGTTCTCGACTTCCATTCGCTCGACTATCAGGTAGCCGGCAACTTCAACCAGGAACGCCTCATCAGCCGCTTGACCTCCTTGTTCGGAATGCTGGCGCTAGTCCTGGCGTCGGTCGGTCTCTACGGAATCACCTCGTACTCCGTCGCCCGCCGCACCAGCGAAATCGGCCTGCGCATGGCTCTCGGCGCCAACCGCGGTAACGTCGTCGCTCTGGTCCTTCGCGGAGCATCCTGGCAAGTCGGCCTCGGCCTCGTCATCGGCATTCCGGCCGCCCTGCTGGGCGCTCACTTCATGGCCAGTCAACTCTACGGCGTCCGTACCTACGATCCCCTAACGCTCGCCGCCGCCGTCCTGATCCTGTCCGCCTTCGCCGCCATCGCCGGCTTCATCCCCGCAAGACGCGCCGCCAGCATCGAACCCATGAACGCCCTCCGCACCGAGTAAGAAATGTGTATGAGGAAGAAATATGGGTGGCCCATTCTAAATTTCGCGCTCTTTGGGAAATTTAGAGTGGGGACGTCGCAGGCGGCTCCCTCGGATAATTGAAGAAGAGCTGATTCCCATCGGGATCATCGACCACGAGCAGGCGGTAGCCCCAGGAACCGTCTTTGACCGCAACGCCCTTGGCCTCGAGTTCCGCGCGCAGGGCGTCCAACGCAGCGATCGCTGCCTCGCGCGTCTCCCGCTCGACGTTCAGGGAAATGAACATCAGCGCCTTGCCCACCTTCGCGGGCCACTGGCTGGAAAGGATGAGCGCGCAGCCCTGGCGCTCCACCTGTGCAACGAACGTCTTGCCGCCCTCCTCGAAGCGCCAGGGGCTGGTGAAGCCGAGCCGGTCAACGTAAAAATGGAGCGAGGCCTCAACATCTTTTACGTGAAGCACGGGGCGTGCGAACCAGTCTGTCATAAGGCTAAATATATCCTCGAGTGAAGAGCATTTTCCGGCAGAATCTCCCACAAGCCCGTCTCAAATTGAGCCCCAAATTCCCTGTTCCGTACGCCACCGCACATAATTTCACTCCCCCACTTGACTTAGGGTCAAATCCTTGTAATAACTATTCGGTCCATCCGGACGGGTTTGGGGGTGTGTCAGTTTGGCAGAAGTACGACTTCAAGAGGGCGAGTCTCTAGAGAACGCTCTGCGCCGTTTCAAGCGCAAGGTGCAACAGGAAGACATTATCAAGGAGGTTAAGCGCCACTCCTTCTACCTGAAGCCCGGCGAGAAAAAGCGCGTCAAGGCAGCTCTCGCTCGCAAAAGAGCCCGTAAGAAAACGCGCAAAGAGCAGGATTAACGCAGCAGAACTATGGCAGCACGATCAACGTAGCAAAGAGCCGCTCCGTCCCGGGGCGGCTCTGCTCAATCTGGCCCCCACCATCTTGAGTTCGCACGAGGGATAATTTCATACTCTCATTCTCCGGCATTTAAGCGGTACAGTTTGTACCCACGCCTCTCCTGAGAGCGTGGCGGGCCGAGTCCAAGGGCAGCAAAGAGGGGGAGCAGTACACAACCCGTATTTCCGGTGAACCACCGCGCCTTCCCCGCGGGTGGCCGCACGGAAACGGGCTGAAGGGAGCCATCCTCAAATGGAATTTCAGGACAAGGTGCTGAAGTGCATCGACTGCGGGAGTGATTTCATCTTCACCTCCGGGGAACAGCTTTTCTTCCACGACAAACAATTCAAGAACGAGCCCAAGCGCTGCAAGGCGTGCAAGACCAAGCGGGTCTCCGTCCTCGGCGCTCCCCCCGCCCCCGGACAGAGCAACCGCTACACCAAGGTCGAGACTCAGGCCACCTGCTCCGGATGCGGAAAACAAACCACCGTCCCTTTCCGCCCCACGCAAGGCCGCCCCGTCTTTTGTCGTGAATGTTTCATGTCACGAAGGACTGCGGCTTCGGCCTGATCAGGCGCGGGGAACTGGCGAAGGTCATGTGGCACAAGTCATGTGGCGCGGGCACTCTTGCCCGCGGCCTTTGACTTTGCCTTTGTGCCTCAGCTGCGGCGCAAGGGTGCGTTACCATAGAGAACGTGCCCGAATATTATGTAGAGAACTTCGGCTGCCGTGCCACCCAGGCTGACGGCGCCGCTCTCGAACGCCAGTTCGAGGAGCGCGGACTAACACGCGCCTCCACTCCCGCACAAGCCTCCGTGGTGGTGATGAATACCTGCACCGTGACCGCGTCCGCCGATCAGGACGCGCGCGCCGCCATCCGCCGCGTCCGCCGCCAGAATCCCGAAGCCAGAATCGTGGTCACGGGTTGCTACGCGCAGCGCGCCCCGGAAGAAATCGCCACCCTCCCCGGAGTCAGCCTCGTAATCGGCAACTCCCACAAGCATCAGCTCGCGCAGATCGCAATGAATCAAGTTTCGGAAGTTCCGACTACCGGGACGTTCATTCCGATCTCCGTGCTGACTTCGCCAGGCCAACGACTAACGGCCAACGACCAGCGACCGATCTACGTCTCTGACATTTTCGCGCATACCGAACTCGTGGCTGCGCCAGTCTTCGATGCAGCCAACGAACGCACCCGCCCCAACCTCAAAGTGCAGGACGGCTGCGACAACCGCTGCTCGTTCTGCGTGATCCCCTACGTCCGCGGACAAAGCCGCTCGCTGAAGATGGAGCAGATTCTTCGCGAAGTGACTGGCCTAGTCGAGTCCGGCTATCGCGAAGTCGTAATCAGCGGAATCAATCTTGGGCGATGGGGACGGGATCTGAACACCCGACCTCAGACCTCAGACCTCGGCCAACCTCCAAAGTCCGAGGTCCGAGGTCCGAGGTCTGAGGCCGCCTTTGAGACTTTCGAATCCCTCATCCGCGCTATTCTCGCCGAGACCGCTCTCGAAAAACTTCGCATCTCCTCCGTCGAGCCCATGGACTGGACCGACGAATTAATTTCTCTGGTCGCGTCCTCCCCGCGCATCGCCAAGCACGCGCACGTGCCACTGCAATCCGGCAGCGACGCGGTCTTGCGCCGCATGCACCGCAAATATCGTCCCTGGCATTATCAGGAGAAGATCGAGAAGATTCGTGCCGCCATGCCCACCGCCGCCATCGGCGCCGACGTCATGGTCGGATTCCCCGGCGAGACCGACGCCGATTTCGAATCCACGCGCCGTCTGATCGAAGACTTGCCCTTCACCTACCTCCACGTCTTCACCTACTCCGCGCGCCCCGGAACTCCAGCCGCGTCCATGCCGGATCAAGTTCCAGTCCACCAAGCCCGCGAGCGCAACCGCATCCTCCGCGAGTTAGCCGCCGAAAAGAAATTGAAGTTCATGCGCAGCTTCATCGGCAAGTCAGTCGACGCGATCACGCTGAACGTAGTCGGCACCGACGAGTCCGGCGAGTTTACCGAAGCCCTCACCGACAATTACCTGAAGTTGCGTTTGCGCGGACGGCACGAGGCGAATCGCTGGATGGGGTCGCAGGTGTTAGGTGTCGTGGATGGAGTTCTCGTGGGACGCGACGCCATCCGCCGAGAAAATTGGTGAGCGTCCCGACTGCCTCCGGTTTTCTGTGCCCCCGGTTTTCCCCAGGACAACTTGTGCCATATGACTACCGCTTCGACTTTAACTTTGGAGAAGCTGATGGCCGAGAAAGTGACCGCTGCTTGATATCTCCGGCTTTTACGTCCGAGTCGGATTCATCCTCAAAAGGTCCGAGATGTTCATCCTTCAATTTGACGCCCGTGGCTTTTGGCTTAGGGCCGAATTTCTTAAGAAGATCATCGTAGTAGTCGTACCCGGATTTTGTGACCGACTTTAGATCTCCATTCGGATACAGAACGTCAATGGACGTGCTTGGTCCGACCGAATCAATAATTTCCGCCAGCGTCTTAGCTTCATATAAGTAATAGATCGCCTTGCCAAGTGGGGTGTCCTCCCAATCGTAATCTCGCCTGAGTAGCGGAGGGACCGCTACCGCGATCCCCTCGCCAATTGCCCCAAAATGTTCCTCATGGGTAACCTCACTCGACGCTTGGGCGATCTTCAGTATTAGCGGCTGGGGGTCGCCCTCTTCATCCTTTACGAATCCTGCGACGAGCAGAGAGGCTCCCCACTTGAGTTGCGTTAATTCATCAACGTAGGGCTTTGCTAAGGCCGGATTAACTTCTCGACACCATTGCTGGAAACGATCGTAGTCCATACCGAATCTGAAGGCGCAATATTCCTCTTTCAGATTTCTGGCGTGGGCAGCAGCCGCCTTCTTTACCAAGGTAATGGCGTTATCTGAAGTGACCTCTTCAGTTTTAAACACTCCCACTAGTGCGGCGACCATCTCTTTCGCTCTCGAGGCCTTCCCAGCGAGAAGTGCTATCCACCCAGGCTTTAGTCGTTTGAATTTGTCAAAGGCGTCGGAACTCCCAAGTGCGGTAGTGGATTTCCAGTCCGTGCATGTAACAATTCTGGGTTCCTTCTTGTCGATGCACGCAGCGGCTATGCAAAGAGTCATACACATTCCTCCAGCACGAGCCTCGAGGTCTTGCTCGTCCGGCTCAGGGGGAATTCAATCACAGACGCTCCCTTGCGCCAAAGGGATAATCTCGACTTGCGTCCCGGGCTAACGGATTCCGCCCCTTCGATGCCGTTGCGGCCGATTCTGGCGTGCGTGGCACCCGGTTTCTAGGAGGTGCCAGGCTTCTTTGTAGGCGGTGTATTTCTGGCGTGGGTTGCGGGGGGCGAGCAGGAAGTTGCTGCGGAGGATGGTGATGATTTTGGCGGGGAGGATATACCAGACGTCTTCGGGGATGACGTAGACGGCGAAGAAGTCCACTTGGTGGTGGGTGTAGTACTGGCAGCGGGACTTGATGGTGACGATGTATCCGTTGAACTGGCGGGCGATGGTGGATTTGACCTGGACGCGGAGGAATCGTCCGCCGCGCTCGACGGAGCAGTCGTAGCGGGAGGAGTCGCCCCAGGGCTTGGAGACGTTAAAGCCCCGTTCGGTCGCGCGGGACATGAAGACCAGTTCGGTCCATTCGCCGCGATGTTTGGCGTCTTTGATGATGATGCAACGACGGCGGTGAGGGGGCAGAGTCTTGTTTAAGCGGACTTTCGTGGTGCTGTTCTTGTTCGCGGGTTTCTTACTTTCCCTTTTATTGCCATCCATGGATTCGGCCCAAAACACGAAAGGCGCAAGCCCGGAGGCTGCGCCGTTGGTTCCCTTCGAAAATTTAGTCTATATGTCTATTTTATCAATTTGGAGGGGGTGAAGTGGACATTTTGCCAACTATCTATTTGCTTTGAGGGCAAGGGGATGGGGGGAACGGAGAGGGTTTTGCCTATTGACAAGAACTTGGAGTTTCGGCGTTTTGGAGAGATTGGCTCGGAAAACCGGACGCATCTCGCCGCCGTCGTCTGTGCGGGCGAGACGCCCCCACTACAGCCGCCGGGGACGGCGGCGCTACTTTTGCGTCCCCAAATTATAGTTTCCACATTCTTCCCCCAGCGATCGAAGTTTCCTTGAACTCGTTTTCGCTGCGACTATAATTGGCGGACTCATGCCCCTCGCCCCTGGCACAAGACTCAGTCAGTATGAAATTCTGTCGTCCCTGGGGGCGGGCAGCATGGGTGAGGTGTATCGCGCGCGCGATACGCGGCTGGACCGTGATGTCGCGATTAAAGTTTTGCCCGAGCTGGTCTCGGCTGACCCGGAGCGGTTGCAGCGCTTTGAGGTTGAAGCGAAGGCCACGGCGGCGTTGAATCATCCCAATATTCTTGCGGTCTATCAAATGGGAACTTACGCGGGCGTTCCCTATCTTGTCTCGGAACTGCTGGAAGGCAAGACTCTGTCGGAAACGGTAAGGCGCGGGCCGCTGCCGTTGCGCAAAGCGATTGACTACGGCGTGCAGATCGCGCAGGGGTTGGCGGCTGCTCACGAAAAAGGGATCGTGCATCGCGACCTGAAGCCGGACAATCTATTCGTCACCAAGGATGGGCGAGTCAAGATTCTGGACTTCGGCCTGGCCAAGCTGGTTCAACCCAAAGATTCGCTGATCAACGCCGCACCCACACTTACGACGCCGGGAGTAGCGATGGGCACGATGGGCTATATGTCCCCTGAGCAGGTGCGGGGACTGGCGACCGACCATCGCACCGATATTTTCGCGTTTGGCGCAATTCTGTACGAGATGGTGATGGGCAAGCGGACGTTTGAGCGGGGCACGTCGGCCGACACCATGAGCGCGATTCTGAACGAAGAGCCTGCGCCCATCTCGGAGATCGCGCCCGAAACTCCGGTGGGGTTGCAGCGAGTGGTGCGGCGCTGCCTCGAGAAAAATGCGGAGCAACGGTTTCAGTCGGCGTCCGATCTGGCGTTTGCACTGGAGGAGTTGTCGGATTCGGCAACAATGACGCCCACGCCGACCGGGGCGCATCCAATAAAGCCCGCTGCTACGCATCGAGTCGAGCTCAAGCGCTCGGGAACCGGGCTCGTCGCGGCAGTTGTGATTGCGGTCGCCGCCGTGGTGCTGGCTTATTTCTGGATGCGGCCGGCGGCCGTTCCCACGGTTGCGAATTATGTGCAGCTCACCCATGACGGCCAGCCGAAGTCGCTCATCGGCACCGACAGCTCGCGGCTCTACCTGGGCGTGGGCGCTGGGAGCTCGGGAAGTTTCACTCCCCACGGCATTGCGGAGATGTCGATTGCGGGTGGCGAGCCGAGAAGGATTTCGATCATGCCTTCTGCTGACATGGTTCCCGTGGACTTGTCGCCGGATGGGTCGGAGCTTCTGGTGGTGGACGGGCGCGGTGCGCCTCCGCGCGGGCCGATGTGGAGTCTGCCGATTCTGGGCGGATCGCCCCGCCGGCTGGGAGACGTCGCAGGAGAAACTGCCGCCTGGTCGGCGGATGGCAAGATGCTGGCGTACAGCAATCTGAGTGACTTGTTTGTGGCCAAGGCGGACGGGACAGAATCGCGCAAACTGCTGAGCGTGAAGGGTGACATCAAGAACATTACATGGTCGCCCGACGGCGTCCACCTGCGGTTCGACAGCACAGAGAGCGCGGGAACCATCGGGCAGCAGATTGCGTGGGAAGTGTCCACCTCGGAGACTGAGGCACATCGCCTGCTCGTCGACGGGCACGATCCGCCGGACGAGTGCTGCGGCAAGTGGACGGCGGACGGCAAATATTTCGTTTTCCAATCGAAGACTCAGATCTGGGCGCTGGCGCACAAAAGTTTTCTTCACCCGGCGCCGAAACCGGTTGCGATTACTTCGAGCCCGCTATCGTTGTCGTCCCCGCTGCCGAGCCGGGACGGCAAGAAATTATTTGTGATCGGACAAACATACCGTGGCGAGTTGACGCGGTACGATGCGAAGTCCAGGAAGTTCTCAGCGTTTCTGGGAGGGATTTCCGCGGAGTATGTTGCCTTTTCGAAAGATGGGCAGTGGGTGACCTATGTTTCTTATCGCGAAGGAACGCTGTGGCGCAGCAAGGTGGATGGGAGCGAGCGGCTGCAGCTGACGTATCCGCCGATGTATCCCGTGCTGCCGCGCTGGTCGCCCGACGGCAAGAACATTATTTTTTTCGAGTTTGCGTTGAGCCCGGCGAAGCCGGCGAGGGTCTATGAAGTTTCAGCCGAGGGAGGAAGTCCGCAGCCGCTGATGGCGGATGATCCCCGTCAGCAACTTGATCCGAACTGGTCGCCGGACGGCAGCAAGATTGTCTTCAGCAATGAATCGAATGATCCTTCGTCGGCGATCTATGTTTTCGATGTGGCCAGCCGCAAAGTCTCTGACGTGCCCGGATCGCAAGGGTTGTACTCGCCGCGCTGGTCGCCGGACGGCGGACACATTTCCGCCTTCTCAGCCGATTCGGTGAAGCTTCTGCTGTTCGACGTGCAGACCCAGAAGTGGAGCGAACTGGCCAACGGATCGTTGAGCTGGCTGAACTGGTCGCATGATGGACAATACGTTTACGTTTTGGACTCGCGGGGAAAGAATGCGGTGGTGAGGATTCGAATCAGCGACCATCAAACGGAACAGGTCGTCGACCTGAAGAACTTTGCGACGACCGGTCGTTACGGCGGTTGCCTGTCTCTGGCGCCCGACGATTCCGTGCTGCTCCTCCGCGATACCGGTAGCCAGGATGTCTACTCCGTGGACTGGGAAGCGCCCTGAGCCGGCGTGGTCCGTGGCCGGGTTCTCGCAGGAATGTCCAGCCTTTGAGTCTTACGATCCAGGAGATCGTTTAGTTCCTGGACCAACTTCACGAATTGCTTCTGATCCTGCTCTTTCGCGATGCGTTCACAAAGAAATTGCATGTGCGCTTGTTCTTCAGGGGTCATGGGGCCTCAATTAGGAATGTATGGATGATGAAGGGGCCTACTAGATTGAACCCGAGTTTCTGGGATTAGTTGCCCAGTCGGAGCCTACCGCAAGATGTTGAACTATAAAGAGTTAACACACAAGAACGCGCGTCGGTCGGAGTGACTTACTAGGAAGGTATGGCGCGCCGCTCTTTGGGAGGCCTGCGGCCGAGAAATTGGTTGGTTGTGAGGGTTCTAAGGTGCTCAATCTTCTCATGAACCGCAGAGAGCAATTCCTGGAGGAGCTTCTCCAGTTCGCCGTCGGAAGCAGCGGTGATTTGGGAACAGAGGTATCGAATCCGGTCGTCGAGGCGGCGCGAGTGCATAGGTGCACGTAAAGGCGAGTGGCGCGACGAATGGCGATATGAATCATGCCTGAGTTCGCGGGATTGTTCGATACCCTACATCCTGTAGCCACCCATACTGTAGACCCCGCAGATGTGGACGGCGCCCTGTGGGCACGCCTTCGGGCGGCATGTACAAC
>Ga0210403_10004068_pt1 | contig 12674 bp, 17 predicted proteins | sample IncBWC19MmetaG_FD_150863 | JGI IMG/M metagenome (GOLD analysis project Ga0210403, IMG submission 150863) | Forest soil microbial communities from Barre Woods Harvard Forest LTER site, Petersham, Massachusetts, United States - Inc-BW-C-19-M | ecosystem: Environmental > Terrestrial > Soil >... | reverse complement strand
TCGATTTGCGGGCGTAGTTCAATGGCAGAACGGCAGCTTCCCAAGCTGCATACGAGGGTTCGATTCCCTTCGCCCGCTCCAACCCAAAAAAGTCTATTGAAAATAGGTGCTTCCGCGATTTTTGGAAGGCGACTTCGCTAGCCAGCAGAGAACTCCGTACAACGGCTGTACAAATCTCGCGCCGATCCGTGGCGGACCGTTGCTGCAGCAACGACGCAGTTGAGCGGCGGGGCTTCAGTGGTTCGTCGGTGCTTCAGCTTTCAGGGCCCAGGTGTGAAGTCCAGATCGACCTCTTCGGCGATTACAAGAGCAATGTTGCGCTCTACCCCTCATTCCAGCAATACTTCCGGACGCACAAGCCACCGCTTTTGGCGGTGTGGGGCAAGAACGATCCGTTCTTCCTTCCGCCGGGCGCCGAAGCGTTCCGGCGCGACATTCCCGAGGCGGAGGTCCGCTTCTTCGATACCGGTCACTTCGCACTGGAGACGCACTACGCTGAAATCGCGAGAGCCATCGGCGATTTTTTGAGCAAGCACGCGGGTAGGTGACATCTGGTGAGGTCTCCCGCCTCGATCATCCAACCTAATAGGAGAAAGCCGTGGGATTGTCCTGGCAACAAGGTCCGCTCTCAACGGGAGCAATCGGCCGGTTCCTTGTACCCGAACCGCTGCCCGAAAAGCTGTTGTACGTCGAGCGATTGCGCAGGCGCATGCGTGTGCGCTTCGGAGGACGTTGGATAGCCGAAAGCGAGAATGTTCTCTTGCTGTTCGAACCAGGCCGCTATCCGGTAGCCTACTATCCGGAGGCCGACATATCTCCGCATGTGCTGGAACACACCGAGTATACGACCCAACACTCCGATCTCGGCCTCACGTCCTGGTATAGCGTCCGAGCGGATGAGCAGCACGTCGCACCGCGAGGGGCGTGGCAGCACACCGGCCTGCCCGCTTACGCGAGCGAATTGCAGGCACGCGTCGCGTTCGCCTGGCGCGCCATGGATGCTTTCTATGAAGAAGACGAACGTATCCTCGGCCATGCCGCGGACCCCTATCACCGCATCGACATTCGCCAGACCTCCCGCAACCTCGTGGTCCGCCATGGCGACCGGATCATCGCCGATAGCAAGCGGCCGCTGGTTCTCTACGAGTCCGGTTTCGCGCCGCGCTGGTACGTTCCACGCGACGACATCGATGAGTCCGCCCTCACGCCTGTGAAACTCCAGACGTTCTGCCCGTACAAGGGACTCTGCAGCTATTACTCGATCGGTGACGCGCGTCAGGCGGCATGGTCGTATCCTAACGCCTATCCCGAGGTCGGTCGCATCTCTAACCTGGTGTCGTTCGAACCTGATATCGTCACTGTGCATCTCGATGGCACCCAGCTCCGTCTTGAGCCTGGTCAGTCGGTGGTTCCCCACGGCCCCGATCGCAACCTCGACCTCGCTGAGGTGGACCGCGCTGCGAGCGGCTAGGTGGCTTCCGGTCCGTGGGTTCGATTGGTCAGGAACCGATCGAGCTGACGTGCTTTGATGTTCGGCAGGAACTTCCCGGTGAAATAATCATCTACAGCGGAGGAGGACACTGAAATGGCCGAAGATCAAAATCCGCCCGCTGGTCCCGATCTCGCGCTGGGCGTTAGTGCAGGCGATTTCAAGAACGACATGCTGGTCGGTCATGTCGGTGATCAGGAAGTCCTGCTGGTGCGTGCGGGATCAGAGATTTTCGCGATCGACGCGCATTGCAGCCACTATCACGGGCCGCTCGCTGACGGATTGGTGGTGGGCGCGAGCGTCCGCTGCCCCTGGCATCATGCCTGCTTTGATTTGCGCACCGGCGAGGCGACCCGCGCGCCGGCGCTCTCGCCGCTCTCGGTCTGGAGAGTGGAGCAGGAGGGCGGCCGCATCTTTGTCCGCACGAAGCAGGATCAGCCGCAACCGCCGAAAGCGGCGCCCGCCGATGCGCCGCGCCGGATCGTGATTGTCGGCGGCGGCGCGGCCGGCTTTGCGGCGGCGGAGATGCTGCGGCGCGAGGGGTATGGCGGCCAGATCACCATGCTGAGCAGCGACACCGCGGCGCCGGTCGATCGACCGAACCTGTCAAAGGATTACCTTGCCGGCAGCGCGCCGGAAGACTGGGTGCCGCTGCGCCCCGACAGTTTTTACACCGAGTTCAGGATCAACCTCCAGCTCGCGACCAACGTCACCGCGATCGACGCAAAGGCCGGCCGGGTCGTGCTTGGCGACGGCAAGACCGTGGCCTATGACCGCCTGTTGCTGGCGACCGGCGCCGAACCGGTGCGGCTGCCGATACCGGGCGCCGACCAACCGCACGTCCACACCTTGCGAACGCTGGCCGACTGTCGCGCGATCATTGAAAATGCGAAGGGCGCAAAGCGCGCGGTCGTGATCGGCGCGAGCTTCATCGGGCTCGAAGCCGCAGCGGCGCTGCGCGCTCGCGACATCGAGGTTCATGTCGTTGCGCCCGAACAGCGGCCTATGGAGCGCATCCTTGGGCCTGACATGGGAGACTTCGTGCGGAGCCTCCACGAAGAGCACGGCGTGATCTTCCATCTCGGCGATACCGTCGCCGCCATCGACGGCAAGCGAGCCACGCTCAAGAGCGGCGGCACGCTGGAGGCGGATCTGGTCGTGGTCGGCGTCGGCGTGCGCCCGCGTCTCGCCCTGGCCGAGCAGGCAGGGCTTGCGATCGACCGCGGCGTGACGGTCAACGCCTATCTCGAAACCAGCACGAGCGGCATTTACGCCGCCGGCGACATCGCGCGCTGGCCTGACCCGCATTCCCGCGAAAACATTCGCGTGGAACATTGGGTGGTGGCGGAACGCCAGGGCCAGACCGCCGCGCGCAACATGCTCGGCCGCCGCGAGGTCTTCAATGCCGTGCCGTTCTTCTGGAGCCAGCACTACGATGTGCCGATCAACTATGTCGGCCACGCCGAGAAGTGGGACGAGATCGCGGTCGACGGCGATATCAAGGGCCGGGATTGCATCCTGCGTTACAAGCAGGGTGGACGCGTGCTGGCGGTCGCCTCGATCTATCGCGATGTCGAAAGTCTCAAGGCGGAGCTTGCGATGGAGAAAGCGTAACGCGCTGACGCGCGTTACGCTGGGTTGTGGGCGATCACGCGCCTTGCGGCACCTGATCCAAAAATCCGGTGATGGATCGGATTCGACCCTCCTTCAGCACGGCGAAATCGGTGCCCTTGATCGGGCTGTCGACCCCGTCGGGGCCGAGGCCCCAGCAGAAGCGAAGGTTATCGCCATAGCCGTTCGGCTCGCCGATCAGCCTGAAGCTGAAATCCGGAAAGCGTTGTTGCACGCCCGCGATCAGCGCGTCGACGCCGTCATGGCCGTCGCCGCTCATCACGGGGTCGACGTATTTCGCGTCCGCCGTCCAGTCGGCGCTGAGCATCTCGCGGCGGCGGCTCGCCGTCCTCTCGTTCCACAGCTCGATGTAGCGGCGGGCGATCGTGTTGACGTCGGTCATGTCTCATCTCCTGTTATTGAGCCGGTTTGGTCGGCGGCTCAACTATCGGAGGGGGAAAAGACCAAATCGATTACCTCGGAGGTCAAGACGCAGGCTACGGCTCGATCCTGAGCGTCGCCTTCATGTTGGGATGAAAGCGGCAGTAATAATCGACATCGCCCGCTTTCTTCAGAACGTAGGTCACCGTCTTCTTCGGCGGCATCGTCACGTCGAAATCGCCGTTTCGGGCGGTCGCGGTGTGGACAAACACGTCCTTGTTCACCAGCTCGAGTGTATCGCCGACCTTGGCCGTAGTCTCGGCCGGCGAGATCACCAGATTCTCCATGACGATCTGGACCGTCGCGGCATGCGCCGGGATGGCCGACGCGCCGAAAGCGAGCGCAGCCACCATCAGGCGAAGGCATCCCTGCTGCATGGAAAGCTCCTACTTCAGGCTCGCCGCGACATGTTCGGCGTGCTGCTCGTGTCCCTGGAAGATTTTCAGGCCGGTCTGCAGCAGGCTCTTCAGCTCGGCGTTGCTGGCCGACGGGATCAATTGCGTCTCCAGCGCGCTGTCGACCGCCTTGTGGTAGGCGACTTCGTTGGCGACATAGGCCTTGTCGAAGGCAGCGCCGCTGAGCTTGCCGAGCTCGGCGAGCTTGTCGGCCGCCTGCTTCGACAGCGCCTTCGAGGTGTCGTTGTCCTCGGGCGTGACGTTGAGCTTCTTGACGAGGTCGAGCGCCTGCTTGTTCACGACTTCATGGTCGCGCACCATGTCGTCGGCAAACGCCTTGACTTCCTTGTTGCTGGCCTTGGTCTGCGCCTGCTTGGCGGCCGCGACATCGATCACACCGGCGGTATAGGCGATATGCGCGATCTGCGGATCGGTAAGCTTCGCGCCTTGCGCGAACGCCGCGCCGCTCAAAAGCGTCATCGCGGCGAGTGCCGCACCTAAACGAACGAACATGTTGGATCCTCCTGTGGCGCCACGTAGGCACTTGTTGTGCACAGGAGTTGGATGACGAAAGTGTTGCGAGGTTCCGGAAAAAATTTACGCGTAGCCCAATCGCTTCAGCACGGCCTCCGTCAGGCGGTCGCAGCGGCGGCCGGCGAATGGAAACGCGTCCATCACCACCGGACCGATCTTCTTCTCGACATTGTCACGCAGCATGGCGCGGGCGCGGTGCAGCCGCGTCTTCACCGTTTCGGGCTTAAGATCGAGGATTTCGGCGGTCTCCTCGACATTCATGCCTTCGACCACGCGCGTGATGAACACCATGCGGAACGGCTCAGGGAGTTCATCGATCGCGGCTTCGACGACATGCTGGATTTCACGTTGGGCCATGGATTGTTCCGGATCGCCGGCGGCCGACATCAGGGGGAACTGGATGATCTGCGCTTCAAGCGCGCCTTGCGGCAGCGACGATAGCTCGACGCTCGCGCGCTGGCGGCGCAGCCGGCCCAGCGCCTCGTTCATCGCGATCCGCGACAGCCAGGTCGAAAGGCTCGAGTCGCCGCGAAAATCGGCGAGATGGGTGAAGGCGCGGACATAAGTCTCCTGGACGACGTCCTCGGCCTCGCCATCGTTGCGCAGGATGCAGCGCGCCAGCCGGTAGAGCCGGCGGTTGTTGGCCTTGATGATGGCGCGCACGGCCGTCTCGTCGCGGATGAGCGCCCGGCGGACGAGTTCGGCATCGCCGGCCGCGGCCGGAATGGTCTGGGGTGCTGGCGCTTGGGGCATGATAGCCTCGCTCATAACTTGGCAAATCCGAGTATTGGATGCGGCAGGGATGCCGGGGTTCCCGGAAATCTGTCAAAAATTGGTTAGCCGGGCAGGGGCTCGGCTTCCAGCGCCGCGGCGCCATGGGCATGGACTTCCAGCGCATCCAGGAAACAGCGCACTTTGGCGGGCACAAATTGGCGCGCGGGCAAGAGCGCATGTACGGACAGCGGATCGCAAAGATGGTCCGGCAGCAAACGCCGTAGCGAGCCGGCCTCGACGGCCGAGCGGGCAAAGCTTGCCGTCACCCTCAGCACGCCATGGCCGGCGAGCGCCGCTTGCAGGCGGATATGGGCGTTCGAGCTCACCAGCTTCGCCTTCTCCACGGCTAGGTGTTCGGCCGGCCCTGCGGGCGGTGTGATCGCCCAGGCGGTGTCGCTGGGGCCGGCAAGCAGCGGCAGTCGGGCAAGGTCCTGCAGCGTTTGCGGTTCGCCGAAGCGCTGCAGCAGCACCGGCGCGGCGAACAGCCCGCGCTCCAGCGTGAACACCCGGCGGATGACGATCCCGGCCGACGGCAGTGGCGCCTCCAGCATGGCGAACACGATGTCGTAATTCTCGGCGACGGGATTGACGATCTCGTGCTCCACATCGATCCGGATGGTGAGATCGGGATAGCGCGCCATCAATTCGCAGGCCACCGGGCCTGCGTGATGGGCGCCGAATTCATAAGGCGACTTGATGCGAAGCGTGCCTGTCACGGCGCTGCTCATGGCCAGCGCCTCGCTCTTCGTCTCATGCAGAGCGACGAACAGCGGTTGTACCCGTCGATAGATGGTGTCGCCCGCATCGGTCAGGCGAAGATGTCGTGTCGTGCGCTCGATCAGCCGCAACCCGAGCTGGCCTTCGAGCCGCTGCACTGCAGCACTGAGGCTCGATTTGGGGTGGCCGAGCACGCGCGCGGCGGCACTGAAGCCGCCGTGCTGGACCACCTCGCAAAACAACTCCCAATCTCGCCAATCCATCGCAGGATTGTCCATCCACCTGGACAGTGTGTCCAGACAAATCTCGTTCTCGCGGAAGTGCCGATGACCTAGAAACTGGAACAAGTGCAACTGGGAGGGTGACATGAACGACGACGGAATCTTTCTCTACAATTCCTGGTACGTCGCGGCCTGGAATCACGAATTGATCGACGGCAAGAAGCTGGCGCGCACGATTCTTGAGAAGCCGATCGTGCTCTATCGCGGTTCGAGCGGAAAGGTCGTCGCGCTGGACGATCGCTGCTGTCACCGTGCAGCCCCTTTGTCGATGGGCCGCATCGAAGGCGATGACATCCGCTGCATGTATCACGGCATGAAGTTCGCTTCCGACGGCAAGTGCATCCAGATTCCCGGCCAGGACAACATCCCGCCAAAACTCGGTGTGCGCAGCTATCCCGTGGTCGAGCGCTACAATCTGATCTTCATCTGGACCGGCGATCCCGAGAAGGCTGATCCGAAACTGATCCTCGACTATCCGCCGCTCGCCGATCCCAAATGGCGGGGGCTGCCCGGCTACATGCATTACAAGGCCAACTGGCTCCTGATCGTCGACAACCTCTCTGACTTCGCGCATCTCGCCTTCGTGCACACCAACACGCTCGGCGGCTCCGAGGAATATGCCTACAAGACCAAGCCGGTCGCGATCGAGAAGCTGGATGACGGTTTCCGTGTCGAGCGCTGGCACATGGGCGCCGAGCCGCCGCCCTATCACAAGAAGGTCATTTCGAACAAAACCGACAAGATCGATCGCCGCAATATCGGCCGCATGATCATTCCCGGCATCTTCACGCTCGACACCACCTTCGCGCCCGCAGGAGGGGGCGTGGAGAAGGGCGTTGCAGTCCCAGGCACGCGGTCGTACCGCAACGCGCAGTTCATGACGCCGGAGACGCGGAGCTCCACGCACTTCTTCTGGAACTATCTGCACGACTTCGAGATCGACAACCCGAACATTGCGCTGTCGCTGCGTCACTCGCTCGAGGAAGGGTTCAACGAGGACAAGGACATCATCGAGGCGCAGCAGAAGGTGTTCGACGCCGATCCGAACTATCAGTTGCTCGCGATAGGAGCCGACGCGCCGCTGACCTATTTCCGCTGGCTGTTCTCGCGAAAGATCGAGGCCGAGAAAACAGCCGCACGCGCGGCGTAGACCAGACGGCGCGGCTGCGGCCGCGCCGTCCCGCAATCGTGAGTGCCTGTACATCGATCAGGCTGGGGTCCACGCCGGAATTGGCGTAAAAGCAGGGCTGCGAAACCGTCGGTTCTTGATCGGGGCCAACCGGCCTGATCGCGATCAATCGGTGAATCAGCGTGAGCGAAAAAGCGAAAACGCCGGACCAGAATGCCCACGCGGATTGGGCGCATCAGGTCTGGCTGTGGCCGCTAGACGCCACGCGATTGGCGCTGAATGCCTATCTGCAATGGTTCGACGAGCACCAGCTGACGCCCTCCCGCGCAGCCGACCAGACGCCGCTTGCCTGGACGACGGAGAACGCGGTCGCGCTGCGGCTCCCGTCGATGCGCTTGCGGGATTTTTCGCGCGGAAGCGCCGGGCAGCCGCTTCTCGTCTGCGCCCCCTATGCGCTGCATCGGGCGCTGATTGCGGATTTCGCGCCCGGCCACAGCCTCGTGGAGGCGCTTCAAAAAGGCGGCGTGAACCGCATCTACGTCACCGATTGGCGCTCGGCCACACCGGAGATGCGTTATTTTTCCATCGACAATTATCTTGCCGATCTCAATGTGGCGATCGATGAGATCGGCACGCCGATCGATCTCGTCGGCCTGTGCCAGGGCGGATGGCTGTCGGTTATCTATGCCGCTCGCTTTCCCGGCAAGGTACGGCGGCTCGTGCTCGCAGGCAGCCCGATCGACGTTTCCGTGCCGTCGGAGATATCCAGGATTGCTGCTCTTTCGCGGCAACCCTTCGACCAGTTGATACGCCAGGGCGATGGAATCGTGAGCGGCAAACTCATGCTTCAGTTCTGGAGCCTTCCGCTCTGCCTGCATGACGTGGAAGAGGCGCTGCAACGGGATCTCGGCGACGGTTCGGATAAAGCCAAGGCGCTGATCGATCGTTTCGAGCGCTGGCATCACGAAACGCTGGATCTGCCGGGCACGTATTATGTCGAGACGACCGACTGGATTTTCCGCGAGAACCGGATCGCCAAGGCACGCTTCGTCGCGCTCGGCCGCCCGATCGATCTTGCCGCGGTGAAGGTGCCAGTCTTCCTGCTGGCTAGCGAGAGCGACATCATTGTGCCCGGCGAGCAGGCGTTCGCCACGGCGCGGCTGTTGGGCACGCAATTGGTGTGGCTGGAGCGCGCCGCCGAGCCGTGCGATCACCTCAGCCTTTTCATGGGACGCAAGGCTTTGAGCCATTCCTGGCGTCGGATCGCGCGCTGGCTGCAGGCCGATATCGACGATGCTGCGGGCGCGAGGATCAGCGCGTGAGAGATGGATGAAAATTGTCCGGATCGCGTTTGCGATCCGGGGCAGCGGGCGATCCATCCGGGAACGCGCGGCGTTACTTCGCCGCGACCACCATGATCTCGACGAGATATTGCGGGGCGGCGAGCTTCGCCTCGACGGTGGCGCGCGCCGGCGTGTTGCCGGGCGAAACCCAGGCGTCCCACACCGCGTTCATCTCGGCAAAATTCTTCATGTCGGTGATGTAGATATTCGTCGACAACAGTTTTGATTTGTCGGTGCCGGCCTTGGCCAGATGGCCGTCGATGATCGACAGGATCTCCTGGGTCTGCTTGGTGACGCTCTCGCCCTTGGCCGTGTTGGCGACGACACCGGCGAGGTAGACGGTGTTGCCGTGGACGACGGCCTGGCTCATGCGCGGCCCGGTTTCAAAACGCTGAATGCTCATGGGGTTCTCCGGCTGGAAATTGGCGGCCCTTCCTAGCGCGGTGGGCGCCACGGCGCCAGCCTCATGGAAACCGCTTGAAAAATCCCCAGATCGCTTCCGCGCCGTCGATGTCGTGGTTCTGCGGGCCCAGCATGTAATTCACCATGCGCGGAAAGCGTGTGTCGTTGAAACTGCCGGGCATCCGATGGCCGCCGTCATTGATGCGGTAGAGCACGACGTCGCGCCTTTCCGCACAGCGCGATTCAACACGCGTCACCGTGCTCTCATCCGTCGCGTCGCGGTCGTCGAGATCGGTTGAAGCTGCATCGTTTTCCTCGCAGCCATTGATCCGCCGCCAGAAGGCCAGCGTCTTCCCGGTGGACCAATAGCCGTCGGCCGCAAAGCGGCTGTTGCCGCGCCCGCCCTCATAGGGGATCAACGGATCGGCGGTGCCGTTCATCAGCAGCATCGGCACCGGCCGCGAGGGATGGCAGGCGCCGGCCGATTCATCGGCGAAATTCATGATGACGCTGGCGCCGGCGGCGAACAGATCGGCGCGGGCGCAGACCAGCGTCATGGTCATCGCGCCGCCATTGGAGACGCCGGTGACATAGATGCGCTTCGGATCGGCGCTGCCGTCGCCGACATATTTTTCGATCAGCCTGGTGATGAAGGCGACGTCGTCGGTCCCTTCTGGCGGCGTGCGGCCCGCGCGCATTTCGGCAGACCTCGAGTCCGCCCAGGCGCGGTTCAGTCCGTCCGGAAACACCACGCCGAACTTTTCGCGCCTGGCAACTGCTGGCCACGATGTCCGCGTCGCCATGTCGTCGCCGCTCTGGGTATTGCCGTGCAGGGCGATCACCAGCGGCGCCGGTTTCTCGGCCGGCAGCACGGCCGTGAATGTCCGCGTCAAGCCGTTGACGGTGATCGTATCCGCGAGCGCGGGGCTCGCGCAGCACAGCACGGCCGCGGCGGCGACACATCGCAATTTCATTGGCATTGGATTTCACCCGGCAAGCGTTTGGCAAAGCCAATTTTACAAATGGTTCCGCGCTTTGTCCGAATTTTGTTCCGGGAACAGCTGTGCGGGGGCCGCATTAGTGCAGCAGTGGGCAGCTTCTGGAGGATGAGACAATGAAATTGGCAATTGCACTGGCGACCGTCGCGGGCTTGGCTCTCGCCATTCCGGCTGCGAACGCGGACGAAACCCGGGTGGGCGTCGGCGTCGGCCCCGTGGGCGCGGGCGTCACCGTCGGTGTGTCACACGAGCGTGACCGCACCACCGTGATCAAGCGCGAAGAACCGCGCGACGAGCACACCACGGTGATCAGGAAAGAGCGCGAGGAGCCTTCCGAGAAGGTGATCATCAAGCGTGACCGCGACTAAGGCACGCTGCACCTTCTGATTGATTTTCGGCCTGAGCCAGAAAGCCCCGTGGATTTCCGCGGGGCTTTCTTTTTGCGTATCCGGAAAATTACGGCAAGGAAATATTAACCTGTTCCAGTTTGGGACCGGCGCGGCCCCATCTGCGGTCCAAAACCTACGTAAGTGCAGCACGCCTGCAACACCCGATTTGAATTTAAGTTGGAGCATCCCGGCCGCCTAGACAAAATCACGATCCCGAAACACCCTGCGTACCGCATCATCACCAAGACAGTCAGATTCGATTTTCGATTGAACTGGGGCAGGACATGAGACTCGCGACGTGGTTGCTGGCGGTCGTTCTCTTGCTGATTGGAATGGCGCCAAGCCATGCCGTGGTCCGGATCGCGGACGACCGCGGCGGCCGGATCGGCACCTACGTCGACAAATATCAGGGCCTGCGATCCTCCGGCGAGGCCGTCATCATCGACGGGCTCTGCGCCTCGGCCTGCACCATCGTTCTCGGCGCGATCCCTCGTGACCGGATCTGCGTGACCTCGCACGCCACCCTCGGCTTCCATGCGGCGTGGGATTTCGGCGCCAATGGCCGCGCCATCACCAATCCCGAGGCGACCCAGATGCTGTATTCGATGTATCCGTCGCCGGTGAAGCGCTGGATCAATGCGCGCGGCGGCCTGACCCCGCACATGATCTTCCTGCGCGGCAAGGAATTACAGGCCCTCTACAAGCCCTGCTACCTTGACGCCCAGGCCTCGGCGACCAGGACGCCGACTTCGCACTAAGTTACGGATATTCCATCAGCATGACGTGATCGCAGGCGCCCTTGGGGCGCTTGCTCGCTTTTGCGGCAGGTCCTAAGTGAGAGGTCATGGCCCAGCCACTTTCCACCCTTAAGCCGACTATTGCCGTGTCCCGCCCCCGGGATGGACTGCGCTTGGCCGTGCTCTGGGGTGGGGCCAGTCTTGGCGCCCTGCTGCTCGTGGGAGCATTGGGGCTCTGGTTCCACTACGGCACGGCGGTGTTCTTCGAGACTATCGCCGCCGGCTTCGCCAGTTGCTTCTGACGTTCAAGGGAATTCGCGCATGGACCGGACCGCCGCCCGCCCGCTGGTGATCGTCACCGCCTTTACCGCCAGCCTGCTGCTCGGGCTCCTGGTGATGCTATGGGCCATGGGCGGCGTGCGCGGGGTGACCGCGCCGGCCGCGATCGGCGGGCCGTTCCAGCTCACCGACCAGAGCGGGGCTGTTGTGACCGAGAAGGACCTGCAGGGCCGCCCGACCCTGATCTTCTTCGGCTTTACCCATTGCCCTGACGTCTGCCCGACCTCGCTGTTCGAGATTTCGGAAGTGCTGCGCGCGATGGGCAAGGACGCCGACAAGGTCAACGCCTATTTCATCTCGGTCGACCCCGACCGCGACACCGCCGCGGCCATGAAGGACTATCTGTCGAGCTTCGACCCGCACCTGAAGGGCCTGACCGGCGATGCCGCCGCGCTCCAGAAGGTCATCACCGCCTACCGGGTCTACGCCAAGAAGGTTCCCCTGAAGGACGGCGACTACACCATGGACCACACCGCGCTGATCTACCTGATGGATCGCGACGGCAGGTTCGTCTCCCCCTTCAATGTGAACCGGAAACCCGACGAGGCCGCGGCCGATTTGAAGCGGTATCTCTGACCGGCCTTTAGTTAACGCCAAACGCCGCTCGCATCCCGCGGCGGATGGTCTATAAGGCCCCATACCCAACATTCCCGGCTCAGATCGTTGCAGACCGCCTTGTTGCCCATTGCCAGATCGCTGCCAGCCCGCTGTGCGTGGGCCGGAGCCGCCATGCTGGCGCTCGCCTTCGCGGGCGCGGCTGCGCAGGCCCAGACCGCGCCCAAGCCGGCAGCGCAGCCCACCCCGGCGCCCGCCGCGCCAGCGGCCAAGGTGGAGGCCGCGCCCCAGGCCGTGCCCGGCTTCTGGGACCCGCGGCGACGTCCGGAGCGGCCCGATCTCTCCCGTATCTCGGTGATCCGCTTCCTGACCGAGACCGATTATCCGCCCTTCAACTTCACCGGCGCTGACGGCAACCCGGCCGGCTTCAATGTCGATCTGGCGCGCTCGCTCTGCGACGAGATCAAGGTCACCTGCACCGTCCAGATGCGCCGCTTCGAGACGCTGCTCGATGCGATTGCGAGCAACCGGGGCGATGCC
>Ga0210403_10004066_pt1 | contig 12680 bp, 9 predicted proteins | sample IncBWC19MmetaG_FD_150863 | JGI IMG/M metagenome (GOLD analysis project Ga0210403, IMG submission 150863) | Forest soil microbial communities from Barre Woods Harvard Forest LTER site, Petersham, Massachusetts, United States - Inc-BW-C-19-M | ecosystem: Environmental > Terrestrial > Soil >... | reverse complement strand
TGCCCGCGCCACAGCGCATCCACAATCGCCTGCCGGTCGAGCGCGCACGCAATCGCCTGCCGCACCCGCACGTCCCGCAGCGCTGGGTCCTCGACGTTAAAGTTCATGTACACCACCACCGAGCTCAGCCCCGTCTCCGTCCGCAGCCGCGGGGCATCGCGCAGCGCATGCACCATGTCCAGCGTGATCGCATTGCTCTCGAGGTCGCCCGAGCCCTTCTGCATCTCGAGCGCTGTCGTGATCTGGTCCGGCACCACCGCGAACCGGAGCCGCTCGATCTGCCGTCCTCCGGCCGGCGGCGCCGTTGCCCCGGCCCAGTAGTCGGGATTGCGCTCGAGCACGACCTCCTTGTCCTGCACCGCGCTCACAAACCGGAACGGTCCCGACCCCACCGGACGCAGCCCGAAGTCACGTCCCGCGCTCCGCGGCACCACCCCGAACAGACCATCGCTCATGTTGAACAGCAGTCCCGCATCCGGCCGCTTCAGATGCACCACCACGGTCAGCCGGTCCGGCGCCTCCACCCGCTCGACCGCCGCAAAGCTGCCGCTCTTCGCGCTGACTAAAGTTCCGTCGATCAGACTCTCGATCGTCCACACCACATCCGCCGCTGTCAGCGGTCGCCCATCCTGAAACCGCACCCCATCGCGCAGATGAAACACCCAGGTCAACGCATCCGGCTGCTCCCAGCGCGTGGCCAACCAGGGCTGCAGATTGGAGTGCTCATCCTTCTTCACCAGAGCATCGAAGATCAGCCCACCTACACGCTCCGACTGCGCATCCGTGCCCTGCCGCAGATCGAGATTGTTGGGACTCGACTCAATCAGCACCACCACCGTTCCCGAGTCTTCCTGGTGGCCACGGCACCCCGTCGTCAGCAGAGACATCGCGAGCAGCACGCCGCCCACCACGCGCGCTCCCCATCGCCTGCGATCGAGGTGCTCCATCCTTCGCAGCGTCACCGCGAAGGGTGGGAGGAACAAACCCGGGTGCCCCATCTTCGCGGCGGCCTCATCGCCGCGAAGGTGGGCATTCGCGAAGCGAACCGTTCTCCTCCAGTGTGAGAAGGCGAAACTCAAAGCGTCACCTTCCCCAGCACCACCGCCCGCCTCGCTCCCGTCGCCGCCGGCACATTCCCCGGCAGCCCATGCCACGTCAGCCACCCCAGCAGAGCGAACGCCACCGCCTCCTTGGCCTGCGCCGGAACCCCCAACTCCTCCATCAACCGCACCTTCACCCCCAGCGGTTCGAGCCCGTCGCGCAGCATGCCCATCAACGCAGCGTTCTTCGCCCCGCCGCCAGCCACCACAAACTCCGTCTTCGCCAGCGGCGCCGCCTGTTCCAGATGCGGCCAGGCGAATCTTCGATAACCTTCCAACACGGACTCCACCGTCAGCGCCGCCGCCGTGGCGACCACATCCGCGTCCGCCGCCCCAGCCTTGCGGCACAGCGCGATGAACCCATCCGTGAACGAGGAGCCAAACTGCTCCCGCCCGCACGACTTCGGCGGTGCCGCCGCAAAGTAAGCCTCCCGCAAGCCCCGCGCCACCACATCCCCCAGCACCTGCCCCGAGCGCGCCACCGCGCCGCCCCGATCGAACGCGCGCCCATACAGGCGGCGCATGCACTCATCGATGATCATGTTTGCCGGCCCGGTATCGAACGCCATCACGCTATCCACCCCAGCCCCGGCCGGAATCGCTGTCAGGTTGCCGATCCCGCCCAGATTCTGCAGCACCCGGCTCACCCGCTCCGAGCGGAACATCACATAGTCGAGCATCGGCACCAGCGGCGCTCCCTGTCCGCCCGCCGCAAGATCCGCCGGCCGTAGGTCAGACACCACCGGCACCCGCAGCCGCTCTGCGATCACGCTGGTCTCGCCCATCTGCCACGTCGCCCGCACCGGCGCGCCCAGGTAGCGCGCCGCCTCGCTCTGGTGATACACCGTCTGCCCATGACAGGCCACCAGCCCCAGCCGCAGCGATGCCCCGGAGTGAAGAACCGGGTGCCCCATCTTCGCCGCAGCCTCACCGCGGCTAAGGTGGGCATCGCGCGAAGGCGCGACCGCACTTGTCTTTACCCCCAACTCCGCACAAGCCTTCGTTACACACTCCGCGTAGATCTCCCCCAGCCGCCAGTGCAGCCGACTCATCTCCGCCGCCGTCACCGGCTCGCCCTCCATCACCCGCAGCACCGCAGCCCGTACCGCCCTGGGATACGGAGACCCCACATGACCCAGCAGCCTGACCCGCGGCGTCGCCCCCTCCCCGGGCCCCGGAGAGATCCGGCACACCGCCACATCCACCCCATCGGCCGAGGTCCCGCTCATCACCCCCGCCACCACCATCGCCCTCGGCACCCGCGTTGGAGCCGTCATCCCTTCAGCTCCCGCTGCAGCTCCGCCAGCAGATTCAGCGCCTCGCGCGGCGTCATCTCATCCACATCGAGCTCGCTCAGCCGGTCCACAATCCGCTGCGACAGTGGCGTGAACATCGTCATCTGCAGCTTCGGCTCATGCGCCACCGTTGCCTCCCGCACCTGCTGCGTCTCCGCCCGCTCATGCAGCTTCAGCACCTCGCGGGCCCGAGCAATCACCGCCCCCGGGAGCCCCGCCAGCCGCGCCACCTCGATGCCGTAGCTCTTGCTCGCCGGCCCGGCCTCGAGCGTATGCAGAAACACAATTCCGTGCGGCGTCTCCTTCACCGTCACGCGCAGATTCTTCAGTCGCGCCAGCTTCTCCGCCAGCAGCGTCAGCTCGTGGTAGTGCGTCGCAAACAGCGTCCGTGCCCCGATCCGGTCATGCAGATGCTCGACCGTCGCCCACGCCAGCGACAGACCGTCATAGGTCGCCGTCCCGCGCCCCATCTCGTCGAGCAGCACCAGAGACCGGTTCGTCGCCGTATTCAGAATCGCCGCCGTCTCCGTCATCTCCACCATGAACGTCGACCGCCCACGCGCCACATTGTCGCTCGCGCCGATGCGCGTATAGATGCGGTCCACCAGTCCCAACCGCATCCGCTCCGCCGGCACAAAGCAGCCGCACTGCGCCATCACCACCAGCAGCGCCGCCTGCCGCAGATACGTGCTCTTACCGCCCATATTCGGCCCGGTAATCAGCATCACCGCCGGCCCCGCGTCCGCGTCCAGTGCAACCGAATTGGGCACAAATCGCCCGCCGCCTGACTCCTCCAGCCGACGCTCGACCACCGGATGCCGCGCCGCCACAAACTCGAGCGCACCCGACTCCTCCACCTCCGGCCGCACCCATCCGCGCAACGCCGCCAGATCCGCAAAGCACGCCAGCATGTCGATCTCCGCCACCCGCCGCGCCGTCTGTCGCATCCGTCCCGCGGCGCGCAACAGCTCCTGCCTCAGCTCGCCAAAGAGGCGCCGTTCGATCTCCCCCGACCGCTCCTGCGCGGTCAGGATCTTGGTCTCATACTCCTTCAGCTCCGGCGTCGTGAAGCGCTCCGCGTTCACCAGCGTCTGCTTGCGTTCATAATCCGCCGGCACCGCCTTGGCATTTGCCTTGGTCACCTCGAGGTAGTAGCCGAAGACCGAGTTGAACCGCACCTTCAGCGATCCGATCCCGGTCCGCTGCCGCTCCCGCTCCTCGATCGCCACTAGCGCCTGCCGCCCGCTGCGGCTCAGCTCGCGCAACTCATCGAGTTCCGCGTCCACCCCTGCGCGAATCACCCCCCCATCGGCCAGCGACACCGGAGGCTCCTCCGCGATCGTCCGCGCAATCAGCCCATGCAGATCCTCGAGCGCATCGAACCCCGCCCCTGCAGCCGAAGCATGATCCGAGACCCCGGGTGCCCCATCCTTCGCAGCTCCATCGCGAAGGGCGGGAGGTACACTATGTACCGCCCCCAACTCCCGCCACCGAGCCGCCGAAAACGCCCCCACCGCCTCTCTTACCCCAGGCAGACACCCCAGCGTCGCCGCCAGCGCCATCACCTCCCGCGGCCCGGCAGAATCAAGCGCCACCCGCCCCAGCAGCCGCTCCAGATCGAGCACACCTTCCATCGACCGCCGCAGCTCCTCGCGCCGCCGCAGATCGGCGCGCGCCTCGCCCACCGCCTCCAACCGTGCCTCTATCTCGGCCAGTCCATTTGCAGGCCGCAGCAACGTGGCCCGCAGCAGTCGCTTGCCCATCGGCGTGCAGCAGGCATCGAGCGTATGAAACAGCGTCGTCTGCACCGACTCGCCCGAGAACAACGGCTCCACCAACTCCAAATTCCGCACGCTCACCGCATCCAGCTCAAGACACGTCGAGCGCTCGTAGTAGCGCACCCCATCCACATGCTCGAGCCCGCCCTGCTTGGTCTTCTGCATGTAGTGCAGCAGAGCTCCAGCCGCCACCGCCGCCGTCTCGTGCCCACCCATCCCCATGCCATCGAGCGAGTGCACCCGCAGATGGTTGCGCAGCAGCGGCATCGCGTAGTCCGCAGTAAACACCCACTCTTCGACCGCCGTCTTGGTGCGAATCGCATCCAGCCCGCCCGCACTCTCACCGTCTCCCAAGTCGCCGGAGCCCTCGGGTGCCCCATCCTTCGCAGCTCCATCGCGAAGAGTGGGAAGCATGCCGCCCGCGCCGCCTCCCAGCAAACCGCTCGCATACACCAGCTCCACCGGCCGCACCCGTCCCACCTCATCGACGAACGCCGCCCACGCCCCTACCCCGTCAAACTTGGTCGCGCGGAACTCTCCCGTCGACAGATCGAGCAGCGCCAGTCCCACGCAAGCTCCCGCTCCCGAGCCCTTCACCGCCACACTCGCCAGGTAGTTGCTCTGGTCCGCGCCGAGCGCAGGATCGATCGCCGTCCCCGGCGTCAGCACCCGCGTCACCTCGCGCCGCACGACGGTCTTCGTCGTCTTCGGATCCTCCATCTGCTCGCACAGCGCGATCCGGTAGCCCTTGCGCAGCAGCCGCTGCAGATACACCTCCGCCGCATGGTACGGAACCCCGCACATCGGTTGCTTCTTCTCTCGGTCCCGCGAGGTCAGCGTCAGCTGCAGCTCGCGCGCCACCAGGATCGCGTCCTCGTAGAACAGCTCGTAGAAGTCCCCGATCCGGCAGAACATCAGGCAGTCCGGATGCTGCTCCTTGGCGGCAAAGTACTGCCGCATCGCCGGCGTCAATCCCGCCTTCTCCTTCTCCAACGCCGCCGTCACTCCGCCTACCGTCTCACTGCCCACGCGATCCTGTCCCATCCCCTGCTGTACTTTGCTCAAGACCGCAGAATACCGCACCCGCCGAGCGGACCCCACATTCGATACACTGAGACCAACATGATCCAGATCCCGCTCACCGCCGAAGAGTTCCAGACCAAAGCCAACCAGCTCGCCGAGCAGGGGATCGTGATCACCGGCACCGAGGGCACCATCGAGAAGATGGGCGTCAAGGCCAGCTACCTCTACCAGGACGGCCTGCTCACCATCACCATCCTCGACAAACCCTTCTTCCTCAGCGAAGACATGTGCGAAAAGCAGCTCCGCGCCTGGCTCTAACCGCAGCCGCCGCTTCTAGGTAGGCCAAGGCTTCAACCTTGGCATTTGGGGGCGAAAAAGCGCGGGGCTTTAGCCCCTGGGGTATGCCTTGCTTCGCGCACTCTGACGCCGCCCATCAATCCACCGCCGACTCCCCCGGTAAAATCGGGCGCGTCCGCGGCAACGCCCCGCGATACGCCGCGAACCCCATCCCCAGCAGCGCTCCAGCAAACACGCCCAGCCTTCCCCAACTCGCTCCGCGCATCTCAGGCAAAATCTTCCACGCCGCCAGCAGCAGCGCCTGCGCCACCGTCACCGCCCAGACCGAGCTATAGAAGTACCGCCGCTCGGTGCCTTCGCCACGGGTAGATCGCCCCACGCGCGGCAGCGCGCCCATCGCCCCCAGCAGTAGAATCGCCCCACACAGCGGCGCGTAGCCGTACCGGTAGATCTCCTGCATGTACCACCTCCCCGTGGCCGCCGCGATCACCAGCCCGCTCAGGTTCAGCAGCGCAAAGCTCAGAACCGCGTTCCAGGCAAAGGTGTAGCAAATCCGCCGGTACAGCGGATTCGGCTTGTCCTCATCGAACCGCAGGATGTACGGCTTCGGCTCCACGCCGGGCAGCCTCCCACGCAGACCGGCTATGCCCGTTCCGAGCAGCACCACCACCAGCCAGAGCAGGTTCGCTCGCCCGAACCCTTGCGCAAACAGTGTGAAGGTCAACGGCCCGGGTGCGAGAAAGAACACCCAGATCCAGATCGGCCAGTGCGCCAGCCGGTAGGCGCGGGTATTGCGCCCCCGCATCCTCCGCTCCCGCGCGTACTCCACCCGGCCGCCGTACCGCATACGCGCGAGTCTCGCAAAGCCCCGCTCCCACGTCAATCGCGTTACATGAATCTCCACCCTCAGACTGATGCGCCCGCGAGTTGCTATCCCTAGAGTGGGTGGGTGTTCTGCTGCCTGTATTTCCGGCCCTGAACGCGATCGACGAGTCATCCCTTCTCCGGGCCCCCTGTAAAGAGTCAAAAAGATAGACCCCGTGAGGTCACACCCATGCAGCCAACCCCATCGCAGGCGAGGGGCACACGAAACCTCGCTCATCGCTGCCACGCAATTGTCTCCCTGCCTTCGACCGCCCTCTTGCTGCTTCTCGCCACAGCCCTTCTATCCGTCCCCGCCTGGGCCCAAGGCTGCATCCTGGCGCGCTCGCCCGAGCAGACCGGCCTGCCCACCGGAGAGGGCGGCGTCCTCGAACCCGGTCACCTCCAGCTCACCATCGGCGCGCGCCACCAGTACTCCTACCAGCACTACGTCGGCGACGTCTACCAGGAGTACCGCGCCCAGGCCGGAACCCAGGTGCAGAACAAGATAAACCTCATCACCGCCAACCTCACCTTCCAGATCACGCCGCGCATCAGCGTGGAGCTTGATGCTCCCTGGCTCTTCGCCACCCGCAAGTCGCAGAACTCCCCCATCAAGTACTCCGCCAGCGGCCTGGGTGACACCATCCTCGGCATCAACTCCTGGATCCTGAGCCCGCGCCAGGTGCATCGCAGCAATCTTTCGCTCGGCCTCGGCGTCTCCATCCCCACCGGCAACGACGACGTCCAGAACACCGTCAACACCAACCTCACCGGCGTCGGCCCCGCCAACCTCGTCACCGCTCCGGTCGACTACTCCATCCAGCCCGGCACCGGCGGCTGGGGTCTGGTCATGCAGTGGATGGGATACACCCATCTCAGCCACGACCTCACCTTCTACACCGACGGCGACTACATCGCCATGCAGGGCGGCACCAACGGTATTCAGCGCTCCGCCACCCTCAGCACCACCACCCCGCTCAACAACTACGACGCCATCGGCGACCAGTACCTCCTCGAAGCCGGGCTGCAGTACCCCATCCACAAGCTCAGCGGCGAGGGCAAACAGCTCGCCGTCACCGTCGGCCCACGTTGGGAGGGCGTCCCGGCCTACAACCTCTTCCCCAACAACAACATCGGCTTTCGCCGTCCGGGATACGCCGTCTCCGCCGGGCCTGGCCTCCAGTACGTCTTTCACGCGACCATCCTCAACGTCGGCGTCGACAAGGCGCTGCATCGCGACCGCACCGTCAGCTATCCGGACAGCGTCTACGGAACCCACGGCGACGCCGCCTTCGCCCAGTACGTCTGGCTTGCCAGCGTCACCCACCGCTTTTAACCATCGCATCGGCCGAGCCCCTGATTTCCCGCGCAGTTGGCTCCGCACTTCAGGAGAATCCCGCATGAGCGCCACGCTCCGCGCCCTCACCCTGCTTGCCGCCGGCTGCCTCTCCATCGCGGCGCCGGCAGCCTCCGCCAAGCGTCTCCCCGCCCTGCAGTTTAGGGATCTCGCCGGCCACCCGCAGCAGCTCTCCAGTCTCCGCGGTTCGATCGTCGTCCTCAGCTTCTGGGCCACCTGGTGCGCCCCTTGCCGTGAAGAGCTGCCGCGCCTAGCCAAGCTCAACCGGGAGTACGCCGCTCGTGGAGTTCGCTTCCTCGCCGTCTCCGCCGACGAGCCCAAGGACCGCTCTCGGATCGAGCCCTACCTCAATCAACAAAACCTTGCCCTCGACGTCTGGCTCGGAGCCAACAGCGACGTGCTCGAACGCGTCGGCCTCGGCAACATCCTCCCCGGCACCCTGATCCTCGACCAGAAGGGCGAGGTAATCGGACGCATCATGGGCGAGGCCCGGGAGTCCGACATCCGCAGCCGTCTCGACTGGCTGCTTCAAGGCCGATCGGGCCCGCCGCCGAGCCCGCTTACCAAACGCTACTGAGGGCGGCCCTGGGCAACGAGCGGCTGTGAAGACGAGATGAAAAGGCAAGCGCATCCCCACCCCGCGCCACACGGTATACTTAAAGTCCTGGGCCACGGCGTACGGCCCCTTCGTATAGATTAGTGTCTCTCCTCTGGCTCAAAGTCGCGGTTCTTCTCTACGGCCTCGCCGCGCTCGCGGTTCTGCCCGCCGCGCTCTATGGCCGGCCTCGCTGGCGTCACCTAGCCGTCCCTGCCGCTACCGCAGGAGCGCTCTTCCACTTCGTCTCGCTGGCCGAGATGCTCAACGCCGCCCATCACCGCCTGCCGGTCGAGAAGCACGAGCTCCAGTCCGTCTTCGCTCTCCTGCTCGCTCTGGGCTTCCTCGCCGTCTATGCCCGCTTCCGCACGGTCGCTCTCGGCATCTTCGTGCTTCCGGTGGCCTTCCTGCTTGGCGTTCTCAGCGCCTTCCGTCCCGGCCTCAGCCTGCAGCAGTCCTTGCCACTCAGCACCGGCTGGATCTTTCTCCACGTGGTGCTCATCTTCGCCGCCTACGCCGCCCTGGTGGTCAGCCTGCTGGCGTCGCTGCTTTACCTCGTCCAGGAGCGCCGCCTCAAGTCCAAGGCGCCTAGTCTCACCTGGCTGCCGCCGCTCGAGACCGCCGACCAGATCGCCCTCAAGAGCCTGCTCTTCGGCCTCCCTTGTATGACAGGCGGCCTGTTCATCGGCTCCTGGATCGCCCAGCAGACCATCGGTGCCCGTTACTTCCTCGATCCCAAAATCCTGCTCGCCTTCGCCATGTGGTTCGCCTACTGCCTGATGATCTTTATCCGCCGCCACTCCGGCCTGCGTGGGCGTCGCGCGATTTATCTCTCCAGCTTCGTCTTTCTGGTCGTCCTCGGGGTCTGGGCCGCAAACCAGTTCTCGGCCGTCCACAGGTTCACCACGCCATGACCAAAACCCCCGAGGCAACCAACCAGACGGCAGACCAGGAGAACTCGAGAACGCCCCAGAGCTCCTCCGCGACCGGGAACACTGCGTCCGAATCGAACCCCTCCACGGGCGCCCGCACCCTCGTCCTGCTCGGCCTCAATCACAACACCGCCCCCGTCGAGATCCGCGAGCGCCTCAGCGTCCCCGCCGCCCGCCTCGCCGACGCCACCCGCAGCCTGCTCCACCAGCCCGGCATCCGCGAAGGCCTCATCCTCTCCACCTGCAACCGCATCGAGATCCTCACCACCCAGGAGTGCCTAGACAGCCTGAATTCCCAGGACTCCCAGAGCTCCCCGAACTCCGAGGCTGCGCCGAGCGCCACCGCCCCCGGCCTCGCCCGTTTCCTCGAGGAGTACTTCAGCATCCCCGCCGCCACCCTCGCCCCGCACCTCTACGAGTTCCGCGAGCGCGACGCCATCCGCCATCTCTTCCGCGTTGCCTGCTCGCTCGACTCCATGGTCGTCGGCGAGCCCCAGATCCTCGGCCAGGTCAAGGAGTCCTACTCCGTCGCCCGCGAGGTCGGCGCCGTCTCCACCACCCTCGAGGGCCTGCTGCAGCGCGCCTTCACCGTCGCCAAGCGCGTCCGCTCCGAGACCGAGATCGGCTCCGCCTCGGTCTCCATCGCCTCGGTCGCGGTCGACCTCGCCCGCAAGATCTTCGGCTCCCTGCACGGCAAGACCGTGCTCCTGGTCGGCGCCGGCGAGATGTCCGAACTCGCCGCCCGCCACCTCATCCAGCACGGCGCCGCCAGCCTGCTCGTCACCAACCGCACCCAGTCCCGCGCCGAGAAGCTCGCCGCCGAGCTCCGCGGCCCCAATCGCACCACCGCCGTCATCCCCTTCGACGATCTCTACGCCCAGGCCGATCGCGCCGACATCGTCATCACCTCCACCGGCGCTCCGCAGAAGATCTTCGGCCGCTCCCACGGCCAGCACCTGCTCCAGCGCCGCCGCAATCGCCCCATGTTCTTCATCGACATCGCCGTCCCCCGCGACGTCGACCCCCGCATGAACGAGGTCGAAGGCTGCTTCGTCTACGACATCGACGACCTCCAGCAGGTAGCCCAGGCCAACCAGGCCAACCGCAGCCGCGAGGCCGCTCAGGCCGAGGCCATCGTCCGCAAAGAGGTCGACAAGTACCAGCAGCGCCTCAGCGCCCGCGACTCCGTGCCCGCCATCCTCGCCCTCCAGCAGAGCGCCGAGGCCATCCGCGAGGCCGAACTCGCCCGCGCCGCCAAGCGTCTCGGCCCCTTGACCCCCGCCCAGCAGGCCGCCGTCGAGGCGCTCACCCGCTCGCTTACCGCCAAACTTCTTCACCCCCAGCTCGTCGCCCTTCGCAGAGGCAATAGCGAGAGCAATCCCGAATAGCCTGACCGGCTGGTCACCTGCTGGTCGCAGCCGCTGTAGTAAAATCCCCCGAGATTTGGAAGTCTAACGATAATGCCCGCGACGCCTCCATCTGATCTCGGCAGCAGCTACGCTCTCTTTGCTTCCAGTCGATCGCGCCGCTGGCTGCTCCAGCTCATCGCCTTCATGCTCGCGTTCGTGCTGCCGGTGATCGCCTCGGCGATCACCGCTCGCATCCCCTTCCTGCAGAGCACCCCCTACGCTCTGCACTTCATCGCCATGGCCCTGATCGCCATTCTGGGCGGCCTTGCTCCGGCCGTCACCGCCGTCCTGGTCTCCGTCCTCTCCCGTAACTACTACCTCGCCCCCGGCCACTTCAACTGGGTGCTCACCGGGATCGACGGCCTGCGCTCCTCCGTTCTGTTCATCTCTGCGCTGGTCATCAGTCTGACCGCCCGCCGCCGCCGCCGCTCCGCCGACAGGCTCGAGACCGCCCTCTACGCCCTGCAAGAGCGCACCGACGCCCTCATCCAATCCCTGCACAGCAGCAAATGCGCCTCCTGGACCCTCGACCTCGCCCGCGGCGACCGCGTCCGCTGGTACAGCGGCAGCTACCAGATCTTCGGCCGGCCCTTCCGCGAGGTGGAGGAGCTCGACGCCTTCGCCCGCCTGCTCCATCCCGAGGATCAGCCACGCCTCCCCATCGTGGTTCACCACATGCGGACCAGCTCCGATCCCATCCTCTTTGAATTCCGTGTCCCCTGGCCCGACGGCGATCTGCACTGGCTGGAGTGCCGCGGCACCCGCGCCCCCGACCACCCCTGCCTCTGGCGCGGCGTCACCGTCGACATCACCGAGCGCAAACTCGCCGAGGCCGCCCTGCTGCGCTCCGAGAAGCTCGCCGCCATGGGCCGCCTCGCCTCCACCGTCGCCCACGAGATTAACAACCCGCTCGAGGCCGCCACCAACCTCCTCTACCTCGCCCGTACCGACGCCACCCTGGCCGCCGAAACCGGCTCTTGGCTCGAGACCGCCGAAAGGGAACTGGCCCGCCTCGGCAACATCACCCGCCTCACCCTCGGCTTCGTCCGCACCAGCGCAACCCGCTCCGACACCGAGATCAGCGAGACGGTCGAAGACGTGCTCTCCATCTTCCGCCATCGCTACGAGATGAAGAACATTCAGATCGACCGCGACTACCAGACCGACGTCTGGGTCAGCATCCCCCCGCACGAGCTTCGCCAGATCGCCACCAACCTGATCGCCAACGCCATCGACGCCGTCTCCGCCCCCGACTCCCGCGTCTCGATTCGCATCTTTCGCGAGCGCGACCTCGCCCATCTGCTGCTCGAAGACAACGGCGTCGGCATCCCGCCCGCCCAACTCGGCCGCGTCTTCGAGGCCTTCTTCACCACCAAGGACGACGTCGGCACCGGCATCGGCCTCTGGGTCACCAAGGAGCTGGTCGAGAAAAACGGCGGCCGCATCTCGGTCGACAGCGGCAACCTCCCCAACGGCATGAAGACCCGCTTCCGCATCGAGTTCCCCACCGCTGCCATCGCCGAACCCGCCGCCGAGCCCACCGGCGAGTCGCCATCCGTCCCAGTATCCTGATCCTTAGGACTGCCGTATCCTTAAGCAATATGAGCATCGGAAGCACCAGTAGCCGCACCCCCATCCGCATCGGCTCCCGCGGATCCCAGCTCGCCCTCTGGCAGGCCAACCACATCCTCGCCGCCCTTCAGGCCGCCGGCCACTCCGCCGAGATCGAGATCATCCGCACCACCGGCGACCGCATGCAGCAGCCCGGCTTCGTCCCGCCCCCCGGCATCGACGGTAAAGGCATCTTCATCAAGGAGATCGAGGAAGCCCTCGCCGCCGGCCACATCGACCTCGCCGTCCACTCCCTTAAGGACCTGCCCACCACCCTCGCCCCGCAGTTCCACCTGGCCGCCATTCCCCCCCGCGTCGACCCCCGCGACGTCTGGGTCTGCGAGCAGTACTGGGGACTTCACACCCTCCCCTACGGCGGCACCATCGGCACCACCAGCCCGCGTCGCCGCGCCCAGCTG
>Ga0210403_10004064_pt1 | contig 12688 bp, 13 predicted proteins | sample IncBWC19MmetaG_FD_150863 | JGI IMG/M metagenome (GOLD analysis project Ga0210403, IMG submission 150863) | Forest soil microbial communities from Barre Woods Harvard Forest LTER site, Petersham, Massachusetts, United States - Inc-BW-C-19-M | ecosystem: Environmental > Terrestrial > Soil >... | reverse complement strand
TGGTTCTTCCCATATGCTCGTCGAATCCAGGATGCTGCGGGCAACCTTTACGGCACGACCGCCTCGGGCGGAATTTTTGATCCTAATTGCGCGGGTGCCTTTAGCTGCGGCACGGTGTTCAAACTCTCTGCGGATGGTGATAGCACCGCCACCGTTGCGTTTACTTCCAGCCCGAATCCTTCGTATGTGAATCAGTCTGTAACCTTTTCAGTGGCTGTCTCCGGTAGCGGGGCGACTCCGACAGGTTCGGTGGTATTCAGAGAAGGAACGAATGTCCTTCGGTCTCTGACGCTCACTAATGGAACGGCTAGTTTCGCTATGGCATTTGCAAAGGCGGGGAACGCCTCACTTGTTGCGAGCTATTCCGGTGACCCGATCTACAAACCGGCCAACTCCAACGTGCTGAAACAGGTTGTCCAGCAGTACACGACCAGCACGGTTCTGGGGTCAAGTCTGAATCCGTCAACTTACGGCCAGTCAGTTACTCTGACGGCGACCGTCCGTTCGTCAGGCCCGACTCCAACCGGAAGTGTGACATTCAAGAAGGGGAGCGCTTGGCTCGGTAGCGCGCCCCTTAGCGGGGGTGTGACTACGATTACATTATCGAGTCTTTCTGCCGGCAGCTCGACAATCACGGCAAGCTACGGCGGCGATACAACATCGGCAAAAAGCACGTCGCCCCCTTTGACGCAGGTTGTGGAAAAGGCCACTTCGACGACGGCGATCGTTTCTTCAAAGAACCCGTCGATGGTGGGAAAGGCCGTCACGTTCACCGCGACAGTAACGTCGCCGACAACGGAACCGACTGGGTCGGTGAACTTCATGGATGGCAGCACCGTGCTGGGAACGGGAACGCTAGGTGGTTTGGGCAAAGCGCACTTCAGCACCTCGACCCTGAGCGTGGGCTCTCACAAGATCACGGCGGTTTATGTCGGGAATGCCAACGTCAGCGGGAGCACATCGCCGACACTGATCCAGATTGTGAAGTGAAAAGCTGAATACCTAAAGAAAAGGGGTGTCCCCTCGATCATCGAGGGACCCGTTCAAGGGCAACAATCTCCAGTGCAGTATTGAAGCATCGTGCGGGAGTCAGGCCGTAACCGTTGGCCATGCCTGTAGACCAGCGACATAACACGGCGCGTCTTGTCAAGCGTCGGATTTGAAAGCTCCTCTTCGAGCTTCAAAGCTTTCAACCATTGCTCCACCTCCAGCGGTTCGACGCTGAGCGCGACCCGGTCCCCCCAGCGTGGCAGCAATCGATTGCGGAGCGCTCGTTCAGCGCAGCAACCTCCTCCGCAACTGGGCAATGCATCGCGCGTCCCAGGGAAAGTCATGCCGGTTTCAAGTCGTTAAGCCCACATTTGTCCGTCGGCATTTAATGATCATCATTTATTCGGGCATCTGGTAGAGAACGGCCGCACGTTTATAAAAACCCCGCGTATGCCGTGAATCCGAAAAGTGAAAGAGCTGAGAATCGAGATGTCTTGACCTGCGATCTCGTGAATTCGAGATTCGCACGCCTGAAATGCAATCGGGCGCGGACTGCTTTCCCAGAAGAACACAAGGCGAACAAAACTTACCGGCAGTTTTACCGGCAGTCGGGCTTTCCTGCGATGACTTTCAGTAACTTAGAGCGCCGGGAGGCACCTTTAAGTACTTGCAATCACTGTTAATTTTGGCCTGAAAAGGCTGGCGTCGGCGGTTCAACTCCGTCCCTGGCCACCACATTTCAAAGCAGTTAACGGAATCCAGTCTTGCCCTTCCAGTCCGCTCTCAGTCCGCTATTTTTCGACGAGATCCGGTTCGGTTCCTGGCTACGATGATGGTGAAGGACTTAAACTCGAATTGCCTCTCGCTCAGTCCGCTTTCAGTCCGCTACTGTCTGCGGCGTGGCTGAAAATCGCAGTGAGCATTGCCACTGCCGCAGCCACTCGTCTGCCAGGCTTCTACCTGCTTTCGCATCGGCTCGAAGTTGCGTTGCATTCGATCGACGCCAACCGAGTTGCAGTCGATGAGCAAGAACGACTTCGAGTGCTTCGCGCCTGAGGAGGGTGTCCCTGTTAAATCGTTCGGCGCGCCATGGGGCGTAAGAGCGAGAGGCGGTTCGCCAGGCGGAGCATTCGCAGGAACATTCGGCCCGACACTGGTTGATCCTGGCGCTGGCGTAGCAACTGGCACAGCTTGCGGCATCATCAGAAAGCCGGACTCCAAGTCGATCTTCAGGCGCTAACGCTTCTACTGCTCAAGGCCCTATCGTAGCTGAACCCCCTCGGTTCGCGGAGGCGCGGCGCTCTGTGTCTTCAAGTAGTTGAGCACAGCGTCTATCTCGACCGAGCTTAGGCGCAGGTTGGGCATATTCACCTGTTTGTACTTGGCGAACAGTGCTATGGCGACGGGGTCTTTTTCGGCCAACATCTTGTCCGGTTCCGCGATAAAGCGGCTGAGCCAAGCCTGCTCCCTGACCGTTGTCACACCCAGCAGGTCGGGGCCAACATGATCGCCGTGGCCAATGCTGTGGCAGGCGGCGCAGTGGGTCGCGAAGAGGTATTGCCCCTGGTCGCTCAGTGAGATCGGGGGCGCCTGCGCGTAACTCTTCCTTGCCTTGCCGTCTTTCCAGCTGTTCAGCCAACCCCCGATCATCGCAGCCAGGAACTGCGGGTTGTCCAGGGCGGAGTTCCGCATCCACTGGCCGGTGGCTTCGTTGCCGAGCAGAAGGTAAGCGGTGTGGCCGTCCCGGTTAGTTGGGTCGGGATCGGAATACAACCCCAGCTTCTTGCTAATGAGTTGGACGTCCTTGGGCTTGCCAGTGAGGAACAGCCAGCCGGGTTTGGCATGGTACTTTTCCGCAAAGGCCTCGAGTTCCGCGGGTGTGTCCCGCTCGGGATCGATGCTAATCGAGTAGAAGAAGATGTCTTTTCCCACGCGGTCGCCCAGAATGCGCTGCACTTGCGACAGGCGCGCAGTCTCGAGCGGGCACATGTCCTTACAATGCGTGTAGATGAGATTGATCGCCACGATCTTGCCCTTGAGCAGATCGTCGTAGAAATGAACGGTGGTTCCATTCTGGGTGGTCAGGGGGACGTTGGGAAAGTAATCCGCCCCCCATTCACCGTTGTCCGCGGCCGAGAAGGCGCCGAACGTCACGAAGAACAAAAGAGTCAGGAACGGGATAGAACCCGCCGCACTGGCCCGTGCCCAACTCTTCTGTCGCATCGTGTTGACTCCTCCGAACCCACGTCTCCAGGAACACTCCCGCCCGCCGCATTAGTAGGCGGTCGGAAGGATGTCGTCTGGGGGAACGAACGTCACGCCCTGCGGGGTCGGGATCGGGGTTGGAAGCGGTCTCATGAAGGGAGCGCCTCCGTCGTCGAGTTCCCAACGCAGCAACATGGCATTGTCCTCGTGCACGGTGTTGTGGCAGTGTTCCATGTACATCCCACCGAAGTCTCGGAACTGCAGCGAGACAGTCATAGTTCCACCAGGGTGGAGACGATAAACATCCTTGCGGCCCCTCTCCCACGGTGGCACGTTGCTTGCTTTTCCGTCGCGCGTGAGAATCCGACCTTCCTCGAAGTGGATGTGAATCGGGTGATCCCAGCCGCCGCCGCCGTTTTTCAGGGTCCAGATTTCGCGGGTGCCAAACTTCTGCGCCGCCGAGATCCGGCCAAAGTCCGCGTTGAGAGAATCCCCCCCATCCGTCTTGATTTTCCAGGGACCTGGGAACGACGTCCTGGGGTCGATGACTGTATCCTTGCCGCCATTCGTGAACTCGAAGGTCCGCTCCCGGGCCACGGGAATCTTCGACAGGTCGGGATTCGGGATCAGGGTCTGGGGCACGACACTAACATCTTTATGGAGCGGTTTGCGCACCACCCGGAACTCGAGGAATTTCCCAACGCAAGGATCGGCGGACTTACCGGACAACGCCTGGGCCAAGGTGAGATCCGCGGCTGGCTTCTTGCCGTTCCGATGCTCGCACAGGTTGACCATCCAGAGCTTCTGCCCGACGGCGACTGTGGAAAAGTCGACGACAATATCGTAACGCTCGCCGATGCCCTGCTCGTCCAAGGAAGTGAGGACCACCGGGTGGGGCAAGAGGTTCCCATCGTTCGCGATCTGGGTCATCGGAACGGCATTCCCCGAGGAGTTGGCGAGGGCGACCTTGAAGAAGCGCGAGACGCTGGCGTTCAGGATGCGGAAACGGTACTTGCGCGCCTCTACCTCGAAGTATGGCAGGTAGGCGAGGTTCACGGTCATGGTATCGCCCAGGAACCCGTCGAAGTCCATTATGTCGAAGCTGAGTTGCCCGTTATTGTTCCAAGCCTTATCCGCCAGCATCAAGTTCACATCGTAGTCGAGGTTCCCCCAGTCCTTCGTCGTGCCGCTGGGCAGGCACAGGTTCACTCCGTCTCTAATCCCCTCATTGCCGCGATCCAGGGAACTGTAAAGGTTCATCAGGGCGCAGTTGCCCTTGTACACGTTTTGAGAGGTGAAGCTGAACATGTGGTCGTGGAACCAGTGGGTGCTCATGGTCTCGTGCCAGTCGCCCGGGACGTTGTTAATGTGCCCGCTGCCATCAGGGCTCCCGGCCCGTGGATCGGTGGCATCGACGTTAATCGAGTCATGCCCAGCGAGGACGACGGGCCAGTGGTAGTCATAGAACTGATTGGGGTAGAAGTACGCTCCCGTGAAGCCGCAGTTCTCCGCCCCGTGGTGCCCGTTGTGCTCGTGGGTGCTAATGGTGTGAACTCCGAAGCCTCCGTTGTGCTTCACGTCAACAGGCAGGCCATTGTGGTGGCGGAAAAGGATGGGTTCTCCGTACCGTGCCAGCACCAACTTCGGCGGAATCGTTCCATTAAACGTCCACACACGCAACGCGTTTTGGGTCGGCATGTCCGGGTGGAATTTCAGCGCGATGGGATCGCTCGCCAAGATGCCGGAGTTCAAGCTGGATGGGACCCTAGGATTGTACGTACGGTTGGTGGTGGCCCCCATTTGCGTGGCTTCCACCGCCACTCGCGGCAAAAACTCGTTAAACCGCTGGTGCGCCCATATTGGGCCCGGGGGCCGACCCTCGATGGGACCTTGCCCGCCACCCAGCGCGGGATCCACAGCCTGCATTGTCTGGTTGGACTCCTCCATGGGCGCGGGTTTCAGGAACGAGAAGGGGTTAGGGTGCCGCTGAAAGACGTCAGCGCGCAGCATCGGTTGGGAAAACGGCTGTACTCCAAACAGCGGGCTGGGTGGGAGACCGGTCGGGATGGAACCGTAGGCGCTCGAGACGAAGGGGTTCAGACCCCGAATCGGGGCGAGCAGGCCCGCAGTCGTAAAGAGGCCCCACCGGATAAGATCGCGCCGCGAGACTTGGCCATGGGAGAGGGCCTTCAAGATTTCCGCGCGATTCTTGCGGGCGTTCTCAGCTTCCTTCAATCGTGCTTTCGACGCGTTCGATGGTAAATACATTTTGCCTCTCTCCTTATATTCTTTTTTTGGCGCTCCCTCTGGCACAGGTAAGCCTGACGAAGTGGCTTTCTGTCAAGGGCTGGGGTGTAATCTCAGTTTCTTCAAGATGGAGTGGAAACGAATGAGCCGGCATGCGAGTTTGAGCGCTGACTTTGCCTTGCCGCGGACAGGGTCGAAGATTCTCACCAGCTAGCGGTCGGAGCTGCCGGATTGCGACCGAGATTCCGCGTCGGCGAGAACAAGGAACGCGGATTGCGATGACAGCGGTGCAGAGCATAAGGACTCACGCGGTGGCCTTTCCGCGATCACACTCGGGGAATCATCACAAGAGTCGAAACCAACGGTATTGAAACAAAACTTAAGAGAAAGCCATCTCGCTTAACATCGAGATTAGGTCTCGATTGGGGACAATCGTCGTCCGCGAATTACGCCCGACATTTTGTACTTGAATCTACCGTGTGTCAAGGAGAATCTTAGGAAACAGCGCAACTTATGTCGATGTTTTCAGAGTTGGCTTCGACCAGCCCCACTCCCGCGACGACCTGCTCGAAGCTTGACGTAGGCGGAGCCGATGACGCAGAAGCCGGGGAGTGGACAAAGAAATTTGGGAATCGAACAACGCGAAGGAATCCATATGCAGGAAACGTTTCGGGGCACTCGTACGCTTCGCTTTCTCTGGCATGAACAACGCGGGATCTGCTCTTTGTGCAATACCAAAATCACTCGGCTCACGGCTTGGCGCCTGCACCACTGCGTTTCCCGTGTGATGGGTGGTTCGCAAAGCGCCGAGAACCGCGTTCTACTTCATCCAGAGTGCCACGACCGGGTTCATCGCCAGCGCATTCCCGTCTCGAAACCGCGTCTCCCTGAAAGGGGCGTTCGAAGGACTTGAGCTGTGTGAAGGGAAACTTTCATGCACAGTTCTTAGAGGGCTGGACGGGAGCAATCCCGTCCGGCTACTCGATAAATCGCTCTCAACGATTGTTTTCAGTGGATCACAAAAGCTGTTCATGGGCCCGCAAGCGAGGGCCAGCGCTATAATCCTCCGCATATGTTGCCAGCCGCTTCGGCCCCAGTTGTGGAGATCAAGGGTCAGCCACCGAAGGCGTATCTATCGCCAAAATTGCAACGGTCTCCCGTCGCTCCGCAGGGGCCAAAGTCAGTTCTCCACATGTTGCTGCTGACGGCGGCGCTCATTTTCGCCGCTGCGACTGTGGTCTATAGTTGCGTATGGATGTATTACGTTCGGCTGCATCCGCACGTAGAACTAGGGATGGATACAACATTTTCTTCCTCGACCGAGGTAAGCGAGATCACCAAGGTTGAGAAAGGCAGTCCGGCGGAAGAAGCGGGTCTGCGAACTAACGACCGTATTATCGGAGTGGATGGGAAAAAACTCGACGCTTACGCGACTGGGTGGAGTTCTGCATGGTCCAAAGGGCGACCGGGCGATGTGGTTACTCTGACGATTCAAAGGCCGGGGATGCAACAGCCGCTTGTAATAAGAGCGAAGTTCCGAGCCCTGGCTAGTCCAAGTCTGCCGCTGGCCCGAAGCCTAGCCCTCCAGATCATTGGAAGTTACCCGGTCGTCTTCCTGATAGTCGGTTTGTCCGTGTTGTTTATGCGGTTGGAGGACGCCAGCGCATGGCTTTTGGCGCTTCTCTTTGCCGGTTTTATCGCCGTCTCGGACCTTCCCAGTTCGTTCATGGCGTTGCACGGATTTGTTCTGTCGTTCATCTTGGGCTATCGAGCTTTGTTCGTGGGTGCCCTTACTCCATTGTTCTACTATTTTTTTGCAGTATTTCCGGCACGATCTCCACTCGACCGTCATCTTCCGTGGCTGAAATGGGTACTGCTCGGCACCGGTGTTTCTTTCGGCGTTTTTGGATTGGATAAGGGAGGACCCGAGCCCTGGCCAGCGCTAGTCAACTTCGCGGGACAGCGGGTCGCCGACCGTGCCGTCTTGGCTTTTTTCTATGGCTGCCTTGTTTTAGGTCTGCTCTCACTAACATGGAACGCGTTCGTTCTACCTGCCAGAGAGGCACGGCGAAAGATCCGCGTGATTTTTTGGGGAACTGTGGTTGGCGTCACACCGGCGGCGATCGCGCGGGGCACCGCGGATTTCCTGCAATTTCATGTTCCATTTTGGCTGGACTTCTTCGATATCGTGGTGCTTTTCATTTTTCCAACGTCGTTTGCGTACGCGGTTGTGAAGCATCGTGTGCTGGAGATTCCAGTCTTGCTCCGTCGCAGTGCCCGGTATGTTCTGGTCAGCCGCGGCCTGATCGTCTTCGTGCTGTTCCTGGCGGTCTCGATAACCGTGCTGGTCACGATTTCCTTTTCGAGATTTTTTGAGTTGGGGTCGACAGCTGCAATGGCAGTCGGCGTGGGTTTCGGGGTGACGCTCGCTTGGGTCTCAACCCCAGGCTTGAAGCAGGTTACGGGACGAATTGACCGGGCGTTCTTTCGCGGCGCGTACGACGCACGCCGAATTCTCCAGGACTTAGCTCAGAAGGCGCGCACCGTCAAAGCGCGCCAGGAATTGGCTCTGGAAATGGTTCCGAGCGTTGGCGAGGCGCTTCACCCTAGTTGGTCTGCTGTGTATGTGGAGGCCGGACCCGATTACCTAGAAAGCGACGACGCCATACTGCCGCTCGCATTGAAGAGGATCCGCAAAGACTCCCCTGGACTGGAGTACCTAGGTGCTGACGGCGAGCCTTGGGATGCATCGCTGAGTCCGACTGCTCATGCGGTATTTTCCCTGTTCGCTCCGCTTCCGCCGGAGTGTATCGTTCCTTTCCCAAGTCGCTCCGGCGACCTTCTGGGACTGTTTGTCCTCGGCCCCAGACTCTCCGATGAGCCTTATTCCAGCGAAGACAAAATGCTTCTGCGATCGGTTGCAAGCCAGGCAGGTGTGACACTGGAGAATCTGAATTTGGCGGAAAACATCGCCGAACGCTTGCAGGCGGAAAGAGCCGTTTCGCAGGAAATGGAAATCGCCCGGCAAGTGCAGCGGAAGCTGTTTCCTCAAAGGCTTCCGAACTTGAAGACGCTGGAATACGCGGGCGGCTGTAATCAGGCGCGCGCCGTCGGTGGAGACTATTACGACTTCGTGGAGTTGGGCCCGGAACGGGTCGGCTTGGTGCTTGCCGACGTGGCTGGCAAGGGAATGTCCGCCGCTCTGCTGATGGCCAATCTACAAGCAAGTATCCGCAGCCAATACTCAGTGGCATCCGAAAACCTTCCCCAAATATTAGAGTCCGTCAACCGCCTCTTCTATGAGAACTCGGAGCCCAACCGGTACACGACTTTGTTTGCCGGCAGCTATGACGGCGCCGCTCGCAGACTGCGCTATGTGAATTGCGGCCACAATCCCCCTCTGGTGCTCCGCCAGGATGGAAGCGTTGAAAGGCTGTCGGCTACCGCGACGGTGTTGGGCCTGTTTGAACAATGGCAGTGTTCGACGAGCGAAGTGCAATTTCAGCCAGGAGACCTCCTGGTCCTATACAGTGACGGTGTAACGGAGGCCTACAACGACCGCGAAGAAGAATTTGGGGAGGCGCGGCTCATACAAGTCCTGGAAGCGAGCAGAAATCTGGAGATTTCAGCTTTGCTGACGAAATTGCTGGAGGAGGTAAATCAGTTCAGCGCTGGAAAGCAGTCCGATGACGTGACCGCGATCGTTGCTCGGATCCGCTGAAGATGTATTTTGATAACTTTCATCTTCCTACGATTATTGTCTCCCGTTGGAATTTGCGAGTTCGCAAGATCGGTCCGCCGCGCGGTTACCTTACCGATCAGGGAAGGGTCGCGGACGATCCGGACGGCGAGCGGAAAAGCATCCTTGATTGGCATCGACTGTTTGATGTGCCGGCATGCAAAATTTAGACCCTTAGCGAGCCCCGGAACGCCCTAGCGGCATAGTAAGATTCCGCACCGTTGTGATACACGAAAACAGTGTTGTAGCGACGATCACAAAAGAGGGCGCCGCCGAGTTTTCTGATATCAGAAGGTGTATTCACCCAGCTCGACGTTTTCGTGTCGAAATCTCCAAGTCTCTGCAACTCTCGATATTGTTCTTCCGTTAAAAGCTCAATGCCCATGGCAGCTGCCATATCAATAGCGTTATCTTCTGGTTTATGTTCTTTCCTTGACTCCAGCGCTTCACGGTCGTAGCAGACACTTCTACGCCCTTTAGGGCTTTCCGCTGAACAATCATAAAAAATGTATTCGCCCATCTTTTTATCATGGCCAACAACGTCCGGTTCACCGCCAGTTCTTTCCATTTCATTGAGTGACCACAGTTTTTCACCATTAGCCTCCAGCTTGGCTTGCACTTGAGCCCATTCAAGACCTTTATGGCGGTTCATGTTTTTCTCAAAACGGGCTTTCAATGCTCTGAGTAGTTCTTCACGTTGTTCTGACGACAAGTCCTCTTTGTTGCTATTCATGTTTCGCGCTTTGTTGCTTTCATAGTCGTCGCTTCCCGCGTTTCACTCCGCTGCGCTCCGCCACATGGGGTTTTCTTCCACTTGTCTTTGCGTTCTTATCAATTCGCAGCCTCCACGCCGTTCGGAGTGCCCCCGTCAGTACATCCTCGCTCGCCGCCGCCAGGCGAATATGCGTGTGTCCCATCTTTCCCCAGCCTCCAGGAATCGGCAGGAAAATCTCGGGCGCCTCCTCCACAAACGCCGCCTGCTGCTCCAGCGAAAGCATCAGATTTCCGTACCCCCCTGCTTGCGAGGCCAGCGAAGCAAATTTCCTGCCTCCCACACGAAAAGCTGGCAATCCTGCGTGGGAGTACTCTTCCACCCCCTCCAGGCTCAGTGCAATCTTGCGAAAGTCTGCTGCGGTCATCGGGTGACTCCGTAGATTACGGAGTATCTGAGCATCATCGGACGGCATATGTCTACTGCTCCGGGCCGAATCATGGGCAAACCCTCCGTTAAGGCTTTGAGAAAGAGGTTTTCGGGAAGAGTGGCCGACCAACCATCCAGAATCGGCTGAATACAATTGCGCTTCCCAGGGCACCTTCTATAATGATGGGCCATCGTGGACTTTGAGGTGCGAATCGAAGTGTCGGTCTTTGAAAGAGATCGAACGCCAACGGATCGCTTACAAGGCTATCGCCTGCACATCAGTTCCAGCGGGGCCTTCACCATTTCAAGAATCCGTACACTGTGTCCCCAGGGCAATTGTGCAACGACCTGTTGCACAAATTGCTGGTCGGGGTAAGCTTCAGCGAAAGCCCGCATATATTTGAGGTTTCGCGCGCCAAACCCAGTCATCCCCGGAAAAGCTCGGAGCAGGTCATGAGCCAGCCTGTCGACGACCTTTGCTCCCCACCCTTCCGATTGCTGGCGAGTGAGAATGTCTCTGCCGATGCCCCAATAGAGCGATACGAGTTCCCGATTGACAGACAAAGCGGCGCGGACCTGCGCGCTGCGGATTCGCTCCTTCAGTTCCTGCGAGAACGCGTCATACCGATCCGATAGCTCAGGATGTTTTCGCTTCATGATAGGAAACCAGCATAGCCTAAGAGTCAGATTCAATTGCACCTGATCAGGCAACATGCCCTGGGATCGGCTCGGTCTCGAAGTCCCTCACAATTAGGGAACGACAAGCGCTCCACGGAACAAAGGTAGCCTGCGACACGTATCAACCTAGCGTGTATCCCACTGAAGGAGTTTTCTCTCCCATGAAAAAGATTGCCTTTCTTTTCCCTGCATTACTATCCAGTTGGTATTCTGCTGAATCTGCATCAGCCAAACATTTGCCAATGGATTAGCCGGCTGTTTGCTGGCCTCTGCGGCGGAATCGTTCTCAAGCGCCGACGGCTCGTGAGCAGTCAATTCCTGTGCTTGCGCCATGCCTGAGTTCACGCAGGCGACGGTGAGTGCCGCGACGAGAACGGTCCTTGTGATGAACGGAGCCAGTTGGATAACGAATAACTTCATGATTTCCTCGAGTCGCGAGAATGACCCGATAATCGATGGCCCTCTTGCGCTTTGCATTTTTGCTTTCGCCTTCGACTACACGCCTTGGACAATCACTAGTTCGGAGTCAGCCGTGGCTTGGGGCAGCGCCTTTGGCTCGGCGTATTCTGGCGAACCCCACCACTTTCGCGCCTGTTCCAGGCTGGGAACCGTGTCTTTGATCGTAAGACTTGCAATGACATAGACTGCCATGTGTTCCTCCTTTATCGCGTGATCGATGACCTTGCTGTACGAAGTTCTTGAGACTGGCTGCCATGTTGATTCCCTTTCCGAGCAACGAGCGTAATCGCAGCCGCCATCCACCAAATTGCCTGAACTCCAGCAAGTACTGTGACTGCGTCACGCAAGGTCAGAGTGAGAAGAAAAATCACCCCTAACGCCGCAAATACGACTGCTAACGGAAGCACCACATACCCAAAGAGTCCGCGCCGCACCTGCGAGCTGAGAAAAACAATCCCCAATGGTAGGAACAGAACTGGAGCTAACATCAGCCAATAGCCGCCTAAAATGATCTTTGCGATTAGAAAAGTGATAATCATTTGCTTTAGTCCTTTCGCCCGGGCCGGTATCGCCCGCCCGTTTTCAGGCTAGCTCCGCCCGCGTTGTCCGGTTTATTCCTCTCGTCTGGAGTTGCATCCGTTCTTGCTCCAGGCTTTAATTCCATACGCGTAACGGCACCATGCGGACCGCCGTGAGCATCTGCATCGTGCCTCAGGCCGTTCGATCAGACCTGGTTCAGTTGGTCGAACGGTTTTCCCAAACTATGCCGCGCCTAGCGCTTCGGCGCGGTTGCTAGACTTCACTCCGGCTTTTTTCGCCACTAGTCCCGCGAAGGAACTGCGCACCTGCGCGAAAACGAGGAACCATAGCACCGTGACGACAATGGCGGGCGCCATGTTTTCTGAGTCCAAAAACATGTGAAAGCTAAGGATGTTCACGATCACCGGTCCTAGCATCGTCAGTGCGAGCGGCACGTAGCGGTTGCTGAGTAGCAGCACACCGCCGATGAGTTCCGTTCCGAACGCGATCACGTAATAATGCGAGCCTAATAAAGCTCCCATGAACTGTCCCGCGAGACCGGGCACTGGCGGACTCGGGAAGAAATGTAGAAACGCGTTGAGGCCAAAGACCGTGAAAACGAGGCCCAGCAACACCCTGGCGATGACAAAGATGTACTTCATTGTTTTCTCCTTTTATTTATGCAGATCGATCAATTTGCGAACGTCAGT
>Ga0210403_10004063_pt1 | contig 12691 bp, 14 predicted proteins | sample IncBWC19MmetaG_FD_150863 | JGI IMG/M metagenome (GOLD analysis project Ga0210403, IMG submission 150863) | Forest soil microbial communities from Barre Woods Harvard Forest LTER site, Petersham, Massachusetts, United States - Inc-BW-C-19-M | ecosystem: Environmental > Terrestrial > Soil >... | reverse complement strand
ATGCCAACCATTTACCGTCGGGCGAAAGGTCCGTACCAAACGAACTGATGTTCCGCACCAACGCGTGCGGCGGCTCGCCCCGTTGGTGAGGCGCGACCCAGATTTCTCCGGGGCTTTGCGAATCCGTCGCCCAATATTCGAACACAATGTAATTGCCCTCCGCCGACCAGCCTCTAGGGGATACAGTACCTTGCATTTTCGCGACCACCCGTTCGCTGCCCAACCCGTCGCTGGTGCGGACAATAATTGAATCCCCTCCGACGCCGTTCTGGTAGGCCACGCGGCGGCCATCGGGCGACCAAGTGCCGAACGCGCCACCCTGGCTTTCCAGACTGATACGGGTGCGGCTCCCGCGGCTCAACTGCGCTACCCAAGTGTCGGTGCGCGTGCCTCCCGTTCCGACGTAGAGCAGTTGGTCACCCAGGGGAGAAATGCGCAGGCCTGCCGCGGCCGAATAAGAGTTCAACGCCGGCAGTTTCTCCAACTCCTTTCCGGTGCGGTCGAACCGAACCAGTTCGTTGCTGGTGGATCCGGTCCCCTCCTCATACGCAATCGTGCCCTGCGGTGACACGCTGAAGGCCGCGTAGTTAAACTGGCCGTCGTAGCCGACCGGCTTGGCTACCATTTCGATGTTCGGTTCGAGAGAGAGCCGCTTGAAATCGAAGCCCTGCGCCAGCAAAGTGCCATCGGCGCGGACATGGAAGATGCGGCCTTGGTTGAATGCCACATTCGAAATAATTCCCGGCAACACCACGGGCCGGGGATCGTGAAGCGAGATCAGTTGTACCTGGGCGGACGGCGGCGCCTGCACGACATAAGCAATGTGCTCGTTGTCGGGCAAGAAGACGGGAAAGCGGTGGTTGGCCGCGAATCTTTGCTTCTCTCTGTCCGTAAGACTCGTGAGCGGGGCGGCCGTACCTCCCGACGCCGGTATCCGAAATAAACCAGTAGTGCGGCTTCCGAAGACAATCTCGCCGCGATTATTCCATGTGCCGCCACGCCCTTCCGCGACAGGGCACAAGTCCATCACCGATCTTCCGGCCACATCCACGATCTTCAAGAAGTTGCTGGCGAAGAAACCAATCTGCTTACCGTCCGGTGACCAGAACGGATACGATGCCCCCTCGGTTCCTGGTAGTGGCGTAAGACCGGTGCGGTCAAGCGAGCGCAGCGACAGCATGCGAGTACCGCTGCCGTCAGAACCGACAACCGCGATGTGAGCGCCATCAGGAGAAATCGCCGGCGGGCCATATAGGCCGCTAAAATTTAACGTGACTCCGGGCGGGGGCAGGACCGAAAGTGCGACCGGTTGAGCCGGCGGCTTTGCGGACAGGAACGAGAGAGCAAGTCCGCCCACCACCACGCCTAAGAACAAAACTGCCGCAATCCACAACTTCGAAATGCTTTGCGTTTGAGCCGGGCGCAGCTTCGGGATCTCCGAAATCCATTTCAGCTGGAGCGCGATGTCGTGCGCGGAATGGTAACGGTCGTCGGGAATCTTCTGCAAACAGGTCGCGATAACGTAGTCCAGCGCAGGTGGCAGGCCAGGACGAAGCGGAGAAGCGGGCGGAGGATCGTCTTCCAGAATCGCGGAGACTACCTTGATCTGGGTTTTGCCGAGGAAGGGGCGCTTGCCGGTCGCCATCTCATACAACATCGAGCCAAAGGCAAAGATGTCGCTACGCGTATCCGCTTCCTTGCCCTGAAACTGCTCGGGTGCCATGTACTGCACGGTCCCTACCACCACTCCTGAGGTAGTCAGCGGCGATTGCGGACTGGCCGCAGACAACGTCATGGCCGCTGAAAACATTGGAGCCGACGTGGAGTGAGCTGATGTGCCGGCCATCGCGGGCTTGGCCAGGCCAAAATCCAGCAGCTTCGCGCCTGCGTTCGTCAGCATCACGTTCCCAGGTTTTAAGTCGCGGTGCACGACTCCGGCACGATGCGCCTGCTCCAGGCCGTCAAGTATGTCGATGCCTATTCTCAGAAGCTCAGGAACAGCGAGTGCGCCTTTCGTTAAGCGTTGCGCAAGCGTCTCGCCTTCTAAATATTCCATCACCAGAAAGTCGGTGCCGTCCTGATGGCCGACATCGTGCAGGGTGCAGATGTGAGGGTGATTTAGCCGGGAGATGATGCGCGCCTCGCGTTCGAAGCGCTGCTTTAGCTCGGGGGACGACACCACGGTGGAATTGAGTACCTTGATTGCGACCGTGCGACCAAGGCGGGTGTCCAGGGCGCGGTACACTTCACCCATGCCGCCTGCGCCTAGCGGTGATTGGATCTCATACGGTCCGAGCTTTGTCCCAGAAGTGAGGGCCATCGATGCGCGTCATTATAGTCCGCATTAAGGGTGTTACAGCGAACTGCTGATGGTTTGTTGGCAAACGAGAAGCTATCCAGCAACGGGCTTTCGAGAAAGTTGGCAGGCGACATCAATCCGTTGGCAGCTAGCGCAAACGCTCTTTCTCGGTACTGGGTACTCGGTACGGGTACTTTACAGCCCGAACAATTCGCGCAGCCGTTTTGTTTGCGCCCGGCTGACTGGAATCTCGCTCTGCTTCTTGTCATCCATGCGCAATTGATACGAACTCTTGAACCAGGGCACGACTTCGCGAATGCGGTTGATGTTCACCAGGTAGGAGCGATGAGCGCGCCAGAACAGCCCGGGATCCAGGCTGGCCAGTAATTCTTCCAACGTGCGGCAATTCGAATGTCCCTCCATGCCGGAGGGGCCGGCGGTCACCACGGTGATCACTCCATCCTCGATGGAGGCATAGCAGATTTCCCGCTGGTCTACCAGGAACATTCGTCCTACAGCCTTGAGCAGGACTTTCGAGGCTTGCGTCTTGGGCGCCTGCAACATGCGGACCAGGGCGTCGATCTTTTCCCCTGGCAGGTTCTCCGCCCCCTGCTGAGTGCGGGCCTTCTGCACGGCTTGCGCCACGCGTTTCTTGTCAAACGGCTTCAGAAGATAGTCGACCGCATTGACCTCGAATGCCTTCACTGCATACTGGTCAAAAGCCGTGGCGAAGACGATCTTGGGCAGGGGGATTTTCCTGTCGAGCAGCTTCTTGATGACGCCGAACCCGTCGAGTCCGGGCATCTGGACGTCGAGAAATACAAGATCAGGACTGTGCTCTTTGATGAGGCTGATGGCTTCGAGACCGTTCTTGCCCTGGGCCACGACGGTGACGTCGTCGGCACTCTTAAGTAGGAAGGCAAGTTCGTCGCGGGCGAGTTGTTCATCGTCCACGATTACCGCGGAAAGGGGCATTCGGTCTCCAATGCCAGTGGTCCGCTTAAGTATAGTGGCCGCGTTTTAGCAGCGTCAACGCGGCTTGACCCAGGCTCAACGTTGCGGCATCACGCCGCCCGGAATTTCCATCTTGTTAAAGCCGGCCGGGATCTCAAATAAGCTGGCGGGTTGCGTCCCTTCTTGAATGTTGCGGAGCTCGCCGCTGCTATTCTTGCCGTCCCACTTCACGGGAAACCGCAGCTTGGGATCGAGCCAGAAGTGGCTGACGTCGCCGTTGGCGTTCGTCGCCTCGTATTTCACCGTGCTGCGTCCGTTGACGGTCTCACTGCCCACTTTGTGGCAAGTGCTGTTCTGGTTGTTGCGTCCCATCTTCTGCCAGTCGCCGCAGGCGTTCTCCACGTCGCCAGCCTGGAAGAAGGCGCCGGCATAGTTCAAAGCGCCGCCATAGCTCACGCCGCCCTGCGCGTGCGCTGGCGTTTCCATGTACATGTGCTGCTGCGCCATGAGAACCGTAGTTGTTTGCGTGGCCAGGTTGATGATGACGGCGCCTCCGCCATGCGCGCCGGAGTTTTGCGATTCGATGCGGATCTTGTCCTTGGCGAAATACATCTTGGCTTGACTGGGCGTTCCCGGCTTTTGCAAGTCAACGATCTCGCCAGAAAACTCAGTCTGCGCCAGCACCGAGCTGGAGGCGAGCATGAGAGCCAGGAAACAAGAAGTGCGAGCAGTCCATCGAAGCATGTGAATCTCCTTCATTTCGCGCCTGGCTAACGCCGTCGCGCATTTCAAAGCCTCGCGGCAAGAGCGCAGGAAGAATAACAGAAGTCTGCTCCGGATAGGGCGCGGGGACAAAAACAATCACCGGGAGCATCGAGATCCTAATTCAGTATCCGTTCTGCCCCTTAGGTTTGGAAAAATCCTGAGCGATCCATTTCGACAGGAAAGTGCTGTCTCGGTCCTTGTAACCCAGCTTGCGGTAGACCTGTAGCGCCGTTGCATTCTTCCGGACAACTTCCATGTGAAGCGCGCGGACGTTGAGCGCCCGGGCAGCATCTTCCACGAATGCCATGGCCTTGCGTCCCCAACCGCGCCCGCGATAATCCGGGAGCAGGCAAAACTCGTCGACAAACGCGTCGCGTCCCAACCATTCCAGGCTGTAGCCAAAACAGATCCCGACGTAGCCCACGGCCGTCGCGGCATCCAGAATGAGCCATACGCGGACGAGGTTGGAATCGCGCAGTAGAGTAGTCAGCGCCGCCTCGGCTTTTTTCTCGTCGAAGCCGTGCCCGTCGAAAGCGTAATACTGCTGCATGAACTTCAGCAGCGTGGCGGTGTCGGATTCTCCTGCCAGGCGAAATAACGGCTCGGCGGTCACACCACGTTCTCCAGCGCCAGCGTCACGAACAGCCCACCGCTCACGCACAGTGTGGCGACGCCGCGCTTCGTATTGCGCTTCAGCATCTCGTGCAGCAGCGTAACCGTGATGCGTGTGCCGGTGCAGCCAATGGGATGCCCGATCGCGATTGATCCGCCGTTCACGTTGAGCCGGTCGCGATTGAAATTTAGTTCGCGGTCGCAAGCGATCACCTGTGCGGCGAAGGCTTCGTTCAGTTCGATCAATCCGAACTCGTGCAGTCTGAGATTGTGTTTTTCCTCGAGCTTGCGCAGAGCCGGGACGGGCCCAATCCCCATCGTGCGCGGATCGACTCCCGCGGAAGTCACCGCCGAGATTCGCGCCAGCGGCTTCAGATTGTTTGTCTTCACGAAGTGTTCGCTAGCCGCAACTACTGCGGCCGCGCCATCGGTGATTCCCGATGAATTGCCGGCAGTGATCGTCCCAGCTTTCGAAAACACCGGCGCCAGCTTGCCCAGCTTCTCCAGGCTCGCATCCGGGAAGGGATGCTCGTCCCGGCTGCATGTGGTCGCGCCTTTCTTGCCTTCGATAGTGATCGGTGCAAGTTCGGCGTCAAAACGCCCAGCGGCAATGGCGCGCCCGGCGCGGGTTTGCGACGTCAGTGCAAACTCATCCTGCTCGTCGCGTGTGATCTTGTAGTGCTCGGCCAGCACCTCGGCGGTCTCGCCCATCACCATCTTCGCCATCGGACAAAAGAATCCGTCGCGATACATGCCGTCGACCAGATCCTGATTGCCCAGCCGGTATCCCCAGCGCGCTTCCAGATAATAGGGAACTCGTGACATGGATTCAGTGCCGCCCGCCAGGATGCAACTGGCATCGCCGAGCAGAATCGCCTGGTAAGCCAGCGCGATCGACTTCAGCCCCGACGCGCAGGCTTTGTTCACGGTGAAGGCCGGCGTTTCCTGCGGCACGCCGCTGCGGATGGAAATCTGCCGCGCCACGTTCGGCCCGCCTCCCGCCTGCCGCGCATTGCCGAAGATAGTCTCTTCTACCTGTTCCGGCTGGATTCCGGCGCGCTCCATCGCAGCCTTCGCGGCCACCACGCCCAGGTCAGCCGCGGTCAGCGAAGCCAGCGATCCGCCGAACTTCCCAATCGGCGTGCGCACCGCGGAGAGGATGTAGACTGCCTGCAAAATGTCGCCTCCGAAACATTTGAGTTTAGCAGGGCGGCGAAGGATGAGGAGGCGGGGATCTAGAGTAACTCGACATCAGGCTCGCAGTTGCCGATAATCGTTATGTAACTTGACGGGTTCATGCCCCGGGCTGAACATGGCCCGGGGTTTTGTGTTTTTGCACTACCCTCACTGGCGCCGCGGAGAGCTAACTTAGACCCGCGTGCTTCTACATCCCAACCCGATGTCGGCCGACGTTCCAGACTTCAACGCCGCCATGGAATATCACGACCAGCTTGGCGGATTTTACGCCTTTAAGGGTCGGATGCCGTATCCACCGTTCTCCGATTTTGTAATCCAAGCCGTTGTTCATAACACGATTATCTCACCCCATTCTGTCAAAGTGTATTGACAGGAGGCTTATTCTGAAAGCGCTCGGCAAACACTTACGTCGGATCCGAGGAGACAAAATGCGGCTCGAATTGGTTGATCTCGTAGCTATTGTTTCAGTCATTTGTTTTTTGTGGTACATAGCATCTCATCACGATAAAAGAATCGCGGAGCTGGAAGACAAGCTCAGCGCACTTGAAAAACGAGTAGACGGTGTCTGATGAACTCTGGTCCTTACGATAACCTGCAGAAGCAGACTGCTGGAGTGATTCCAAGCTCAACCTACTTTTCAGACCCCGGGCACCTCGTTCTCCCTTGCCATTCCCGCTAACCTCCGGCATAATAAGTGTTTGTCTTGACCTCGCCGGACGCTTCCGGAACAAGGATATACATCTGTGTTAATGATTCGACTCTCGCGCATGGGTGCGCGCAAACAACCGCATTACCGCATTGTGGTAATTGAGAAGGCGCGCGCGCGCAACGGCCGGCCGGTGGAAGTTGTGGGCACGTACAATCCCCGCACCAATCCCGCCAGCGTGGACTTCAAGCGCGAGCGCGTGGACTACTGGGTTTCAAAGGGCGCGCAAATGTCCGAGCGGGTGGGCAAGCTGTACGCCAAGCCGCCGGCCGCGCCGGCTGTTCCCGCGGCATAAGCCATCGGCATGACTGAATCCAGCGGAAATGTAGGCGCTCTCATCGAGCAGATTGCGAAGTGGATCGTCGATGCTCCTGATCAGGTCTTCGTGGACCATCTCGATGACGACGTGATCGAACTGGAAGTGGCCGAGGGTGACGTGGGCAAGGTCATCGGGCGGCAAGGGCGCACCGTCCGCGCGCTGCGCACGCTGCTGAGCGCCGCCGGAGCGCGGGCCCGTAAGCGCTACACGCTGGACGTCATCGACTAGCGAATCCGCGCCACAGGGAAACCGGATTATTCGCGATCCTGAAACAAGTAGTGAGTTCATTACGCTGGCCCGCGTGGTGAAAACGCAGGGCCGCCGCGGCGAAGTTGCGAGCGAGATTTTGAGCGACATCCCGGATCGATTCACCGTCGGGATGAAGCTGCTGGCGCTGCCGAAAGGGTCCGGTGGCCGCCGCGAGTTGGAAGTGGAAGAACTCTGGCCGCACAAAGGTCTGCTGGTTCTGAAGTTCGCGGGAGTGGATTCGATCTCCGAGGCGGAAACGCTGGTCGGATGCGAATTGCAGGTGCCGCGCAGCCAGCGTTCGCAGTTGCAAGCAGGCTGGAACTACGTCAGCGACCTGGTAGGTTGTACGGTGCTCGACGACGGCCGCGAGATTGGGCGGCTGGAAGAGGTTCAGTTCGGAGCAGGCGAGGCGCCGCTGCTGATTGTGCGCGACTCGGCCAAGCGGCTGTTGGAAGTGCCCTTCGCCGAGGCGTATCTGGATAGCGTGGATGTGGAGCGAAAGCAGATTCGCATGAAGTTGCCCGAAGGCCTGCTGGAAGTGAACGCCCCGCTCACAGCAGAGGAAAAACTGGAGCAGGGGCAGAATGCGAGAAAAAAATCTTAACCACAGAGATCACTGAGGATCACTGCGAACCCTCTCTGAAACCCTGTGTCCTCTGTGGTAAAGGTTTTGATCTGCGATGAAGGCCGATATAGTAACCATCTTTCCGGACTTCTTTCGTGGACCGCTGGAATACGGCATCACCCGCCGGGCCCAGGAAATGGGGCTGGCGGAAATTCAAGTCCACGATCTGCGGAGCTTCACCCACGATCGTCACCGCACCGTGGATGACCGGCCTTTCGGCGGCGGCGAAGGCATGGTGCTGAAGCCGGAACCGCTGTTTGAGTGTTTGGAGTCGATGGACCTTGCGCCGCGGGAAGATCGTCTCGCGGGACGCGTAAAGCAGTCAGTGATTCTGCTTTCGGCGCAAGGGCAAAGATTTACGCAGAGGGTTGCGGCTGAGTTGGCTTTGCTTGACCGTATCGTTTTGGTGTGCGGGCGCTACGAGGGTGTAGATGAACGCGTTGCAGACTTTCTCGCCGACCGGGAACTTTCCATCGGCGACTATGTTTTGAGCGGCGGAGAAATAGCTGCGGCCGTGATTGTGGAAGCGGTGATGCGGCTGCTTCCCGGCGCGGTGGGGAACGAAGCGTCCACTCAGCAGGAGTCATTCACCGTTGACTCGAAGGCGAAGGGCTCAAGCGGTGCGGATTCGACTTGCGGGTCGAATGGATTGCTGGATTACCCGCACTACACGCGGCCGGCAGAGTTTCGAGGGATTTCAGTGCCGGAGGCGCTGATGTCGGGCAACCACGAAGAAATCCGCAAGTGGCGGCGTCAGCGGGCGCTGGAGAAAACGCTACGCAACCGTCCTGACTTGCTGGAAGGCGCGGCGCTGAACGAGGAAGATAAGAGATTTCTGGCCGGGATCGCAAGAGATCGCGGCTGAGTTTCAAAACTGAGCGATCAGGATTTCAGGTTTAGAAGGACAAAATTAAATGTCGAACTTAATCATCGAAAAACTGCTGGCGAAAACCCAACGCACCGATATTCCCGCATTTCACCCGGGCGACACCGTCCGCGTCCACGTGAAGATCAAAGAAGGCGACAAAGAGCGCGTACAGGCCTTTGAAGGCGTCGTGATCAAGCGCGACAACGGCCCGCAGGCCAGTTTCACTGTCCGCAAGATCAGCTTCGGGCAGGGCGTGGAGCGCATTTTCCCCGTCCACTCGAAAGTGATCGACAAGGTGGATCTGCTGCGCTCGTCCAAAGTGCGCCGCGCCAAGCTGTATTATCTGCGCGGCCTTAAGGGCAAAGCGGCACGCCTGCGTGACGTCGAACGACCGGCCTAACAGTTTCGTGCGGAAGGCGCATCTCGCACTATGCGGGACGCGCCGCCGCTGGAATCCTTATCCCGCCACTGCGGCCAAATGCTCGGTGATGACCTCGAGATCGGCGAAGTCTTCGATGCGAGGTTTTCTCAACCGGTTGAGCACGTAGTCGAGCAGCGGGCGGTCGCCCTGCCGGATCTCCTGAAACTCCACGCCCATGGCGCGGTTCTGCGCCGTGTATCGGACGTTTCCGCGCAGCGCGACACTGACGTCGCATAGGTTCAACACCAACCGCAGGCCGGTTCCGGGCGTGAGAAGATCGTGGGCGCTCACCAGGCAGCCGTATTCGGAAAGCTCCTCCAGTCGGCCTTCCATCCGCGATCGTCCACCAATTTCAGCTACATCGGCTCCGCCTTCTACGCGGAAGCGCGGGCGTCGTCGGCGGTTTTGCTCGCTCCTGCCAAACCCATTCATCACAGGCTTGCGATTGAGTGCCTGAGGGATCACGGGCAGATATTGCTCTTCCACCTGCCGCAACTCTTCTTCCCACAGAGTCTTGTTGCCTTCAATGCATTCCACGGTGAACTGGCCGCGCAGCGCGGAGCGTGGGTCGGCGGTCCAGACTACCTGGCAGATGGACTTGCTGCGTCCGCGCTCGACCGTGACCAGATCTCCCACTTTTACTTCGCGGGAACTGAGCAGCCGCGCGCCGCGCGGATGGATGTCATAGGTGCAAGCGAGTTCAGGTCCGCTCCGATCGCCGTTCTGCAAGTGAGTCAGGCGAACCGGTAGCGCCAGATGGATCAGCTTCTCAACCGGCGCAGAATCGCGCTGGACGTCATCTTGTGGCGCGGCATCTTGCTGGAGCTGAATTCCTTCGTCGTTCACCGTGGTTCCTCGCGAACGGGGGATGTCGAAAACATAGCAGTACATGTCCTAGTGGACAATGTACGTTCGTAATCGAAGTAATGGTTACCGAGCGGCGTTACGTTGAGGCTGAGCGGCTGATTTCTGGCTGTGGATTTCTTTCCCTTGCGGGAAACTGTGGCGACGAGTGAAGATGGTGGCACTTCATTTCACATCTTAATGGCGAGCACTGCGAAAGTTGCGACCGAGTTTGTGCTGTCTCCGTCGGCGTCAAAGCTGCGGCTGCTGAAAAAACTTCGCTGCACGCTGCGTTATGAAAAAAATGCCTGGGCGTCAGGGGCCGTCATGGTGGCCGGAGTGGACGAGGTGGGGCGGGGATCTCTGTTTGGGCCGGTGGTGGCGGCGGCCGTGATTCTTGAACGCGGCTACCGCGTGCGCGGGCTGCGGGATTCCAAGTTGCTGCTGCCAGAGCGCCGCGAACTGCTTGCGCCGCGCATTCGGGAACATGCTGTGTCCTGGGCGGTCGCGGCGGTCGATGCGGCTCGCATTGACCAGATCAATATTTACCAGGCGTCGCGGCTGGCCATGCGTGACGCGGTGATGCGGCTTGCGCCCGCGGCTGATCATCTGCTGGTCGATGCTGTGTGTCTGGATTGCGAACTGCCGCAGCGGGCGATCATTCATGGCGACGCGCTTTCGGCTTCGATTGCCGCGGCTTCGATTCTGGCCAAAGTGGAGCGCGACCGCATGATGTGCGAGTGGGACGCGGTCTTCCCCGAGTACGGTCTGGCTTCGCATAAGGGTTACAGCACTCCGCAGCATCTGGCTGCACTCGAGAAGTATGGGCCAACGCCGCTGCACCGGCAGTCGTTCGCTCCCGTGTGGAGTAGTCCGGTGGAGCAGGTGGTGTTCGAGTTCGACTGACATTGCGGGCTTCGGGCTTCGGCTTTCGGGCTTCCGCAGGTCGAAAATATTTCTTGTGCTTCGGGAAACAGGTGTTAACTTTATGGTAATAGGTTGGGCACCTCCCCCTCCCCCCCTTTTTATAAAATATCCGGAATCATCACGTTAGAGGGAATTTCCCAGCAAGATGCAGATGTCAAATAACTTAGATACTAAGTTCCTTGGAACCTGGGACTTAGGGGCGCGACGATGGGGTTCATCCGACCGTCACGGCCTCGACCATCTTCGCGCATGGTTGCGGCGCGGCGCAAGGTCAGATGTCACGTACTGGCTGTGGAAATCTTTGGGAGATCCCGACACTTGACAGCGCCCTCGTCTCAGTTAATCTTGCGGGCATGAATCCAACACTCAAGGCGGTTCTCTGGGCAGTGTTCTGGTTTGTCCTCGGCCATCTCAGTTGCGCTGTCATGCACCATTGGCATCAGGTGGCGGACAGATAGCCTTCGGTTCTAATGATCGGATGGATGGGGTTGTGGATGGCAGGCGTTAGATGCCACACGATTTCCGCCCGAGATCGTGGCCAAGTTTCGATACTCTTTGGAAACGGAGCAAACTGAATTGCTACGCCGCCTTCTCGACAAGCTACGAGGGCCGAAGCACCAAGGACTGGAATTGGGTGGGGATGATTGCGCACAGGTATTCGCTAAGGCTAGGGCTGAAGCAGACGGCGGGGCAGCGAGCGCTTCAACTCATAATCGGGTGGCTATTGTCAGCCCTTCAGGGGGTCTGCTTTTCATACCGGCACCGCTACCGGAATCGGTTTCAGAAGCGCAAATCGCTCGCTCTCGCAACCTACTTCCGCCGGAGCCTCGGCGCACGGTGGCCGTCATCGCCGACACTCGGGTGTCTGGTTCGCTTGCCGAGATCAATAAAACCATCCCATTTGTCGGCATGCTCGTGGGCCTGGCCTACATTGGTCATTGCGTGACTGTATTCGACGGACAACTTAGCAGAATTGAGCCCGGCTGCCGTGATGCCGATATCTTGATTGTTGACGGCGCACTTCTTCCTCATCTCCACCACGACTGGTACGCCACGGCCAGACGGTCGATGCGAAGCCCCGGAATCTACGTTCACGACAGGAAGACCTATGCGCTCCGACCAGTCCTGTCTAACCCGAAGGCAGTGGCTAAATAGGATACTTTCCAGATCGATCATGATTAGGTGGGCGCCCAGAGAAAGCAGATTCCTCGCTCACTCTCGCCGGTTTCACCGGCTGCGAGTGGTTCGGAATGACAAGGGTTGCGGTGAGGGCGAGGTTTATCGCAGCGCTGAAGCGCCTGTGCCACCCAAGACCCTTTGTTTGGGGCTTACTTTGCTGCTGCGACTGTGTCGCCGTTCAGGCTGTCGTTGAGTTGATTGACCAGTCTTGTGTTGTTGACCAACGCCTGGCGCAGGATTTCTGCTTGCTGCCGGGCCGTGGCCAAATCCTGTTTTTCAACTGCTTCGGTTAGGCCCGGCAACTCGAGGTGGGCGTAGGTGTAACGTGCGCCGTAGAGGATGTGTTTGAACCAGGGGCGGCCGGGAATGCCGTCGGGGTTGAGCCAGTTGCGTTCGACTTGCATGGTGCCGTGGTTGATGGTGGCGGCTAGTTTGGCGTTGATTGTGCCGGAGGCCAGGGCTCGGCTTACGGAGTCGTCCAGGTGCTTGCCGGCAGTTTCGAAGTCGTCGATGGCGTCGAGGACCGGCTTGAGATCCATCTGGCCCAGATCTTTTCCCTTGGCCAATTCATTCACGAATTGGCGGATGTTGGTGGCGTAGCTGGCGAAGTCGAAGGGTAGCAGGTCGGCGTTGGCCAGGCGCAGGGCCAGCACGCCCCACAGTTGCGACATCAGGGTGTGATAGCGGTAGCCGGGGTCGCCGAAGTGGTTCATCCAGAAAAAATCGT
>Ga0210403_10004061_pt1 | contig 12693 bp, 15 predicted proteins | sample IncBWC19MmetaG_FD_150863 | JGI IMG/M metagenome (GOLD analysis project Ga0210403, IMG submission 150863) | Forest soil microbial communities from Barre Woods Harvard Forest LTER site, Petersham, Massachusetts, United States - Inc-BW-C-19-M | ecosystem: Environmental > Terrestrial > Soil >... | reverse complement strand
GGTTTTTTTTCGCCGTCAAAGGACGGCGCCGGTCCCCTCGTTTAGCAGGTGCATATTATTGAGGTCCACAGCCAATCGGAGCGGGGCACCGTCACGCGCGCCGGCCGACGGATTGACCCGTCCGCAGACATATGTGCCCTCGAGCGTGAAATACACCAGCGTCTCCATCCCCATCGGCTCGGTGACGTCGAGCACGGTATCGAAGGTCTCGATACCGGGCACGGCATGTCCGTCGGCCTCGGTGAGATGCTCGGGCCGAAGGCCAAGGAGAAGCCTCTCGTTGCGCGGCACGTTCTGGTACCGCGCGGCCTTTGCCGATGGCACCGGGAAGACGAGACGGTCGGTCAGGCGGAGATTGAGCTTGCCCGCGGCCTCTTCGAGCCGGCAGGGAAGGAAATTCATCGCCGGCGAGCCGATGAAGCCGGCGACAAAGCGCGTCGCCGGATTGTGGTAGAGCTCGTTCGGCGTGCCGATCTGCTCGATCCTGCCCTTGTTCATGACCACCACGCGGTCGGCCAGGGTCATCGCCTCGACCTGGTCGTGGGTGACATAGACCGTGGTGGTGCGGACCTTCTGGTGCACCTTCTTGATCTCGATCCGCATCTGCACCCGCAGCTTGGCGTCGAGGTTCGAGAGCGGCTCGTCGAACAGGAATACTTTCGGGTTGCGCACGATGGCGCGGCCCATCGCCACGCGCTGGCGCTGGCCGCCGGACAACTGTTTCGGCTTGCGGTCGATCAGGTCGGTGATATCAAGCATGCGTGCGGCTTCGGTGACCCGGGTCTTGATTTCGGCTTTCGGATAGTGCTTCAGCCGCAACCCGAACGACATGTTCTCCGCCACCGTCATGTGCGGATAGAGCGCGTAATTCTGGAACACCATCGCGATGTCGCGGTCCTTCGGCGGCACATCGTTGACGACGTCGCCGCCGATCGTGATGTCGCCGTCGGTGATGTCCTCGAGCCCCGCGATCATCCGCAGCGTGGTCGACTTGCCGCAGCCCGACGGTCCCACCAGCACGACGAACTCATGATCGGCGATGTCGAGATCGATGCCGCGCACCGCTTCGACCTCGTCATAGCGCTTCACCACCTTACGCAGACTTACCTCGGCCATGAGTATCAACCCTTTGTCGCGCCGGCGGTCAGGCCGGCAATGTAATAGTCCATCAGGAAGGCGTAGATCATGAGCGGGGGTGCTGCGCCGAGCAGCGCGCCGGTCATGATCTGTCCCCAGTTGAACACGTCGCCCTTGATCAGCGTGGTGATGATGCCGACCGGCATCACCAGCTGGTCGGTCGAGGTCGTGAATACCAGCGGATAGAGGAACTGCGCCCAGGAGACGGTGAAGGCGAAGATGGTCGCGGCAATTAGTCCAGGTAACGCGACAGGTATGAAGATCCGGGTCAGCGTCTGCAGCCAGGAGGCGCCGTCGATGATGGCGGCTTCATCCAGCTCCTTCGGGATCGAGGCGAAATAGCCGATCATGATCCAGGTGCAGAACGGGACGGTCAGCGTCGGGTAGAGGAAGATCAGCACGTACCATCTGTTGATCAGCTGGATACCCGTCCAGTCGCCGAACACCGCGAACATTTTGAACAGCGGCAGGAACAGCAGCGTGTCCGGGATCAGGTAGGTCAGGAATACGCCGGCCGCGAGCGTGGCCGAGCCCCAGAATTTCATCCGCGACAGCGCAAACGCCGCCGGCACGCTGATCAGCATGGTGATGGTCACCACGATGATCGCCACCAGGGCGGAGTTCCAGAAGAACCGCAGGAACTGGTTGGAGGTGAGGAGCTCGATGTAGTTCGACAGCGTCGGGTGGAAGACCCACCAGGGATTGGTCGCTGCCGAAATCTCGGCACTGCTCTTCAGCGAGGTGATGACCATGTAGATCGGCGGTACAAGCGAGAAGATCGCAAAAATCGTCAGGAAGAAATAAGACCAGCGCATCGCCCAGAGGCGGTCGCGGCTCATGCTGCCATATTTGACGTTGCGGGTGGGTCCGGCCTTGTCGATCGCGATCGAGCTCATGCTTCATTCCCGCGTTTGGAGATGTCGCGCAGGATGAAGACCGCGGCGACCGCCAGGATCGGCGCCATGAACAGCGAGACGCTGGCGCCAAGCGGAATGTCGCCGCCTTCGATGCCGAGTCGGAAGGACCAGGTCGCGAAGATGTGGGTGCTGTCGAGTGGGCCGCCGGCGGTCAGGATTCGCGTGATGTCGAAGTTGGCGAAGGTGACGATCAGCGAGAACAGGGTGGTGATTGCGATGATGTTGCGCATCATCGGCAATGTCACGAACCAGATCCGCTGCCACCAATTGGCGCCGTCTATTGCGGCGGCTTCATAAAGCTGCTCCGGCACCGATTTCAGCGCCGCCAGATACATGATCATGAAGAACGGCGCGCCAAACCAGACATTGACCAGGATGATCGAGAACCGCGCCCAGCCGGTCTGACCGAGCCAGGAGATCGGCCCGACGCCGAAAAAGCCGAGCGTGTAGTTGAAGGCGCTGTAAGAGGGATCGAACAACCACAGCCACGCCAGCGTGCTCATCGCCGGCGGGATCACCCAGGGCACGAGCAGCATGCCGCGCCATTTGCGCTGCTTCCTGGAGGGAATGTTGTGCGCGAAATGCGCGACGATGAAGCCGATAAGCGCCTTGAAGACGACCGCGGTGATGGCGAAGATGCACGACTGTTCCACGACCATCCAGAAGGTCTGGCGTTTGAACAGGAACTGGAAGTTACCGAGGCCTATGAACTTGGTCATCGCCTTGTTCAGCGTGGCCAGATGGATGGCATAGAACGCGGGATAGACGACCATGACCGCGATCAGAATGATCAGCGGCAGCGTCATCAGGAACGCCATGGTCGATTTCCGCTTCAGCGTGTGGCGCAGGCTGGAAGCTTTTCGCGTCGTCCTTGGCCCTGCGATGGCCGGCTGAAATGTGACGTCAACCATGGTGCCTCTTCCCTGCAGGATCGCGCGCTTTCAACCACGGTCGGCGCGCTGATCGGATGAACGTGAGAACCGCGGCGGCCCGCGTGTCACCCTCCGGTGGACCGCGAGCCGCAAGCGTTTGTCTCAGCTCCGCATGAAGCCTTCGCACTCGCCTTCGGCCCAGGCGAGCGTGTCCTCCATCTTGTCGCCCCTGAAATAGCGCAGGCACATCTTGGTCAGGGTTGCCTGCACATAGATCTGCTGCGCCACCTTCGGCGGGGCGGGCGAGGCCGCGATCGACAGGGTCTGATGATTATAGGGATTGGGGTAGTGATAGAGCGTGCCCTTCGGAGGTCCTTCCTCGGCCCAGGTCTTCAGTGTCGTCAGCTTCTCATAGGCCGGCAGGTCGTAGCCACCGCTGGCCGCGACGAGTTTCGCCACCGCGTCGGGCTGCGACAGATGCAGGATCAGGCTCTTCGCGGCTTCCTTGTTCTTGGAGAAATTCCACGTCGCAAGGAAGTAGGGCACATACGGCGCGAACCGGCCCTTCGGTCCCGCCGGGAAGCCATGGGTCCAGCATTGCTCGGCGATCTGCGGCGCGTCGCGCCTTGCGACGGCCCAGGCACTCGGCGGGTTCATGATCATGGCACCCTTGCCGGACACCAGCCATCGGTTGTTGCTGGCGTCGTCCCAGGAGGCGACTTCGGGCGGCAGGAAGGCGATCAGCTTCTTGTAGTATTCGAGCGCCTGGCGCACCGCGTCGGTCTTGACGGTCAGGTCGCCCTTGGCGTTGACGAGCTCGGCGCCGAAGGACTGGAAGATCACGCCCGCGGTGTCGACGGAGTCGGAGGTCTCGCCCAAGCCGATGCCGAAGGGATAGCCGCCCTTGGAGCAGGCTTCCGCAGCCTTGAGGAACGTATCGATGGTCCAGTTATCGGCCTTGGGCGGCGCGCCCGCGGGATACATTTCCTGCACGTCGATGTTGGCGTACTTCTTCATCAGGTCGATGCGCGAGCAGGGCCCCTTGATCTGGCTGCCGATGCAGAAGGGAACCCCATGCCACTTGCCGTCAAGCTTGCCGAGATATTCCGCCGCGCTGTTGACCTTGCCGTTTTGCGCGATCACCTGCGTCATGACGTCGTTCATGGGCTCAAGCAGTTCGGTCTCGGCGTGCGGCCACCAGCTCGGCATCGCCAGGATGTCGTGGCCCGATTTGGCCTGCGCTTCCGAGGCGATCGTGACCAGATTCTTGTTGCCGTTGCTGGTGATGTAGTCGATCGAAACCTCGACCTTCTCCTTTGCCGCCCATTCATTGACGAGGGCGGTGGAGGCCTTGTTGGCGTCGGGAACCCAGTGATCCCACAGGCCGATCGAGAGGCTGCCGGCTGCATGCGCGGTCCGGACAAAGGGCGCGGCGACGAACGCCGCCGAGGACAAGGCTGTGGCTGCGACGAATTGACGACGGGTGAGCTTTCTCCGTGACATGGCGTTCCCTCCCTGGTGGGCCAAATCGGATTTGTCGGGAAATCTCGCTCTTGTTCTTCTTCTCGTTCTTGTTCTTCTGCGTAAGGCCTTCAAGGCGACGCGGAGATTTCGTCGAATGCGATCAGAGCAGAATTGATCCCGTCTGTCGAGAAATCAGCTAAGGCATGCTTATAGTACTAACGTTGTGCGTCGGAACTGAGCAGCCGATCTTCCGTGCAAGCAGCGACGCAAGCCTGCGCAGCCGATATTGCATCGCACACGATGCGGCAAAGGGACTCATTTACACGCTGGCGCAAATCTGCCGCAGTCAAGCGTAACAGCTTCGCATGGCAAGCTTTTCTTGGTTGCCAGTAAAGCGTGTCGCAGTAGACGAGTTTGCCGGGGAAACGGTACAATCGCGGCCACGCAGCGCGCCTGCCGTCCCCCTAAATTAGCCGAGTTGAAATCCCGATCGATCATGGAGACCGAACAATGACCAGCCCGAAATCCGGCATGCGCACACGGTTGACACTGTGTGTCGCGCTTGGGGTGGCCGCAATTCTTGTCATCAGCGCGCCGCGGATCGTGGACGCGCAAGGCCTGGTGAAAGGCGTGGAGCAGGGCGCACGCGAAGGTAACAAAGCCGCAGGCCCCGTCGGCGGGGTGCTGGGAGGCGCGATCGGCGGCGTGGTCGGCGTCGTCGGCGGCGTGGTCGGGGCGGTCACCGGCGGCAACAACGCCAAGCCTGCGAACGACAGGTCCGGCCAGGCGCCGGCCAACGACAAGGCCGGGCCCGCAACGGCCACCGACAAGCAAGGCGCGAAGAACGCCAAGTCGGCGAAGGGCGCGAAGGAGACCAAGGAGGCGAAGGCGGTCCAGGTGCTGACCCAGGACGGAGCCCCGCAACTTACGGCCGATCAGATCGTCACCAGCAGCGACGCCAATATCGAGCGCATCAAGAACGAGCTCAATCTCACGCCCGAGCAGGAGAAGAGCTGGTCGGGCTTCTCCAGCGCCATGCACTATCTCGGGCATAACGGCGCCGACCGCCTCAATCTGCGCGTCGCGCGCGCCAAGCGCGACCCCCCCGACGACATCATCGAGCAGATGCGCAACGAGGCGCAATTCCTGGTCGATCGCGCGCAGGACCAGCGCAGTGTCGCCGATGCCGCCGAGCCGCTTTATACGAGCCTCGACGACAAGCAGAAACAGATTTTCATTGATGAAATGGTGCGCCTCAGCCACGAACGCGGGCTCGACTGAGCTCGCCTTTGAGGCGACCACACTTCGCGAATAGCCGGGCACGCGTGCCCTGGGGTAGGTTAAAGGCCCGGCACCCGGCTATCCTGCCGCAGCGGCGCGGCGCCTTCACGTCGCCATCCAATGTTGAAGAAAAACAGACCTAATCGCGCCACAGAGATGGCTCGGCGGTGACCTTGTCGGGTTAGAACCTGATCCGGAAAAAAAGCGGTCGATGAGCCACTCAAGATGGCTCCGGCCCCGGCCGAGGCGCGCCGGACCGGGCTGTGCCGCGACGTGGCAACGCAGCTCATAAGCAACGTGTTTACAGTGATCGAAAGCGCCATCGGCCGGCCCGAGGGCGCGCCCCGGGCCGGCCGATGTTGGATCCGCCGATTGGCAGTCTTTATGCCCTGGATTTATGCCTTCGGAAAATTCAATTCGACGCCGACGCCGTCGGGATCGTAGAGGAAAATCTGGGTGTCGCCCGTGCGCGGCACGATGCTCTCGCGGAATTTGACGTTCCTTGATTGCAGGCGCCTGCGCACGCCATCGACATCGGTACCGGCGAAGGCGATGTGGTCGAGACGGCCGGTGTCTTCGTATTTCTTCTCGGTGCCGCGCACGATGATGCCCTCGCGCGGCTTGCGCGTGCCCATCAGGTGCACGGTGGCCTGGCCGCCCGAATAGAGCCAGTAACCGGGGAAATCGAGCGGCGGCCGGTCGCCGATCTCGAGTCCGAGCACGTCGACATAGAAGTGCTTGGTCTTCTCCAGATCCTGGGGCTCGATGGTGAAGTGCTGCAGTCCGCCAAGCGGCATGGTTTTTCTCCTTTTTGATTAGACCCAAGTTGATTAGACCCAAGTGAGATCGGCATCGGCGCCCAGCATCCACGCTCCGACGGTTTCGAAATGACTCGAGCGACCCTGCAATTGCTGGGTCACGGTGTGGATGTCGCGGAAGCGGCGCTCCAGTGGATGGTTGTCGAAGATCGCGGTGGCGCCGGCGGCGTTGTAGGCGAAGTCGACGGCTTCGCGGCCCCGATGGATGGCGTGGGTCGAGGCCATGCGAACGGTCATCCGTTGCTCAACCGTGATCATGGAGCCGGCGCAGAGATGCTTCCAGATTTCGGCCATGGTCTGCAGCAGATAGGCGCGGGCGGCGCGCAGGTTGACTTCGGCCTGCGCAAAACCCGATTGCACCACGGCATTGTCCCTGATCGCGCTCTTGTTGCCGCGCGGAATCTTGTTCCTGGCGACGTCGAGGAAGCAGTCCAGCGCGCCGCGGGCGATGCCGCAGGCGACGCCGGCAAAGCCCACCTGGTAGCAGGTGCCGTTGCCCATGCGGTAGAGCGGTCCCTGCTCGCGGCATTCGCGCTCGAACTCGCGGGTGATGGAGTGATCGGAGCGGACGAAAAAATCCTTGAGCGCGAACTGATCGCTGGCGGTGCCGCGCAAGCCCACGGTGTTCCAGATGTCGGTCCACTCGACGTCTTCACTGCGCACCAGCATGGTGCGCTCCGCCTGCAAACCGTCATCATCGAGCCGCGGCGAACCATCGGCCTTGAAGATCGGGCAGTGCGCGCCGAGCCAGGTGGCATGCCGGCCGCCGGAGGCAAAGGCCCAGACGCCCGTGACCTTGTAGCCGCCTTCGCATTCCACCGCCCTGACCCGTGGTCCCGGCCCCCAGGCCAGCACCGCGCGCGGGTCCTTGCCGAAGATCGACTGCGCCACCGGCAAGTCGAGATAGGCCGCCGACATCGCGCAGCCGCCGGCTTGGCTCAGGCACCAGGCGGTCGATCCATCGGCCTGCGCGATGGTCTCGATCACATGGAAGAAGGTGACGGGATCGGTTTCGATCCCGTTCGATGAGCGCGGCAGCAGCAGGCGAAACAGCTCCGCCTCATGCAGCCGGTCGAGCAGGGCAGGCGGCAGCCGCCGGCCCTCTTCGATGTCGTCCGAGGCGGCCGCGACCGCTGAGCGGACGGCTTCGGCACGCGCGATCACACTTCGATCGCCGGCCAGTTCAGCAGAAGTCGCAACCAACATGTTTAGTACTACGCCTGACGAACCTGAGCCGTGGCCGCCACCGGCGTAATGCCGGTGTTCAGCTCGCGGTCGATCTCCTCGATCGATTTACCCCGGGTCTCGATGCCGAAGAAATAATAGACGATCCCTGCCATCAGGAACCAGCAGCCGAGATAGACAAAAGCCAGCGGGATTTCCGGCAGCGGCACATCCGGTTTGAGGTAATTGCTGGAACCGACGATCAGCGCGAGCCCGACCGGGCCGATGATCTTGCCGATGCCGCCAAAGCCATAGGCCGAGCCCATGCCCGAGGTGCGCAAATGCGACGGCCAGATCTCGGCGGCATAGGGTCCGACGATGGCAAAGCCGCCGTCGGCGAAGAAGAAGGCGACCGCAAGGATCAGCCAGAAGGCCGAATAATCGCCCCACATCACATTATAGTTGTACCCCGCCACGATCACGAGAACGCCGGCACCGAAGCCGAGCAGACCACCCGACTTGCGCCGTCCTATCAGCTCCGAGAAGTAGGAGAAGGAGATGCGTCCGATGAAGCCGAAGATGGTGAGCAGGATCATCATCTTGGCCGCCTGTTGCGGGCTGACTTTCAAGAGCAACACGAACAGCGACGGCGCCCACAGCGTGACGCCGTAGACCCCGGTCTGCGCGCCGGCATTGCCGAGCCAGGAAACCAGCAGGCTGCGCGGATATTTGAAGAGGTCGAGCCAGTTGGATTTGACGATCGGGCCGGCATCGGCGGCGGTCGGCATCGGCAGCGACGAAGGGTCGACCTGCAGTGCCCAGGCGAGCGACTTGCGCGCTTCCTCGTAGCGGCCCTGACGGCAGAGCCAGCGCGGGCTCTCCGGAACCCAGATACGGACCAGCAGAACGACCAGGGCCGGCAGCACGCCGATGGCAAACAAGAGCCGCCACTGGTCACTGCCCATGAACGCGCCGAGCACTGCGCCGAGGCCGACACCAAGCGGAATGACGCAGGTCACGAGACCGCCGACCCAGCCGCGCTTGGAGGAGGGCATGAACTCCTGCACCAAAGGCAGGTCGACGCAATAGAGCCCGCCGACGCCGGTGCCGACGAAGAAGCGCATCAGCGTGAGATAGATCCAGCCATTGTCGGGGGTGAAATAGAGCAGGCCGGTCGCGATCGAGAAGTTCAGGACGGTGCCGATGAAGACGACACGGCGGCCGATGCGGTCGGCGAGCCAACCCCACACGTAGGCGCCGAGGATGGCGCCGATACCGGAGCTCATCAGCACGGTCGCGGATTGACCGAAGGTTAATTTCCACGGTCCAATCAGGAAGGCGAGCACGAAGCCGATCAGGAAATAATCGAAAAATTCCAACGCGTCGCCGATGATCGCGGCAGCCAGGATCTTGATCTGGTTGCCGGTCAGACTCGTGCGACGGTCGAGTTCATTGAACATGGCGTTCTCCCCATTGGCGCCTGTTCATTTTTTATTCGAGCGGGCGTCGCGCCTGCGCACCGTCTGTTGACAGGCTAACCTGCCATCGCCGCGAACGGCAAGGGCCGTCACCCCGCTTGCACCCGCTTGCACGGCAGGCATCCTTTTTGTTTAGGGTTTGCCTCTATTCTCGGCATGCGAGAGTTTTCGGGGCAGAAGGCCATGGAAGAGAGACGCAAGCATCCGCGCATCGAGATCGAGGAACCGGCGCTGGTTTCCGTGGGCGGTTCGGTCATGGCGTGTGTGGTGCGCAACGTCTCGCCCGACGGCGCCGCCATCGACGTGGAAAATCCGGCCTTCGTCCCGGCGCGCTTCCGCCTTGTCAGGCACAATGGCGCAACAGTGCACGAATGCAGCGTCGCCTGGATCCAGAACAACCGGATCGGCCTGGTCTTCGTTGCGGCGCCGCAAACGCGGAAATAGCCGCGCCGATCAATCGGCCACGAGCAAGACCTTTACGACACCGGCGTCCATCATGCCGAGCGCCCGCGCCGCCGCGACCGACACGTCGATCACGCGACCCTTGATGAAGGGACCGCGGTCGTTGACGCGGCATCGAATGGAGCGGTCGCGATAGGAGACCGTCACCATGCTTCCCATCGGTTGAGTTCTGTGCGCGCAAGTCATTTCGCCGGAATGTCCGCGGCCACCATAGTAGGAGGCCAGTCCACTTTCAGCATGTGCGCAGGAGACGGCTGAGATCACAGCCAGAAGGGTCAGAGGAGTGCGATACAAGAGAGGGCCTCGTGGTGCCCTGCCGCCGCTCCAACAAGTTTCGGGAACTGTTCAGGTTCCGAAATTTTTCGCCGCGCGGACGCGCGAAAGTCAGGAACTTTTTTGAAGATGAGTCTGCGGCACGAAAGCGCCACAATCGCCGGCACGCAGGTGACGGCAACGACGAGCAAATCGAATTGTCGGATGCTTGCGTTGGAGAAAGTGCACGAGGCCCGGAGTGCCTAGGAGCCCGGGCCTCGTGACTTAACCCTCCCCCAAAGGGCTAAACGCAGCTCAAGCTCATAATCAAAATCGGAAAGCAGGCCTATACCGTAAGATTACGGTATGAGGATTCCATCGCTTCGCGTGCGATGAACGATCACCGCTTCAAGAGCGGCGCAAGCTTCGCTTCGAGCTCCTCGAACGACATCGCGCCTTTGACCATCTCGCCGTTGATGAAGAAGGTCGGCGTCGCCTCGACCTTGAGATCCTTGTAGGCGAAATTTTGGTCGGCCTGCAGCTTGTCGAGCGAGGCGTCGCTCTTCACGCAGCTTTCGACCGCGCCCTGGTCCATGCCGAACCTGGCGCCGATCGAGGTCAGCGTCTCCGTGGTGTGCTCCACCAGCGCCTCCTGCTGCTTGAACAGCATCATGGTGGCCTCGAAGTATTTCGGCGCATCGCCATTGGCGGCGCAGCGCGCCAGCATCGAGGCGGCCGCGGCCTTGATGTCGAGCGGAAACTCGCGTGACACGAAACGCACCTTGCCGGTGTCGATATATTTCGACTGCAGCATCGGGAACACGTTTTCCGCGAACGCCGCGCAATGCGGACAGGTGAGGGAGGAGTATTCGACAATGGTGACCGGAGCCGTGGCTGAGCCCAGGGCCATGTCGGGAAAAGACACGGGCTTTGCCACCAGCGCGGCGCTGTCGTTTTCCGCAGCCAGGACCGGCGATGCAACGAACGCATCAAGCGCAGATAAAACAAGCGCGGCCAACACCGCGCGACGCAAGATCAACAATGGAACATCCCTTCGGCTTCAGGCGCTCGCGCGCGCTTGTGGCGCGAGCGAAGGCCGTGAGACGAAGAGATTAAAGCCAGACGGAGTTCAGGTCCATGCCGAACGCCATCAGGCAGAACGACACAGCAAGACCGAAACAGGAAAGTATCGTCATCGCCCTGAACGAGTGGTCCGCCGCGATCGAGGAAATCGTTTTCATGGTAGCCCCCTTGTTTGGCCCAAACGGGCCTTATGGGGACACCTGTTAGAACAAAAAACTTTATGCCCAATTGCCAGGCATCGTTAAGCGAATCGCAACGCATTGCTACACGGTCGCGTCCGGCCGCCCTTGAGCCTCGCCGAAAGAAGCCCCATCAGGCCCGCGACGAACTCAGCACCTTGGCAATGGTGTTGGCCGTCATGGCCGCGCGATCGGAGGCGATTTGTGCCGCCAGCCGGTCCCTGGCCCGCTCCTCGATCAAAATATTGATCAGCTCCAGCCGCTTGTCGTCGTCGACCGCATCGGCCAGCAATTTCCGATAGCGATAATAGTCGAATCCCATGTCCTGCTTACGCATGCCACGCCCCCCACGCCTCATACGTCACGACGCAAAACTCTTCCGCAGCTTGCCTGACTCGGCAAGGGAAGGTTAACGGTTATCAACTGTTTCGCGCGAGGCGGTTAACGCGACGCGTTAACCGCCGGACCTGATAGGGCGGGCCGCTACTTGGACGCGCTGTCGGCGTCCAGGCATTGAAGCAGGTAGGCCGTGCGCTCGCGCGCCACGACCTTCTCGACATCTGCCTTTTTCGCACAGTCGCGCTGCTTGATCTGTTCGGCCCGCCGCTTCTCCGCGGCATCGCGATACTCAGGAGCGACGGTAGTGGGGTCGACGAGTTTTTCGGCTAAGGCCGGCACGGTTAAAATCAGTGAGAAAAGCGTTGCGCGGATAAAGGGTTTCAAAAATACCTCCTTGAATAAACGGGCAGGGGATTTAGTCCTCCTTCCAACGGCTTCCAGCTACCAACAGGGGTGGCTAACGGCCGCCCCAAAGCAATTCGTAGCCAAATATCATAAGCAAAAATTATGCCCGCACAACGGGAGGGCTCCCTCCACATCATGGCCGCGCTGACGCCAGCGCGCAGTGAAGCCGTTCACACGGTGGGTAAGCGATTCTTTCGTGCGTGCTGCGCCGCCGCTATTTCGTGGCCGTAGACATCACCGAGAACGCCGAGCGGTTCGGGTGGAATGAAGCCGCTGAGCCGCGACAGCCGGCTGGTCGCCAGCGACGTGAACGGCATGAGCTCGACTTCGCTCTCGTCGACGGCGCGGACCGCTTCGACGCGGTCATTCGCCACCCCGATACGCCGCGCGATGAAGCGGGCCGCATCGGCATAGCTGACGTCGGCCGCGCCGGAGGCGTGATAGATGCCGCCTTCGCCGTTTTCGATCAGGGCCATGATGGCGTCGACCGCGTGCACGACGGTCAGCGGACTAAGACGACGATCGCTCAGGGCACGCACCGTCTTGCTGTCACCCAGCTGCACGATCCATTCCGAGAGTATCCCCGCATTCGGTTTCACGACCTTGGTCAAGCGAAGCACGGAGGCGAGCGCACCGAGATCGAGCAGGCGGGCTTCGGCCTCGGCCTTGAGCAGACCATAGGCGCTTCGCGGCATCGGCTTTTCGCTCTCCCCGAGATGCGCGTTGTTGCCTTCGAACACGGCGGCGGTCGACAGCAGGATCACGCGCGCGCCGGCGCGCCTCAGCGATCGCCCTAGCTCCAGCGGCGCGGTGACATTGACCCGCCGCGCGAGCTCGGGTTC
>Ga0210403_10004059_pt1 | contig 12699 bp, 8 predicted proteins | sample IncBWC19MmetaG_FD_150863 | JGI IMG/M metagenome (GOLD analysis project Ga0210403, IMG submission 150863) | Forest soil microbial communities from Barre Woods Harvard Forest LTER site, Petersham, Massachusetts, United States - Inc-BW-C-19-M | ecosystem: Environmental > Terrestrial > Soil >... | reverse complement strand
CCACACGTCCGCCCGCTGCGCCACCGAAAGCTCCACGTATTTACCTTGCGTCATAAACACCACCCCCCGGAAGGAAGATTTATATCAGGTGGTGTTGCATCGACCTATTGAATGCACCCTGCTTAGCGGACTATTCCGCGTGCAATTGTGCGCGCTGACCGAGAGCTGAAAAATGATACGATCACAAATCGCGCCGCGCCTGTCTGCCCAGCCAGGGCTTCGGCGCGCTACCACGATGACGTTTCTCTGGGCATTGCTGGCGCTCGCGCTCCACGTCCTACCTGGAGCGGTGAAGCCGGCGCACGCACAAGGCACGCGCAAGGACGACATTGTCTTCAACTCGCGCGGCATCCCGCTGGCGGGAGCCACTGTGCGCGTCTGCGCCATGCCCGCATCCGGGCAGCCTTGCACCCCTCTTGCGCTCATCTACTCCGACGTAGGCCTGACGCAAGCACTCGCCAATCCCACCACCACCGACGGCATGGGCAACTACTCCTTCTACGCCGCGCCGGGAAAATACGAGATCGAAATTTCCGGGCCCAGCATCACCACCAAGCAACTCCCCAACGTCGTTCTACCCAACGATCCTTCTTCCCCGACCTTCACTGGCGCCGTCAGCGCCTTCTCCCTCAGCCTCGGCGGCAACCTTACCGTCTCCGGCAACACCACCGTCGTCGGCTCGCTCGCCAGCGGCACGCTGAACTTGAGCAATCAGAGTACCCCGCCAGGCGCTGCCGGCACCGGCACGGTCAATCTCTATACCAAAACCGCCGACATGCGCCTTTACTACAAAGACCAGACCGGCACCGAAATCGGCCCCCTCGGCCCCGGCAACGGCGCGCAAACAAACGTCCCCAACACCTTCACCGCTCCGCAAAATATCGACGCCGATTTTCGTACGAAGGGACCAAATCCCTGGTTTGACGTCACGCGTTATGGCGGCTATGAATACACCGGCACGGCGCAATCGACTACCGGCACGATGTCCTCGAGCAGCACTGCTCTGACTCTGGGATCGGCCATCGATTTTGCCAATGGCCAGGGAATCCTCGTGCTTGGGGCCGGCCCCGCGACCGCGCTCGCTTCGCCTTCCGGCTTGACCGTCTCTCAGCAAAACGTCACTGGCTCGACCTCTTACACCTACTGCGTCGTTGCCGAGGATTACGCCAATGGCCGCACGGCGTGTTCCTCGGCAGCCGCAACGTCCACCGGACCTGCGAATCTCGGCCCATTTACTGTGGGCACCATTTCTTCTTGCACGCGAACTTCCGGCGTCGTGACTTGCACAACCACATCCCCGCACAATCTCTCTCCGAACTCCTTCATAGAACTTTCCAGTACAGGCAGCGGCTATTACAACGGGACCGCCACTCTCATTACTGCAAGCGGTTCGACTTTCACCTACAACCAGCTCGGACTTCCGAATGACTCGACGGGAATTTCAACGGGAACCGTCAAAGCTTTGGCCATCAACGTTGTTCAATGGACCGAAGTCGATTACACGGTAATGCGCAGCTACATCTATCGCTGCACCACCACCTGCTCACTGCCGGGGAACGCCGCGAATTTCGCACTGGTGGGCGTGACACAAGGCATGGATGGCGGCTTCCTCGATTATGGCTATGCGCCGGTTCCCTCACAGATCGGAAATGGTGACGTGGCCGCGACCGCACCCACCGCTGCGACCAAGCAATGGCTTTCCACGACTATCTCCAGCGGCGGCGGTACGACATCTCTTACACTCGCCAACGCTTCCACCAGCGCTGTCTCTGGCGCAGCTGTGCTGCACGACAATGTGCCGATCTTCACCGTGGTTTGCTCCGCGATGGCTTCCACCGTGACGGGCGGCGGGATCCTCTACATTCCCAACGGCAACGGTGCCGGCGCACCCATCTTTCCCATCAACTCGACGCTCAACTTGAACACGGCTTGCCCGGGACTTGGGCAACTTGAAATCGACGTAGCCGCAACGATTGGTGCCAATGGCTCCGTCATTCCACGAGGCAACTTCAAGCTGAAGGGTCTCACCAGCTTTGGGCATGCAACGAATTTCTTTGGCATGGAGCCAACCACTGGTTGGATCGGCAATGCCTACCCCTTCATTTATGCCCTGCCGGGCACTTCCTCCAATTGGAGCATGGAGAATTTCATTCTCCTGGCTTTCCGGCCGTATCAAGCGTGCATCGTCCAGGACCAGGACGGAGGCGGAAACAACGTTGTCTCCATCAAATATCACAACATTCACACCAACGCGAACAACTCTCCTTCTTACATTCTTGGCGGCGGCTTCGGATTTTTTTGGGAGTATGGCGGATGGAGCACGGGCGGTACTGCGAGTTTCGCTACCGAGCCTGCGATACTGGCCAAAGCGAATTACGGTTTGGGGCGGTCCGCAAACAGCCAACTCCCCGGCATTTTCAACTCTTTGCACACCTACATGTTTGGCGGGATGCTTTGGGACGCTGCCGGACAAGTTCCTCTCACCAGTGTCGGCCTTAGCGCGAATTTCACTGACATGCTGGCGGAATCTTCCTACGGTCCCATGGTTCGCTTCCGGGCCGGAAGCAATCCATTTGGAGGCAATTTCAACGCTTTCTCCTATTCCGATTTCCTGGGAGGTTCCGCGACTCCATTGATCGACGCGGTGAACGCCTCGATTGTGGGTCTTAATCTGAATCAGCCCGGTTGTGGCTCCGGGTTCCAGCCCATGTTTCAGGCGCAAAACAACTCAAGCTTCTCCCAGAACGTCACCATTGAAACCGCTGAGGGAGGGGGTTGCGCCATCGTTGGATTGCCCAACTACATTCTCAATGGAAGTCAATTCGTGAATACGCCCGCTCTAACGAACGGGGCCAACGGACAATTCTACGTTCAGATGACGGTTCCGGCCGCCCCCATCTCCGCCGTGGTAGGCAGCGGTGGATTGGTACCGGTTGGGGTGCACAACTACACCCTGGCTGCCATCGATGCCAACGGAAATCTTTCAACGGTGGGCAACTCCATTAGCGCGACGACGACTACCGGAAATCAAACAGTCACCCTCACACCGCCGTCCCTTCCGAGCGGCGCCGTCGCCTTCGCTGTCTACCGCGACGGAATATTTGACGCCAATGCCAGCGGCAACTGCGCCAACTTTTACTCCATTCTGGGGCAAGGGACTTTCGTCGACACTACTGGGAGTGCCTGCGGTGCGAGTGTCCCTGGCCTTAACCTGGCAGCATCCTCCAGTCTCAGTTCGACTGGACTGACTACTTTTCAGCTTAAGCTTGCGAACGTTTTCTCAGATACGATTCTCCCCGCTCCGTTTACGGCGAACCGCACGCAAACCTTCCCGGACGTGACCGGTATCGTGCCAGTGTCCAGCTATGTAAACAGCGCCTACGACAACGCCACGCGTGCGAATGGTGCGATCGGCTCCAATTGGACCATCGCGCAGAGCGGCCTCAATATCGCCTCCAACCAGATCCAGGGCACTTCCACGGGATACAACTCCGCATTCTGGGCTTCCAACACTTTCTCCACCTCGCAATTCGCGCAAGCCACCATCACGGCCCTCAATGGAACCACTGATTTTCCCGCTGTCAGCGTGTTCGCGAGCGGAACTGGGAGCAGCTCGACCTACTACGCTTGCTTGGAAAACTCCACTAACATCTACATCCAGCGCGTCGTGAACGCTGTCTCCGGGAACCTCACCAGCACCGCCTCTACGGGAGCAGTAGGAGATCTTCTGCGCCTGGAAGTGGCCCCCGGCGGTGTGCTCACTTGCTACAAGAATGGTGCGGTAGCGCTGACCTTCACCGACACGACCATCACTTCCGGCTCGCCGGGACTTGTGATTTCCGGCAACGTGGCCACCCTGAAGAATTGGTCAGGCGGCAACCTCCATCCTCTCGCGCATCTCGACACCGAGCAGGATTGGACGAAGACGCAGCACTACACGCAGGGTGTGGCCTTCGGAACGGAGACATTTTCGGCAAGTCCGCGCGGCGAGCAAAATGTTTTCTTGCCCGGCGCGCTCACCTCCACATGGACTGGCTCGACCTGGACAGTCGATAAAGCCGTCACCATCACTCGCGTCCAAGTGCAGGCAAAGACTGCCCCCGCAGGCTGCTCCACGAACGCCGTGGTTCGTCTTACGGACGGAACCAGCCCCGTCAATCTCACGATCTCCGCCGCGGCCAGCGATTCCGGGCCCATCACGCAGAATTATGCCGCTGCCGCTTCACTGACTCTCAGCGTGCAAACCGCCGCGGCCGGCTGCACCACCAGCCCGGCGGACGCCAACGTCGTCGTGCAGTACCGCATGCAATAAAATCGAATCGCCCGACGATTTGCTAGAATCCCTTTCCTGGTTGAACGCCAACCGGGAGGGGAGGGACCGTGGCTGGTCCATCGAAGACTTTTCACACGGCGCGGATTGCCTTCTGGGTAGCCATGCTTTGTTCCTGGCTGGTTCAGGCGCTGGCTGCTCGTCACACGCTGGATGCGGATGGCGTTTCGTATTTGAATATTGCGAATGCTGGTCTCCAAGGGAACTGGCATGCGTTTGTAAACGGCTACTGGAGCCCCGGATACCCCTTTCTCTTGACCCTATGGTTCAAGTTGCTGCGGCCAAGTCCGTTTCACGAACCGCTTGCTGTGCGCATGCTTGCGGTCGTCACGCTGGTCGTTGCGCTTCTCAGTTTTGAGTACTTCTTGAAAGTGTTTCTCGAATTCAGGCGGAAAGATTTCTGCGGTCGTGAGGAAGAAAGCTCGGAACTGCTTTCCGATGGAACTATTCGGGTAGCCGGCTACGTTCTTTTCTTCTGGATCACCGTTTTCTGGACGACCGCTCGACTGGATCAGCCGGACATCCTGGTTTTCATCGTCTATCTTCTCGCTTCCGCGCTGGGCATGCGCATCGTTCGGGCGCCCAGAGCATGGTCTCTGTATGTGCTTTTTGGTGCGGTACTTGGTTTAGCTTATTTGGTGAAGGCGGTCATGTTCCCGCTGGCCTTCGTCTTCTTCGCGGCTCTCCTGTTGCACAAAGAAGTCCGGCAGGCATTTTGGAGAGTGGCGTTCGGGTTTGCCGTTTTCATCGTCGTTGCGCTCCCGTTCGTTTCTGCGCTCTCCCGCGCCAAAGGGCGCTTGACGTATGGAGATTCCGGCTCCGTGAATTATTTGCAAATGATTGGCACCGAAAATGACCGGATGCCGTGGTACGGCCATGCGACGGGAATGCCGCCAGCTGTTCCGCCGCTGCTGGCCGCGCCGCATATCGATGCATACATTCCGTATTTGAGCTTGGGAACCTTTCCACCGTGGGCCGATCCGTCCTATGGGTTCAAAGGTGCTTCCCATCGCTTTTACCTGGCCCAGCAGGTGAACCGCATACATGTAGACATGCGCGTTTATTTTGAATTGTTTGCCGTTCGCCTGGGCGCCGCGGTGTGCGCGGTTCTGATTCTGTTTTTTTGCTCAAGCAGTCTTCTTCGTGTCGCAACACTGTTCCTTCGGCAACTTATGCTCTGGCTTCCGGCCATCGCTGGGTTGGGGCTCTATGCCCTGGTTCGCGTCGAGGGAAGATTTCTTGCCGGCTTTACCATCGCTCTGTTTGCCGCCTGCGCGGGCGCCGTTCGACTTCCCGCAGCGGAATTTCGCGCGAAACTGGAACGAAGCGTCGTATCGGCCTTCGCCCTGTTGCTCTTGGCGCAAGTCCTGGTGGAAGTCGGTCACGACGGCGTGAAACTCCTTCACCGCGATCCCTATCCGGACTGGCAAGTGGTCACGACACTTCGTACTTTGGGCGTTCAGCCCGGCGACCGTGTCAGCTACATGGGAGACACGCTTTCGGACCATGTGTGGGCCTACCTGGGCCGCCTTTCCTTGGTTTCCGACATTCCTCCAGAGGATGTAAATACGTTCTGGGCTGCCAGTCCTGAAGAAAAACAAAGGGCCGTCAGTTGGCTGGCCGCGAGTGGATCGAAAATCCTCGTGACTCGCGGCGTTCCCGATTCTGCGCTGTCTTTTGGGTGGAAGAACGTTGCCGGGACCGACTATTTCGTTCTCCCGTTGTCCGACGAATCGAAGCGCAGCGCCGCCAACTCGAATCAAAACTGAATCTTGAGCGCTGTTGGCGTTCTCCTGGTCGTCCCCGCGAGAATCGCTCTTCGCGAATTTGGGGCAGCCTTTTCTTTTTTCTCAATACTCATCGAGAGGTGTTATGTGAGCACGCAAGTACAAACGGATGTCGCAGCACTGGTGAATATTTCAGCAGAAAGGTGGCCGCCGCGGCACCGCACGTACTTCGGCTCGCTCACGATCAGTTCGCCGGGGGCCGACGAAGCCTTTGCCATCACGCCGATCCGTGGCTGCAATGGCGTAATTGATCTCGGCGACAAACGTCTCATGGGATATACCATCACCGCCCGCGAGGTCGCCGAGGATATCGCGCGCGAGATCAATGGCGACTCGGGGGAGGGAAGTTTCCACGGCGTGTTTGTCGCAGCCGGCGAAGCGCCCACCGAAGCCGAACTCGCCGACGCGCGCCGCCGCCTCGAAGAGTTTCAGCGCCGCCTCGTCGCCGCCGCCGACCTCGAGTGGGAGCGCACGCGCAATCCCATGTTCATCACCGACCTCGAGCGCCGCGCCGCCCGCCAGCTCAACCTGGAAAAACCCTGGCTCTACGATTCCAAGCCGCTCGCTGAATGCCCCGTCTGCGCCGAAAAAATCAAGCACGGCGTAGCCGTCTGCCGCTCCTGCGGCGCCATCCTCGACAAGGAAAAAGCCGCGCAATACGGCCTCGGCCCGGCCGCGCCCGAAAAATCGCGCCGCGACGGCTCAAGCAATCCGAACAGGGCAGGGAATCAGCCACACGAATCAACGAAGCAGTAGCACAGGCACTCCTGCCTGTGCTGTTTCATAAAGCCGGGCGAAGCTGGCGCGAAAAGAAAAAAGGCGGCGATTTCTCGCCGCCCGAATAATTAGCGTGTACTGGACGCGCCCGCGAAGCATTCTCAGTATATCGCAATCCTGAAAGAAAGGGCGGTTCCGAAGAACCGCCCTTTTGTGCTCCCAATTTCTGGGCGCGCCTGAGAAGCAAAAGCAGTTTAGCGCTTATTGCGTGGCAAAAAGATCCGTTTTGAGGGAAAGCATCGAAAAAACAAAAGGCGGCGATTTCTCGCCGCCTCGAAAGTCAGTGGGCACTGGGCCCGCTTGCCAAGCAAAAACAGTATAGCATGACTTGCGATCATTCCAAGTCGCGTTGAGAGTTAGAGCGGAGAGTGGGAGACTCGAACTCCCGGGGCTGCAAAGCAACCCTCAACGCTTGGCAAGCGAGCCCAGTACCCCCACTGGGAGCACTCTCCGAAACTCGCCTGCTTCGGTGTGTATATCATAGAAGTATCTAACACTACAAGAAATGTCTACCATCGGCTCACTCGACGCACCCATCGAAATCTTCGGCGGCCTGGTGACAGATATGTCTCCCGCCGATCTCCCCCACGGCGTCTCCCCCGATTGCCAGGACGTCGTCTTCGGCGACGGCGGCGTCCTCACGCGCCCCGGCCTCCAGGCCCTCTTCGGCCCGCTCGCCGGTAATCCCACCATCAACTACATCAAAACCTACGAAACGCTCAACGCCACGCTCCGCACCATGGTCCTCGACTCCAACGGCGTGCTCTACAAAGAAACCACGCCCGGCACGCTCGCCAGCATCGCCACCGGCCTCGCCGCCAACTCCTTCGGCAACTCCACGACCATCTTTGGCCGCGAATATCTCGCCATCAGCGACGGCGAAACCGGCAACGACCTCCCGCGCCAGTTCGACGACACCAATTTCGATCGCGTCAGCCAAAGCGGCCCCGGCGCCGGGCCATCGGTTGTCGACGAAAATGTTCTCGTCACTGTTTCCGCCAGCCCCACGGGCGCAACGCAACCCGCAGCCGTAACGATCGCCGCCAGCCCCTCCGGCGCAACGGAAAACGGTTTTCTCGTCACCATCACAACCACTTCGCCACACGGTCTCTCTACGGGCCAATCCACAACCATCTCCGGCGTCGCCGTCACCGGATACAACGGCACGTTCCCAATCGTCGCCGTGCCAAACAGCACGCAATTCACCTACATCGCCGGAGCCAGCGGCCTTGCCGCGTCCGGCGGCGGCACGTCCGCTTCCGCAACAGCCACAATCCAAACCACAACCGCGCATAGTCTCGTCGTCGGCCAACTCGTCACCACGTCAGGCATCGCCGTCTCCGGCTACAACGGCACTTTCCCCATCACCGCCGTCCCCGACGCCACGCACTTTTCGTTTACCGCGCCAACCGGAGGTCTCGCCGCATCCGGCGGCGGCACGGCCGCGGCCGCAGGCAGCGTCGACGCAGGCGCGCATCAAGTCTGCGTCATTTTCAAAACGCGCCAGGGTTACCTAACCAAACCCGGCCCCGCCACCACCTGGACCGCCAGCGGCGGCAAACGCGCCGTCGTCGCCAATATTCCTACGGGCCCCTCCAATGTCGTGGGCCGCATTCTGTGCTTCACCGGCGCAGGCGGCGCCAGCTTTTTCTACACCGGCAACGGCACCACGCTCTTCAGCGGCAACATGGTCATCGCCGACAACACCACCACTTCGCTCGCCGTCGATTTCTCCGACGCCATTCTTCTCGCCGGCACCAACGTCGACGATCTCTTCCGCCTCGTCGAACTCGGCGATTGCGCCGGCGTCGCCGAATACTCCGAGCGCCTCTTCTGGTGGGGCGAGCGCAACAAAATGAACAACTGGGTGAACCTCGGCTTCGACGGCGGCTTCACCGGCCCGAGCCTCCCGTACTATCCGCTCGGCTGGACCCCCGACGTCGTCTTCGCTCCGGGCGGTACGGACGAAGAGAATTTCGTCGTCTGGGGCGCGGCTTACTCGATCGTAGGAAACGGCTCGACGCCCACCCGCGGCCTCATGACGCAAACCGCCGTGCAAGACTCCCTCGGCGCTCCGCTCATTCAGCCCAACACGGACTACACCATCCGCGCGCACTGCGCCCGCAACTCCACTCTTTCGCAAGGCACGCTGCACGTCCATCTCTTCAGCCAAAGCGCCAGCATCAACACCACCGGCCTGCAACTCACCGCCGCGCAGCTAACCACCGGCTACGTCGAATATTCCTCGGAGCTCACCGCTCCGCTCACCACCATTCCCAGCGATCTCGTCCTGCGCATCTACGCCGACGGCACTCCCAACGTCAGCGGCCAGTTCTACATCGATAGCATCGAAATTTTTCCGACCTCCACTCCAGTCAACGCTTCCATCGTCCGGGCCAGCCGCGTCGAGGATCCCGAAAGCTACGACGGCATCAACGGCTTCCTCAGCGTCGCCGAAAACAACGGTCAGGCCATTCGCGCCGCCTTCAAACTCCGTGAGCGCCTCTATTTCGTCAAAGAGCATTCCCTCCACGTCACGCAAGACGACGGCACCAACGAGCCTTCGCTCTGGTCCATTGCCGAAGTCTCGCGCCGCATCGGCACGCCGTCTGTCCGTGGCGTAGGCATCGGCGAAGACTGGGTAGTCATCGCGCATCGCACCGGCCTGTACCTCTTCAGCGGCGGCGAACCGGTCAAAATTTCGCAGGAAATTCAGCCAACCTGGAACCAGATCAACTGGCAATACGCGCAGACGCTCTGGGTCACGGTCGACACCAAAGAGCGCCGCATCATGGTGGGCGCGCCGTTAGGCACCGCCACCTCTCCCAACACCATCCTCATGCTCGACTACCACGACCTCGACGACGCCAGCGACATCGCCACGCGCCCGCCCGTCAACGTCACCTACACCGGCCGCAAAGCCGCCACGGACATGGCTCGCAAGTGGTCGCCCTGGACCATCGCCGCCAACTCTTGCGCGCTGATCGAGCGCACCAATGGCACGGCGGTCGTCGCCATCGGCGGCGGCCTCCCCGGCGTAGGTGGAGCCGGCGCCACCGGCAAAGTCTATCAACTCAGCGACGCGCAACTCTCCGACGACGGCAGCGCCATTCCCAGCTACTACACCACACACTATTTTCCCGAGCGTGCCGTCGAGCAATCGCTCAACCTCGGCGCCCACCGCAAACTTTTCAGCTATCTCACGTTGTTCGTGGAAGGGGCAGGGAACTTGTCGCTCACCAGCTTCACCGATTCGTCGAGCGCGCCGCAATCGCAGCAACCGCTGCCTCTTAGCTCCCCGTCGCTAAAAGACCTGGAGCTTCCCATCAATGTCCTCGGCGAACGCGTAGCCTTCAAGGTAAGCACCAACCAACCCGGCGCCTGGTTCAAGCTCCAAAAATTCACGCCATCCCTGCGGATCGACCCGTGGGCCCCCGTCCGCGGCATGAACTAGAAGTTTTGTGTCTTGGAGTATTGCGTCTTTAGCGTGGAAGTCGAACTTGCGAATCGACGTTCGATGAGGCTTGACCTGAGTCAGCAGGATCCGGGTGTTCCGCGAGAAAACGATCAATTTTTCGCATATTCCAGTAGCCCACGATCACACAAGTAAGCATCAGCAGCACCGCGGGTAAAATTGGAAGAAAAGCTGTCACCATAGTCCTCTGGCAATTAGTCTACGCTTCTTACGCTCGATATACACGTCCCATTCGATGCCTATGAACAGGCCGACAGCCGATGCGCCCCAAACTGCGAGGGCCTTCGCCAACGAAATCGTCTTAAATATCTCCGCGATGGAAACAGGGCCAAAGATCACTAACAATACGCCGGCTTCGCGGAGCGCTTCCGCCCAGCGCGAGAATCGAATGATTCGATCGCGAAGATCGCCTGGCATGGATGCTGCGAATGATACCGCATACGTATTATCAATATCCAGTAATTATACGATCTGAGCGCAACCCATGCTTACCGTTGCCCAACTCGCACCCATCAAAGACCGCGACCCGTACCTCTACGAGACGCTCACGAAAATTGTCGCGTCCGTGAACGCCACGAGCCAGGCCGCCGGCGTTGATCCGGCCACGCCAGCTCCCGCGCCAACGCCCGTCGCCTCGATCGCCGTGCAAGCTTCCAACGGCTGGTTCGACATTTCCGTCACCGACCCGTCCAACGCGCGCCCCGGCCTCTTTTATTTTGCGGAATCGGACACCACGCCCGCGTTCAATTCGCCGCGCGTCTATTTCATGGGCGCCTCGCGCAATTTGTATCTGCAGCTCGGCAATCAAACTCTCTACTGGCGCGCCTATTCGCAATACGTCGGCTCGCTCCCGTCCGCGCCCATTACGTTCGGCTCGCCGCCAACAGCCGTAGCAGGCGGCGGCTCGACGGGCCCCGCCCCGCTCCCCTCCAGCGGCAGCGGCGTCCTCCCCAACAACCAAGTCCGCGGCGGCAACGGTTTCGGCATCAACCCCGGCTCCCGCATCACTCGGCAAGTCTTGCTTTGAGTGGAACAGGCTTCAGCCTGTTCTCTTTGTATTTCCAATCATTGCAGCCAATTTCAAGCACAGGCTGAAGCCTGTTCCACCAAGATGCAAGTCCGTGAATACCGAGAATCGGATCTATCCGCCCTGCGCGCGATTCATGCCGCGCAAGGCTTTGCGTATCCGCTCCCGGACCTAAGCAATCCGCTCTTCGTAACAAAACTGATTCTCTCGGAGGACCCACAACCAAATTCAATCGATCGCGACGCCAGCGAAGGATCCACCGCCCAATCCGCGCCAACCCAAGAAAAAATCCTCGGCGCCGCGCTCCTCCGCCTAACCGCCGAAGCGTACCTGCTCCTCGATCCACGCGTCGGCACCCCGCGCCAACGCTGGCAATGGCTCTTGCAACTCCACGCCGCCACCGAGCGCGACGCCTGGCAGCGCGGCCTCGAGGACGTCCACGCCTGGCTGCCACCGCCTATCGCGCAAAAGTTCGGCAAACGCATCACGCACCTCGGCTGGCGTCGCGACGACGCCTGGACGCCTTACTGCAAACGATTGGCCTGCCCATCTGGCAATCCCAGTCCGTAAGTCTGCGAATTCGCGATTCTCAAGTTCCATAAAGGAGAACCCATGCCCAGCACCACCAACTCCGCCTCCTGGGATTTCAATCCCAGCGACCCGGTTCATCTCTCGGCGACGTTCAGTTTCGACACCGAAGACACGCAAGACTCCGCTCCGGTAGCCGCAGCCACCGCCGCCATTCAAGCCCGCATCGCTAGCGCCACGGTGACCGCCACGCAAACCGACCCGGCAACGATCACCCTCACAGTCACAATTTAAGGAAAAACTTTCACTCTAGAACGACGTAAGGAAGTAGAAGAAGTAGAGGAAGTAAAGGACGAAGAACCATGCGAACCGAGTGGCCGCGCCGATTCAGCACGCCGGAATGCGTTCGTCGGACTACTTAAAGTAAAATTTGAACTAAATCTGAAGTAAAAGTTTAAGTTGAACTTTAGCCCATGGATTCCGATCCTCTACCTCCTCAACCTCCTCTCCCTCCTCAACTCCCATATCACCCGAGGTCTTATGAGTCGCGCCCAAACACAAACGATGAATCTCACCGATCAGCAGCTCGCCAATATCAACGCCCAAAACCAGCAATTCCTGAATCAGCAGCAGCAGACCGGCAATCTGCTCAACTCTCAATTCCAAAGCATCCTGAACAACCCCGGCCTCAGCTCCGCCGACAAAGCTGCCGTCACCGGCCAATCCCAGGGAGCGATCGCCAGCGCCTTCGATTCGCTCCAACAATCCGCCGTAA
>Ga0210403_10004058_pt1 | contig 12699 bp, 11 predicted proteins | sample IncBWC19MmetaG_FD_150863 | JGI IMG/M metagenome (GOLD analysis project Ga0210403, IMG submission 150863) | Forest soil microbial communities from Barre Woods Harvard Forest LTER site, Petersham, Massachusetts, United States - Inc-BW-C-19-M | ecosystem: Environmental > Terrestrial > Soil >... | reverse complement strand
CGACCGAGCGTAGCGCTGCCTTGGTTGCTCCATAGGTTGGATAGATCGGGATACCTTTCTGCCAGACCCCGGAGCCATTCACGATGATCGATCCGCCGTCTTTCATCAGGGGCAGGGCCTTTTGCACTGCGAAGAAAACCCCCCGCGCGTTGACATCGAAAGTCTTGTCGTAGTGCTCCGGGCTCACGGCTGCTGTTGGTGTCGGCTCCACGATGCCGGCATTTGCAAATAGCACATCGAGTTTGCCTTTCTTGGCAGCCACTTCCTTGTACAGCCGGTCCAGATCATCCAGATTGGAAACGTCCCCTTGGACGGCAGTCACACTGCTGCCGATTTCCGCCACAGCTTTATCCAGCTCCGCCCGCCGGCGGCCTGTAATGAAGACGTAGGCTCCTTCTTTGACAAAGCGCTTGGCGGAAGCAAGACCGATACCGCTGCTGCCCCCAGTGATGACGGCAATTTTTCCCTGTAATGCGGGCATGATTTGATCTCCCTTCTCCGATTCGAAGTGTCTCGAACTTCTGGAACTACCGTTTCAGATGTGCGCGACGCGAAATAGTTTCAACATTTTTCAACCTTTCGTTCCAGAAGTGCGTCAAATCCTGTATGAACAATTCGACGGCAGTGGACGTAAAAATGGGGCGGCCTCGCGGGTTTGATGAAGACGCCGCGCTCGAAGCTGCGATGCGGGTCTTCTGGGAGAAGAGCTACGAAGGCGCGACCATGGCCGACCTGACCGAAGCCATGGGGATCAACCGTTCCAGTATGTACGCGGCTTTTGGCGACAAGGAATCACTCTTTCATAGGGTCATGCAGCGCTACCGCGCGGGGCGGATGACCTATATCAGGCAGGCTCTGGCTCAGCCCTCGCTGCGGGAAGTCGTAGCGGGGCTGATTTATGGCACCGCAGAATTCCTCTCGTCACCCGGTAATCCTCGGGGCTGCCTTCTGATCCAAGGAGCGCTGGCATGCGGCACGGATGCGGAACCTGTAAAGCAGGCGATGATCGATTGGAGAAAAAGCGGTCAAACGACTTTGAAGAAGCGTCTGCGACAGGCGCAGTCTGAAGGCGAACTCCCTGCAGAAATCCGGCCTGCAGACTTTGCCCGTTATCTGTCTTCGGTCATGGCAGGCCTTGGCGTTCAAGCCGCCAGCGGGGCAACGAGGACAGAGTTGCGGCGCGTCGCTGAAATCTCCTTGCGCTGCATTGAAACCGCGCTTTGGGGACCTACAAGCGGGTAATTCTGCAGCGAGATTGGCCGGATTGGAATGCGAATTCGCAATACTCCCCGATTCATGCCGATAAACGCGCTCGTTACGACGAACTCAAGTTCGTGGATTGTCGGCAATATAAGGAGCTCAATTTTGGTGAAACCTCCTACAATGCGGCAGGGTCCCAGCTTCACAATGACTTCGAAGATCACTCTAAGTATTCTCAGCATTCTTGGCGTTAGCGCTCTGACGCAATTAGTCTCTTCGCAGTCACTTGGGCAAAGCAAACGCACCGTGATTGCCGCGAGCGCAGTGCTCGACGGCAAGGGCCGCGTACTGCGCGACACTCGCCTTGTAATCATAGGCTCGCAGATTGTAGCGATTGATCCGAAAGCCGGGCCAGTGGATTACGACTTACGTGGCCTGACCGTCTTGCCCGGCTGGATTGATGCCCACGTACATATCACCTGGAGCTTCGGCCCGGACGGAAAAAATGCGGGCCAGGGAGGGACAACGCAGGAGGCCGCGTATGCCGCAGCCTCGAATGCATGGCTGACATTAATGGCGGGATTCACCACCATCCAAAGCGTGGGCTCGCCCGCCGACATTCCCTTGCGCGATGCCATCGCGAAAGGCATAATCCCCGGCCCGCGCATCCTGACAGCTGTCGAAGCGCTCTCAGGGCGAGGCGAGCGGACCGGGACCCCGGATGAAATCCGCGCATTCGTTCGGAAACAAAAAGAAGCAGGCGCAGACCTCATTAAAATCTACGCCTCGGGGGGAATGACCCGCGGCACGATGACGATGTCCCAGGATCAATTGAACGCTGCCTGCGACGAAGCTAAGAAGCAGGGCTTGCGCTCGCTGGTGCACGCTTTCAGAGATGCGGTTCGCGCCGCAACTCTTGCCGGTTGCACCGAAGTTGAACACGGGTTGGGGGCGTCGGATGACGATCTGAAATTGATGGCCGAACGTGGGACGTACCTTGATCCGCAAGCCGGGTTGCTGCTTGAAACTTATCTCCAGTTCAAAGACAGGTATCTTGCCGCCCCCTACTACACCGAAGAAGGTTTTGCGGCAATGAAAGGGCTCATCCCGGCTCATCAGGAATTCATAAAACGTGCGGTGCGCATTCCCGGGCTGAAAATTGTATACGGCACGGACGCTGTGGCGGGGGCCCAGGGGCGCAACGCCGAGGATTTCATTAACCGTGTGCACGACGGCGGAGTGGATCCAATGGCGGCGATGGTCTCCGCCAACTCGCTGGGAGCCGAAGCGCTGGGCATGGCCGATCAGATCGGCTCGATTGCCTCCGGCCTCCAAGCGGACATCATCGCACTCGATGGCGATCCTTTGAAAGACATTACGTCCGTCCGGCGCGTCGTATTTGTAATGAAGGGCGGCGTGGTTTACAAGAACGCCGCACGTGGTGCAATCCCCGTTTATGCAGGCGTTCACCCTTGATTCGCCCTTGCAGAGTAGGCCGCTGGCTGGAGGCATCTACGATCAGGGACTGGGAAGTCGGCCAGTGTTTAGTGATGGAGCGGTGGCGATTGCGGGTTCAGCGTGAGTGACGGGCAATCCGGAAGTTAACTGTTGTTATCAGGCCATAGCGCTCAAAACCACGTCAATGAGCGATATGGCGCGTGGAGGTAGATCTAGCTACGCAATGACGGAGATGTAAATGTGTTCCCGTGAAGCACTTCGCGAATAGCTGTCACTAGATCGGTTGCGAGATGCCGCTTGGTAACATAGGCGTCGACACCGAAGGAAAATGCTGCGTCGATGTACTCGTCGTCTTCATAAGTTGTTAGGATCACTATCTTGGTTCTGCACTTCACGTCCCGGAGACGTGCGGCAGCCTGGAATCCATTCATGACCGGCATCGAGATGTCGAGTACCAGCACGTCAGGATCAAGCCTGAGCGCAACGTCCACCGCCTGTTTTCCGTCTTCGACAGCCCCGATAATCTCGAATACTTCGCCAAGTTTTGAACGCAGCTCCGCCAGCACTCCCGGGTGATCATCGGCGAGAAGTACTCGGACGAAGCCCACGATACCTCTTCGGGCGGGGCTGCGGCGCGGCAGCGCCCCAAAGATCAGGGTAATCCTGGATCACCAGCCTGTTCGACTGGCACTTTTGACAGTGTTTGTAGGAATTACTCGCGGCACGAGAGGGGTTCTTCCAAGCGGACTAAATCAGGCTGAGCTTTAGGGGCTAACCGGCAGCCTTTAAACCATCTCTGGCAGGGCCTTTCCCCAGCAGACGCAACTCGTTTTTTGACATCGTGAGTTCCGTAAAGCCGCAATTCGTGCAGACCAGAAGCCTTGGGAATACGAGAATTATGGGTTTGTCCACATTCTCCAATCCGAGAGAATGGACACCGATCTCCGCACCGAACTCTGTTTGATCTTTCGACCCGCACGATCTACATGCCACAGTTCACCTTTTTCTTCAAACACGCAGAATCATGACCTCTGTCGCTTTTAGGAGGGCTGCCGCAGTCTGCCCCGCCTTTAGCTGCATCTCGCGCCCCGAACTTTTGCCCACTTTCGCGCTGGTCTTTGACTTTCATCGGATTTCTCCTTTCTTCGAATTTTAATTTCTTCAGTCTGTTACCCTGCTTCCGGGAGGTTAGGAAATCTCAGATTAGCTGCCCCACATTGCGCTGCCGGCTTTTGCGTTCGTCTTTACCTTCATGTGAGTGCTCCTTTCGTCTGGTTTTTTCTGCCTCAGTCAGTCTCTGGCTTGGTTCACGCCTGTTGAGAAAGATTTAAATTAGCTGCCCCACATTGCGCTTTGATCGCCGGCCTTCGTGTTGGTCAGTGTGGGCAAGGAATGTGTGGGTTGCACAGAGCCGGTGGCTCACCGTCTGGAGCCGGTACAATCGGGGCGGCAAGCGCCTCGAACGCACAAGCTAAGCCTGCTACCAGGATTAGCATCCTGACTGCTTGTTTCATTACCTTCATCGGAGTGCTCCCTTCGTCTGGATTTCTTTTGTTTCAATCAACTTGCACACTTAAGTAATGCAAGCCGTGTGCCAAAAGTAACCATTGGTTCCCCTTGGGTAACCTGGGTCGTTTGCATTGACAGGAAACGAGATACGAAGGGAGGTGGCACGGAGGGGTTGCTTTGGCCCACTTTACCGGAGGCGACATAACAATCAGGTTCCGCGACCTCACATTTATGTTAGGGAGCGAAGGAAATAGGTGGTTGGTATACTCGCCGGGTGGTGATCGATCCAAAGCACGAAGATGTTTCCCGAGTCCTCGACTGGAGGCGGTGAGTGGCCCTCCCACGAGGAGTTGGAGCGCATTACGGGCAATCCGGAACCCAACTGACGTAACCAGGCCTTAGCGCTCATTGACGTTGTGAGTGATTGCGTGACTTCGCGCCGATTGTAGTCGGTGTAAGCTCATGTGAATGAACCTGGTGACTCATTTTCAAATGCTGGCCCGGTACAACCGCATGGCAAACGAGCGGCTCTTTGCGAAGTGTGCGCAGTTGGATGACGCCGAGTACCGAAAGCGACGTGCGGGGTCTTTCGGCAGCATTCATGGACTGTTGAACCACATTTTGCTAGGTGATCGAAGGTGGATGGGGTTGTTCGACAGCGGCGAACGCGTGACCCCTCTTCTAAATCAAATTCTGTACGATGATTTTTCCGGCCTGCAGAGCGCGAGGGCGCGGGAAGATGCGCGGATTGAGGCCTTCTTCACAGGGATCGATGCCGCTTTTTGGACGCAGTCCTTCGCTTACACGAACAATCAGGGCAAAGACTACGTGGAGACGGCGCACGTCGCATGCAGTCACTTTTTCAATCACCAGACGCACCATCGAGGGCAGGTCCATGTGTTGCTGAGTCAAACCCCGGTGCCGCCTCCATCACTTGACTTGCACCGCATCGTCAATCCTTAGAGAGTGCAAGACTGCTCCGGCTCCCGCACGGATTAAGGGCTACTGAAGAAAGTAACTGCCGAAACCAGGCCATAGCACTCAAAACCTCAGTCACAGCGTCAATGAGTGAAATGATTCCATAACAATGTCGCCTCCCAGGCCCGAGTAGACTTTGGAGGCGCAAACCAACCAAAGAGCTCGGAAGAAAGGAGCCGAACATGCTGATTATAAGTTGTGACTATCTTCGTCTGCACCTCGGTCTCTACCGCCGAGTGGCTGAGCGACTTGGGGTGGATGCTTCCTATGTCAGTAAGGTCGCGAGTGGCACACGTGAATCTGAAAGTGTCGGGCGGATACTGCTAAACGAACTTGTTGCGCTTCAGTGACAAATTTGCAAACGCAGAATCTCCGTGAATTTTTATATCTCGTCCTTTCGAGCGCACAGTTTAAGGCTCCGACGACATCGTTATCGCACGACAGAGTCGGTCTTAACCCAAAATACCGTTCTATTTTTGCTTTCGACGAACGCAAAGCCTTATTGCGAGCCGACCCGACCAGTTTGCCCCCATTGCAGGCGAGATGCCGACCACGGGGAAGAAGAAATGCTCTTGACTCCGACCGGCCTTCTCATGGAAGGCCATTGCGCTCAGAACCCGGTTTGTGAACGGAACACAATTCTACGAATGTCGTATGCCCAGGGCTTGTTAAGCGACGAATTGTGGGTCGACAGCCGCTGGGCAGCAAACTTTTGAAAATCGTAACCACAGGAATTGCACGTCTTGTACCAACCGTTGTGCTCTGTAAGTAATTGAGTCCAGATTGGAGAGGAAACTAGTGATCTGCGTGACCGCATCTGCGCGACTTAATTAGGCGACGTGCCGGCGTTATTTCACGGTGGCGGGCCAGTTAAGAACGACAGAGTAAGTTTCGTTGAAACCTTTTCGTGGTTCCAGCACCAGAAACTTACGTCCGTCTGCGGTCACCGCATACTGGTTGATAGTGGGATCCGGTATCAGTCCGGTTGCAAAAAGTTGCCTTGGGGTGCCGATCTTCGGCGCAGACCCTCGCTCAACGGTCGCTGACATCATCTTTGCTTCAAGATCGAGGAAAAAGAGCTCCCGGCCGTCCAGAAACCTGTGTGATGTTGTGAAATGAGGGGAACGATGCCACAAAAACTTCCCATCTGCCGGCGCGGTTCTCGCCGTAAGCGATAAGCTGCCCGTCGGGAGACAAGTGAAACTCATCCTTTATAAAGGTGGACGAATATAGCGCTTCAGGTTTGCTGTTACCAGCGACAGGAATAATCGAAAAAGTTTTCGTATCGTGTGTGAGCAGAAAGCGGCCGTCCGCGGACCACTCTTCTACCCAGTGGGGTTCGTTGTCGCCATAGATGTGCTGCGCCTGCTGAGTTGCAATTTCGATTTTCTCAACCAAGAACGGCGGATCAATTCCGCCGTTGGGAAGAAGATTGAACGCGACATACTGCGAGTCGGGCGACCAAACGGGATCCGACTGCGCGTGCGGATCGATCGTGAGTGGAGTGGTTGTATCCGTCGCCAAATCAACCAGCCACAAACTGCCGGTAGCGTGCTGGTGGAACGAGTTCAGCGCCAGGTATTTTGCATCCGGCGAAAGTGTGAACTGCTGAAAATCGATCACCGGGTCGAAGCTTCCAGTCACGGTTCCGTCGCGTGCATACCAGTGGAACTGATCGAAAGATGAGCCCTGTGCTGTCCCGTAGATAAGCACTCCATTTTGAGAGGCAGTAAATTCCGAAGTGCCTAAATACGCCGGCGAGGCAGCGACGTTTCGAGTCACTAACGAGGGCTTGCCGATTTGTCGCAGAGTTTCCCAGTCAATGCGCTGCGCGAAAAGGTTCTGGTCGCGGGCGAACAGCAAATACTCCGGAACAGCTAACGCACGGCTTTGGCCGGCCAGCAGCATTGTCGAAGCTCCGCCATCCAGCGATTGAACATAAACCTTGGCCCCCGGATCGGCACTGGTCAAGCTTGTGCGAGCCAGATACATGAAGTGCTTGCCATCCGGCAGGAACTGCACCCACATCTGGCTGACTTGCCCGGGCAGCAAAGACGTCACGGGTACGGCATCACCCCCGGCAACCGGGACACGGAAGATGGGACTGTTCACCGGTTTGGCAAAAAGGATGGTCCCATCTGGACCCCACGCACCTTGCGCAATTTCCGGAACGCCGTAAATGATTTCGGGCACGCCGCCAGATCGACGAACCTTCTTCAGCTTGGCTCCCGCCCAGAAACCGACGAACTCCGAGTCCGGGGACCAGAAAGGCAAAAGTGCACCGTCAGTCTGAGCAATTCGCTGCGCTTCGGGAGAACTCAAAGTTCTGAGCCACAAAGAGCTTTGACCAGATGCATCAGTCGCTGCAAAAGCCAGCATCTGGCCATCGGGCGAAAGCGCGATCTGTTCAAAAGGGTGCCAGTTCCGCTGTAAGTTCACACCCTCTGGCAGACCGAGGGACAGCCGTACAGCATTGCTCGAAGAAGGTTTCCTATCAAACTGTAACGCAAGGATGGCGATCAGTCCTATGCCCAGGATTGCCCCGATGAACAGAAGTATTGACGTACGCCGAGACATGGGTATGGCCGCTTGGGGAGCCAAGGTTTTTGTCGTAGTGCCGCCAATGCTCGGTGGGAGCGACCAATGGAATTCAGGAACGTAGGAGCCGGGGAGAAGGTCGATCCGGACTACTGGGGCAACTTTGGTTTCTCTGTAATACTGCGCAAGCCGCTTTCGAACTTCGGTCGCGCGCACACGCACGACAGCGTCATTCGAAGTGTCGTAATCGGCGCGCCGGTGGAACATTTCTACGCCGATCATGCGCTCACGCAATTCGTCCAGATCACCGGCCAAGGTGTGGTCTACGACAAGCCTGAGAAAGTCCTGGCAGCGCTTGCTCCCCGTGAGAGCATCGCTCGCAATCACCGATTCGAGCTCATTGCGGACCAACTGAACCTGTTCAGCGCTGAGTTTCTTCGGGTTTCCGAACTGATGTCCTGTTCCCATCTACCCTGCGCGCTCACTTAACGTCCCTTAACGGCACTGGCCGACGCATTCACAAGCTACTGAAAGATAAGGTGGTTGGGATTCTAACATCGTTCTTAACGGTTACGAACAAATCCTGCGTGGCCAAAAATCCCTGCTGAACTGTTTCGAGCATTCCCGTTTTCTCGTATGTGATCTATTGTCGCGATGTTCTCGTAAGAGTTGCAGAAGTGGTCAGAAGCAAACTTCGGGAGGGCAATATGGCGCACGCGACAATCGACCTCGCTAACCTGAGAGCACCGAGTCTTCCCAGCATTGACGGGCCTGAAGACCCGCGTTACCGCTCGCGCTCCGAAACCTGCCCTGAGCAATGCTTCAAAGACATTATTGGCAACAGCTCAGCCCTGCGGAAGGTGTTGGAGCAAGTGGCGATCGTTGCGCCTACGAATGCAACGGTTTTGCTTCATGGCGAGACTGGCACCGGGAAAGAGTTGATGGCCCGGGCCATTCACGATCTCAGTTCCCGGCGCAATCGCCATTTTGTGCGAATGAACTGCGCCGCGATTCCTTCCGGATTGCTTGAGAGCGAACTCTTCGGGCACGAGAAGGGGGCCTTTACCGGTGCCCTCATGCAAAGAAAAGGCAGATTCGAACTTGCCGACGGGAGCTCGCTTTTTCTGGACGAGATCGGCGACATCAGTCTGGAACTGCAACCGAAACTGTTGCGCGCAGTGCAGGAGCAGGAGTTCGAGCGTCTGGGCAGCGCGAGGACAATCCAGGTTAGTGTGCGGATGATTGCCGCCACTCACCGCAATCTTGAAAGCATGGTCAAGGATGGTGGATTCCGCGAGGATTTGTTTTACCGCCTCAATGTGTTTCCGATTGAGATCCCACCACTTCGAGAGAGACGCGACGACATCCCCCTACTCGTCAACTATTTTGTTTCGAAGCTGGCCCGGCGCATGGGAAGGCAAATCAACTCGGTTCCGAGTCATGTGATGAACGTCCTGATGGACAACGATTGGAAAGGAAACATTCGGGAACTTGCCAATTTTGTCGAGCGCGCCATCATTCTTACGAGCGGTGAGGAGCTAGAGCTACCCATAACTGCGCCTCGCACCTTCCGCAGCGTGCCAGTTTGCGTCCCCTCAAGTTCGACTCTGCGAGATGCGGAACGCGGTCTAATCGCCGAAGCTTTGAGAACCACGTCAGGACGCATAGCGGGCAAAGGGGGCGCGGCCGAACGCCTCGGGCTGAAGCGGACCACTCTTCAGAACAAGATACGCCGACTGAACATTGCTCGCTCTGATTATTCGATCAACGCAATTGGTTAACAAGCTTACGCGAAAAGGAGCACCAACATGTCAGACCTCACACTTGCCATCATATTCAGAAATCCGCGACCGAAACGCAGCCCCATAGACACCGAGCTCTGCCTATTGCGGCGCGACGGTAGCAGCTCGCATATCCATTATTCAGACAGAGGGGAGTCAAATCGAGCGGAAGCGCAGGCGGGCCGTAAAGCGATTCTTCCTTCCCGATGGAACTCCTAGCTAACGCCGCAGTAGCTCTGCGCTGGTGAATGCGTATGCATCGAAACGGATGGCACGGCACATCCAAGCGCGGTGCTTGAGGGGCTCTCCGGAAGGAGTAAACAATGACCTACTCATCCCAGATCGTGAACTCTGCTGCATGTTATTTTGTGGGCGCATGGACTTTCGTTTTTTTCTGCCTTCTGGCGCTCACTCAAGAAAAGCCTTCATCGGCCCCACTGACTGCCGATGAGGTGATGCAGCGTGTCGTGCAGATGAACGAGCTTCGAGCGAAAGCAATCGACAACTATTCGAGTATCCGCACTTACCACCTTGAGTCTCGCGGTCTTTCGGACGAAGTCGCAGATATGGTCGTGCGCGTTGATTACAAGGCGCCGAACACAAAGGAATTCACCATAATGTCGGAGAGCGGGTCCGGCACTGCGCAGAAGCGAGTGTTCAAGAGACTGCTTGAGGCGGAACAAGAGTCGTTAGAAGATGACAACCAGCGACGTTCTGCAGTCACTCCGGAGAACTATACATTTCGACTGCTCGAATACAGCAGGACAGAAGGAGACGAATGCTACATACTGGACGCACAGCCACGGAAAACAACCCAGTTCCTGTTTCAGGGTCGAATTTGGATTGATGCCAACGACTTCGCCATAACTCGAGTCGAGGGGGAGCCGGCAGTCAATCCGTCGTGGTGGACGCTAAGAACCGACTTCAAACGTACGTATCAAAAAGTCGATCATTTCTGGCTTCCCGAGTCGAACAAGAGCACGACTAAGGTGCGCATCTTCGGTACGGCAGATCTAACTATTAAGTATGGCGAGTACCGAATCAACGAAGCGTCCAGGGAGAAACTGGGCCTCTCCTTAGAGGCACAGTCGGCCGCGCCGTAATCAGTCGGCTTTCAGAACTTCATCCTATCCGGCTTGTGTCTAAAGTGCCGGCAATCCTTTGAACCAGTTTCGCGCGACTGGGTGAGATTCCACAGCAAACCATGGTGGACTGAGCATTTCATGTTCCTTCGACTCATTGTCCATGGCTACTTGCCAATCGTTAAAACTTGCGACGATCAGCGAGTCAGTCGTGTAAGCACACCGATGTCCCTCCGATGACACCAACTATGTTCATCCCGCGCTGCCCAGGGTCTGCTGCCCATTGGAGGTCAGTGGTCACCGCAATTTCGCCGGCGCATTCCGGCACGGCAAGAAAATCCAGCACTTAGCCCTGGCACGACTTTGGCGCGCTGATTGCCCTTCTCATTCGCGTCACAACTGGATGTAAACGGAAATCACATCCGGTCGTGAGCGGGATCAATGAGGTGGCAATTCCGTCCACCATCACAGGTCCTCCTACAAGTTAAACAAATCGGGCGCGTTGACACTACGCATCCGGCTAGGAGAAACCATGCAAGGATTCACAAAATTTGCGCAGTACCTAGTGCCGACTTTTCTGTTGTTATTGCTCCTTTCCCTTGGCGGGCGGTGCATTGCCCAAGAAGTAGACGTACCGACTGGACACGGAAGTGGCTCGGTGGTTGCGCCCACGGGCTGGACGGAGGTGATTGCTCCCGTGCAACAGCGGATCGATCTTAAACTCTATGGGTTTTACATCGGGGAATTGAAAGCACCGTCAGCACAGTTTGACGCCACTTTCCGCGCGACAAGGTTTCTGTCGATCACTCCCAGCTATCTGTATTACTCGGTTCCTGCACACGGGCTTAATGAACTCGCGAATCATTCGGGAGGATTTACTAACACTTACGAGGAGCACCAATTTCGGATCGACGGGACGGTCATGTTCTCAGTCCACAAGTTTGAAGTCTCCGAGCGCAACATGTACGTCAGAAGGTTTCTTCCAACATACATGTACGGCGGAAAGTCTCTTCCAGAAAAAGAGATCAACCGCTATCGCAATAAGATCGCGGTCGCGTATCCCCTCACAGTTCGGGGCCACATCTGGAAACCTTTCGCGTCCTACGAAGCTTTTTACGACCAGGGAAGTGGGTGGACGAAAAACCGAGCATGGACTGGCGTCACGGTGCCCATCGAGAAGCATGTTTCGTTTCAGCCCTCCTACATGTGGGAAAACACAAACGGAATCAAAGACGTCCGCTACTTAATGTTTGGCCTGATCTTCAGAATGCCATCGAGAAGATAAGAACCTGACTTGTATTCAACACTCAATAAGGAGACTTGTATGTCAAAAGTGCTACAACGACGAACTGCACTGCTTGCCCTGTTCGCCAGCCTGGTTTTCTGCACCGCCGCGCTGGCTCAAATGCCAATAAACCCCTGGAAGAAGGCCGCACCATTCCCGTATCCGGATGAAGAACTTTATGGTGTTGCCCTCAATGGCAAAATGTATGTGATCGGCGGCTGGGATGAAGGTAAGGCTGCCGGTCTCAACTACGAGTACGACCCGGCTACCGACAAATGGACTGAGAAAAAAGGGATGCCGCGGTTGGCCCACCATGCCGCCTTAGTCGCTGCCAACGGAAAGATTTACGTGATCGGCGGTTTCGTGCCTCCAAAGGACATCCAGATCCCGACCGGCGGCGCGTGGGAACCCATCGCCGACACGTGGGAGTACGATTCGGCGGCCGATTCCTGGAAGTCGCTGGCTCCGTTACCGACGAAACGCGGCGCTGCGGTAGCAGTTGAAGTCGCCGGCAAGATTTACGTCATCGGCGGCGCAACTACGGTGGCAGGTTCCAAGGATCCATACTTCACGTTCTTCGGTCCATCTTTGGTTCTCACCACCAACGAGGTTTTTGACCCTGCCACGAACAAGTGGGAAAGCCGCAAGCCGATGTCGGTGGCGCGCAATCACGCGTACGCCGCCGCCGTTAACGGCAAAATCTACGTAATTGGTGGCCGCACTGGCCACGCTTTCATCCTGTCCGCTACCAACACGGACGTGGTGGAGGAATACAGCCCAGTAAGTGATATGTGGAGTGCTCCGAAAGAACGGATGCCGACGGCCCGTAGCGGCGGCGCCTGCGACACCGATGGCCGCAGGATCTACG
>Ga0210403_10004056_pt1 | contig 12705 bp, 13 predicted proteins | sample IncBWC19MmetaG_FD_150863 | JGI IMG/M metagenome (GOLD analysis project Ga0210403, IMG submission 150863) | Forest soil microbial communities from Barre Woods Harvard Forest LTER site, Petersham, Massachusetts, United States - Inc-BW-C-19-M | ecosystem: Environmental > Terrestrial > Soil >... | reverse complement strand
AGAAGATCCTGGCCTCCGAGGAAATGGCCGCCCTCGCCAACGCCGTGACGGCGCCGCCGGAAACCGCCGCGCTGGCCGGCCCCGGCGCGCCCGGCGGGCTGCTTCCCGGCAACAACACCGCCCATCTGATCGACGTGGCGCAGGTGCAAGGCCAGGTCCACGCCCAATCGGTGCATCGCGTCGGCGAGCTCGCCGAGCGCAACCCCAACGAAGCCGTCGCCATTGTCCGTCAGTGGCTCAGTGAAACCCCCGCCGCATCGTGATCTGACATGGCCGTACCGCAGCAAACCCAGAATTCCAACGACATCACCAGCGTCATCGCCAGCCTCGCGCCGCGCCAGGCGGGCAAGGAAAGGTCGGATCTGCCCGGCCCCAAGCGCGCCGCGATGCTGATGCTCGCGCTCGGCGACCAGTATGGCGGCAAGATCTGGCAGCTGCTCGACGACGACGAGGTGCGCGAGCTGTCGATCGCGATGTCCACGCTCGGCAACATCGAGGCCGACGTGGTCGAGGAGATGCTGCTCGAATTCGTCTCGCGCATGTCGGCTTCGGGCGCGCTGATGGGCAATTTCGACGCCACCGAACGGCTGTTGCAGCAATACCTGCCGCCGGAACGCGTCAACGGCATCATGGACGAGATCCGCGGTCCCGCCGGACGCAATATGTGGGAGAAGCTTTCCAACGTGCAGGAAGAAGTGCTCGCCAACTATCTGAAGAACGAATATCCGCAGACCATTGCGGTGGTGCTGTCGAAGCTGAAGCCCGAGCATGCCGCGCGCGTGCTGGCGATCCTGCCCGAGGACATGGCGCTCGATGTGGTCGGCCGCATGCTCAAGATGGAAGCCGTGCAGAAGGAAGTGATCGAGAGCGTCGAGAAGACGTTGCGGGTCGAGTTCATGTCGAACCTGTCGCAGACCCGCCGCCGCGACGCCCATGAGGTGATGGCCGAAATCTTCAACAATTTCGACCGCCAGACCGAGACGCGCTTCATCACCTCGCTGGAAGAGGAAAACCGCGAGTCGGCCGAGCGCATCAAGGCGCTGATGTTCACCTTCGACGACCTGATCAAGCTCGATTCCGCTTCGGCGCAAACGCTGATGCGCAATGTCGACAAGGACAAGCTCGGCGTGGCGCTCAAAAGCGCCAACGAAGAGGTCAAGGGCTTCTTTCTCGGCAACATGTCCTCGCGCGCCGGCAAGATGCTGCTGGACGACATGGCGGCGATGGGCCCGGTCCGCTTGCGCGACGTCGACGAGGCGCAGGCGTTGCTGGTCAACCTCGCCAAGGACCTCGCGGCCAAGGGCGAGATCACGCTTACCAAGAACCGCGCTGACGACGAGCTGGTGTACTGATGGCTTCTCCCGCCAAATTCCTGTTCGACACCGACTTCGCCGCTCCCGACAAGTCGCGCGAGCGGCCGACGCAGGCCGAGATGGCGCAAAAGATCGCGGCCGCCGAGCAGCGCGCCTATCGCGACGGCTTCGACGCCGGCCAGCGCGAGGCGAAGGCCGAGAGCGATCGTCGCGCCGCGCTGGCGCTGGAAGAGATCAAGATCGGCATCCAGGGCATTGCGGCGCGCTTTGCCGGCATCGAGACGCGAATGGAGACCGAGGCCGTCGACGTTGCGGTCTCCGTCGCGCGGAAACTCTGCAGCGAATTGATTGCGGCCGAACCGCTCGGCGAGATCGTGGGCCTCGTCAAGGAATGCTTCTCGCATCTGGTCTCGACGCCGCATCTCGTGGTCCGCATCAACGCTTCGCTCTATGAAATAGCGCGCGACCAGATCGAGCGGCTGGCCAAGCAGTCCGGCTTCGAGGGCCGCCTGGTGATCCTGGCCGAACCCGAGATCGCCACCGGCGATTGCCGGATCGAGTGGGCCGATGGCGGCGTGGTGCTGGATCGTGCGGCAATCGACGCCAAGATCAACGAGCTGGTCGGACGCTACATCGCGTCCAGGAACGAGGCCGCACCTGCGGCCATGGGGGCTTAAGACATGAGCGACACCGACACCCAGGTTCCGCTTCCCGACCTCAACAACGCGGCGGAAACGCCCGCGGTCAGCGACATCGGCTACAACGAAGACGAACAGGCCGCCCGCATTGCCGCCGATCTCGAGGCGGTGTTCGACGTGCCGGTCCAGGTCTCCGCCGTGCTCGGCCGCTCCAAGATGGACGTCGGCGAGCTGTTGAAGCTCGGGCCCGGCACCGTGCTCGAGCTCGACCGCCGCGTCGGCGAAGCCATCGACATCTATGTCAACAACCGCCTGGTCGCCCGTGGCGAGGTGGTGCTGGTGGAAGACAAGCTTGGCGTGACCATGACCGAAATCATCAAGGCCGAACGAACCTAAGGGCAACTGATTCGCGCGAAACACGCGCTCAAGAGAACAGGAGACAGACATGCGGCTTCTAATCGTTGGCACGTTGAAGGGCCAGCTCACCGCAGCCACCAAGATCGCGATGGACAATGGCGCGTCCGTCACCCACGCCGAGGGCAACGAGCAGGCGATGGCGGTGCTGCGCGGCGGCAAGGGCGCCGACCTGCTGCTGGTCGATGTCGGCCTCGACATCCGCGACCTCGTGATGCGGCTGGAAGCCGAGCACATCCATGTGCCGATCGTCGCCTGCGGCATCTCCTCCGACGCCCGCGCTGCGGTTGCAGCGATCCATGCCGGCGCCAAGGAATACATCCCGCTGCCGCCCGATCCGGAACTGATCGCGGCCGTGCTTGCGGCGGTCGCCAACGACTCCCGCGACCTCATCTATCGCGATGACGCCATGGCCAAGGTGATCAAGCTCGCGCAGCAGATCGCAGGCTCGGATGCGTCGGTGATGGTCACCGGCGAATCCGGCACCGGCAAGGAAGTGCTGGCGCGCTACGTCCACTCCCGTTCGACCCGTGCCAAGCGGCCGTTCATCTCCATCAACTGCGCGGCGATCCCCGAGCATCTGCTGGAGTCCGAACTGTTCGGCCATGAGAAAGGCGCCTTCACCGGCGCGGTAGCGCGCCGCATCGGCAAGTTCGAGGAAGCGACCGGCGGCACGCTGCTGCTCGACGAAATCTCCGAGATGGACGTGCGGTTGCAATCAAAACTGCTGCGCGCGATCCAGGAGCGCGTGATCGACCGCGTCGGCGGCACCAAGCCGGTTCCGGTCGATATCCGCATCATCGCGACCTCGAATCGCAACCTCGCGGATGCCGTGCGCGAAGGCAGCTTCCGCGAGGACCTGCTGTTCCGCCTCAACGTCGTGAACCTGAAGATTCCGCCGCTGCGCGATCGCCCTGCCGACATCCTCGAACTGGCACAGCATTTCGCCAAAAAATACGCCGACGCCAATGGCGTGCCGCCGCGGCCGATCTCGGCGGATGCGCGGCGCGTGCTCACCGCCAACCGCTGGCAGGGCAATGTCCGCGAACTCGAGAACACCATCCATCGCGCGGTGCTGATGGCGCAGGGCGACGAAATCGGCCCCGACGCCATCCTGACACCGGATGGCGACCGGCTCGACGTCGCCAAGACCCAGCCGGCGGTGGCCCACGCGACCTTTGCCGCCGAGCAGGTCACGCGCGCCCTCGTCGGCCGCACGGTGGCGGATGTGGAGCGCGACCTGATCCTGGAGACGCTGAAGCACTGCCTCGGTAACCGCACCCACGCCGCCAACATACTCGGCATCTCCATCCGCACGCTGCGCAACAAACTCAACGAATACGCCGATGGCGGCGTGCCAATCCCGCCGCCGGGCGCCGGCGAATACGGGCAGCGAATGGCGACGGCGGGGTGACCCGGCCGCCGTCATTGCGAGGAGCGCCAGCGACGAAGCAATCCAGCGCTGGTCATTCCGGGGCGATGCGAAGCATCGAACTATGGTGCGCAATTGCGCATCTGAGAATCTCGAGATTCCGGGTTCGTCGCTGCGCGACGCCCCGGAATGACATTAGGAATAATTCGGCCCGTCCGGATTCCTGAAGATATGAATGGGGTCGCCGGGCGTGAAATCGCGGCCGCGGTAGATCGCATAGGCGTAGAGCGCGAGATAGAACATCGCCAGCACGCCGACCGCGTAGAAAGCCCAAATTCCGAACCGCTTCATCCAGAGAACATGCCATGGGACGCGACGGTCCGCTATGGGTTCGGCTTCGGGAAGCGCTCTGGCACGAACTGACGCCGAAGGTACGAGACCGCCTGCATTTCATGCGCATGGCCGCCCGGCACGCTCACGTCGGCGAGCTTTACCATGTCCTCTTCCCGGTCGATCGCCACGTAGTCGCCCTGCCAGTAGGCAAGCGCCCCGTGGCCCGGCGAAAGCTGCACATGCAGCACACGTCCGATGACGATCGCGTGCGAATGACGCTCGATGATGTCCTCGGCTTCGCATTCGATCGCCGCGAGCGCTCCGGCTAGAAGCCGCACGCCGGAATCGCGCACGGTCCACTGCGCCCCGACAAAACGTTCAGCGCCTTTCAAGCCGTCCTTGCCGGTAAACCGTTCGGCGACATCGATCTGGTCGGCACTCAGGATGTTCACGCCGAAGAAGCGATGGCGCTGCAACAGCGGCCAGGATGATGACGCGCGGTTGATGCTGACAATCAGCGAGGGGGAATCGACCGAGAGTGACGAGACCGAGGTGACCGTCATGCCCGAGATATCCGTGCCCGCGCCGGCCGTGATGACGCTGACGCCACCGGCGAGCTGGCGCATGGCCGCTCGGAAATCAGCGGAAGGCGTCTGGCGATCGAGGTCAGGCAGGCGGACGATGGGATTCATGGTGTGTCCTCACGAAGCAGGCAGTTCGTCTCCGGTGCGAAGCAGCTCGCCCAGGATCGTGCCTTCCAGCGCCGCCAGATCGGCCGCGCCGCGCTGGCGGGGACGATGGATATCCACGTTTACGTCATGGGCGATGCGGCCGCCTTCGATGATCAATACGCGATCGGCCAGCGCCACCGCCTCAGTGACGTCATGGGTGACCAGGATGGCGGTAAAACCCTGGTCGAGCCAGACCCGCTCCAGCAGGCGCTGCATCGAAATCCTTGTCAGCGCATCCAGCGCGCCCAGCGGCTCGTCGAAAGCAAGCACGCGCGGATGGCTGACCAGCGCGCGGGCCAGCGCCACGCGCTGCTTCTGTCCGCCCGAGAGTGAGGCGGGCCATTCGCCGCGCTTGCTGTCGAGCCCGACCTCGACCAGCGCCTGTCCGGCGCGCGGCTGCGCGTCGGCTGAGTGGCGATCGCGCCCGAGGCCGACCTCGACATTGGCGAGCACCCGCGCCCAAGGCAACAGCCGCGGCTCCTGGAACATCACGCGGATATCTTCGGCGCGCGTCGCTTCGCCAAAATGGATGGTTCCGGCATCGGCGCGCTCGAGGCCTGCGATGAGGCGCAGCAGCGTGCTCTTGCCGCAGCCGCTGCGGCCGACGATCGCGACAAACTGGCCTGCGGGAATATGCAGGTCGATGCCGCGCAGCACCGCATTGTCGCCATAGGATTTTCGCAAGTCCTGAATGGTCAGTGCCAGGCCGCGGCCGGCGCTTTCCGAATGGCGCCGCGCGAGGCGCGCCTGTTCGACGAAATCGGTCCGCCTCACGGGCTCCGCAGAGGAATCTTCAAATCGGAGGATTTGCTGCATTTTCACTCTCAGGATTTGCGGTAGGCGGGATGCCAGGCGAGCGTGAGCCGCTCCAGCACGCGCGAGGCGCTGTCGGCGAACTTGCCCAGCAAAGCGTAGATCATGATGGAGAGCACGACGACGTCGATCTGCATGAACTCGCGCGCCTGCATCGCCATGTAGCCGAGGCCGGAAGACGCCGCGATGGTCTCGGCGACGATCAAGGTCAGCCACATGATGCCGAGCGCAAAGCGAACGCCAACGAAGATCGACGGCAGCGCGCCCGGGAAGATTACCCGGCGGAACAATTCGCCGTCGCGCATGCCATAGATGCGGCCCATCTCGATCAACTGCGGATCGACGGTGCGGATGCCGTGCAGCGTATTGAGGTAGATCGGGAAGAATACGCCGAGCGCCACCAGAAACAACTTTGCGGTCTCGTCGATACCGAACCACAGGATCACCAGCGGGATCAGCGCCAGGTGCGGCACATTGCGCACCATCTGCAGCGTGGTGTCGGTCAGCTTACCGGAAAGCTCCGAAAGACCATTGGCCAGACCAAAGGCGAAACCGATGCCGCCCCCGATCAAAAAGCCGATACCCGCGCGCCAGAAGCTGACCCAGATGTTGCGCTCGAGCTCACCGGAGAGCAGCAGCTTCCAGCCCGAACGCACGACCTCGCTCGGCGCCGGCAGCACACGCTCCGACACCAACCCGGTCATGCAAGCGACCTGCCAGATCAGGATGATCGCCAGCGGCACGATCCACTGGATCAGGCCGTCGGCGCCGGGCCAACGCCACGAGCGTACGCGCGGCAGACTTTCGATCACACTCATGATTCGGCAACCTTCTGCAGCGGACGATGCTCGTTGGCGATGGTCTCCCCGAACGGGCCGGTGTTGACGCGGATGGGCGTGACATTTCTGGGCCGCTCTAATTCGAGCAGCGGGAACACCAACTCGGCGAAGCGATAGGCTTCTTCCAGATGCGGGTAGCCGGACATGATGAAGGTATCGATGCCGACGTCCTGATACTCCCGGATACGCGCCGCCACCGTCGCGGAGTCGCCGACCAGCGCGGTTCCGGCACCGCCGCGCACCAGGCCGACACCGGCCCACAGGTTGGGGCTGATCTCGAGCTTGTCGCGGCGGCCGCCATGCAGTTGCGCCATGCGCTGCTGCCCGACCGAGTCCATGCGCGAGAAGATTTTCTGGGCCGATGCAATGGTCTCGTCGGTGACATGCTTGATCAGGTCGTCGGCGGCGGCCCACGCTTCCGCATTGGTCTCGCGCACGATCACGTGGAGGCGGATGCCAAAGGAAAGTTTGCGCCCGCGTTTGGCCGCTGCAGCCTTCACGCGATTGACTTTCTCGGCAACCTGCGCCGGCGGCTCGCCCCAGGTCAGATATTTGTCGACGCTGTCGACGGCAACGTCGATTCCGGCATCCGACGATCCGCCGAAATAGAGCGGCGGACGCGGCGATTGCACCGGCTGGAACAGGATCCGGCCATCCTCGATGCGGATATGCTCGCCGTTGAAGTTCACGGTCTTGCCGGCGAGAAGATCGCTGTAGACGCTCAGGAACTCCCGGGTCACGGCATAGCGGGCGTCGTGGTCGAGGAAGATGCCGTCGCCCTTGTTCTCTATCGGGTCACCGCCGGTGACGACGTTGATCAGCAGGCGGCCGTCCGTGATGCGGTCGAGCGTGGCCGTCATCCGCGCCGCCACGCTCGGCGACTGCAGGCCGGGCCGGACCGCTACGAGATAGCGCAGCCGCTCGGTGAAGGGCGCGACGCTGGAAGCCACGATCCAGGAGTCCTCGCAGCTCCGCCCGGTCGGCAGCAGCACGCCGAAATAGCCGAGCTGGTCGGCGGCCTGCGCGATCTGCCGCAGATAGTTGAAATTCACCTCGCGCCCGCCGGTGGAGGTGCCGAGATAACGGCCGTCGCCATGGGTCGGCAGGAACCAGAGGATGTTCGCGTTGGAGGACGGGTGTTGCGTCATGATCAGGAACCCGGTTTGCGTTGCAGGTCGGAAACATTGATGGCCTTCGGCACCAGGCCGAGCGCCACAAACGTGTCGGCGATGCGCTGCTGGCTCGCGATCACCTCGTTGTTGATCGGCAGTATCCCGTAAGACTCGCGCCTGAGCGACACCGCGAGCACGGAGGCAGGCAGACCGATCGATGGACTGAGCTGTTCGGCGACGGCTTCGACATTGTGTTTGGTCCAGTCATCGACCTCATTGAGCGCGTCGAGCACGACATCGACCGCCTTGACGTTGTCGGTCAAAAACTTCCGCGACGAGAAATAGAACTGGTGGTTGGCGACGAGCCCGGTGCCATCGGCGAGGATCCGCGCGCCGGTCGAGGCTTCTGCCGCCGCCTCGTAGGGGTCCCAGATCACCCAGGCGTCGACCGAGCCGCGCGTGAACGCGGCCAGCGCGTCGGCGGGCGCCAGAAACACGGTCTGGATGTCGCTGTATTTCAGCCCGGCCTGCTCCAGCGCGCGCACCAGGAGATAGTGCACATTGGAGCCCTTGTTCAGCGCGACTTTCTTGCCCTTGAGGTCGGCGACCGATTTCAGCGGGCTGTCCCTGGACACCAGGATCGCCTCGCCCTGCGGCGCCGGCGGATCGTAAGCGAGATAGACCAGCGGCGCGCCGGCCGCCTGCGCGAAGATCGGCGGCGTCTCGCCGGCAATGCCGAAGTCGATCGAGCCGACATTTAGCGCTTCCAGCAGCGGCGGACCGGAGGGAAACTCCGTCCAGGAGACCGAATATCCAAGCGGCTTGAGCTTCTGCTCGAGCGTGCCGCGGCCCTTCAGCAGCACCAGCTTGCCATATTTCTGGTAGCCGATGCGGACAACCTTGTCCTCGCCATAGGATGCGCCGACGGTGGCGGCGACAAGGCTGACTGAGAGCACCGCGCGCGCGATCCAGCTTCTAACGAGATGTTTCATGTCATGTCCCCGCGTTCTGCAAACCCTGCCGTGTTCGAGAATGTGCACGAGCACGCGCGCGGGTCTTTCAATCAGATTCGAAAAGCTTTTCACGCCAGATGGAATGCATGCGTCACGAGCCCGGTGTCCATTTCCAGACGATGTCGGAAACTTTCACCTGCTTCGGGATCAACCCGAGACGCGCAAAACGGTCGGCGACCGCCTGCTGGCTCCTGATCACCTCGTCATCGACCGGAATGACGCGATAATTGGAACGATCGACAAAGCGTGTGATGGCTTCGAGATCGACGCCGGTCGCCTCCGCTTGCGCTTTTGCGACCTCCTCGTGATGCGCATTGGCCCACACGCCTTCGGCGGCGAACACCGTGTCGAGGCGTGCGACCAGCGCCGGGTATTTCTCGGCGAAATCGGCGCCCACGATGTAGAACGAATAGGGCTTGTGGATGTCCTTGTCGAAAGCGATGACGCGCGCATTCTCCTTGATTTCGGCCAGCGCGAGATAAGGATCCCAGATCGACCAGGCATCGACCGAGCCTTTCGCGAAGGCCGCCGTAGCATCCGCCGGCGCGAGCGGCGTCGGCGTGATCTCGCTCCAGGTCAGGCCCGCCTTCTCCAGCGCAGCTACGAGCAGATTATGCGCGCTCGATCCCTTGCCGAAGGCGATGCGCTTGCCCTTGAGATCGGCGAGCGTCTTGATGGACGAGTCCTTCGGCACGATGATCGCCTGGGTATTGCCGTCCTGCTTCACCGCGGCGGCATAGCGGATGCGCGCGTTGGCGGCCTGGGCGAAGATCGGCGGCGCATCGCCGACATAGCCGAAGTCGACGCTGCCGACATTGATCGCTTCCAGAAGCGGCGGGCCGAACTGGAAATCGACCCACTGGATCTCGACGCCGAGCGGCTTGAACGCATCCTCCACCGTGTGGCGTGCCTTTACCGCCGGGAAGAAGCCGCCCTTTTGCGTGCCGATGCGGATCACCTTCGGCTGGTCTTCGGCGCGCGCCGGCAACGCCAACGCGGCAGCGGCTGCAGTTCCGACCGACAATTTCAGAAATTCCCGACGCTTCATCATCGATCTCCCAAAGCGATCATTTTGATCGATGAAAATGATGGTGCGGTGCGTTCGAGCTGTCGAGAGCCAGGCAAAAATAACAATGCTAATGCTGTCACAGATGGAATCGCGAAGCGTTTGTTGTGGGATCGCGATCAGACGCGGCGCAAATCTTTCTGCTCTAGAAAGCGTCGCAGTCCGTTAATCATGAATTGAGCAGCGTTTCTGATCGCCGTCACAAAAGAGAAGGCCGACTCAACCGCCGGCCTTCTCTTCGCGTGTCCGGATGCAAGCGCTACAGCTTGATCGGGAAGAAGTGATTCACCGCGATCAAGACGGCGAGGAGCACGAGGCCCAGGCCAAGGCTGTAGCCGATCAGCTTCTTTTCGATCGGCAGCAAGGGCTCGGCCGGCGCGGCGATTTCGTCTCTCAGATCAGATTGCGACATGATGCGTCCTCCGTCAGGTGGCAAGCGGCGGCTTGAAACCGCTGAAGAACAGCCAGGAGATCAGCAGGCCCACCCAGATCACGAAGCCGAACAGGCTGACGAAATAGACCGCGGCCAGCTTGCCAAAGCCCTGCTGCCACAGTTTTCGGAAATCGGAGAGTACGCCGATCGAGAAGAAGGTCAGGATGAAGAAGATCACCCGGAACACATTGGCTTCGCCCGCTGCCGCCGGCAGCGCCTTTGCTATCTCCGGCGTGGTGCCGACCGCGAGCCACAGCGAGATCGCAAACACCAGCACGAAGCCGAGGATGAATTTCGGGAAGCGCTGCCAGATCTCGGAAGCCTTCGCCTTGTCCGGGCCCTTGTCGATGTGGTTGGTCCAGATATAGCCGAGGATGAAGGCCCAGACGCCGATGAAGATATCGATGAAGATTTTTACCGTGGTCGTGGTGGCGAGAATCCAGCCCGGCTGATATTTGATGCCTTCGGCGGCGGCCTTCGCCATGATGAGCGACTCGGTAATGCCGCCGCCAGCAACCGCGGCACCATCGGTCTTGATGGCCAGCCCGATCCAGGCGCCGGCAACCAGCGGCTCCTGCCACAGGAAGGTCTGGGCCAGGAACGGCAGGATCAGCACTTCGACGACCGCGAACACCACCACCAGCGATGACACCAGCACCGGCACCGCCGGCCGCGCGCGGATCGCGCCGCCCGTGGCGATCGCCGCCGCCACGCCGCAGATCGAGATGCCCGACGCCAGCGGCACCGACCATTCACGGCTGAAGCCGAACCATTTGCGCGCGACATAATAGACCACGGCCCAATAGATCAGATAGGCCTCGACGATCGCGGCCGCGCCGCGCAGCAGCAGCGAGGACGCGAGGTTGAGCCGCCCGGCCGCGGTCACCGCGACGGTGGCGCCGAGGATGACGATCGCGATCTTGATGTAGAGCTCGGGGCGGATCGCTTCCTTCAGCCAGCTAGCTACGCGCGGGAAGAAGTTGGCGATCACAAGCCCGAACAACAGCGCGACGACATAGCCGCCCTCATTGGTCAATTTCAACGACCAGCTGATGCCGAATTTCTGCTGCTCGGCCGGCGTCACCGCGGCAATGTGAGCGTAGCTGCCGATGATCCAGGCGGCATAGGCGATGGCGAAGACCGCGGTGAAGGCGAGCGCGAATTTCCTGACGTCGGCTCCCAACGCGCTGACGCCGATGCTCAACACGACGACAAGCGCGGCATAGGTAAGCAGCAGCGAGCCGCCACCGCCGAGCCAGGCATAGGCCTTGGCGACCGGGCCAAGCGCGTTGGAAAGATCGGTGTAGACCGAGGTCGTCACCGCCCAGCCCAGGAGGTCGGTGCCGCCGATCGAAAACAGCGCCAGCGCAAACACCAGAAGACCGATCGCCACCGCGAGCCAGTCCTCGTTCCATCGCGCCCTTAACGCAATCGGCTCCGATACCTTGACCGCAATGTCCGACATGGCTTTTCCCCGCACATCCGCCCCGGCTCGTCAGTGCCGGGCTTGATGAAAGAATTTCGGGTGAAAGCCGCGTATCGGCAATCTCACAGAATTTCTTTGTTGGCAGCGAAACGATAACGGCCTTCTACGGCAGAGCGACGCAGGAGAAGGAATGAATGGAAGGGGCTGACGGGCGCCGGCGAACTGTGGCAGAACTGGCGCCGCCTACTCTCCGTTTTGCAAACAGATCGAGTCCAGGATGCCCGCACCGAAACCGCCCGGCTTTGAAACGCTCAGTCTCCACGCGGGACAGCATCCCGATCCCGTGACCGGAGCGCGCGCGGTCCCGATCTATCAGACCACGTCCTACGTCTTCCAGGATTCCGACCACGCGGCCGCGTTGTTCAATCTCGAACGCGCCGGCCACATCTACACGCGCATCTCGAACCCGACGATTGCCGTGCTCGAGGAACGGCTGGCGGCGCTGGAGAACGGCGTCGGCGCGGTGGCTACCGCGAGCGGCATGGCCGCGATGCATCTCGCCATCGCGACGCTGCTCAATGCCGGCGACCATATCGTCGCCTCCTCCTCGCTCTACGGCGGCACCATCAATCTGCTCGCGCACACGCTGCCGCGCTTCGGCATCACAACGACGTTCGTGAAGCCGCGGGCACTGGACGAGTTCCGCGCGGCGATCAAGCCCAATACGCGGCTGGTGATCGGCGAGACCATCGGCAACCCCGGCCTCGAAGTGCTGGACATCCCGAAAGTCGCCGAGATCGCGCATGCGGCGAAGATTCCGCTGTTGATCGACAACACTTTCGCGACGCCGTTTCTCAGCAAGCCGATCGATCTCGGCGCCGACATCGTGATGCATTCGACCACCAAATGGATCGGCGGCCATGGCATCGCCATCGGCGGCGTCATCATCGATGGCGGCAAGTTCGACTGGCGCGCCTCCGGCAAATTTCCTGTGCTGACCGAGCCCTATGCCGGCTATCACGGCATCGTCTTCGACGAGCAGTTCGGCCCTGCCGCCTTCATCATGCGCGCACGGACCGAAGGCTTGCGCGATTTCGGCGCCTGCCTGTCGCCGACCAATGCCTTTCAATTGCTACAGGGCGTGGAGACGCTCGGTGTGCGCATGGAGCGCCACATGGCGAACACGGCTGCCATTCTCGACT
>Ga0210403_10004055_pt1 | contig 12706 bp, 9 predicted proteins | sample IncBWC19MmetaG_FD_150863 | JGI IMG/M metagenome (GOLD analysis project Ga0210403, IMG submission 150863) | Forest soil microbial communities from Barre Woods Harvard Forest LTER site, Petersham, Massachusetts, United States - Inc-BW-C-19-M | ecosystem: Environmental > Terrestrial > Soil >... | reverse complement strand
CTGAAGGGCTATCGCACCGGTGGCTCCGTGCATTTCATCGTCAACAACCAGATCGGCTTCACCACCTATCCGCGTTACTCGCGCTCCTCGCCCTATCCGTCCGATGTGGCGAAGATGATCGATGCGCCGATCTTCCATGTGAACGGCGACGATCCCGAAGCTGTGGTGTTCGCCGCCAAGGTCGCGACCGAGTTCCGGCAAAAATTCCACAAGCCGGTCGTCATCGACATGTTCTGCTACCGCCGGCATGGCCATAACGAAGGCGACGAGCCGGCGTTCACCCAGCCCGTGATGTACAAGAAGATCGGCGCGCATCCGTCGACGCTCGATATCTACGCCAAGCGGCTGATCTCGGAAGGCGTGATCTCCCCAGGCGAAATCGACAAGGCCAAGGCCGATTGGCGCGCGCGTCTCGATGCCGAATTCGAGGCCGGCACCGGCTATAAGCCGAACAAGGCCGACTGGCTCGACGGCAAATGGGCCGGCTTCAAGATCGCCGACCAGGAAGAGGACGCCCGCCGCGGCATTACCGGCGTCGATACCGCCGTGCTGAAGGACATCGGCCGCAAGATCACCAAGGTGCCCGACGGTTTCCGCGTTCACCGCACCATTGCGCGCTTCCTCGACAATCGTGTCAAGGCGATCGAGAGCGGCGCCGGCATCGATTGGGCGACCGGCGAGGCGCTGGCGTTCTGCACGCTCCTGGAGGAAGGCCATCATGTGCGGCTCTCCGGCCAGGACTCGGAGCGCGGCACCTTCTCGCAGCGCCATTCGGTGCTGATCGACCAGGAGGACGAGAGCCGCTACACGCCGTTCAACCATCTCGGCGTCGACCAGGGCCACTACGAGGTCATCAACTCGCTGCTTTCGGAAGAGGCGGTGCTTGGTTTCGAATATGGCTACTCACTGGCCGAGCCGAATGCGCTCGCGATGTGGGAAGCGCAGTTCGGCGACTTCGCCAACGGCGCGCAGGTGCTGTTCGACCAGTTCATCTCCTCGGGCGAACGCAAATGGCTGCGCATGTCGGGCCTTGTCTGCCTGCTGCCGCATGGCTATGAGGGCCAGGGCCCGGAGCATTCCTCGGCGCGTCTAGAGCGATACCTGCAGATGTGCGCCGAAGACAACATGCAGGTCTGCTATCCCACCACACCCGCCAACTATTTCCACGTGCTGCGGCGTCAGCTGCATCGCGAGATCAGGAAGCCATTGATCCTGATGACGCCGAAGTCGCTGTTGCGCCATAAGCGCGCGGTCTCGCGGCTCGAAGAATTGGGCAAGGACACGACCTTCCACCGCATCCTCTACGATGACGCGCAGATGCTGCCGGACGAGAAGATCAAGCTCGTATCGGACGACAAGATCCGCCGCGTCGTGCTGTGCTCGGGCAAGGTCTATTACGATCTTTACGAAGAACGGGAAAAGCGCGGCGTCGACGACGTCTACCTGATGCGCGTCGAGCAACTCTACCCGGTGCCGCTCAAGGCGCTGGTGATGGAGCTTGGCCGCTTCAAGGGCGCGGAGATCGTCTGGTGTCAGGAAGAGCCGCGCAACATGGGTGCGTGGCACTTCATCGAGCCCTATCTCGAGTGGGTGCTGAACCAGATCCACGCGCCGAACAAGCGTCCGCGCTACGCCGGGCGTGCCGCGTCGGCCGCGACCGCCACCGGTTTGATGTCGAAGCACCAGGCGCAGCTCAAGGCGCTGCTCGACGAGGCGCTGAATTAAGAAACGACCGTCATGCCCCGCCATCGCGAGATGCGATGGCGGGCGACGATGACTGAGATTTATGACCGCGCAGGTTATTGAGGAAACAAGCCATGACTGAAATTCGCGTTCCAACGCTGGGCGAATCCGTGACCGAGGCCACCATCGGCCGCTGGTTCAAGAAGGCCGGCGAAGCCGTTGCCGTCGACGAGCCGTTGGTGGAACTCGAGACCGACAAGGTCACGATCGAAGTGCCGGCGCCGTCGGCCGGCGTGCTCGGCGAGATCTCGGCCAAGGATGGCGATACGGTTGCCGTCGGTGCGCTGCTCGGCCTGATCAATGAAGGCGCGGCCGGTGCCAGGCCTGCCGCGGCTCCAGCGCCCGCTGCCAAGCCAGCGGCGCCTCCTCCGCTGCCACCGGCCGCCGCAGCACCTGCTCCAGCGCCTGCCGCGCCGAAGGCTGCGCCATCGGATGGGCCGCTTGCGCCCTCGGTGCGAAAGCTTTCGGCCGAAAGCGGCATTGATGCGACGACCGTGCCGGGCTCCGGCAAGGACGGCCGCGTCACCAAGGGCGACATGCTGGCCGCGATCGAGAAGGCGGCCTCGGCGCCGACCCCGGTCAATCAGCCAGCGGCCGCGGTGCAAGTGCGCGCGCCGTCACCGGCCGACGATGCCGCGCGCGAAGAGCGCGTGAAGATGACGCGATTGCGCCAGACCATCGCGCGCCGCCTGAAGGACGTGCAGAACACGGCCGCGATGCTGACGACCTTCAACGAGGTCGACATGACCAACGTCATGGCGATGCGCTCGCATTACAAGGACGTGTTCGAGAAGAAGCATGGCTCCAAGCTCGGCTTCATGGGTTTCTTCACCAAGGCCTGCGTGCAGGCGCTAAAGGACATCCCGGCCGCCAACGCCGAGATCGACGGCACCGACCTGATCTACAAAAATTATTACCACATCGGCATCGCCGTCGGCACCGACAAGGGCCTCGTGGTGCCGGTGGTGCGTGACTGCGACCAGAAGTCGATTGCCGATATTGAAAAGTCGATCGCCGATTTCGGCCGCCGCGCCCGCGACGGCCAGCTCAAGATCGACGAGATGCAGGGCGGCACCTTCACCATCACCAATGGCGGCATTTACGGCTCGCTGATGTCGACGCCGATCCTGAACGCGCCGCAGTCCGGCATCCTGGGCATGCACAAGATCCAGGAGCGGCCGATGGTTGTCGGCGGCAAGATCGAGGCGCGGCCGATGATGTATCTGGCGCTGTCCTACGATCACCGCGTCATCGACGGCAAGGAAGCGGTCACCTTCCTGGTGCGCGTCAAGGAGAGCCTGGAGGATCCGGCGCGGCTGGTGCTGGATCTCTGAGGCGATGAACTGGATGGCCCGGCATCGACGACGCTTGGCGATCACATTTGTCGCTTTCATGGGGGCGATCAGCGCAGCCCTTTCTGGCTTTTCCGGTGGGCGGCTCGTGCAACATCATCTCGATTTTGGCGGCGGCTCTGATTGGAGCTATCTCAACGATCAGCTCGGCGTCGCCGTTTGGCTTTGCCTTCTGGCATTCATTTGCGGGGCGGCGTTTCTGGTGCTTGTTTGGTGGAAAGGACACAGAAATGATGACCGGTTCGCATAAGGCCAACATCGCCCGTCCGCGATGCTTTTTGATTGGGCGGACCGGACTGTGACCGACAAAGTAGCCATCATTACCGGCGGCAGCCGCGGCATCGGCCGTGCCACCGCACTTGCCGCGGCGGCGCGCGGCTTCCGGATCGTGGTCGGCTATGCCAGCAACAAGGCCGCGGCGGATGAAGTCGTGGCGGCGATCGAGGCGAAGAACGGCAAGGCGATCGCGGTGAAATGCGACGTCGGCGAAGAGAGCGATATCCTGAGGATGTTCGAAGCCGCCGACGAGTTCGGCAAGCTCGGCGCTCTCGTCAATAATGGCGGCATTGTCGGCAAGAGTGGTGTGCGGGTCGACGAGATGTCGGCCGAGCGCATCCAGCGCGTGATGGCGGTCAATGTCACCGGCAGCATTTTATGTGCGCGCGAAGCCGTCAAGCGGATGTCCACGAAACACGGCGGCAAGGGCGGCGTAATCATCAACATCTCTTCAGTTGCGGCCAAGCTCGGCTCGGCCAACACATATGTCGACTACGCCGCTTCCAAAGGCGCGATCGATTCCTTTACCGTCGGCCTTGGCCATGAAGTCGCTGCCGAAGGCATCCGCGTCGCCGGCATCCGCCCGGGGCTGATCGACACCGAAATCCATGCTTCGGGCGGTGAGCCCGACCGCGCCCATCGGCTCGCGCATATGGTGCCGATGAAGCGCGTCGGCCACGCAGAGGAGATTGCCAACGCCGTCGTCTGGCTGATGTCGGACGAGGCTTCCTACGTCACCAGCGCCATCCTTGACGTTTCGGGCGGGCGGTAACACCTGTCACAAGCTTGAGCTACAGGATTTAAATCATGGCTTACGATCTCGTCATTATCGGTACCGGTCCCGGCGGATATGTCTGCGCAGTGCGCGCCGCGCAACTCGGCATGAAGGTCGCTGTCGTCGAGAAGGACCCCACTCTCGGCGGCACCTGCCTCAATGTCGGCTGCATGCCGTCGAAGGCGCTGTTGCATGCCTCCGAGATGTTCGAGGAAGCCGGGCATTCCTTTGCCAAGATGGGCGTCAGCGTCCCGCCGCCGAAGCTCGACCTGCCGGCGATGATGAACTTCAAGCAGCAGGGCATCGACGGCAACGTCAAGGGCGTCGAGTTCCTGATGAAGAAGAACAAGATCGATGTCATCCACGGCAGGGGCAAGATTCTCGGCGCGGGCAAGGTCGAAGTCGCGGGCAGCGACGGCAAGGCGCAGCTTGTCGAAACAAAGAACATCGTGATCGCCACCGGCTCCGACATCGCGCGGCTGAAGGGCATCGAGATCGACGAAAAGCGCATCGTGTCGTCGACCGGCGCGCTATCGCTCGACAAGGTGCCCGGCAAGCTCCTCATCATCGGCGCCGGCGTGATCGGACTTGAACTCGGCTCGGTGTGGAACCGGCTCGGCTCCGAAGTCACCGTCGTTGAATTCCTCGATCGTATCCTGCCCGGCATGGACGGCGAGATCGCGCGGCAATTCCAGCGCATTCTCGAGAAGCAGGGATTCAAGTTCAAGCTAGGCGCCAAGGTCACCGCGGTGGATACGGGCAAGATGCTCGCCGCCAAGGTCGAGCCCGCGGCCGGTGGCGCGCAGGAAATCTTCGAAGCCGACGTCGTGCTGGTTTGCATCGGCCGCGTGCCCTACACCGAAGGACTGGGTCTGCAAGAGGCTGGCGTCGTGCTCGACAATCGCGGCCGTGTGCAGATCGATCCGCACTTCTCAACCAATGTGAAGGGCATCTACGCGATCGGCGACGTGGTCGCGGGTCCCATGCTGGCGCACAAGGCCGAGGACGAAGGCGTGGCGTGTGCGGAGATCATCGCGGGGCAGGCTGGTCACGTGAACTACGACGTGATCCCAGGTGTTGTGTATACCACGCCGGAAGTGTCCGCCGTCGGCAAGACCGAGGAAGAGCTGAAGCAGGCTGGTATAGCTTATACCTCTGGTAAATTCCCGTTTACGGCCAACGGCCGCTCCAAGGTCAATCAAACCACCGATGGATTTGTAAAGGTTCTCGCAGATGCGAAGACCGACCGTGTGCTCGGCGTGCACATTATCGGCATCGAAGCCGGCGAGATGATTCACGAAGCGGCCGTCTTGATGGAATTTGGCGGCGCGGCAGAAGATCTCGCCCGCACCTGCCACGCCCATCCGACCCGCTCGGAAGCGATCAAGGAGGCGGCGCTTGCAGTTGGCAAGCGAGCCATCCATATGTGATCGACGCCCGGCCCCGAGTCGGGCCGGGATAACATATGCTGCGCCGCCTGCTACAGCCGCTCTGGGTTCTGCTTGCGATCATCTTCCTGATCGAAGCCTGGCTCTGGGATCACCTCGAACCGATCGTGGCGCGGATCGTGGCGGCTATCCCGCTGCGCGCGTTCAAGCAATGGCTGGCCGAACGGGTCGACACGCTCTCTCCGGCGATGACGCTGATCGTTTTTGCCGTGCCGGTGCTTCCGTTGTTTCCGCTGAAGCTGGTCGGGCTGTGGCTGCTCACCCACGAATATTGGATGAGCGCCGTCTTCACCATCCTGTTTGCGAAATTCGTCGGCGTCGGTATCACCGCCTTCATCTTCGACGTGACCCGGCCGAAGCTATTGGAGATGGGCTGGTTCGAAAAGCTCTACGAGTTCGTTCTCACGCTGCGCGCCAAGGCAAACGCCCTGGTCGATCCGGTCAAGGCGCGCATCACGGAGATGCTGTCCGGCGCCGGCGAAGGCTGGTCGGCGCGCACGTTGCGGCTGATCCAGCGTTTCCGCAAGAGCGTGCACCAGGCGCGGTGAAGCGAACACTGTGCAAATCACGGCAGATCGTAGGGTGGGCAAAGCGATGGCGTGCCCACCATTCGCGGGGCACGCTCCATTCACGATGAGCCGCCGCGGCATCACGGCAGATGCAGCAGGCTCGCGTCGAAGATGCCGAGCACGGTGATCGCGATGCCGGCGAGCGTCAGCAGGCCGGAAACCCAGGCCAGCCAGATCATGCCGGTGATGATGGTCGCCGACGCCAGCACGATCGAAATCTGGAAGGCCGCCGAAGCCAATTCAAAGTGGTGATACTTCTCGGTGGCGACGTTGCGCTCCTCTTCCGCATGCTTGGCGCGCTCCGCCAGTTCCTCGCTGCCTTCGTGGGTCGACGGCTCGGAGCGATAGCGCGCCGCGGTCTTCTGCCATTCGTCGATCTGTTTCTGCACCGCGGCCTTGGTGGCGTCGTCGGTGGCCGCGCCGATCCCGAGTTTGGTCTGCTCGGCCGCGGTCTGCACCACGGTGCGGCGGATGGTCTTGGCCTGGAAGAACGCCCAGAGGTTCGAAGCCTCGACATTCTTGGCGATCGACTCGGTTTGCGCTCCCTTGCCCAGCGTCTCCGACAGTGCGAGGCAGAGCGCGATCACCGCGATCAGCAGTGCGATCTTCTTGTTCTCGCCGGAGATATGTTCGGCATGCTCCGCATGCTCCATGCTTTCATGTGCGCTCACGATTCCCCTCCGCTGCCATGGAGCTAACGATTGCCGAACAAATGTGGCCGGCGCAAGAGGCAAACGGATGTGACAGGAAGGTGTCGAACCTGTTTCAGCTTCGTGGATGCGCGCTGCGATAGACTTCCAGCAGGCGCTCGCTGTCGATGCCGGTGTAGATTTGCGTGGTCGAGAGCGAGGAGTGACCGAGCAGTTCCTGGATCGCGCGCAGGTCGCCGCCGCGCGAGAGCAGGTGGGTTGCGAAGGAATGCCGCAGCGCATGCGGCGTTGCACTGTCGGGCAGGCCCAGCGCGCCGCGCATCCGCTCCATGGTGAGCTGGATGATGCGCGGGCTCAACGGACCGCCGCGGGCGCCGACAAAGATCGGTGTCTCCTGCGCCAACACATGCGGGCACATCGCGACATAGTCGGCAATCAGCGCCAGCACGTTCTGCAGCACCGGCACCATCCGGGTCTTGTTGCCCTTGCCGGTGACGACCAGGACATCGCCTTCTCCGGGTTTTGGCACGTCGCGGCGCTGCAGCGATAGCGCTTCGGAGATACGCAGGCCCGAGCCATAGAGCAGCGCCATCACGGCGGCGTCGCGCGCCAGCACCCAGGTCTCGCGGGTCTCTCCAGCGCGCTCGTCGGCATCGGCCAGACGCTTGGCCGCATTCATCGGCAGCGGTTTCGGCAGGGTCTTGCCGACCTTCGGCGCGCGAATGGCGGACAGCGCGCCAACCTTGCCCTTGCCCTCGCGCTCGAGGAAACGGCCGAACGAGCGCAGGCCCGCCAGCGCCCGCATCAGGGAGCGGCCGGCGATGTCATCGGCGCGCCGCATCGCCATGAAGGCGCGGATGTCGGTCGCTTCCAGCAGCGAGAACCGCGCCAGCGTCACCCGCGTGCCCCAATGCTCGCAAAGGAAATCGAGGCACTGCCGCAAGTCGCGCGCATAGGCCTCCAGCGTCTTCAGGGAGAGCCGGCGTTCGCTGCGCAGATGCGTCAGCCAGCGCGTCATCTCGCGCGCGACGGTCTCGTCGGCGCTGTCGAGTTCGATCGGTTGGATTGCCGGTTGGGCCATGCAGGGTTGCCAGCTGTGATTCCCCGAAATTATATCGCACCTCTTTCGTTTACCGTTCGCTAACTTGGGGTGCCGGCGCTAGCCTTAAGTGCCCAAAGGCCGATTCTCCATGGATGATACGACGCGCCAGACCAGTACCTCCGCCGCATCGACGCGCATTGTCGATGTGCTGGTGCCGGTCGCGCTCAACCAGACCTATTCCTACCGCGTGCCGCGCGGCATGGAACTGAAGGCCGGCGACGTTGTCGGCGTGCCGCTTGGCCCGCGCGAGGTGCTGGCGGTGGTGTGGGCGGAGAATGCCAATCCCGATCCCCGCCTGCACAATCGGCTGAAGGATGTCTCGGAAAAACTCGACGTGCCGCCGCTGAAGGCGGAATTGCGCTCGCTGGTCGACTGGGTTTCGGACTACACGCTCTCGGCCCGCGGCATGGTGCTGCGCATGACCTTGCGCATGGGTGAAAATCTTGGTCCCGAACGGGCGCGGATGGGCGTGCGGCTGGTAGGCCAAGCGCCAAGACGCCTGACGCCGGCACGGCGGCGCGTGATCGACGTGCTCTCCGACGGCCTGCTCCACGGCAAGTCGGAGGCTGCGAAGGAAGCCGGCGTCAGCACGGGGGTGATCGACGGTCTGGTCGACGAAGGCACCCTGACGGTCGAGGCAATGCCGCGCGCGCTGCCGCCGCCTCCGCCCGATCCGCACTTCGCGCAGCCGGAGTTCTCGCGGCAGCAGCGCGCGGCTGTGGATGCGATGCGGGCGCTTGCGGCCAATGGCAGCTTCCATGTCGCGCTGCTCGACGGTGTTACCGGCTCGGGGAAGACCGAGGTCTACTTCGAGGCGGTCGCCGAAACCATTCGCCGCGGCAAGCAGTCGTTGATCCTGATGCCGGAAATCGCGCTGACCGGCCAATTTCTCGATCGCTTCGCCGCGCGCTTCGGCGTGCGACCGATGGAATGGCATTCGGAACTGACGCCGCGCACCCGCGCGCGCAATTGGGCCGCGATCTCCGCCGGCGAAGCACCGGTCGTGGTCGGCGCACGCTCGGCGCTGTTTCTGCCCTATGCCGATCTCGGCTTGATCGTGGTCGATGAAGAGCACGACCAGGCCTACAAGCAGGACGACGGCGTGCATTATCATGCGCGCGACATGGCGGTGGTGCGCGCGCATATCGCCAAAATACCGATCGTGCTGGCTTCCGCCACGCCATCGGTCGAGACCGAGGTCAACGCGCGCAAGAACCGCTACCAGCGCATTGTGCTGCCATCACGCTTCGGCGGCCAGCACATGCCGCAGATCGAGGCGATCGATCTGCGCCGCGAAGCTCCGGTGCGCGGCCGCTTCATTTCGCCGCGGCTCGCCGGAGAGATCAATGTCGCGATCGAGCGGCGCGAGCAGGCGCTCTTGTTCCTCAACCGCCGCGGCTATGCGCCGCTGACGCTGTGCCGCGCTTGCGGCCATCGTTTCGCCTGCACCATCTGCGATGCCTGGCTGGTCGATCACCGCTTTCGCCAGCGGCTGGTCTGCCACCATTGCGGCTTCTCGATGCCGCGCCCGCATGCCTGCCCGAACTGCGCGGCGGAGGAATCGCTGGTCGCCGTCGGCCCCGGCGTCGAGCGGCTGCAGGAGGAGGCGGCCGCGCTGTTTCCGAACGCGCGCACCATGGTGCTGTCCAGCGACCTCATCACCTCGATCGAGACCATGCGCAGCGAGTTGAACGAGATCGCGGAAGGCCGGGTCGACATCATCATCGGTACGCAATTGGTCGCGAAGGGCCATCATTTCCCGCGGCTCAATCTGGTCGGCGTGGTCGACGCCGATCTCGGCCTCGGCAATGGCGATCCGCGCGCGGCCGAGCGCACCTGGCAATTGCTCAACCAGGTGATCGGGCGCGCCGGGCGCGACCGGGGTCGCGGCCTCGGCTATCTGCAGACGCATCAACCCGAACATCCCGTGATGAAGGCGCTGGTCGCATGCGACCGCGAGGCGTTCTATGCCAACGAGATTTCCTCGCGCGAGCGCACCTTCTATCCGCCGTTCGGCCGGCTCGCGAGCCTGATCATCTCCGCCGGCGACCGCCCCAGCGCGGAAGGTTTCGCGCGACGCCTCGTGGCGATGGCGCCGCGCGATGAGCATGTGCAGGTGCTGGGCCCGGCCGAAGCGCCGCTTGCGGTGATCAAGGGCCGCTATCGCTTCCGCTTGCTGCTCAAGTCCGCGCGCGGCTTCGACCTGTCGGATTATTTGCGCGAATGGCTCGCCGCGGGTCCGAAGCCGAAAGGCAATCTCAAGCTCGAAGTCGACGTCGATCCGCAGAGTTTTTTGTAGCTTGGCGGTTCCACATCCTCCGTCGCCATTCCGGGACGCGCCGCTTGGGGCGGGCCCGGAATCCATACCCTCGGTGGTGGTTATGGATTCCGGGCTCGCGACTTCGTCGCGCCCCGGAATGACAAGGGTTCAAAGGCAAAAAAGCCCGCCGTCATTCGCGACGGCGGGTTCTTTGGACGCGCAACAGATGCTGGCGCCGTTTCTGGACGCGATACTTGCCAGATTTTGAAGCGAGGAGTGCGCGAAGCGCTTACGAGACCACTTCGGCGGTGATCTGGCCGAGGCCGGAGAGGCCGAGGGCGCGCGCGGCACCCGTGGAGAGGTCGAGCACCCGGCCACGCACGAACGGGCCGCGGTCGTTGACGGTGACGATGATGGAGCGGCCGCCATGGCTCACGCGCAGCTTGGTGCCGAACGGGAGCGAGCGGTGGGCGCAGGTCATGGCGTTCTCGTTGAAGCGCTGGCCCGAGGCAGTCTGGCTGCCGGATTCATTGCCGTACATCGAGGCAACGCCGGAGAAGCTGTGCCCGGATCCGCCGATCGAGGCATTGGCGTCGCGCCAGGAGTCGGAGCGAGAACCGCCCCGCGGGCTCTCGGAGGCCTCGCTGACGTGGTGGAAGTGGTGTCCCTGGTGATGGTGCCTCGATTTGGCCGACGCCTCGGTGGCAGTCCCACCGATCAGGAGAGTAGCGGCAAATATGGCGAGCGCCGCGTTCCAGCGGGTTGCGGTTCCCGCCGTCATCTTCTTCGTAGCTTTCATTCAGTCTGTCCCTTTAAGGAAGTATTGCCACATACGTGACAAGTGGAACCCCCGTCCCAGTTTCGGGAGGGCGCCGTTTTGCGTTGCAATATGGCATGAATTGGGCAGTAATGGCCCGGTGTCTCGGGCTGTAACATCTTGTTACTTGGCCTACACCGATCAGAGTAGGTTCCATAACTTTGGTTTTAACTAATTTTTAACCAAATGAATACTTGGTAATACTGTAAAAACAAGTCGTCGTGAAAATCAGTGAGATGTGATCAAGTAATGCGCAAATGGAATGGCTCGCGCTTTTTCGTTCCGAAGGGAACCGCTTCGGTGCCATGCAGAGGGCGGATGGAACGGCAACGCGTTGTGCAGGAAGCCGGCGCCTGGGGGGCGTCGTGGCCCGATCGCGCGAATCCTGACGGTCGATTCGGTGACCCAAGTGATCTGCGGGGGCTACGGCGAGCGTGCACCTAAGAGCAGAGACGATCACGTCTCCGTCATGTTGCACCTGCGCTCCCTCTATGTTAGCAAAGCCGCGATTTTAACGACCCCGATGCTTCCTAGGTGTCGGTCGAAAATCGAAGTCCCGCTTGAATTCCAAGGGCTTGGATCGATAGGCGCTGCTCACGGTGGCGACGGTTCTTCCCTTGCGAGTTTAATAGCTAAAAGAGCGCGTCTGTGGCTGCAGAAGATCCGTCTGTTTCGGGAGTGTCCGGCCGTTATGCTACGGCCCTGTTCGAGTTGGCCCGCGATGAAAAATCCATCGACGCGGTCAAAGCCGATCTCGACAGATTCGAGGCCTTACTAAGTGAGAGCGCCGATCTGAAACGGCTGGTCCGCAGCCCGGTTTTTGCGGCGGAAGTGCAGCTGAAGGCGCTGTCCGCGGTGCTCGACAAGGCCGAAATCACGGGCATTTCCGCGAATTTCCTGAAAGTTCTCACCGCCAATCGCCGGCTGTTTGCTGTATCGGATGTCATCCGCGCCTTCCGCGCGCTGGTCGCCAAATTCAGGGGCGAGGCGACCGCGGACATCACCGTGGCCGAGCCGCTCTCTGAAAAGAATCTCGACGCCCTGAAGGCCGCGCTCAAGGTAGTGAGCGGCAAGGACGTCACCCTCAATGTGAACGTCGATCCCTCGATCATCGGCGGGCTTGTGGTCAAGCTCGGCAGCCGCATGGTCGATAGTTCGCTTCGCACCAAACTCAATTCGATCAAGCACGCGATGAAAGAGGCAGGCTGATGGACATCCGCGCCGCGGAAATTTCCGCGATCCTCAAGGACCAGATCAAGAATTTCGGACAGGAAGCCGAGGTTTCCGAAGTCGGACAGGTGCTGTCCGTCGGTGACGGTATCGCCCGCGTCTACGGCCTCGACAATGTCCAGGCCGGCGAGATGGTGGAGTTCGAGAACGGCACCCGCGGCATGGCGCTCAACCTCGAAACCGACAACGTCGGTATCGTGATCTTCGGCGCCGACCGCGAGATCAAGGAAGGCCAGACCGTCAAGCGCACCCGCGCGATCGTGGACACCCCGGTCGGCAAGGGCCTGCTCGGCCGCGTCGTCGACGCGCTCGGCAACCCGATCGACGGCAAGGGCCCGATCCAGGCGACCGAACGCAAGCGCGTCGACGTCAAGGCGCCCGGCATCATTCCGCGCAAGTCGGTGAACGAGCCGATGGCGACCGGCCTGAAGGCCATCGACGCGCTGATCCCGATCGGCCGCGGCCAGCGCGAGCTGATCATCGG
>Ga0210403_10004054_pt1 | contig 12709 bp, 8 predicted proteins | sample IncBWC19MmetaG_FD_150863 | JGI IMG/M metagenome (GOLD analysis project Ga0210403, IMG submission 150863) | Forest soil microbial communities from Barre Woods Harvard Forest LTER site, Petersham, Massachusetts, United States - Inc-BW-C-19-M | ecosystem: Environmental > Terrestrial > Soil >... | reverse complement strand
GGCCGTCGGCGCCGGGGATGGCCACGCCATAGGTCGTGGCATCGATGACGCCAGGGCAATCCGCAACCGCCTCGTTCACCTCGGACGTCGCGACATTCTCGCCCTTCCAGCGGAAGGTATCGCCGACCCGGTCGACGAAGTGGAAGAAGCCGGCTTCGTCGAGCTTCATCAAATCGCCGGTGCGAAACCAGGCGTCGCCTTGCGCGAATACTTCGCGCAGGACTTTCTTTTCGGTCTCCTCGGCGTCGGTATAGCCCTCGAAGCGGCCACCGCCTTCGTCGGCGATGCCGATACGGCCGATGGCTTCGCCGGCTTCGCCGCGGGCGCAGGAAATACAGAGTCCGTCGTCGGCCCGCACCGGCACGCCGGAATCCATGTCGATCCGGACGATCGCGGCCGGAAAGCGATGCGCGAGCAGCGGCGGAATCCGCCCGATCGCGCCGGGTTTGCCCTCGACATTGTAGAGCGAGAAATTTCCTTCGGTCGCCGCGTAGAATTCAAGAATCTGCGGAATCGCAAAGCGTGCCTGAAAGGCTTCCCAGATATCGCCACGCAGGCCGTTGCCGCAGGCGAGCCGAAGCCGATGGCTGGTCTCGTATTCGGACGGCGGCGCGCGCAGGAGATAGCGGCAGAGCTCGCCGATATACTGGAACAGCGTACAGTCCCAGCGCACGATGTCGTGCCAGAAATCGCTTGCGGAAAATTTGTCGGCGAGCACCACCGAGCCGCCCGCGCTCAGCATGCTGCAGGGCGCGACGATGCCGCCGACGCTGTGATAGATCGGCAGGCAATCATAGAGGCGGTCGTCGACGGAAGCCGCCGTCAGCCCGGCGAACCAGCCGCCCCAGTTCAGGATGCGGCGGTGGCTGACGCTGGCGGCCTTCGGCAGGCCCGTGGTGCCCGAGGTGTAGATCAACAGCGCGCGATGGTTGATGGTGACGGCGCGCCGCTCGGAAGGCCGCAGCGGACTGCCGTCCATTCCGTCGAGTGCAGCATCGATGCTCGCGTCGTTGCGGTGGCTGCCGTGGATCCAGATTTTCGGCGCGCGGTTCAGATAGGGCAGCGCGGTCTCAAAGATTTCTCCAAGCTCCTCGGCGAGGATGACATGGTCGGCGTCCGCGACGTTGATGCAGTGGGACAGCGACAGCCCGACCAGCCTGGTGTTGATCAGCGCCACAACGCCGCCGATCCTGGTGATGCCAAGCCAGGCGGCGATGTAGTCCGGCCGGGTGGGCACGATGAGGCAGACGGTGTCGCCGGCTTCTATCCCTGCCGACAGCGCCCACCGCGCGTAACGGTTGATCCGCTCGGCCAGCGTCCGGTAGCTGAACGTCCCGGAGTCCGAGATCAAGGCGGGGCGGTCCGGTTGCCGCTTCGACCAATCCTCCACGACGTCGGCGAACAAGCGGGACGGGTCGGCCTCGATAGGCGAGGTGAGTTCGATCGCCTTCAGCCAGCTCTTGGCGGCGGACGGTTTTGCGCGCGACGGCGTCTTGTTCGCCGATGGCGTCGGTTGTTCGATGACGTCTGCGCTCATGGCGAAGGTAACTGCTGATCCCGGGCAATGGTTTGATCCCGGACAAGCTATAGACCGGCTTGGCTGACCAGGTGTTAATCAGCACAGTAAAGACCGCGTCGCTGTTGGGTGTAATTTGCACGGCTGCCTGATCCGCCGACAATTGCCTGCCCGGCGAGCTTTCCAATGGGGTTATCGGGCGCACCCGAACTTTACCACGATGGCGGGAACACCGTGCGGCGCAGCACGATTCTTGCAATACCGGCCTCAACAAGAAATGAGGCCGCGATGATCAGTAAACGAGCTCTCCTCCACTCCGCCGCGGGCGCAGGGTTAGCGTCGTTCGCCGGCCTGACGATGCCGTCGCGGGCTGACTCGGCTTACCCGTCCCATCCCGTGCGCTGGATTGTCCCTTATGCCGCCGGCGGCGCCACGGACGTGCTCTCGCGCCTGATCTGTCAGCGCCTGTCGGAGCGACTCGGCCAGCCCTTCGTGGTCGAGAACAAGCCGGGCGCCGGCAGCAATCTCGGCACCCAGGCGGTTATCGCCTCGCCGCCCGACGGCTATGCTCTGCTGCTCACCTCCACCGCAAATGCCATCAACGCCTCGTTCGATCCGACGCTGCCGTTCGACTTCGCCAAGGGCATTGCGCCGGTCGCCAGCGTCGCCCGCATCCCGCTGGTGCTGGTGGTCAACAACGATCTTCCGGTCCACAACGTTTCCGAATTCATCGCCTACGCCAGGGCCAATCCGGGCAAGATGAGCATCGCCTCCTCCGGCATCGGCACTTCGCTGCATCTGTCGGGCGAATTGTTCAAGGCGATGGCAGGCGTTCAATTCGTTCACGTGCCGTATCGAGGGTCGGCGCCGGGCCTGACCGACGTGATGAGCGGACAGATCCACGGCATGTTCGACAACGTCACCTCGTCGTTCGAATTCGTGCGGACCGGAAAGCTTCGCGCGCTCGGCGTGACCACGAAAGAGCGGTCGGACACGCTGCCCGACGTGCCGCCGATCGGCGACACACTGCCGGGCTATGAAACCAGTTCATTCTACGGCGTCGGCGCTCCACGCGGCACGCCGCAGGAAATCGTCGATCTCCTCAACAAGGAAATCAACGCCGCTCTTGCCGATCCCACCATCAGGCAGCGGCTCGGCGAGCTCGGCGCCATTCCCATCACCGGCAACTCAACGGAATTCGGCGCCATGCTCGCGACTGAAACCGAGCGCTGGCGCAAGGTGGTGGAGATGTCGGGGCAGATAAAGGAGTGAGGGGCTGATAGGGTTTCGTTGCGCCGCCGGCGCAGGCAAAGCCCAAAGACAGTACCCCGATGCCTCCACAACAGGCGCTGCGAACTGGTTCGGTTAATGTCACATGTCCGTTGGGACAATGGCCCTCAGGGCAATAGTCCCGGGAACCACACCTGTCCTAAGCTTGTGGAAATAAAATAAATCGACCCTTAGGCAGGGGGTGCCCATGATCAGTCGGTTGGAGCTTAATTCGCGAATTCGGCTATGCAGACAACTCGCAAAACGTGAGCCCGCCAACCGTGCCCTTTGGATGGCTGAGGCGGGGGACTGGTCGCGTCTGTCGAAAGAGACGCTTCGCGCCGGTGCGAGGGCAAAAACCGGGTCCGGCATCTTGGCGCGTCTGCGCGCGTGGTCGGCAAGAATTGCATGCATGGAAGCATCGCAGAAACATGAGCGTTATTGGCCGCCCCGCCAAGCCTCTGGTTAGCTTGATCTGGATCAATCTCGACGAAGTACGCAGGCGAGAAGGTCCAGCATTGGCGCTCCATTTGCACAACGTAGAAAGCCCGAGACGCACCTGAAGTCTGCTCTTGCAGCTTCCGTCTTCGCGTGTACGGCACTCGGCTGGTCTGAGCAACTACGCGGCGCTCAACGGCTTTGTCTGCCACCTCGGCAGCTTGGTAAGAGTCGACGACCGCAGGTATTATCACTGCCAGTAGGACCTTTGCCCCGACTAGGAGAAAGAGGCGGCATTTTGAGCCGCCTTTTTTCGATTCCAAGGGGGCGCTTCACCAGATTCTGTTGTCAGACCAACCAAATTCCGATTGCCGCGCCACTGGGAGCGCAAGTCGCGGGCTGCGCGCCTTGTGTGCGCTATGCCTGCCTCGTTCGTCGCTCTTTTGGGATCGGATGATCTGCGAACCCTGGGCTGCATCGGCTTCCGGCGAAACGGTCTGGTTCAGGCAGGTCCAATATGACGCCGACCTGACTGGCATGGCTGCCGTTGGAGCAGCACCGCGCCCTTCCATTCGGCCGGCTTGAAGCGGTAGGATTGTCTTGACGCCCAGGACGACCGCGATGAAATCGGCGCAAGTTGGTCAAGCGGGTTTTGGAACGACCCCCTTGCCGGAGGCCGCAGCTGATGACTCTGTTCAAAAAGAGGCGCAAGATTTCCCATTAGTGATCGCAACGATGCCGGCAACCGACCGGCAGCGGACGATAGCGGTCGGCGTCGTCATCCTTCTGGCCGTCACGGCGGCTGTTATCGCACCATTCGCGAGCATACAGGTCGGCCGAATTGATGCCTTCATCCCGGTTTTGCAGACTGTCGTGTGCGTTGCCGATCTTGTCACCGCAACCCTTCTGTTCGCCCAATTTTCGATTCAGCCTCTGTCCGCCCTTCTCGCGCTCGCGAGTGGTTACATATTCAGCGGCTCGTTCGCGTTGTTGCAGACGCTGGCCTTTCCGGGCGGGTACGCGCCCGCCGGTCTGATCGGTGACGGATTGAACACTGCAGCCTGGATGTACGTGCTTTGGCACACGACGTTTCCGGCGGCGATCCTCATCTATGTGCTGTCCAAAGATACGACCAGAGCCGCCATACCGCCGGGCAGACAGGCAATGGCTGCCATTGTAATCACCGTTGTCTGCGTCCTTGCCGTGATAGCGGGACTAACCTGGATCGTGACGGCGAAAACGGAATATCTGCCGGTCCTCTTCACCACCGACGTCAAGTTTCACACCCGGCTTCCCAATCAGATCAACATTGCGCTTTGGCTATGGGGTTCTACTGCGTTAGCGGCGCTACTATTTCGCAGACGAACCATCCTCGATCTATGGTTGATGGTGACTTTGCTTGCCTACATGCCAAACTTCTTGGTGGCGACCATCGGCAGCTCGGTACGATTTACCATTGGCTGGTACGCGGCTCGATGCTTCATTCTGGTCGGAAGTTGCATGTTGCTGAGCGTGCTGCTCGTCGAATCAGTGTTTCTTTATTCCCGCCTTGCCAACGCCATCATTTTGCAACGACGCGAACGGGCCAACCGGCTGTTGAGCGTGGAAGCAGTCACGGCCGCTATGGCCCATGAGCTGAGAACACCGTTGGGCGCTATCGCGCTCAATGCCAGCACGGCTCTCAGTCAGCTGCACTCCGTCCCTCCCGAACTGGAAGAAATGGACGAGATCCTTACTGACATAGAGGCCGAAAGCCTTCGCGCTGGCGCAATCATTTCGAGCATTCGCGAACTGTCGAAAAACACAACTGATCGCAGGGCACTGGCACCCATCGAGGATGTCGCCCGGGTAGTGCTGAGATTGCTGCAACACGATCTTCAAATCAACGAAGTATCCGTCGCCACAGAGTTTCAAGGCAACCTTCCCGACGTGCATCTGGATGGCACGCAACTCCAGCAGGTACTCTTGAATCTCGTCAAAAATGCTATCGACGCCATGCGCTCCGTGGCTCCTGAAGCACGACTTCTGAAGCTCACAACAAGTTTCGACGGTCACTCGACTGCATTGTTGTCCGTGCAAGACTCCGGACCAGGAATTGCTGTCGAGGATCGAGAGCGCATCTTCGATCCGTTCTTCACGACAAAGTCTGGCGGTATGGGATTGGGGCTCGCTATTTGTTCTACGGTGGTCGAAAACCATGGAGGCAAATTGCGACTCGTCAAGTCGGACTCCGAGGGCTCGATTTTCGAACTTGCAATACCCGTCGGGGAGCGGCGCGTGGCCGAGTAGGCGCATATTGGCGAGCAACAGCGAGTCCTCGCGGGGTGACGACGTCCCGACGATTCTCTGACATCGGCTCTCCTTGCCTTCAAATCAGCATACTGCAGCCTGCGGCAGAGACGGCGCGGGGGTCTGCGGCGACACGCTATTTCTTTCCGGCGCCAGCAAACGCGGATTCGATAACATCTCCGATCGGCTGCCATGTGCGGCCGTCGAACTGGACCAGTCGGACTTGCTTGATCGGCCTGTAGTCTTCCGGGCTGGTGCTGATCGTCACGCCAGGCAATGCGACGGAAGCCTGATAGGCTCTTAGCGACGCCGCTTGCCGCATGACATTTTCCCGGGACAGGTCATCGCCGCATTGTTTGAGCACCTGAGCCAAGGTCTCGGCAGCCGCATAGCCATACACGGCGGCGCTGTCGTCCTTGTCACCGCCGGGATAGTATTTATCCATGAACGACGACCACTCCCTCATGGCCGGATCATCCTTCCATGCCGGATCGCTGGCATCCTTCAGGAAGGAGGTTGAGATCGCGCCTGCGGATTTTTCGAGACCAGCCGGCCTTAGCGCGGTGGCAATCGACGCAGCCGCATCGTCCAGAATAAACAGCGGATGCCAATTGAACTCTGCTGTCTGCTGTATCACCTTGGCAGCGACATCCGGTGCGCCCGCAAAAACAAAAATCGCGGCACCCGATTGCTTCAGGATGGAAACGTGGGTGTCGATCGCCACATCTGAAATTTCGAAGGCGATATCGACGATGATCATGCGGGCCAAATCGCCGAGTCCTTCCTCGAATCCCTTGAATAGATCTCGCCCGAACTGATCGTTCTGCCAAAGCACCACGATCTTGCGTTCCGGATAGAAGGCCTGGATGTAGTTGGCGTAGACGCGTCCCTCGGCACGGAACGACGGCTGCCATCCCATGGTCCAGGGAAATGCCGTGGGGTTGCTCAACTCCTCGTCGCCTGAAGCAACGAAGAGCTGGGGAATTTTCCTCTCGTTCAGGAAGCTCCGCACGGCGAGGTTCCCAGGCGTTCCGAAAGACCCGAACATCAACAGGACATTGTCCCTCTCGACCAGCGCCCGGGTCAGAGCGAGCGCCGTCGTAGGATCGGAATTGTCGTCATAGGAGATGAAGCGCACCTTGCGGCCGTTTATTCCGCCGCGGTCGTTGATCATGTCAAAATACGCAGCCTCGGCCTTTCCGATCGCGGCATATGCCGCTAGCGCCCCCGTATAGGGCATGAGATTGCCGATGCGGATTTCGGTGTCGCTCGCTGGTTGCTCGGGACGTTGCTGAGAGATCGCCCCCAGGAATGACAGTGCGACCACCGCGGCGAGCAGGATTCGGCTTGCCTCGTTCATTGTCGAGACCTCGCTGTGTCAACCTTCTTCCAGCTTCGATCGGGGCCGAACGAAGCCAACTGTTTCGCGATCAGGGTGGTGGTGTGTTCGCCGAGATCCTTCTGGCTGCGACCATGGGGGTTGCAACCACGATGGCCAGCGCCAACAGGACATTCCCGCAACGCAACATGCGCCCTCCAACACCGCCGGATGGTGAAGCCAAGAGCCGCACGGGGATCGCAGCTTTGATAAAGATCAACGCCGCTCGTTTGGAACCAGCCGTCGCCAGCTAAGGCCGGCAGAGGGCGCAAGCGGAAACCTTGCCGGTTTGCTGCGCGCACAGAATGGCCCGGCGGTCGTGTGGGCGACAAATTGGATCGAGATGGTTCGGATGGTCATGGTTGCTGCGGTCGCACTGAGGTCGACTCGTGCCCGAACATTTGTTGGACCTCGCGTAGGACTGAACGCGAGTACTGAGATCGCAGTAGGCGGAGCAAATTTTCGTTACCATTGATCTACCTCAAGCCCGAAATGAGAGAGCATCGAAAGTTGCAGTTGAGTGTCGGCCCAGGGTCCAACCGGGAAGAACCCAGGCCGGCACATGTCTACCGCTTGGCGAGCGTTGCTCGGGGCTGTCGGCGCGTCTCAATCAGAAGCGCACATTGGGACGCGCGGGCCGCTCGAAAGCGCCTTGAGCCATGTCAATTGAGCGATGTAGCGCGCAGCGCAGAGGAGGCTACGATGGCTGAAATAAACAAGCTTTCCGTCAGCAAGGTGTTCGACAAGCTGCGCAGCAACGACGCGCCGAAAAGCGCGGAGACCAGCGAGCTCGACAAAAAACTCATGAAGACTGACGAAGAGATACAACGCTTGAGAGCGGCGAGCGTTCGCCTTAAGCGCGGTCCGGGAACTGGCAAGACCGCGCACGATTGAACCTTCTTCAACTGCTGTGCGGAATGTTCCGTCGTCCTTCCCCACCGCTGTGGCTGTGGCGCATCGCGAAGTCACGACAAATATGACGCAACACCCTGTGTTGACATTCGCGGCTGTATTTATGGCGCTGTGGCTCGCCTCGGTCGCGGGCGTGGCTGCACCGGCGCAACCCAAAGGCCGAAGATGAGGAGCATGAGGATCTCGGAATCCTTCTTGGGGCCACCCTGACGCTGCTCGCATTGATCATCGGTTTCAGCGTTTCCATGGCCAGCACTCGCTACGACCAACGCAAACATCTCGAGGAGGCAGAAGCCGGCACCGCACGCGTCTATCCCGTCACCTCACCCGCCGGCTCCGGACTCAGCCACCGGTAGATCAAGCCACCAGCAATGCCCCCGATCAACGGGGCCACCCAGAATAACCAAAGCTGCGCCAGCGCCCAACCGCCAACGAAAAGCGCGGGGCCGGTGCTGCGCGCCGGGTTCACGGACGTGTTGGTCACGTGGATGCTGATCAAATGAATGAGGGTCAGTGCAAGGCCGATGGCGATTGGCGCAAATCCCGTCGGCGCGTTGCCGTGAGTTGAGCCCATGATGACGAAAAGAAACATCATCGTCAGCACGACTTCGGTCAATAGACAGGCGCCCAGCCCGTATTTGCCAGGCGAGTGATCACCATATCCGTTCGCCGCAAATCCACCCGCAAGGCTGAAGTCGGGCGCTCCGCTGGCAATCGCGTACAACACTGCGGCTCCGACGATCGCACCAATCACTTGCGCTACCACGTAGGGGAGCACCAGGCTCCGCGGAAACCGTCCTCCGAATGTCAATCCCACCGTCACCGCAGGATTGAGATGGCAGCCCGAGATGTGCCCGATGGCGTAGGCCATCGTGAGCACGGAGAGGCCGAAAGCCAAGGCCACGCCAAGCATCCCGATGCCCACCTGAGGAATTCCGGCCGCGATCACCGCACTGCCGCAACCGCCAAATGTCAACCAGAAGGTGCCGATCGCTTCAGCCGCAAATTTCTTGGCGTTCATCAGATGCCTCCTGGTCACTGTCAATTTTCGCCATCTCCTAAATGGCTTTGAGGGATGTTAATCGACCTTTGAAGAGGGAAAAAAGCGCAACCGGCAACATCCGGTTACCGTCGGTCCAAAGTCAATCACCGTCGTTCTGGCCGGCAGACGCAAATCCCGTTCACGGGCGCGGACGCAGGCCAGCAGCCACCGCGTCTGCAGCGGCTCCGCCTGCGACTGCCCCGCCTTCCCTTTCTTGTAACCGAGAGGCGGCTCAAAGAACCGCCTCTTTCGACATGTCATGATCGAAGTTCTATTGGCAGCGATACATCAAGCCGTTGTCGCCTTTCACCACACCTTCGCCGGTGGCGCGCCTTTGCGATAGATCAAGGGCATCCCGAACGTCACCAAAGCAGCGCGGCCAGGACTCCGCCGGTTTATAGAGAGAATAGCCCGCAGCGGCATTCATCGCTCAAGGCCCCCCTTGCGGGCGGAGCCGCTGATGCGCAGCGGGCCGCCCGCCTCCGGCGGCTATCAGCTCTGGCAACCTATGTCAGGTGCCCGACTTCCAGGGCCACGACCACTCGACAAGCGCGGAAGGCCCCACCCTGGCCGGTGGTGCTTGATTCAAATCAAGATGCCAGAGGCGCCCGCGATCCATCTCGGTTCGTCGGCGCGCCGAATCCGTATGTAGTCAAAGGTTGAGACGATGTCTCGTGATGGCGCGCCAATCACTTGGCTTTGCGCTACCAGGTTCTGCCATGCAGGTCGCGAAATCGGAGGATTTTAGCTCAATACCGAGTGCGACAGGCGGGATCGCCCGACTGGCGTGCGCCCGGTTGGACGAGATGGGGAAGGACGCAACGGTCATCCTGTCGAAGGCGGGATTGACGGCGGAGGAGGCTTGCGATCCCGTCATCCGGCTGGAAGTGCCAACCCAAATCAAGCTCCTGGAACTGGCCGCCGAGGAGCTGCAGGACGAATTGCTGGGCTTCCACCTGGCGCGCAGCTTCGATCTCCGCAAGATCGGTCTGGTTTACTATGTGATGGCGTCGTCGGAGCAGCTTGCAGATGCACTTCGAAACGCCGAGCGATACAGCCAGATCATGAATGAAGGCGTTCGCCTGCGCTTCAGCCTGCAGGAGCGAGCGGTGACGATCGCGCTTGACTACGTCAACGTCGATCGCCATGCCGAGCGGCACCAGATCGAGTTCTGGCTGGTGACGCTGGTTCGTATCTGCCGGCAGGTTACGGACACCCGTTTGGCGCCTTCGCGGCTGAAGATGAAACATTTCCGAAACGGAACGCCTGCGGAATTCAGCGCGTTCTTCGGCAGCAATGTCGAATTTGGTGCCGATGGCGACGCGATCTCCTTTCCGGCGCCGATTGCAACGCTTCCTGTTGTGGGACGCGACGAATACCTCAACGAGCTGTTGCGGCGGTACGCGGAGGAGGCGCTGGAGCAGAGCCCCCGAGCGCGTCCTACGGTCCGTTCGAGGGTGGAGGAAATTCTGCCGGAGTTGCTGCCGCACGGCAGAGCAGTGGCATCGGAAGTTGCGCGACGGCTCGGATTGAGCTCGCGAACCTTATCGCGCAAGCTCGGCGAGGGGGGTGCATCTTTCCCGGAAATCCTGGATCAGCTGCGGGCCGCGCTCGCCAAGCGCTATCTTGACGATGAGACGTTGCCTGTCTCCGAAATCGCCTGGCTCCTTGGCTATCGCGAGGTCAGCTCGCTGACCCATGCTTTCAAACGGTGGACCGGCATGACTCCCCGACGGTTTCGTTCCAGCCGGGCCGGATCGACTTGAGCGGAAGTGGACCAAGCCGCCATTCGCGCCAACCCTTGAAAAGCGGCGAACACCGGCGGCGTGATGTCCCAAAATTTTGGCCGATAATCACAAGACGGAGGTGCCCGCGGCTGCTAGGCGTTGCGTTCTCGCAGAATCCGGGAATCCACTCTCAGGCTGGACGTCTTATGAATCGAGTAGATTTGCTGTTCGTTATTTCCGTGGGGTGGTTTTTAGTCCTGTGCGGTGTCGCAGCGTGGTTCTTGATCGCTGGCTACTAGTGCCCCCCAAATACCAGCGCCTTGAGTGGCAAAACGATTGCCTGCATACGAAGGACCAGCGCGTGCACGAGAGCCACCGTATCGACGATGTGCAGATAGACCCTCTTCAGCGAACCGATATCCTTCGATTCAAGTTCGTCGTGGTGATTGGAATAGACATTTGCGATGCAGCTGCTTCCCGGCGGAACGTCGTTTAATCCGCCTTCGTAGAGCGGCTCCAGAAACGCCAGGACAGTGCCGGGCGGGCCGATCTTTTGCATCTCGGTAAGCAGGTTTGATCCAGTAATCTGCCCGGCGGCGATCACACTTTGTACCTTGGTAACGACGAGAGGGATGATAGTCATCGGCTTGCTGATGCAAGTCGCCTCGGCGATCATGCCGACCTCGAGCACCTGGGCCTCAATCTGATTGAAGCCTGCAAACAGCCTGCTCTCCCCTGCGCCCTCCGGAATGAGAATGCCAGCCGCCCTGGTAACCGGCGCCGGCTGGACGATGTCTCCGACCCGTAACACGAACTGGTCGACCCGTCCGTCAACACCGGCATAAGTGGTCATCTTGTTCAACTCGATCTGAGCTGCGGCAAGCCCTGCCTCCGCACTTGCCTTCTGCGCCGGCAGGACAGTCGTGAGTCGGGTTTGTGCGGACGCCTTGGCGGCCGCCGCCGCATCGACGGCGCCCTGCCGGGTAGCCACGAGGGTCTGGAGTTTCTCGATCTCGCGCGCCGCAACGATATCCGCATTGCGCTGCTGCAGCTGCGACTTGGTCCGCAGCTCGTCCTGCGCCTGCTCCAGGGCTCCCTTGGCTTCCTGAAGTTTGCCCTCGCTGGTCAGGATGTCGGCCTGCGCCGTAGCCGTTGATGCGTCCACCTCGACGACCTGGAGGCGCGCGCGCTCAAGCGCGGCTTCCTGTCTCGTGCTGTCCATCTTGAACAGCGGGTCGCCCTTTTTCACCGGCTGATTGTAGTCGACATAGACCTCCGTCACGCGACCACCGACTTCGGGAAACAGCGAAATGGTCCGGAACAGAGAGGTTACATTGGTCGACGAAGGATGGTTGTAAAGTACCACGGTGATCAGCAGCACGGTGAGTATCAGGCAGAGCGTGATGCCCCAGCGAAGCTCGTACCAGACGGAGAACAACGTGATTTCCTTGCCGAGGCGCTTGCCTTGCACGAAGCGGCGGAACAGAAAATCCGGAAGCAGCGTCAGCATGGAGCACAGCAAGAGCTCAAGCATGAAGGGCCCCCTGCTTCTTCACGTGGGGTTCGTCGACTTTCGCAACCTCCGGCGAGCCGGAAGCTGAAACATCCGCCGGCTTCTCGCCGGCTTCCTGCCTGGCCATGGTCGCCACCGAGCTTGCGATGCGGTTTACCGGGGTCAGGAAATCCGGAATATCGATGAAGGCAAGCACGATCGCCGCAAACCAGAAAAGGTGCTCGTGCGTAAGGAGCGCGAGCAGGCAGAGCAAGGCGATAAGGTCGAGCAGAATCTTCTTCGACTTGTGCGCCATCCGCTCCGGCAGCGAATGGATAGTAAGGAACACCACGCCCGTCAGAATGATGCATGCTACGACAAACACCAATGTAACGTTGAAGAGCACGTCGGTTTGGCCCGGCGCCGTGATGAAGAACGGCACATGCGTTGTCGCGATCGGATTGGGTGATGCTGTCAAGAACGGCCTCCCTGGCATTTAGCGGTGGCGCCGCGGCATTGCGTGACTATGGACCGATCTCGCAGGCCCGGCAACTCGCACCTCCTCTTTTTCAGATCGGGCAGCGGTAGTAGTTGATCTCCATGTCCATGACACCGGGAAAGACCCGCGAAATCTTGTTCGGCTCGA
>Ga0210403_10004053_pt1 | contig 12714 bp, 13 predicted proteins | sample IncBWC19MmetaG_FD_150863 | JGI IMG/M metagenome (GOLD analysis project Ga0210403, IMG submission 150863) | Forest soil microbial communities from Barre Woods Harvard Forest LTER site, Petersham, Massachusetts, United States - Inc-BW-C-19-M | ecosystem: Environmental > Terrestrial > Soil >... | reverse complement strand
GACCGCGACAACCGAGAGGCAACGGATCGAGCTGCTCAACGCGTCGGGCGAGCCGGTGCACCGTGCAGTCGTCCACCTGGTCTTCATCCAGGGAGGTCCTCGGACAGGGCGCCAGATGGATCAAGAACATCAGGGGCGCTTCCGCGAGGCCCTCTTGGTTATCCCGCCCGGGCGGTACTACGTCGAGGTTCCCGCAGCCTTCCATCACATGCACCGGCGACATGGCGTTGAGCTGGCATTCACGGACCGTGCTGGCGTCCATTGGCTGCGAGCCTCTGACGGTCGCCTCGAAGAGATCGAGCAGGCGCCGACGGACTACTACGGCCTAAGTCTCCCGATTGATTGGGCGAGCCCGGAGTCGGCGTAGCGCCCGGCGCCCTGGGACGAGGCGACCGCCCACGACCGCAAACCCAGCGTGCCCGGTCATGATCCGGTCGCCCCGATTGAAGGCTGGCTAGATACTGGGGTGGGCTGGGGGCAGCCCGAGCATCGGCAAGCGGCTTGGAACACGATGATCGGCTGTGTGGGGCACTGCGCTACGCACGCGCAAGGACGCCGGCGTTCGGCACAACCGCACACGAACCGCACACACTCGATGCTGGGACGGCACACGCCACCCTGGTCCTCGATACCAGCGTGTGTGTTCCGAGGGCGCATCGGACAGGGGCGGGCCGCTGGGCGATCGCGAAGCCATCCTGGTGCTCGTTTGTCGACCGGTGCAAGCGTATGACGGTCGGCTAGGAAGAGATGCGGCGCTCGGCGGCCGCAACTGCGACCGCGTTCGCGTACTGCGCTCGATCGAAGACCAGGGGCTTGGCGGCCTTGTACGACCATCGCTCGCGTCGATGCGGCTGCTCGAAATCGCTCCATGTCACCGAGTCGGAGGTCATCTCGATGCAAGCCATCAATGGCCAGCACCCGACATCGCCGATACCGAGCATCTCATCGACGGCCTGATAGAGCACAATCGGTCCATCGGCTAGTGGCTGAGTCCACTGCGTACCCGCACGTCAGGCGATCGGGTCTATTAGCTCCTGCGTAGCCTTCGTGGTGCCGCCGAGGGCGAGGCCTAGTATCACCAACCCTTCCGGCTCGTATCGCGGCAGGTGTGTCTCGGTCAGCCCGAACCGCTGCTTGAGGTTGGAGCCGACGACCGCTCGCACCTGAAGTATCCGGTCGCCAATGTCGTCGAGCAGCTTCGAGTCGAACGGTACGTTGCCGTGCATGATTTGGCGGAGCTTCCATGCCGTCTTGGCGTCATGCTCGGACATGCCGCCCCTGACCAGGAACTCGCGAATCGACTCCCCACGGACCGGCTGCTCTGTTGGTGCATTACACGTCGGGCAGGCCTCGATCGGATGGCCGTTGCGACAGTGATATGGGCTGCTCACACGTACGTCGGAGTCGTCGTACAGAATCTCCAACGCGATCCAGGCAGAGATGAACTGATCGACAAGCGCACTGGCCCGCAGCGATTTGACGAACCAACGTAGCGCGGCTTCCTCCTCGCTGTCCTTCATATCAACCGATAGCGGGAGGTGAGCGACATCGCCGGTCACGACCCCGGGAGTTCCACCGGCCCGGTCGTCGGGGAGAGACCGATCGGTTGGCAGGTTGATCGCCTGAAGCCATTGGCGATCCTCGCCAACCTCAACGGGCGGCGTGGCGTCGATGACGCCTATGCTTCCAATCAGCGCTGGTGCGCCCAGTTCAAAGCTGATGAGCTCAGCGATCTTTTCGAGGATCGGACTGACCGTTGCCAGCGCCGACTGCGGATCGTCACCAGTCGGGACATCCGCGACGAGTTCGACTATCTCGGTGTTTGGGCGCGGCGTCGTACCGAACACGACGCCATCTCGCTTGCGGAGTGCGACCGTGATATTGCCGTAGGTCCGTGTTTCCGCCCCGATACGACTCGGCGTCTGCGCCTGCTCAAGCAGTTTGCCGTCCGGTCCCGCGAGCACAAGGCCACGCGGGACGGAGAGTGCCGCTTTTACTCGCCACTGAGCCATGAGCGCTGACTCTACGGAATCGGCGTCACGTGCGGGCGTCAAGTGCGCCAGTTGACAACAACCAGCGTTGACAAACGGCTAGGCCGCGATCGTTCAAGCGGAATAGGGTTAGCACCGTCACGTTCGGCGTCATGGCTTGAAGTATGTCGCCGGGTGTGGCAGCTGCGTCCGTAGAGGCTTTCCTCGGTGGATCCGGAGGACGGTCGCGCAGCTCTCGGTCTAGCGGAGCCCGGTCGGCAGGCTCTGCCGGGCAGCTCAGGGGTCGGTTTAGCGGTCGCCGAGGCACACCAATCGCACAGCGCCCGCAGGGTCGTGCATCTAGTCTGTACTTCCTTTTCCTTCCTGCCAGTGTTCTTTAGGCCGGGCGGTGGAGCCTGGTGCGACGGCCGGGTGGCTGGGTGCTTTCTGGCAGGAAGGGATTGCCGTTGGTGGCGTCCGGCTGGCCGGGTTGGGTCTCGGGCTGGCGATGGACTGACTCGTGGTCTGTTTGTCGGCCGGTGTCCGCCGGCCTGACCGTCGTCCGTTGTGTCGTCCACCGCCGCCCGGGACCGTCGGCGTGACCTAATAGGAGCGTGGCAATCACCCCCAGGAAAGGCTTGTCCGCCCGAGGTCCCGTCAAGCGAGAACCAATCGATTGAAAGGACGTTCTGGATGATCGTGATCGAGCGGATACCCACAAGAGCACGCACGCGCTCGCGGCCGTCGATGCTGCCACGGGGACAGCTGCTGAGCGAGCGGGAGGTCCCCGCCAACGAATAGGGCCACCTCGACGCGCTGCGCTGGGCACGAGAGCTCTGCCAGGAGATCGTGTGGGCGATCGAGGACTGCCGGCACGTCTCCCAGCACCTCGAGTACGCACTCATCGCCGCCGGTGAGCGTGTGGTGCGGGTCGCTCCGAAGCTGATGGATGCCTCACGCCGTGGAGAACGTGAGCGTGGGAAGTCCGACCAGATTGACGCCGGAGCGATCGCGAGAGCGGTTCTGAGGGAGGGCCTGGAGCGGTTCCCGGCCGCGTTCCTAGACGAGACCGCGATGGAGATCCGGCTGCTCTGCGACCACCACGAGGCGCTCGTCAACGAGCGCATCCGGCTTACGAACAGGCTGCGCTGGAACCTCGTGATCCTCGACCCCGACCTGGAGGCCACGATCCCAGCACGCAAGCCGGACTACCCGGCCAGCTCGAACGCATCACCAGGCGCCTGCGCGCTCTCCCGCAGACCGCACGCGTCCCATCGCCAAAGAACAAGCCAAACGGATTTGCCTCCTCGCCCGCGAAGCCGAGGCGATCATGCGCGAGCTGCGCGATCTCGTCAAGACCCACAATCCACGGCTCCTCGCCGAGACAGGCTGTGGCCCCCCACCGCTGTGATCCTGATCGGGCAAACCGCCGGAGCCCAGCGATTTTCAACCGACGCGCAGTTCGCCAGGATGGCGGGCGTCGCATCAAGCCCCGTCTCCTCCGGCAGACGCGACCGCCACCGCCTCGACCGCGGCGGCAACCGCCAGCTCAACCGGGCGCTGCATATCATCGCGATCACTCGCGGACGACGAGACGCCAGCCGCGCCTTCCTCGAACGCAAGGAAGCCGAAGGCAAGTCCCGGATGGAGGCCCTCAGATGCCTCAAGCGCCTCCTCGCACGCCACTACCACCGACTGCTCAGTAAGCCACCAGCCAGCTTCGACCAGCTGACGCTGATCTCGGTGGCCGCCACCAGTCCGGTGATCCGATGCTAGTCGCGCGCGCTGAGTGACGCCGTTGCGGACGACATCGCTCGATGCCTGGTCGTCGGCGCGTTGCTAGCCTCCGGCCATGAATCAGGAGGGTGCCCAGCCCGTCCGTCGAGGTGGATCGTTGAACTTCCCCTCGCTGCTGGTCGTGCTGTGGATCTTCAGGCGAGCGGAGAAGGGCACGGACCGCGACCGACCCGAAATCGTCAGCACGAACGCGAAGTCGAAGGCGGTGCTCGATTGTGCGAAGCAGCTCGCTGACGAAGGACGCGAAGATCAGCACGCAGTCGCCGAACTGAGAGCATCCGCGAGCAACCGGCGAAGGACGCTAAGGCAAGCAGAGCGGGCGAGCCGCTTTATGGGATCCCACCATGAGCTCTCGCGCGCCAACCTGGCCAACCGGCTTCTGAAAGCTGCCCTGGCCCGAGAAGCCGTTCCGTCTCCCCCGACGGTTCGAGACAAGGCGCGGATCGAGGCGGTCGAGAACTTCAATCGTCTTGCCCGCGATCAGCAATGGGCTCTGCTGACGCAGCTCCAGCCAGCGCTAGTGGAGCTAGAGAGCGACGTGCGCGCCGGTCGCTTTGGCGAGATCACGACTCGCGACGGTCGGCAAGAAGTGATGACGCAGCTGCGACCCCTGGTCGGACCGAGCAGCGGACACGATAACCAGCTGCTCGAAACCCAACGCGCCCTCGACATCGCCAACGCCTATCTGTTGCGTCCCCCAAGCTGAGAGAACCGCAAACTCCGCGCTCCGCTTGACATAGGAGCAACAGGCTCGTTGGGGCCGGCAGCAGCGGTCGTAGGCTTCTTGCGGATGGCGGACGTCCGGGTTTCGTTAGGGCCCAACATGCAAGAACGGCTCGTGTCGGAGGGCTGTGCCGCCCAGCTCAGGTCGGCGAATGCTCGGGCCGATATTGGTATATGGCATTCGGTGCGACCCAGCGAGCTGGCAGCTATGCCCAGGCTAGGTACCGCCGCGGTCTGCGTAATTGGCGCTCAAGGAGCCGTCCGCTTCTCGCTCTGTTCTTCGGACCGTTTCTCCTGGGCGGAGTGGCCGGGCTCGTTGTCGTGGGGGACGTGGCCGCCTGGCTCGCGGGGGTGGCATTCGGCCTTGGTCTGGGAGTGTGGATGGTGATGCGCGAGTCGCCTCCGGCATACATCGAGAACTGGCAGGTCGGCGCCGAAGGCGAGCGGAAAACAGAGAGGGCACTGGCACGGCTCGACAGGTCACGGTGGCTTGTGGTTCACGACGTCCAGTGCGCTCGCGGCAACTACGACCACATCGTGGTGAGCCGGGCGGGCGTCTTCTTGCTCGAGACGAAGAACCTGCGCGGCACCGTTGAGATCCGCGACGGCGTACTGCGCTTGCAGCGACGGCTGGATCCTCAAGAGGACAAACCGTGCCCGTGGGTGCGTTCAAGTGCGCTCGCCAGAGCAGCCAGCCTGAACGCAGAGATCCAGCAACTGGCCGGACATCGGCCCTGGGTTCAGGCGGTCGTAGTGCTCTGGTCAGACTTCAACGAAGGTGTGTATGAGGACGAGAGATGCGTCGTCGTCCACGGTTCCCGGCTGCACGAGTGGCTCAATGACCGGCCCGACATGCTGGACGAGAAAGCCGCCAGCGATATTCGGGCGGCCATCCATGTGATTGCGAATAGACAGACGATCCTGGAATGAGCGTTGAGGGCAGTCAGCACACTCGGGCGCCGCGAGATCCGGCGGTGTCGCCCGCGCGGTGCAGCCACGTGTTCGGACGTGATCTGCCAAACGCGTCCACTCGATCTGGCGTGCCAGTGACCATCTGCATGCCGCTAGCGGGGCCCATGTAAGCTCCAAATCATGGCAGGCGACTTGTTCGAACGGGCGCCATCGCGCGGTTGGTAGGTTCTGCCCGACGACCCGTCGCATCAACATCACTGGAACGGTTCGGCTTGGACGGGCAAGAAGCGCAGGGCTGCACCGGGGGCTCCGGCCTTCCCGCTTTCTGATCAGCCCCCGACACCGGGCGCCGCGTCAGCGGACTTTGCTAGCGACGAGCCGCTTCCAGCGGCGGGGTAGTACGTGTACCCGGCCGAGCCGGCCTGGCAGGACTACTGGGATGGGCCACGTTGACGGTCATCAGGACCTCGCCGCCGCCGGACACCACGCAGACACACCGCGTCCGCTTGGAGCAGCCCGCGGCGGGGAAGGCGAAGGGCCGGAAGTAGCGGGTCCGCTCAGATGCCCTGAGAATCGAGGGCGAGGTCTGCGGGCACTCACGCGGCATCAGGCGGTGTTTGGATGGGCTTGAGCTCGAGCACGGCGTAGTCGACGCGTTTGAGGCGGTTCGAGAGGCGTTGGACGAATCCGAAGCTGAGGCTCAGGAGGTACTCGGAGCTTTTCCTGCCCTCGCGTGGGAGCACGGTCGCTTTGCAGCAGATGTAGGTGCTGCTCGGCTCTCCGCGGGAGGAGCAGCGTGCGACCTTCACTTCGGGCTGCGACCCGATGGCTGTCAGGATGGCGTGATCGACGTCGATGCGGGCGACGACCCGCTCATGGCCAATTGCTGCCACAGCGAGAGCACGTATCGGCACGCCGTCAGCACGTGGCGACTCAAGCAACACGTAGTGGCCGAGTCCAAGGTGCTTCACGCTCGACGACGGTGCAGCTGTGACGCCGTCGAGACCGGGTTCGTATGCGCGCTGTCCGTGTCGGCTCACGTTATCCGGAGGATCCACTGCCCATAGAGGTACGCGCCAATCCCCGATGCGACGAAACAGATCGCGAAGCACACGAGAAAAGCCTCGGTGGACGCGAGGATGTCCTCACGACGCCGTGCATGGCGCTGCGAGACACGGCGGTCGCTTGTATGTGCGTTTCCACCCTGCACGCTGGCCACTGTGCCGACACTTGTAGGGCGTGGTAGGTGTGTCGTCGCGTTCACTTTTTGTCCCTTTCTCTCGGCTTGCTCACCAGCCTCCATACCGGATGGTGGGGCATTGTTCTGCATGCTGGGATCGGTCTGGCGCTCGCCGGCGCGGAAGTGTGCGCTCGAAATAGAAACGTTGCTTGTGCACATAGAACGTTGCGTAGGCAGCGCTTTGGGTGCGTGTGCAATGTGATCTAGGCAAAAAAAATGGAGGTTGGTTTCTGACTCTTGCGGTGCTTGAGAACGATCCGGCCGCCTTCGCTGGGCACGAGGATCGCGCTTCGCCATCGCGGCGACTCGACGCGTGGGCTCGCGGGGAGCACGCGATGTTCGGTCAGCACCTCGCGCAGTACCGTCTTGACCTCTAGCAGCGCGAAGTGGCGGCCGAGGCAGTGCTTGCGCCCTCCGCCCCAGGGCAGCCACGTCCGCGGCTGCTGGGCTTCATCTATGAACCGCTCGGGCCTGAACTCGAACGGCTCCCGGTAGAGATCCGGGTTGTGGTGCATCAGGTACGTGCAGCCCGCGAGGTGGACCGAAGGCGGATAGGTCCAGCCGCCGATCTCGACTGGCTCCATGACTTCCCGTGGGATCACGAACAGGAACACCGGCTTGCGGCGCATCGTCTCGTTGACGGTCGCGGTCAGGTACTCTTCGCCGTCGCCTTGGTCGATCTCCTCTAGCAGCCTGCCCTGGGCGTCCTGGTTGTGGGCGAGCAGCTGGAACGCCCAGGCGAGCTCGCCGGTGGTGGTCTCGTGCCCGGCGAGGATCATCGAGAGGAGGTTGTCTCGGATTTCCCGGTCGGGCATCGGCGTGCCGTCTGCGCTCGCCGCGTCGAGGAGGAGGTCGAGCAGTTGCTCGGGTTCCGGGCTGCGATCGCGTCGCCGGCGGCGAATCAGGTCGTAGAGCGTGGCGTCGACTTTGGCGCGCTGCGTGACGAACTCGCGCCATGCTGGCCGCCACCCCGGCAGGTGGCGTAGGTTCGGCTCTTGCAGCAAGAAGCTAGCGCTGATGTTCAGCGCGCCGAGCAGTGCCGAGTGAAGGGCCTCGAGCGGCTGCGCGCCGCCGAAGATCGCGTTTAGAACGACCCTTAGCGTGAGCGATCGGATGCGAGGATGCACCGCGACGGTTGTGTTCGTCGGCCACTCGGCGACATCTCTCTCGACGAACGCGCGGAGCATCGAGGTGTGCTCGCGCACGGCTTTTTGGTGAAATGCCGGATTGATCGCGCGGCGGCTGATGAGGTGTTCGTCTTCCTCTAGCAGCATGAACGAGCGCGCGCCGATCAGCGGCCGGAGGATCGCTGAGCCGGCGCCTGGGTGAAGGACTGTCGGGTCGGCCGCGAGCACCGCACGTATGTCGTCGGGATGTGAGAGAAACACGAGCGGCGGCATGTACATCGGGTAAACGGTGAAGCGGTCGCCGAATCGGCGATGGGCCTCCTCGAAGTAGCGGTAGGCGAACCATCGGCAGCCGGCGGTCTGCAGCGTCGCCGGCAGATGGCCGCTCGGTGGTAGTCTACGTTTGAGGCGAGTCGCGAGCGATGGGGTTTTGGTGACTGGCATGGCTGTGTCTCCTTTGTTGGGTTAGGTAGAGCGCACGGCGTAGGCGGCTCGCCACAGCCGCAGGATTGGAAGGAGCAGGCGGGTCAGCGATCCGCCGCTGGCCGCCAGTGCCCTTGTGTCCTCACGCATCGCGGGGGCACGGGCGCTGTCCTTTGAGAGGTAAAGCGCGGCCATGCTTGCCGCGATGACGAGATGTTTCTCGCCGCCGCGAAGGTGAGAGGCGTCGCTGATGCAGCGCCGAATCAGCCAGCAGATGCGGGCAGTCGCCGCGTCCCGTGAGGGGTAGTGCGAGACGTAGATGTGGTCGCCAGACGCTGTGTCCTCGATCTGGTCGACGTAGCTGTCGAGCATCGTGGCGGCGGCGGAGGTCCACGGGAGGTAAACGGCATGCGTCTCCTCGATCTCCGGTGGGCTGCAGGTTGGCTGGGTGGCTAGCGCGAGCAGCGCGAAGATCGTCAAGCCCGCCGAGCAGGCGCCGCTGAGCTCAAACCAGTGGGCGTCCTGTGCCCCGCTCGGGAACTCTGCGGCTGCCCAGCTTCTTAGGGCCGCATCGCGGCACGCGGGATCGGGCTCGTGGTTGAGCGCCAGCACCTGCGCGTGTCGGGCCTGACGGACAGCGAGCAACTGGACGTGCGTGTACCCGGGCAGCAGTTCACAGTTGGCGCGGCACGCCTCAACGAGCGCGTCGAGGTAGCCACCGTCGTCGCGCCATGGGTGGTGAAGGTAGTAGTCCGCTCGCGGCTGCCCGGGCTGCAGCGCGTCAACGAGCGCGAGGTGAAGCTGTCGTCCATTTGCCTCGCTCGGTGAGCGCTCGTGGACGCTGTCGAGGTAATCCCAGGTCAGCTGGTAAGCGACGAGTAGCCGCAGCAGCGGGAGATTGCGCTCGCGCGGGAGGATCGTGAACAGCGCGGCGCCCTCAGTCTGCCCTCGCTTGCGCGAGAGCGCGTCGATCGCGTCCTCACGGATCGCCGGCGATGGAATGCGCTCGGCGAGGGCGCGCCAATGGCGTACCTCCCGGGCGACCGCCGGTAGTCCCCACACGAGCTCACGAGCGGCCCCTGATAGCAGGGCATACACTTGTCTGAGCGTGAGGGGCGCTGGGTCTGCAGTGTCTCGGGCGAAACCCCCGTGCGTGTCAGTACGCGGGGCTGACCGACTTGGCCCGCACACTGGCGGCGAAGTAGCCGGGAACAGCGAGGATCGCCAACGCGACCGGGCTGACCAGCGCGAAGCCAGTTATCGCGGCTACACCTTCGATGTTGAACACGATCGGGAACCCGGTCACGACCGCGAGGAAATGGCTGCCGAGCAACTGTGCGTAGAGACCCCAAACCGCGCCGAGGAGGCTGCCTGTGAAAAGCAGCACCGCTGTCTCGCACACGAGCGAGAGCCACAGCACGCGGGGCGGGATGCCGTTGCTGCGATTGAACGCGATCCGGTCGCGTCGTTGCCAGATCATCGAGAGCATCGCGGCGATCAGCGCCAGGATTGCCGAGACGACGACGAGGTGCCGGATCTGCGTCAGGCGCTGCAAGCCCTGCGCTGCGAGAGCGTAATGCCGCTTCGCCCGCTGGGCGGCCGTTTCGACAGCGAGACCGGGGCGATCACGCAACAGCGCTGCGACGCGAGCGCGAACCATCGCCTGGTCGCTGCCCGGGGTCGTCTGAATCTCATACGCGCTTGGGTTGCTGCTTTCCCAGCCGTTTGCGTATTCGGTCGCGCTGAGGATGACGGCGCCTGGCGGCCATCCGAGGTTCGTCGTTATGCCGGCGAGGCGAACGGTCAGCGGCTTCGGCGAGGGAAGCTGGAATGGCTCGCCGACGCTGAGGTGGTGTGCCTCGGCGAGTGCTTTGGAGAGGAGTACCCATCCTCCGGCGCGGAGCCTTGCGGTAGCGAGCTGATGGTCGCCGCTTAGCATTTGGCTTGAGGGCGCCACGTTCGGCGAGGCCGCATCGGGGGCGATCACCCAGAGGCGTCGCGTGCCCCAATCGAGGAAGCTGCCGCGGTACCTGCCGACCCTGGCGACACCTGGAACCCTCGAGATGGCAGTCGTGTTCAGCGGATCGAAGCTCACGGTGCTGAGCAGGCTCGCGTTACCTCGTGGCGTGATCCACACGTCGGCGTTCATATCGAGGGCTCGTGCCGAGGTATCGAGGCCGCGCTGCAGGTTCCTTGCGACCCCCTGAAACTCCACGATGCCGAGTACCGCTACTGCGGCGAGCGCCGCTATCGCTAGCGACCTGACCCTTGTCTGCGGGACGTTGAGTTCATCGACTGCGCCTTCGGCGCCGACTCCGCCTACGAAGCGAACGGAGAGTGCGAAGACGCGCACCACCACCTCGAACAGCAGCGGCAGCCAGGCGACGAGCGCCAGGATGAGCGTCGCGTTGCCGAGTACCGCCGCGGAGGTGTCCCAAATCAGGATCACAGTCGTCAGGGCAAGGCTGAGGGCGCCTAGCGCGAACAAGCCGACCCTCGTCTTGCGGGTCATGGTCCACTGGCTCGGTGCGCGAAGGCGGCTGCCGAGGATGTGCCTCACCGGCCACAGCACGCCGAACACGGCCGCGGCGATGCCGGCCGCGAACGCGATCGCTGCGCTTCCCAGTGTCAGGACCCTGGCGTTCCCGACCGGGAACGCAAACGCGAGATAGCCCGGTTGCGTGTGGAAGAAGAGTCGGGACAGGGCATCGCCGAGCAGCAAGCCGAGGATGGACGCCGGCACCCCGATGAGCAGCGCATCGGCGAGCAGGACTTGCAGAAGCGCCTTGAGGTCGGCGCCGTCTTCTCGGAGATCGGCGATCAGCTTCCGCCGCGCAGGGATGCCGACGAGCATTGCATTCAACGCAAAGAGGAACCCGACGAGCGCAGAGATCCCGCTGAACAGCAACTCGCTCTCGCTCTCCGGTTTGACGGCTACTGCGAACAGCACCTTGTCGAAGTCCGCAGGGTGGATCTCCACATGCGCTCGGGCGGCGAGCGCTCGAAGTGCACGTCGTGCGGTTGCTGCTTCGCTCGGCCGGTAGTGAACGAAGATCCGCGTCAGCCGCTTCCCACTGTGGCTGACCGTCTGCGCATACTCGATCGAGGTCAGCGCGACAGGGCTGTCGATCAGCGACCCGATGTCCGCGCGCGTCAGCAGCGCCCCGACGAGCGTCCTCACGACCCGCCCGCTCACCTGGAGCTTCGAGGCCACGCCGGCGTTGATTTCGTTGACGAGCGGTTCGGGCAGCGCTATCGCACGCGCTTCGCTCAATAGCTTCGTGGAGAACTGGCGAAGCAGCGGGATCGTCGTGTTCAGCGCCGATGGGTCCAGGCCGATCAGGTCGACCGATCGTTCGCCCGCGCGGCCGATCACGGTCGCCTGCCGCTCGATCACCGGCAAGGTGTTGAGTACGCCCGGTTGCCGGCGGACTTCGCCGAGCACCGTCTCGGGGAACCCTTCGGGTCCGCGTGAGTCGAGCTGAACTTGCGCGAGGCCGACCAGCTGGGTCGTGTTGAGTTGAGCCGCCGAGTGGGTGAGCGTAGTGCTTGCGATCTGCGATCCAAAAAGGAGGGCCACGCCGACGGAGATGCCGAACGTGGCCAACGCGAGCTGCAGGAGCACCGACCGCGATCTGACATGCCCGTCGAGGACGTAGGGAATGTTGCGCAGCTTCATCGCCGCTCCCCGCTCTCAGCGAGCGCGGCTCGCTGCCCGTCGCGCACGCGCTGATGTAGAGAGCCGTCGCGCAGCTCGACGATCTGATCGGCGAACGCGATGGCTTCAGGATCGTGCGTGGCGAGCAGCAGCGCGAGCTTCCGCTCGTGGCAAAGGTCGCGAAGCAGGGCGAGAACGAGGCGTGTGTTCTCGGTGTCGAGGTTGCCCGTCGGCTCGTCGGCGAGCACCAGCCGCGGAGAAGTCGAGAGCGCGAGGGCAATCACGACGCGCTGGCGCTCGCCCATCGACAACTGCTCGACCCGGTGGCGCAGACGATCGCCGAGCCCGAGCCGGAGGAGCAGCGGCGCGACGGCCTCTTCGGGATTGGTGCGGTCTGCCAGCCGCAGCCGAATCGACGCGGCGCGGATCGCCCGTGCGCCCGGCTGCAGCACGTCGTGGCTCCCGATGATCCCGAGCGTGCGCAGCCGATACTCATCGGCCTCCTTACGGGTCATACTCGCGACGTCCCGCCCGTCGACTGTGATCGTGCCACTCGTGGGCTTGATCGTCAGGCCGACGATCAAGTTGAGCAGGGTCGTCTTGCCGGAGCCGCTCGGCCCATACAGAGCGACGAATTCGCCGGGCGCGATGCCCAGGGTGACGCCGTCGAGCGCTGGAACGGTGACGTGCCCGAGCTTATGGTGCATGACGACGTCGGCGAGCTCGAGCACCTAGCCGCAGCCTACGTCTCGTGTTCCTTGGTCGGCGGGTTTGGGGAGGTGGACGATGGTGGCGGTGGGGGCGTTCTTTGCCGTGTCGGGTCGTGGCCCGGAGCTGTGGGTGAGGGTGCCTTGCTGGGTGAGG
>Ga0210403_10004049_pt1 | contig 12717 bp, 11 predicted proteins | sample IncBWC19MmetaG_FD_150863 | JGI IMG/M metagenome (GOLD analysis project Ga0210403, IMG submission 150863) | Forest soil microbial communities from Barre Woods Harvard Forest LTER site, Petersham, Massachusetts, United States - Inc-BW-C-19-M | ecosystem: Environmental > Terrestrial > Soil >... | reverse complement strand
GACAGGCGAAAGGAAAGGGCAAACTTGTGCTAAGGCGATGTGGCGATGTTTCGCCACTCCAACGCTTCCTCACGAGACCCAAAATACCACTTCCTTAACGACAGCCCATTTCGCGTGGCGTTTCTGCGCCACAACAAATGACCCAGTTGCACATTTTCCGCCACAATGGTTGGTAACGTAGAACATAGCTTGCTCTCCGTCGGCGCTAAATCCGACGCGAGACAACGTCAAGAAGCCCTGCGCTCCGGGATACTGCTTGTAGTACTGCGGCCAATCGGCGATGTCATGAATTATCGAATCGAGTGTGCTCGCAGCCACGAGTTGATATGGCAACGGTAGATCAAACTTCTGTTGAAGGCCCGCTTGCCATAGATTTGCCTCACGGAAATGTTCGATGGTTGCGAGTTGAAGCGAGGGCACCTGTTTTCTCCGGAATTTGCATGTCTCTTTGCACGACATGTCCTCTTCAATCTCGGTTTTATCGTACTCAGTCCCGTCTACGATGATGATTTGCGACACTGGAAACGCAACTCGGTTTGTTCCGGCTTTGCCTACAAATGAACGTGCGATAAACGCGGAGAAAATCTCGTATTCTGATTGACTGACCTCGGGGTGATTGTTTTTCGGAGTCTGGCCGTTAGCGCAGCAAACAATCAAAACCGTTAGCACTGCGGACGGAATCGTGTGACAACTTCTAATGGTCGCCATGGGCAATTATCCGCCGGGCAGCGCCTCAGGGAAAGATTACTGTCATTGACAGGCGTCACTCCTTGAGAATTGGCCCGTGTTCAGTGAGCGTAATGGCGATGGTTGCGCCAACTGCACATGGGTGCCATATCTATTTTCCGACTTCAGGGTTTCGCATTGGGTGTTTCGATCACGACCTGGACACTTGGGGGCAACGAATTCATGCGCTTAAGGTAAGCCGCGACGGCCCAAAGTTGTTCGTCTGAAGCCCAAACACCGTTGGCGAACATCCCCGATCTGCGGATCCCGTGCTTTGCCACCCAGAAGATTTGTGATTCAGACAACTCCGTGCTGACCACCGGAAGTTCGGGAATGGGCGGATATAGGATTGGCCCTTTTCCGCCGAATGGCTTGCCCGGTCTCCCGTGGCAGCCAGCACAGGCACTGAGGTAAACTTTTCCCCCCGCAATCAGGTTTTCATCCGTGGGCAGTACCGGATTCGGAGCGTTCGAGGCTTCTCGTTTTACCGATGCATGCATTCCCTTACTCATCAAGTAGTTTTCCCATCGACCTGGCGGAATATCGGCACGGACCTCGGCCATTCCCAGTCTCAGGTAACTAAAAGCGCCAGTGATAGGAACCGCAATTCCAACAAGTACCCCTATGAGAAATTTCTTCATTCACTCTCCTTCCCACCGATTCGGTCACCTCTCGGCGCTCGGCAATGACCCTCCAGGCACGACGATTCCGCTACGCGCGTCTATAGCTGTTTCCGACTCGCTGGACGCGCGGGAACCAAGGTTGCCGAAGTGAACCTAATCGCATGCGGACCCTCGGGAAGGGATCCGTCATGAAGCTGACGTAGGGCCGTTGGGGTTGAGGTGTCCCCTTCCATTTCCAGAAGAGTCACATTCGTAATGCTGCTGCCGGACTCAAGCGTTTCAGATCAAAGCCTGAACCGTATTGAACGGTATTAACTATTTTGGTTTAAAAGACGAACTTCTCGTCATTGCGCACCCTTAGCAACCACCTCCTGCGACAATCGCTGGGAGTGAGACCAAAATGCTTTTTGAACACTCGCGTAAAATGGCTCTGATCAGCGAACCCGGACTGCAATGCTATTTCGGCAAGAGTACCGTCGTCTATCGCAAGCAGCTGCCGACCCCGCAACACGCGGAGTTTCCGGATGTATTCTCCAAGCGTGCAATCGAAATGCTCAGAGAAGGTGCGGCACAGATACACTGGGTGCACACCCATTTCTGCTGCTATGTTGGTGAGCGTCCATTCTTGGTCAAATGTGTCGTCTAGGTAATCCAAGAGCGTGATCAACCATTTTGGGCGGGCAACGGACCTGTCACGGAGAATATCGACGTGTCGACTCATGAGATCCAGAAGCAGAGCCTCAACGACGATAGGAGAATCGTTGTCCGTATGTCGAAACTCTCTTTGAAGAGCGATAGAAGCGCATGCGCTGAGGTCCGGAGAAATACCGCGCACAATATCCTGAGCACCAAAAGCAGACGTCAACGCCTTTTCCACGTTCGAAGGTATAACTACATGCAGGCATTTCGACCCGGCAGCATAGCAGTCGGTGTGGCTTTCGTTCGTCTGCAAGAGAGTTAAAGAGCCGGTCTTGTAATCGAAACTGTGCCGCCCCAGGGTTCGACTGTACAAACCCCGGCAGACAATTGTGAGATGTAACCATGGGTGCGAATGAGTGGCTCTGGCCGCTTGACTGGGGTAATCATGATGAACGAAAACGAACGGGCCAATCTCCTTTCGTCGGAGAGTCCTTCCCAAAGGTTTACTCGATTTACTGTCGTTCACACGGGCAGCGTAGCAAATGCATCCACCACTTCGCCACTGGGACATCGGTCCGAGCCGCATGCCCGTCGCGGCTCACGTCGTGATTGAGTGGGCTGGCAGTACTCTCAAGCTACAGGCAAATTGGAAGTTAATGTCAACTGACGTTATCAGCCTGGTTACATCAACTATCGTCAGAATGGGCGCTGTCCACCGGGAGCATGCCGTCCTTCCTGCCGAGGACCGTGCGCCTTAACTTAAAAATCCTTAACTTAAAAATCCTTGACAATCAACTCCCCCAGAGTCATACTGCCGGCCTCTTCCGAAAGCTGTTGCGCGATTCTGCGCAGAAGGTTCGGCACCCAAACAGAGATAGGTATGTAGCCGACCCAGGGCCCCTGATTCCGTGGCACAGGAGGTCTCCCATGACCCGGAAAGACACTCGCAACACTAGCGTTCTCCGTGGTATCGCTTCGCTCATCGCAGTCCTAACCGTAATGATCGCTCTGGCAGCCCTGGCGCAAACAAAGGGAGCAGGACAGCCAACCGGGAACTCGTACCTTGTACCGGCGCAAGCGAAAACCGCCGCGCGTCCCAATCCAGCATCGGCGGCCTCCGTCGTATCCCTTTTCCGGCCGGCAGCTTCTTACCACTCGGACGGTTGGTATGCCCAGTCAGTAGCGGTTGCAGATGTGAACGGCGACGGCAAGCCGGACTTGGTCGTGGCGAACTGGTGCGACCGTAGCGAAACTCAATGCGTCTCGCCTGCGGCCATCGGCACTGTGGGCGTGCTCCTGGGGAACGGTGACGGAACCTTCCAGTCGGTAGTGAGTTACGCCTCTGGTGGGTCTGATGCCGACTCGGTGGCAGTCGCAGATGTGAACGGCGACGGTAAGCTAGATCTGGTGGTGGCAAACCTTTGCGAAATCAACAATTGTTCCGGTGTGGTGGGCGTGCTCTTGGGCAACGGTGACGGAACATTCAAACCCTCAGTAACCTACAGCGCAGGTGATGGCGAAACGAAATCAGTGGCGATCGCCGATGTAAACGGCGACGGCAGGCTCGACCTATTAGTAGCGAACGCTGCACACAACACTGTGGGCGTGCTATTGGGGAAGGGCGACGGAACCTTCCAGCCGGCGGTAACGTATGCTTCAAGCGCGGGCGGGCCGGAGGTTACCTGGTCACTAGTGGTCGCCGATGTGAACGGCGACGGTATGCTAGATCTGGTGGTGGCAAATGATGATGACAACTGCCTCTGTGGGAACGGCCGTGTGGGCGTGCTATTAGGGAACGGCGACGGAACCTTCCAGCCTGTAGTGCTTCACGATTCGGGCGGGCCCCAGACTCGGTCGGTAGCAGTGGCCGATGTGAATGGCGACGGCAAAGCAGATCTGCTAGTAGCTTCTTCCGACAGTGCGGCGATAGCAGGAGCGGTAGGTGTGCTCCTCGGCAACGGCGACGGGACCTTTCAACCGGTGGTGACCTATGGTTCCGGCGGGTTTGTGGGCCAGGTATATAGCGTGTCCGTAGCGGTCGCAGATGTGAACGGCGATGGTAAGCCCGATCTGGTAGTGGCAAACCCATGCGACACCGGAGCAGGATTCGGTTGCCTGAGCGGCAGCGGCGTGGTCGGTGTGCTGTTCGGTAACGGCGACGGGACCTTCCAGTCGGCTCTCACCTACCACTCAGGCCTCCATTCGTGGTCGGTAGCGGTCGCAGATGTAAACGGCGACCACAGACAAGATGTGGTCGTATCGACCTGGACTCAGATTGGCACTGTGGACGTGCTGCTCAATAACCCGTCAGCCTGGAAGACAACAATGGCGCTGGCCACATCGGGATCGCCTTCTCGTGTCGGTCAGTCGGTGACGTTCACGGCAAAGGTGACGTGGAGTTATGGCACGATTCCGGACGGCGAACTTGTGAAGTTCTACGACGGTGCGACCCCGATTGGAACCGGTGCCACTGCGAGTGGCGTGGCTACGTTCACCACCTCCTCGCTAACGGCGAAGACGCACACTATCAAAGCAGCCTACGCCGGGGATCTCAGACTCAAGCCAAGCACTGGGACGGTTACGCAAGTTGTAAGTAAGTACCCAACGACCACGACCCTGGCTTCAAGTCCGAATCCTTCACAATTCGGGCAAGTAGTGACGTTTACCGCCCAGGTGACGAGCACGGGTCCGGCGCCGACCGGAAGCGTGAAGTTTCTGGACGGAACAACCGGTATTGGACTCGTGACACTGAGCGGCGGCGTAGCTGAACTTACCAAATCAACTCTAGCCGTTGGTACTCACTCGATCACGGCTCACTACAACGGGGATGCTGCCTCGAGCACGAGCACATCTGCTGTCGTGAACCAGGTGGTGCAATAGCTTCGGGGAAGGCTCGCATGGTTGTTGGCGATCGCACTCTGCAAAGGGTGCTATGAAGCGAGATACACTCTCGTCGGACAGCCAAAGAGGCCGAAGTCTTTTCGCGAGAGATGGACGAGGAGCAACGTACTTTTCTTTCTGGGTATCTTTGCCCTTGGCTTCCTCGTATTCCGATTTGACGCTTGGCTCCTCCCTCCGGGCGATCGTTATCATACGATGACCACGGAAACTGCCGCCCTGACTGCGGTTGCACTCGCATCGCTTGCGTTTTGGGTGGAAAGCGGCAGGCGGTCGATTGCGCAAGTTTCTAGAATCTACGATCCAGTTCCCGGGCGGGCCTTTCATCCCGCTGTGGACCAGCGCTATTCACGGCGCACTTTTTCAACAATTAAGGGCGACAGGGACGGTCAAAGGCACTTCCTCACAGTGATCAGCGAACCTACCGAAAAGGCCAAGAAACACACGCTCAGCCACGCTCCTTGGTGATAGGCAAGGAAGGCCGCAACAAAGAAGCCCACTGCGCTAAGGTAGATGAAGTTTCTCCACATCAGTTGAGGGTTCCACGCTACAGTGCGTTCCATCGCCGTCCGGTTGCGTCGAATGTCCTCGCTAACAGCAGTGACGAGCGCAAGAAGGAAGAAAAAGCCGCCAAAGATCAATACAAATGCAATGCCTGCACGGTTTATGACCCAGTGACCTGTGCTAATCATGGTCCAAAGGCTGGCGAGTAGACCGATGCCAAGAGGCGCTATGGAGAACCTCACAGCATACGAGAATGAGAGCTTCAGGTACGTCGGTAGGGCTGTCTGCCAGTGGCTCTCGGCCTTCATGCTGTTCTTTGTACCGCAACCTACGAACGGCGTCCATAGTCTTCGACTCAGGTGTTGTGATCAGGCGTTTGCAGAGACGTCGTTAGCACCAACTGAGATTTGCCGGGGTAGTTGGTGCTATTGGGATATTACAACAGCGATCTCGCTTGAATCGCCCACACCGTGGGATAATCCTCATCTGTCTCTGCTTCGTATGGAATGCGGCGGGAGTGAACACACATTGACTCTGGACATTCAAAGCACTGAGTCCAAGGCGGCAGAGTTCTGGGGATGGTTCCAGCTAGTCGCGGCACAACTTGCCGAAGACTTCACGAACCGACAACTCCTGACCGTTCTCGACCCTCAAATCCGCGAGTTGAATCCGTCACTATCATGGGAAGTCGGTCCCGGTCTGGTGAAGCCATCGCAGCTTGTCATCTCACCGAATCTTGACCGGAGCTTGCTTGCCGAAAGTCGTTCAATCGTATCTGCTGCGCCTGCGTTGCCCCAATGGGAGTTTCACTGGTGCAGGCAACCGAAGGAATGGAACTACCGATTAGAGATGAATAGTTCGGAAGGCGGAACGTCACTCCGAGTGGATGCGTCAACATGGACCTTCGTGCTGCTCCAATACCCAGATGGCGCTCGTGAGGTGCTCTTGAAGGGCCGTAATTTGCCCAGCCTCACCGATGATGAGCGGTGGCAGGCAGCGGCACTCGTCCTTGAAGGTGTGCTCGGCGAAGAACTAATGCTCGAACGTGTAGATGATTTCGAACTGGTAGACAAGTTTGACCGCCAATTCGAGGCGAAGGCGCGGCCCATCAGTCTGTTGCGACATGCGATGGCAGGAAGCTAACTCGTAATGCCGCCCCTGGCGGATAATAAGGAGTTGCGCCGTTACTGCAGTTTGGCTGAGAGCAGAAGCTGTAGAGCGTAGTCAATTCGCCCTTGGAAGTAATTTCGAAGACCGTGCCACCGCCATACGCACCTCCGTACGGTGTCGTCCCGTACAACTTCCCCTGGGTGCTTTCCACGAGAGACCCTTGAGGGAATGCACCGTTGGAACCGTCGAAACTAAGCAAGGAAGTGAACGACTGCGCCGGGGCAATCGTCAGACCCACACAAAAGAAAAAAAGATGACATAGGTGCTTTTCAATCTGCTAATTGGGGCAATTGTCGCGGTTTCCGACATTGACGAGATAAGTGACAACTCAAAAATTCGTAATTTCGCCATCGCAATTCTCCATGTTCCGAAGTCTGAAGGCTGGGGTAACCGCAACCGAGATTAATGCGCGGGCTGAGAGGGGAAGAGTATTTCTTAAGCCCGACGAATTGTCAACACGGCGGATATTGCTGAGCGGCAGGTGACACTACAGGCGAACGCAGGTAAACCAAAGGATACGCCCGGCAGCGGCATGGGCAACCTAGGCGGAGGCTCTAAGTTCTTAGGTCGTGTGGCTGGGGCCGAGACGGGCGTATAATGTCGCCACCTTGTCCAGCGAATGGAATTGCTCCGGCAGGCTGTTCGCACAAGGCAATTCAATTCGTTACCCACGACGCAAGATCCGCAAATCTCAGGGAGGACGCAACCATGCGAAGAGGAAACACTCTGATCGCATTAGCCGCGGCATTCATCGCAGCTCTCGCAATTCCGGGCAACACAACTTCCGCGTTTGCAGCCAACTCGGAGCGCGTCCTTTACAGCTTCTGCTCCGTCGTCAAAGATTACAACTGTGCCGATGGAACGCAGAGCTGGGCTGGATTGATTTTTGATTCGGCTGGCAACTTGTATGGTACGACGGCCGCCGGCGGCAACTTAGGTTGTGCCAACATTGGTGCCTACGGCTGTGGAACAGTATTTAAACTAACACGCAGTTCCGATGGGAAGTGGACGGAGGACGTGTTGTACCGCTTCTGTTCTGTGTCCAATTGCACAGATGGTGACGCCCCTTATGACGGACTGATTTTTGATTCCGCAGGCAACCTGTATGGCACAACGTCAGCTGGGGGCTCCTCACAACTTTGCTTTACCCCTAATCCCCCGTACCCGCAGGGATGCGGAACAGTCTTTGAACTGACACCAGGGGCCGATGGCCAGTGGACTGAAACGGTTCTGTACACGTTTTGTTCCACGGGAAATTGCACCGACGGGCAGAGCCCTTTCGGGGGACTGGTCTCTGATTCCCACGGGAACCTCTATGGCACCACGTACGCCGGAGGCGCCTTTGGTTACGGCACGGTTTTTGAATTAGCCCGCGGAGACCACGGCGAATGGACCTATAGGGTGCTGCACAGCTTCGATCGCACCAATGGAGCGACTCCCGAGTTCGGGAATCTCATCTTCGACAGAGCCGGGAACCTGTTTGGCACAACCTTCGATGGCGGCAGCTGCGACATTGGTTATTTGGGCCGTGGGTTGGTTTTCAAACTCACGCGGCGTGGCGACGGCGAGTGGACGGAGAAAGTCTTGCATGAATTCTGCAACACAGCCGATGGCTACGGACTTTATTCCGGGCTAGTCTCCGATAAGGCTGGTAATTTGTACGCCACCACATACTCCGGTGGACGCTTCTCGCTTGGGACCGTCTTTCAACTTGCACGCGGCCTACACGATGAATGGACGGAGAAGATCCTGCACAGCTTCAATGGCAAGGATGGGTGCGGCCCCGGAGGGAGTCTGACGTTTGACGCCGCCGGAAATCTATACGGCAATGCTAATTGCGGCGGCGCTAATGATCGCGGCACCATTTTTCGGTTGACGCCAGGCGCTGCAGGTAAGTGGACAGAGGTCTGGTATAGCTTCAAACCCGGAAACGACGGTTACTTTCCCGACGCTGATCTGATTTTCGATGCGGCCGGCCACCTATACGGCACCACCTTCGCTGGCGGCGAATACGATGGTGGCACGGTTTACGAGTTTATTCCGTAGTCCGGCGTGCTAGAAAAATCTTCGTTCAAATCCTTGGCTTGGATTGCTGACCCACGCCACTGACATTACGCCGTCATTCGCGAAGAAGAGCTGGCGCGGGCCGCGGCCGGCTCCTGCCTTCTTCCTCATCCCCAAGTAGAAGTTAATTGTTGTAAGCAGGCGTTCTCACCAGCTTGCGACGTCTGTTCGCCGTGGCCGTGGCTTTACAGTTTCCGAAATCGTAAATCTTGGCCGGGTTCTAAGTGTAATGGGGATATTACGCCAGTTGATAAGACCTCCCGCAGAAACCGTGTTGGGTTTAGTGGGAGATGTGCGCGAAAGAACGTCTTCGTGCTGGAGTAAGGCGCTCCATGGGAAGATCTGAGGGGATGGTCAAAGTACCTACCCCTTCTTGATTTCGGCGCTTCACGGACAGTTCAAAACCGCCATGCCGAGAACCAGCTTCCCAGTCAGAGGTATTTTGATTGGAGTACCTGGATCAGCGGGCGCGTAGGCTAAGACGGAAAAGGTTTTCGATGCTCCTGGCTCGCATTGAGCGACACCGTCCTGAGTAATCGTCGCACCCGTCTCGCCACCCGGCAAATAAATCGCCCACATGGCGGGTAATGGCGACATGCTCAGAGGAGCTTGATTGTAGTGGCCGGTGGCGACGAACTGCGCCTGGCCGCTTGCCGTCGTAGGACTGATGTTCATGGACTGAAGTTGACGCGAACTGCTGCTTCCGCAGCCTGCTGAGATCAGGAGAAGCGTAGTTACCGAAAAGGCAGAACCGAATCGGCTCACGAAGACCTCCTTTATAATAGTGGCACTAGAAGTGGATGCATGAAACGATGTGGTTGTCCGCAAACATTCTATGCTGATGTTTTTCAGCCTGCTAGGAGAAATTGTCGAAAACAGGCATTTGCGCCCAGAACCCCTCAATAAGCGTAATCGGGATGTTAGTGCGCCGGGCTAAACCGGCATGAAGCAGAGGAGGAAGAAGCCTTACAAGAAAGGAGTAGCGAACCACTTGGCCTCGAGTCTTGCGCTGCTACCGTGAGGGACCCAGCGAAGCGTAGATAGAGGATAGGCGGGGTGGCCATTGAGCCGCGAAAAGATACAACCCGGACGCCGACGCGGTTAATATGCGCGGAAGGCAACATGGACGGGAGCGATAACGCGAGTTCCTGTTCAGTCCGGCGTGGTCGAAGACCCCACGGCACGCCTAGAAACTTCATGCACGAGAACCGGGAGACCTCGGAGACACCTGACGCCGGTCTGGCAGCAGGTCGGCGAGCGAAGGCTTAGGCCACACGGCTCGCATGCACGTCACCGAGGAGTCACACTGCGGCATAGTACCGATGAATCATTCGAACAAAGACGGCAACTTCGTCGGCGGAGAGTGAGGAGGGAAGGCTGCGGATCAAGGAGAACACTCTTCCACTTGACACGTACCCGACTCAGAGCGGGACTGCACGTGTCCCACGGGTGGGCGAGTGTGCTGCCCACCGAAATGGCGGGCCGCTATTCATCCTAGATAAGAACCGGATGCGCTAATCAGCGCCCGTCCGGGTCTGTGCGGGGGGCACCGGGCGACTGGTGTCCCTACCGCGATCGCCAACCATCCCTTTCAGACACTGCCAACTCCACGCCTTTCATTGACGGGAAGAGGGAAAGAGGGCATCTCAGAGCGCTTGATCAAGTAGTAAACATAACTTCGCGGGCGGGGCGTTGGAGCTGAGTTGAGCTGAGCGTGCATGAACGTTGACGTTGAGTTTGAGTTCGAGTTGACTCCGCGTTAACTTCACACTAAGCGCCGCCGCCAATTCCGTCACGTGCAACGATTGAGCCTTGGTTCAGAACTGAAGTTTGAGCGCCAACTGGATCGAGCGCGGCCCGCCAATTTGATACAGCGGATTCAGTCCGCCGCTCTGGCCGCCGCTTCCCAGAAAGCGTGCCAGCGTCATCGTCGCTTGCCCGAATAGAGGATTCGGCACGCCGGGAGATGAATCGAGAAAGTTGTTGGGGTTTCCAAAATTGGGGTGGTTGAAGATGTTGAAACAATCGCCTCTCGCCTGAAGAGAAAATCGTTCTGTGAGTCGGAACTGGCGTCGCAATGTGATGTCCCATTGTGTGGCGCCGAATCCGCGCAGGGCATTGCGTCCGAGATCGCCTTGCGCCGTGTCTGGCACAGGCGTGGTGAAGGCCGCTGGGTTGATGACCTTGCCTCCGGGCGCGCCCGGGGGACGAAGGTAGAACGGCGCGCCGGGAACGACGTCCGGGCGCTGCACACTATTTGCGCCTGACAACACAGAGCCCGCAAACGGATTCAGACCCGTGACCACATTCACCGGAGGAGCGCTGCGCGCGTAGATAATGGAATCCGTCGACCAGTTCCCGAAGACTTGCTTCCACACTCCGCTGCCCGGACCGGGGATATCGTAGGAAACAGCACCAGAAAATGTGTTCCGGATGTCGTAATCGGAGGGGCCCCGTTCAGACGAGGAGGACGACCCACCCGGTGGAACGTTCTGAAAGTTCACATCGGAGGAAACATCGTCAATCGAATGACCCCAAGTGTAGGAAAGTAGCGTTTGCAAGCCGCGCGACAGCCGGTGACGATATTGTGCCTGGAGCGCGTTGTAGTTGGAGGTTCCGTGATTGCTGAGCAGATCGAACTCGCCGGTGAAGTTCGGCCCCGGCGCAATATAGATGTCCTTTCTCATCAGCTTGCGTCCTCCGGCGCCAACGTACGTCAGTGTAAGGACGTCGGCATTCGTGAGGCTCTGCTCGACCGCCGCGTTCCACTCATAGGTTCTCGGCAGCACGTGGTTTGGATCGATCACAGACATCACCGCCGCAGGAGGATTCGTTGTGAAAGGTGGAGGAGCGGCGTCACTGGCGCTCAGCGGGAATGAAGTGCCGAAGATAGGAGGTTTTTCCTGAATGTAGGGGAAACTGATCATCGCATTCGTGATATCGGAGTATCCGAGATCGTAGAAAATTCCCACGCCGGCCCTGAGCACTAAGTTCGGGCGCGCCTGCCATGCCAAACCGAGCCGCGGCGCGAAATCATCTTTCTGTGGATGCCACAGCGGTGTGCCGACCGGCGCGATGGTTGCGGTCGAGAGGTCGCTTACCTGGTTCACTGTAAACGGCGGCGTGCCGCTCGGCGAGGAAGGAGCTGTGTTGTAGTCCCAGCGCAGCCCATAGGTGACGGTCAAGTTGTGCGCGATGCTCCACGTATCTTGACCGAAGAAACTCCAATTGGAAATGACCATCTGCACATCGGGGCTTCGGGAAGCGACGACAGCCTCAGGTACCGAATTAGCCAGAACATTTGATAGTGAACCGAAGACGTATTCCAGCTGATAGGTTAGCGATCCTTCTTCCGGGGTGAGGCGTCGATAGTCCACTCCAAATTTCATTCGGTGTGAGCCTGCGCTCCAGGAAAGACTGTCCGTGACATTGATCTGATGTTGCCGATTGTCTGCGATCTTGCCGACAAAGTACTTAAGTCCGAATGGAGCGAAATCCCCGAAAAAGGCGAAAAACGAATTTCTGGAGGACTGCGGCGAGGGCAGCAACACTGAATCCGGCGCCGGCACTGCCCCCGCGAAGTCGTCCAGAGTCAAAAAACTCTGCCCGTGACTCAAACTGTAATTGAAGCGGAGCTCGTTGATCGCATGCGGTGTAATCGTTTCATTCGCGCCCACGGTCACAGTCTGGGTTCGGGCTTTTGTGTGGTTAAGATTGCTGTAAGCTGTCTGGAACCTGCCGCCGCCACGCTGAACCGTGCTCGATGGCGCATCGCTGTACCTTGCAAACAGGTTTACCTCTCGAGACAAAAGATAATCGACCCTGCCGCTGTAAGAGTCCAGCGATGATGGATCAGAGTAGCCAGCAGCAAATGCGTCGGTGCCAGAGGGGCAATTGGGACAGCTGCCGCCAGTCGGTTGGGGGAACGCATTGAGCAGCGGCTGAACATCCGCCGGCGCACTCTGCCGCGTCGCCAGTGTTGGCACGTACGTATTTGCAATTTGCGGCTGCCGTATTCGCAAGCCTTCGTACGAGCCGAAGAAGAAGAGCTTGTCCTTTATTACAGGACCGCCGCGAACGCCCCCGAAATCGT
>Ga0210403_10004048_pt1 | contig 12722 bp, 9 predicted proteins | sample IncBWC19MmetaG_FD_150863 | JGI IMG/M metagenome (GOLD analysis project Ga0210403, IMG submission 150863) | Forest soil microbial communities from Barre Woods Harvard Forest LTER site, Petersham, Massachusetts, United States - Inc-BW-C-19-M | ecosystem: Environmental > Terrestrial > Soil >... | reverse complement strand
CAATTCAATTGGAACAACTGGCAGGGCCTTGTCCTGCATAACGTCAGCCAGGTGACAATCCACGGCCTCCAGGCCTCGTACAACGGAGGTTCCGGCCTTTTGGGATATCAAATCAAGAGCCTGATGCTGGAAGGTGGGGAAACCTCCTACAACAATTGGCGGGGCGATTGGGGCAGCTTCTATTTTTTTAGCCAGGCCGGAACAAAGCTTCTACGCGTGCACGACAGCAAGTTTCAAAATTTCCGCGCGGTGAACAATCAGACCAGCGGGCTTTGGTTTGATACCGATAACGCGAACGTCCGGATCGAAAACGCCAATCTTTCTTTCAACCGGGCAAATGGGCTTTTCCTGGAAGCCAATCAGGGCCCAATCATTTTGGAAAACAGCCGGATTTGTCAGAACCGGGCGGAAGGTGTGCTGGTGCTCGATACAGACGGAGTTTTTCTCCGGAAGAATCTCCTCTATTCCAATAAAGGTGCCCAGATTCTTGCCGACGGACGGCAGAAGTCCCGCAGCGAACATGACTGGGAAACAAGAGCAAATTTCACTTCGAAGATCAGGAACCTGAACCTGGAAGGGAATATCATCGTCGGTACAATACCCGACCAGTTGCTCTTTAAGACTTACCAGGTGGATGCCGATAGTACGGCGGCGCTGTTTTCAACACTGTCGTCAGATTCAAACACTTGGTACAACGCTACGACATCACGCGCTTTTCAATACGACCCCGAACTTTCCGGAGGGCGCAAAGTCCACAACATGGACTTTGCGGGGTGGCAGTCCTTCACAGGGCTCGACAAGAACTCAAAATTCGCCTCGCCTGGTCAGGACCCAGCACAAACATGTGCCAAACCTTAACACCAATTAACCCCGAACAGGTCGCCGACGGGCCGACAAAAGCTCGACCTCTGCGAATTGTCACTGTCTTTAATCGCTACGCGCTCCGCGGTGGAGAGGAAGAAGTATTTGAGGCGGAGGCAGAAATGCTCACCAGCCGGGGGTGCCAGGTCAATGCGATAAGCACAAAGACCGTTCCGCCAGTGGGACCGTTCGCGAAGGCCGCGTTGGGTCTGCAGACGACTTGGTCAGCGGATTGGCACAGACGTATCGGCGAATTGTTGGCCAAAGACCGTCCTGATGTGGTTCACGTGCACAATTCCTTTCCCCTAATTTCACCCTCGATCTATTACGCTTGCCAACAGGCGGAAGTGCCGGTCGTGCAGACGCTGCATAATTACCGGCTGCTTTGCTCCGGTTCGCACTTCTTTCGCAACGGGAAAGTTTGTGAAGATTGTCTCGGCGGCGGCTTGCATCAAGGAGTGCGACACGGGTGTTACCGCGGTTCGAAAGCTCAAACTGCTGCGGTGGCTCTGATGCTAGGCGTTCATCGCGCCTTGGACACCTGGAATCAAAAGATAGACGCCTATATTGCGCTTACTGAGTTTGCCCGGACCAAATTCATAGAAGGGGGACTTCGCGCGGAGCGAATCGCCGTAAAATCCAATTTCCTCCAGGTCGATCCCGGACCGCGCGACGACAACAGTGAAGGCGCGATTTTTGTCGGTCACCTTGGCAAACAAAAGGGATTGCTTACTCTTCTCGAGGCGTGGCGCCGTGTTCCACGTGACTTTCGCCTTAGGATCATCGGCGAAGGACCGCTTCTGGACGAATTGCAGGCCCGCAAAAGGGACTGGGCTCTGGATGCTGTCTCCATCGAAGGCCGTCGCTCGCGGTCGGAAACCATCGCCGCGATTCGGGGCGCCCAATTTTTGATCTTCCCCAGCGAGTGGTACGAATGCTTCCCGCTAACACTCATTGAAGCCTTTGCCTGCGGTGTTCCGGTGATTGCGTCCAGGCTGGGTGCCATGGAAGAGATCGTGCAATCCGGCCGGACCGGCCTGTTGTTCCGGTCCGGCGACCCTTTGGAATTAGTGGACAAAGTCTTGTGGGCCCGGGCTCATCCCGAAGAGATGCGTTCGATGTCGCGCGCCTGTCGTCAGGAATTTCTGGCAAAGTACACCGCCGAAAGGAATTTCGACCGTTTGATGGAGATCTACAAGGCAGTGATGGAGCGCAAGGAGGTAATAGCCGCATGACGATGCGCGTGGAAAAACTCCCGGTATACACTGCACTCGGGGTGTGCGTGCACGCCGTCAAAACGGAAGAAGCGATTGCGGAGATGCAAGAACAGATTGCCAAAGGTGGGCAGGGCAGTTACGTAGCGGTCACCGGCATGCACGGATTGAGCGAATCCCGGAAGGATTCGCGATTCCGAGACATTTTGAACCGGGCATTCCTCGTTGTTCCCGACGGGATGCCCTTGGTCTGGCTGGCGCGGATCCATCGTATTCCTTTGAGACGCCGCGTGTGTGGGTCCGAATTGATGGAGTGCTTTTGCCGGACGACCGGCCCCAAATTCCGTCATTTTTTTTATGGCGGCGCGCCGGGAGTCGCGCAAGACTTGGCCATGAAACTTGCTGCACGGTTTGGAATAATCGTTGCCGGCACCTACACGCCTCCTTTCCGCCCCCTCACGCTTGATGAAGTTTCCGAAGTTCAGAAACGCGTGAATGAAACCGCACCGCATGTTCTTTGGGTTGGTCTGAGTACCCCGAAACAGGAAAAATGGATGGCGGAATTCGGGTCGCAGCTACACGTTCCATTGATGGTCGGTGTAGGTGCCGCTTTCGACATGAATTCAGGGCGACTGAGCCGGGCACCTCATTGGATGCAGGTCTGGGGGCTCGAGTGGTTCTATCGGTTGCTGCAAGAACCGAGAAGATTGTGGAAACGGTACCTTGTTATCATTCCGGAAGCTGCATGGGACGTATCTCTGGAACTCCTTGGACTGCGAAAGTTTGAGTGAAATGGCGCTGAGGCGAAGACTTGGCACACCAGAGTAGTATATCGATTCCGTAACTGATCCCAGCCAACTTTCCCGGGTATCTTTGCTCCGGCTATCCTACGCTTGCCCGGCCCAATTGACTGTGAGAATACGTTCGGTCCGCGCATTCATTTTGCTTCATCGGGAATTCTGAATTTAAATGTCATCCGTAGGCCATAGCCGCCAGATTATCAAGTCGATCGGCATCCTGATGGGCGCACTTCTTCTGAGCCGCCTGCTTGGTTTTGCTCGGGAGTGGACGGTCGCGCACCAAATGGGTTCGAACTCCATCACGGACGCCTATTATGCGGCGTTCATGTTGCCGGATTTCCTGACGTATATGGTTGCGGGTGGTTCGCTCGAGATATTTTTCATTCCCGTTTTTGCTAAATACATCGCCGAGAAAAAGGAGCAGGAAGCTTGGCATCTTTTTTCGACGGTGCTAACCTTCATGATCGTTCTACTGCTCCCGCTGCTCGCCTTAGCCGAAATCTTTACGCCTCAGATCGTCAGTATCATCGCGCCTGGTTTTAATCCCGAGAGCCGGCAGGAAGTTGTATTTCTTACACGGCTGATGTTGCCAGGTCAGTTTTTTTTCTGCCTTGGCGTCGTGATGATCGCCGTACAGAACGCGCGTGCCAGATTTCTGATTCCCGCGCTTGCGGGGGTGATGTACAACATCGGAATCATTCTGGGTGGCTGGCTGCTTTCACCGCGAATTGGCATTACAGGATTCGCAGTTGGACTTGTTGCAGGGCTCTTCTTTGGATATTTTGTGCTGCAATTGTCGGGCGCGTGGAAACTGGGAGCTCACTTTCGCCCCTCATTTGATTTCGGTCATCCAGGCTTTCGGCTTTTCTTGAAGCTAGCGATTCCCGTAATGCTTGCTCTCTCGACCGTCGGCATGGACGAATGGCTCCTGCGATATTTCGCATCGTTTCTGCAGGCGGCTTCAATCACCTGGCTTGTCTTTGCGAAAGTACTCATGAGGGTGCCGCTGGCGGTAGTCGGTCAGGCGGTGGGCACGGGCTCCTATCCCTTCCTGGCCAGGATGCATGCGGAGGGAAAGTTCGCGGAATTCAACCGAACTCTGAATCACGGTATTCGCTGCTTGATTTTGATGCTCGCGCCGATTTCGACGTTGGCGATCGTTTTGCACGAGCCGGTGGTGTACTTTGTGTTTTCGCACACCAGAATGAAAGCCACCGACATTCAGGCCACCGCCGAATGTCTGGTGTTTTTTTGCATCGGCATGTTCGCGTGGGGAACGCAAAATCTCCTTTCTCGCGGTTTTTATGCGATCCAGGACACGATGACTCCCGCCATCGTGGGAACGGTTATGACCATCGCCAGCCTGCCGGTTTACTGGCTTTTTGCGCGTAATTGGCAGCACAACGGGTTGGCCACCGCCAGTTCGATTTGCGTAATTTCCTACACAGCTGTGGTCTTCTTTCTGCTGGCACGCCGCACCAAAAACGCTGCGGCTCCTGGTGTTCTCGTCTTTTTTGCGAAAGTCGCGGCGGTATGCGTAATCTCCGGCTTAGCCTGCCAGCGATTGGGGCAATGGTTGCAAAGCAGGATTGCCTGGCAGAATCCGATAGGCGCGCTGGAATTGATTGTGCCGGTTAGCGTATTCGGCTTGGTTCTGATGGTGCTTCTCGCCAGAGTTCTCAACATTGAAGAGTTTAATGTTTACTGCCGAAAACTCTTTCCATGGCTCCGGGAGCGTACCCAGCCGTCATTGATTTAAAATCTGAAGCGTGAAGCCCTTCGTCCCAACTTCCAAAGAGCAAAGACATAGAGCCCTTGTGAACAAACGAACCTCGATTCGTCGTTTGATATTGCTACTCGCCTGCCTCATCTCCTTGGGACTGGTGTGGAAGGCGCTTTCGAATATCAGTCTGGCTGCCAGACATAGCTCCCGCGCGGTTGTGCCAAGCTCGGCCAACCCTGATGAACCTACATCTCTCAGCGATTCCTTAGCTGCGGGTTCGGTGAACTCGGCCAAGGCGGCAGCTTTCGCTGGAGTTCTTACCTACCACAACGACGAAGCCCGAATCGGGGCCAATGTTCACGAATCTATCCTCACTCCGTCCAACGTAAACGCGGGTGATTTTGGAAAACTGTTTACAGTTGCCGTGGATGGGGACGTCTATGCGCAGCCGCTTTATTTGCCCAGAGTGAGTATCCCCGCGCAGGGCACGCACAATGTCATTTACACAGCCACCGAAAACAACTCGGTTTATGCCATCGATGCGGATGATCCAAAAGGGCTGATTCTCTGGCATGCGCAGTTGGGGCCGTCGCTATCGTTCGAGGACCTACCTGCCGGAACCTGCACTGTGATTGTTCCGAGGGTCGGAATTACCGGAACACCGGTGATCGATTCCTCAACCAAAACCCTGTACGTTGTCGACAGAGTATTCGATCACGGAAAGCACGAATACCAACTCCACGCGTTGGATGTCTCCACAGGTAAGGACCGGCCCGGAAGTCCCCTACTCCTTTCCGCATCGGTGACGGGCAAGGGAGAGGGGAACGTGAACGGCAAAATATCGTTCGATCCGACCCTGCAGCTGCAGAGAACAGGCCTTGCGTTGTCCAGAGGCAAGCTCTACATCGCCTTTGGTTCGACTTGCGATTTTGGAAATTACCATGGATGGATTCTGGCGTACGACGCCGCGACGCTTTCCCAAGTGAGCGCATTTGTTACCACTCCGAATGCCTCGCGAGGCGGCATCTGGCAGTCTGGAGCGGCTCCGAGCGTGGACCCGGAGGGCGGCGTCTACGTCGTAACTGGTGATGGAACCTTCAACGCACTCGCCGGCGGCTCCGACTATGGAGACTCATTTCTGAAACTCACGCTAGCCCCCGACGACCATTGGAAAGTACAGGACTACTTCACGCCATTTGATCAGGAAAGATTGGACACTCTCAACGATGATCTCGGGTCCAGTGGAACTGTGCTCCTGCCCGATCAGCCGGGCCCCCATCCGCACTTGCTGGTCAGCGCTGGGAAGAACGGCACAATCTATCTGGTGGATCGGGACGCTATGGGCCACAACCGGCACGACAATAACAATCAAATCGTGCAATCGCTTCCAGGGGCATTGCCCAAGATCGATTCCACAGCTGCCTATTGGAGAGGGGAGGCGGCACAATGGGTTTATATCAATGGAGTGGGCGGACCATTGCAGCAGTATTCGTTAGCCGAAGGCAAGCTGTCTTCACAACCTGTGTCGCACTCGGATGAATTGTTTGGCTATCCGGGCTCAACTCCGGCCATCTCCTCCGACGGCAAGAGCAACGGGATCGTTTGGGTCGTCGGGACGGCGCAGCCGGATACGCGGAAGGTGGTTGGCGCCTATCTTCATCGCATAGTTCAGTCAACGAGAGATTTGGTGCACGAACCTCGGACATTTTTTCGGAAAGTTGTGATTCGAGTTAAGCTTTTATTCCACAGTCCTTCCATCTTCTGGGCTTCCCTAAAAAAGCTTTTGCCCAGACGCACGCCGGAAGTCCTGAACCGGCCGGCCATTCTTCGGGCCTACGATGCAGGCGATGTCAGTAATCTCTTGTATGACAGCACCGAAGCGCCGCAGGATCGCGACCAGGCGGATCTTCCAGTGAAGTTTGTGGTCCCCACCATCGCAAACGGGAAGGTTTACTTTGGAACGCAGAGCCACCTGGATGTCTATGGGCTGCTGAACAAGCAAAATTGAAGGAGGTGCCTATAAACGGTCCGCTCGCACCGCTTCCTCACGGGCTTCAGCTCTGCTTTGCCCAGCGAAGCGAGTTGGGGGTCTCAGCAAGAGCGAAGAGAATCCACTTAACTACTTTATGGAAATGACAGATAAGTTGGTTGGCGCTGCGGGCCCGCCTTGGCTTTCCAACAAAATTGGGTTGTAACCGACTGTGACGCTTCCCTGAACCGGGTGCGCATTCCCCGCGAGATCTTTGTAGGACTTGTAGATCGTCGCCGGCGTGTAGCTGGCCGTTCCCGCGGAATTCCAGACGGCCACGGCTTGATATCCCCCGGGGCGAGTCAGAGTGCAGGTCCACATGGAATTAATTGCCATGGTGCATGGACTGCTCATCGTCGCGCCCACCAACCAATCGTAGACTTGCTGGTAGGCAATTGCGGCGGGGTGCGGCCCTGTAACCGGGTCCCACAAAGTTCCAGTCGTTGGGGAGTCCCAGGCATACCAATAGAACCGTGAAGCCCCCGCCGACGCATGTGCCAGGTAGTAGCGAGCGACAAATCCAGTTTGCTGCTGCGCGGTCAGTACTGCTGTCCAGGCGCCCTCCGTATCCCAGAGCGGCTTGGAAGAAATGCCATACTTCACCATCATTGTTCTGAGCTTGCCGATTTCAGAAATCACATGCTCCGGATCAGGCCAGTAGCCATGCCAGGAGATGACGTCCACCCCTGTTGGACCGCCGGCGCTGAAATACTGGTCCAAACAGTTAGCCGCGCCGCTGACACCATAGGTGCAACCGGGCGTAATGATCACGGCTCCGGGATCAATGGAACGAATGATGTTGTATTCGTGGGAAGTCAACGTCACCATTTCCGCCAGGGTTCCCGTGAATGTCTTGGCGTTCGGTTCGTTCCACAGTTCATAGATCAGTTTGCCCTTATATCGCGTGGCCAGCGCCGTGACAAAATTATCCCAATCTTGGATGTTTGCGACCGTGGAGGTGCAGCCTTCCACAGGCGAACCCTGGTAAGTGGGTCCGCAGGTGCTCAAATCCGCTGCAGCCCAAGGCGGCACTAGAGCGTTGCTAAAGAAGAAGTCAACCTTATGAGCGGCAGCAGTTTGCACCCACAAATCGAGATTAGTCCAATTGAAGACGCCGCGTTGCGGCTCGGAATACGACCACGTAACGTTTGCCGCTTTGGCAAGGGCCCCGACGGAATCTTGAGGCCAATCGGTTTGATTGGTCAGAGTCATTCCGAAAAAAGTGGGTGGAATCGTAGACGAAGACTGGCCCGCAGCCTGAGGTAACGGCCACCCAATTACAAGGAGTATCCCTCCTAACGTGAGGTTCCGGACTCTCTTTCCCAACCTTCTTATACGTGCTTTCTGCACTAAGCTAAACCTCGGGATTATTTCTCGTCCGAGCAGGAATGGACTCACATCGGCAACTCGATGTAACGATTAGTCTGGCAATCGTTTCGGGAGCGCGGCAACTGTCCGGAAGGACAGAAGCCGGACAGGGACTGTGGGAATAGGGCACAGTTATTATTAGGTCCGGATCAGGGCGGCTTGCGTTTCAGACTGGAACTGGACGAACCTGTGGGGCGTGCCCTGACCGTTCAGCTCACAATTCGAAACTGTCTAGAGGAGAAGCGGGTGAGCGACAAGTTGATCGTAGTTACGGGGGCCGGCGGCTTCATCGGAGGAAGTCTTGTCGCCGCCTTGCGGGCCCGCGGTTTCACGTCAATCCGCGCAGTCGATATGAAACCGTTGGGAACCTGGTACCAGGAATTCGACGATGTGGAGAACCTCTCTCTCGATCTGAACCTGATTGAAAACTGCCAAAGCGCCACCAAAGGAGCTTACGAAATCTATAATCTGGCTGCCAATATGGGGGGGATGGGATTCATCGAACACAACAAAGCTCTCTGCATGCTTTCGGTGCTGATTAACACGCATATGCTTCAGGCCGCGTTGAGGAACGACGTGAAGCGTTTCTTCTACTCTTCGTCCGCCTGCGTGTACAACGGAGACAAGCAAAAGACCTTTGAAGCTCCCTCTTTGAAAGAAGAGGATGCCTACCCGGCAATGGCCGAGGATGGCTATGGATGGGAAAAGCTGTTCTCAGAACGGATGTGCCGTCACTTTCGTGAAGACTATGGCCTTCGCACGCGTGTCGCGAGATTCCATAACGTCTATGGGCCGTGGGGTACCTGGTTCGGCGGCCGAGAGAAAGCTCCTGCCGCAATCTGCAGAAAGGTGATTGAGGCAAAAGTCTCAGGCAAGCACGAAATCGAAATTTGGGGCAGCGGCGTACAAACCAGAAGTTTCATGTACATTGACGATTGCGCGAAAGGCATCGAACTGATCATGAACTCCGAAATCCTGGAACCCATCAATCTTGGTTCCAGCGAGGCGGTCACCCTCAATCAGTTGGTTGACCTCGCCGAAGAGATTGCGGGGATCAGGCTGAAACGCAAATACGACCTAAGCGCTCCCAAGGGCGTGAACGGCCGCAACAGCGATAACACATTGATCCAGAAATATCTCCACTGGGAGCCGAACACTTCTCTTCGAGCCGGCTTAGAGAAGACCTACCGCTGGATCTATGACCAGTATCTCGCCCGGGAACGAGGTGGTTCGCGAATTGTTCGTGAGTGATCCTGCCATTGTATCCCGTCAGTTGCTGAATCAGGCGGATGTCAGGGACCATTTTGAAGATTTGGGTTTGAAGGAAACTGGCAGGCGGCACCATGCGCGCCGCGGAATTTAGGCCCGAACCGGCATCAGTCTTCCTGCCGCAAAAAAACGACGAGAGATTTTCGGGACGGAATAAACGAGAGGCCACTGAGGGGCAAATAGGATTCCTTCGCGTTCCCCACCCTTCCTTTTCAATGTCTTAGCGCTCCCCATCATTTCTTCTAGCTAGGTCCTTGAAATTCCATTCCCTATTGTTTTCGATCTTCACCGCCCAAGTGTGTGCGGATAACTCTAAAGGGCGCCCCGTGGTACATCTGAACTGCTTGTATACTCTTCGTTTTGCGGGAACAACCTGAGGAACATGAGGTGATTCTGACCGCTCTAAGTGTTACCGAATGCTCCTGAAAGTGCCTTGTAAGTTCCTGATATTCCGTTGGCTCTAGAATTGCCAAGGTTCAGGTGTCGGTTCGATTCCGATAGGCCGCTCCATTCTTCCTCCGATTTTCAACGCCCGCTCAGTTTTTCCGCGATCCGCATTCTTCGTTTTACCAATTAACCTCCGGCGCACCTTGTTGCCCTGTGTTCCCCCTTGCTACACTGACCACGTGATTGTGACCAGGTCGTTCACACCAGCCGCCGCGCCCGCAAAACCAGCTGCTCAGGGCCAAGACGGACTATTCGCTCCTGGATTCCGGAGGGTGTAGTGCCTCCTGAAGTCAAAAAGCCTCACGGCCCCAGCCTGGAACAGCTCCGCTTCGCCCACGCATCCAATCCCTCTCCCTCTATCTCGGCCCCGTCCTCCGCCGTCGACGAAATTTCCAAATCCTGGCACCGCTGCATGGCCGACTATCACGTCGACCCCAAAAATCAATCGGCCCCCAATGTAGTCACCCAGAGCGAACTGAAAGTCTCCAAGGAACCCGTCGCCGACATCATCACCCACGCCCGCGAAGAGATTGATCGCCTCTACGCCATCGTCCGCCAGCAGGGCTACGTCGTCCTCCTCTGCAACAACACCGGCGTCGCCATTCACCACCGCGGCGACGAATCCCGCGCCGACGATTTCAAGCGCTGGGGGATCTGGCTAGGTGGCGTCTGGGCCGAGGATATCGAAGGCACCAATGGCATCGGCACCTGCATCACCGAAGAGCGCCCTCTCCTCGTCCATTGCAGCCAGCACTATCGCTCGCGACACAGCAAACTCACCTGCGCCGGCGCCCCCATCTTCGACGCTGTCGGCAAACTCGCCGGTGTCCTCGACGTTTCCGCTGTCGCCACTGACGGCCCTGATCGCCCGCAGCAGCTCGCGCTCGCCGCCACCATCGCCTCCGCCCGCGCCGTCGAGGAGCGCCTCTTCCGCGAACATTTCTGCCACGAATGGATCTTCGCCGCCTTGCCTTCCACCGACGACGCACCCGCCATGCTCCTTGCCGTCGACGACGATCAACGAATCATCGGCGCCGACCGCGTCGCCCGTCAAACATTTGCCCTCGACGACAAATCTCTCGCCGCCGGCACGCCGCTCTCCACGCTCTTCGATTACAATCCATCCCTCTTCCGCAGGCGCACCGGCCAGGACATTCCCATCCTCCTCGCCCGCGCCTCACGCGCCGAACACTGGCGCGCCCTGCTCACTCCACCTCTCCCCAAATCCAATCTCTCGCGCAACTGGCCCGAAGGCGTCGTCCACTCCCAGCCTCGCCTCAGCATGCTCAGCTTCATGCCCATGCCCGCGGCCCCCGACCCGCAACGCGGCGGCCTTTCCCCGGCCATGAAGCACCGCGTCTGCGATTTCATCGAGTCGCACATCAGCGAAAAGATCAGCCTCGGCGCTCTCTCCACCCTCGCCGGCCTCTCGCCCCACCATTTTGCCCGCGCCTTCCAGCAATCCCTCGGCATGCCGCCGCACCGGTACATGCTTCGTCGCCGCCTGGAGCACGTCGAGCAGATGCTCCGCGACACCCAACTCCCTCTCTCCCACATCGCCCTGGCCGCCGGCTTCTCCGACCAAAGCCACCTCCACCGCCACTTCCGCCGCCTCACCGGAATGTCCCCCAGCCTCGCCCGAGGCCTCGAGCGCTAGTACTCCCCCCTCCCAAACAGGCAGCAAGAACGTACAAATCGGACCAGATTCGTCCAAGACGTTGCCGGCCCCTCCCAGGCAATATCGCCTCAGGATTTCCAAGCTGTAAAGGAATTGTCAATCAACTTGGAGGAAAGAACATGCCACGCGAAATCGCTCCCATTCCGCTTTTGGCCCAACGCATTCAAGGTTACTTCACTCGATCCGTCTCCCACGAATCCTGCCGCGAAGCCCTGCTCCGTCAGGAAGAGCGCTGCTGCGAGCGAGCTCGCATTGCCCGCGAACTCCACGACACGCTCCTCCAGGGGCTCCTCAGTGCCTCCCTGCAGCTTCAGGTAGCCGAAGGCTGGGTCCCGCCTGATTCCCCCGCCAGGCCGCTCCTAAGCCGCGTCCGCAACCTGATGCGAAAGGGAATTGACGAAGGCCGCGCCGCCCTCGAAGGTCTTCGTTCCGCCGATCTCCCCGCAACCAGCCTGGAGCAGGCCCTCGCTGATTTCCACGAAGAACTCCCGCCCCCCGACCGCGCCCGCCTGCGTATCCTGAAAATGGGCAACCCCAAACCGATCGACCCCGCCGTCCTAGACCAAATCTACTTAATCACTCGCGAAGCCCTGCTCAACGCCCTCCGCCATTCCCAGGCCACCAGGATCGAAGTCGAAATCGCCTATTCCCCCCGCAAGCTCAGCGTCACCGTCCGCGACAACGGCACCGGCATCGAACCGCAACTCCTCCACTCCGGCCGCAAATCCCACTGGGGCCTAACCGTCATGCGCGAACGCGCCGCCAACATCGGCGCTCACCTCCGCATCCGCAGCCGCCCCAAAGCCGGCACCGAGCTCCTTCTCTCTCTTCCTTCTTCCACATAGGGGCGGCTTTATGCCGCCCTCCTCACTCCCCTCCGAATGTAGGAGCTGGGCTTGCCCAGCCCTCCATAGATTAGGGTGTCCTTTTCCGCGCTATTGCGCATCTCCAGAGGTGCTCGATACTTGCTAGTGCGAAATTTCCACCGACCCAAACTAATTACAGTTTGCATCGCGTGAGACGATGAGGGGTGAGTTATATCTGTATAGAAATCTGTTTCCAATCCTGCTTAGCGTATGCGGCGCACAGTGGACAATTAAATGCGGGGGTGGGGCAGTCTGACGCGAACACTTCTTCTGTGCCTACCTTTTCAAAAAGGCGCAAAGGGTAAGCCACCCTAGTCTTCGTTTTTTCCTCGGGTTTTCCTCAGAGTGGCGAAATTCGGCGTGAAACTTCCGCCCATTTCCCAGTACACTGCGCAGACAGGGCCTCTATTTCCGTGAACGCATGCCGCATCGCCGTCGGGAGCACCCGGCGGCCCAAACTCCAGGCG
>Ga0210403_10004047_pt1 | contig 12722 bp, 13 predicted proteins | sample IncBWC19MmetaG_FD_150863 | JGI IMG/M metagenome (GOLD analysis project Ga0210403, IMG submission 150863) | Forest soil microbial communities from Barre Woods Harvard Forest LTER site, Petersham, Massachusetts, United States - Inc-BW-C-19-M | ecosystem: Environmental > Terrestrial > Soil >... | reverse complement strand
CAGCACGTCCGGGCGGCCCAGCCGGAAAATCAGGAACATTTCCACGGTCCAGGCGCCGATGCCACGAACGGAAACGAGGCGTTCGACCAATTCTTCATCGGAGAGTTTGAGCGCCTCCTCGTGTGTCGGAACGATTCCCGAGAGCGTCTTTTTAGCCAGATCTTTCATCGCCAAAACTTTTGCGCCAGACAAACCGGCTTTCCTGAGCTTCGCGGCTTGAATCTTCAGCATCTGCTGCGGCGATGGTGGACGCCCGTCCGATCCCAGAGCCTTGATTCGCCCAAAGATTGTTGCGGCGGCCTTGCCAGAAATGGATTGATAGGTGATCGATTCGAGCAGCACCTCGTAGGGCGATTGGGCATCCGCAACATCAATCTGGAACGGCGCGGTTTGCGCGATCAGTGATCGTAGGGTTTCGTCGCGTTCCGAGAGGTATCGGACGGCCTCGGATAGTTCAAAAGCAAGATTGTTTGGTGGAGTGTTGATGGCCATGGTCGGGGAAAAAACATAGCACGGAGAAATCGCGTTGGTAAGCAAAACCTCCAGAGAAGGGAAGGAGGCGCCGGGTGTGCTAAAATTTGTGGTTTATGCAAACAGGAATTATCGGACTGCCGCAGGTCGGAAAAACCACGCTCTTCCGCATTCTCACAAAAGCGAATGTCGAGACCAAGGGTGGGCAGACCGCTCACGTCGGCGTGGCCAAGGTGCCGGAGCCGCGCCTGCTCGAACTCGCCAAGCTCTATAACCCCAAGAAAATCACGTATGCCACCGTGCAATATGTGGATTTGCCCGGCGTGCAGAAGGAGCGCATGCGTGAAAGCCTTGCCACGCTGCGCGATGTTGACGCCATTGCCCATGTCATCCGCGTCTTCGACGATCCGAGCGTTCCGCACTCTGAAGGCGGCATCGATCCACTACGCGACGCCACCAACTTGGACCTGGAACTGATCCTTTCTGACCACGACCAGATCTCGAAGCGGCTTGAGCGGGTCGAGAAAGACCTGAAAAAAAAGAAAGACCCGCTGCTGGAGCTGGAGAAAAACGTTCTTGAAAAGTGCAAAGCGCATCTTGAAGCAGAAAAGCCTCTGCGCGAGTTGGAACTGACCGCCGAAGAACGCAGGCCCATCGGCGGGTTTCTGTTTCTTTCGCAACGCCCCATGCTTTATGTCCTGAATCTCGGCGACGATGAGGCCGCCGAGCTCGACAAGGCTGTCGAAAAGCACAAGCTTGCCGCGCTGCAGGGCCGGCCGAATACTGCCGTTGTTGCCGTGTGCGGGCGACTGGAAGCTGAACTCGCGGAAATGGAAGAGAAAGAAGCCGCGGAACTCCTCGCTTCTTACGGTTTGAAAGAGCCCGGGCTTAACCGGCTCATCCGCGCCACTTACGATCTGATGGGGCTTATTCAGTATTTCACCGCGGGCGAACCCGAAGTTCGCGCCTGGACCATTCGAAAAGGCTCCAACGCTGTGAAAGCAGCCGGCGAAATTCACAGCGACATCGAAAAGGGCTTTATCCGAGCTGAAGTTGTGCGCTGCGCCGACCTGCTTGCCGCCGGAAGCATTGCCGCCGCCAAGGAAAAGGCCCAGGTGCGCCTTGAAGGGAAAGAGTACATTGTGCAGGAAGGGGATGTTATTCTCTTCCGCCACAGTGGGTGAGGCAGTGCTTAGTCCTTAGTTCGTAAAACTTCCGACTCTCCATGATCCACGAATTTTCCTTTCGCGTCGCGCTTGCCGCTCTGCTTGGCCTCATCGCCGCGGGTGGCAATCTGCTTGGCGGGTATTTCGTGGTTTACCGGGAATGGCCGCGCCGGTACCTGCAATATTTTCTTGCGCTCGGCGCGGGGTACATGCTGTCGGTTGCGTTTCTGGAAGTGATTCCGGAATCGATCCACCTGGGCGGCGAAAGCGCGCTCATCTACGTCCTCGCGGGATTCTTTCTTGTTCATCTTTTCGAACACACGATTGCGCCGCACTTTCACTTTGGCGAAGAAACCCATACCGAAGAGATGCAACATGGGCACGCGCAAAGCGCCATTTTCCTGGGCCTAACGATTCATACTTTTTTTGACGGTGTGGCGATCGCTTCCGGCTTTCTGGTTTCCACCTGGCTGGGCGTCGTGCTTTTCGTCGCCGTTTTTCTCCACAAACTGCCCGAAGGTTTCACGGTTGCTTCCGTGGTGATGGCTCGGAGCCAAAGCAAGCGCAATGCGGTTCGTGCCGCGGGTCTGCTGGGCGCAGCCACGCTTGCGGGAGTTCTCCTGACCAGTCAGCTACAGGCCCAACTGAAATACGCCTTGCCGCTCTCCGGAGGGGTGACGCTTTACGTCGCCGCCACGGATTTGCTTCCTGAGGTAAATAAGGAGCCCAACTGGCGGATGGCTTTGCTGGTTTTTGTGGGCGTCGCCACAATGTTGATTCTAAAGCTCTTATTCAATCTCTAATTTTGGCTAGTACCCGTACCTTGCCTTCCCGGCTGCTTTCCTCGCAACTGCAACTTTTTGAGAACAAAAGTGTTTGGTAGAGTGTGGCGGCTATGGTCAGGACCGACGTCCAACTGATGTTGGATGTGAAAGCCGGCGACGGGAACTCGTTTGAGCTCCTGCTGCAGCGCTATCGCACGCCACTCGTTAACTTCCTGTATCGCATGGTGCGCAACCGCGAGCAGGCGGAAGACTTGGCCCAAGAGGTGTTCCTGCGCGTGTACCGGGCCCGGGAGGATTATGTCCCAAGCGCGAAGTTCACCACCTGGCTGTTTCGCATCGCCACCAACCTCGCGCTGAACTCCGTCAGGGACAATCGGTACCAGAAGTTGGAAGTTTCGATCGACGCGCCGGTGTCGGTGGACGCGGAAGATGGCGATGAAAGGACGATGGATGTTCCGGAGAAGCATCCGAACATCGAGCAGCATCTGGTCGAGGATGCGCGGCGGAAGATGATCCGTCGCGCGATCGATAAACTGCCGGAGAAGCAACGGGCCGCGGTGCTGCTGCACAAGTACGAAGAGTTGGATTATGCAGAGATCGCGAAGATTTTGAACTGCTCGGAGAGCGCGCTGAAATCTCTGCTCTTCCGGGCGTACGAGGCGCTGCGAGTGGAACTAGCCCCGCTCGTTGCGCAGCGAGCAAGGCAATAAGGGCAAGGAAGGCGGGTAGTCATGAGTTGTGAACGAATGGAAAGCCGCATCCTCGGATACGTGGATGGGCGGCTGAAAGAAAGCGAGCGGCTGGAGGTGGAGAAGCACCTGGCCGAGTGCGCTCCTTGCGCTCTGCGCGTGAATGAATTCAGCGCGGTGTCCGGGCTGCTCGATGAACTTCCACAAATTGAGCCTTCGCCGGAATTCGACTTGCGGGTGCATGCGCGGGTCGCGGCCGAGCCGCAACCCAAAGCCGGTTGGTGGGCGTGGATGCACTTTTCGCCGCGGATCGCGTTTGCCGCGTCCATGTTGTTGCTGATGACGCTGTGGCTCGGCTATCGCACCGGCACGCCGCCTACGGCGAACATTCCAAACGACGACCAGGCCATGATGCAGGATTTGCCGGTGCTGGAAGATCATGACGTGCTGCAGAATTTTGAGCCGTTGAAAGATTTGCCGTCGCCCGTGCAATCCGACGACGATTCCGATTCGCAGCAACCGCAGCGCATGTAAGAGGCAGTAGCAGGGAAGGCGGAGAACAGAGTAGATATGCGGCGCAGGAAGCTCCAATTCGGTGTGAAGGTTCTCGCCCTCGCTGTGGGTGTAGCGCTTCCTGCTCTTTGCGTAGCGCAGAATCCGCATCCCGACCGGCCGCCGCAGCGTCAAGCGCCGGCAGCGCAAGGACCAACGCATCAAGCGCCGACACATCAACCGCCGGCGAATCAAGCGTACCCGCGACCATCGAATCCGAGCCGCCCCTCGTCCAACGCGAATCGGACGCCCTACAATCCGCCGCATCCGAATCAGGGGCCGCACAATAATTTCAACAACGGAACGAATAACCACAGCGGGGTGCGGAACGGTTCGGGCGCTAATTATGCTCCCACGCCGCGCCAGCAACTTGGCGTGGGCGCGCCACGCCCCTGGGTGGATCAGATGCGCGACTTGTCACCGCAACAGCGAGAGCGTGTGCTGCAGAACAGCAAGGCGTTCCAGAATCTCTCGCCCGACAAGCAGGGCAGGATTCGTCAGCAGTTCAGTCAGTGGGATAACATGCCGGCGTCACAGCGGACGGACCTGCGCCAGAAAGAGAATACTTGGCGCAACCTGACGCCTGGACAGCGCGACCACATCAAGAACGATGTCTTGCCCCGGTGGCGCCAGATGCCGTGGGATCGCCAGCAGATGATGAAGCAAAAGCTTGGGGTGTTGCAGAACATGCCGGAGTCGGCTCGCATTCAGCGCTTGAACGATCCGAATTTTACCCACGGCCTCAGCGACGAAGAACGCTCCACGCTGCAGGACCTGAGCCACATGCACGTGGGCGCCCCCGACCCTCCCAACGAATGAAGCTTGGCTTAGGCTGGGAAGGTCCGGGAGCAACTGGTCCGGCTTACTGCCTGGGAGGATTTCCAAGCAGCGCGTACTCCTGAGGTTCCACATGCTTGGCCGCTTGTTTCTCTGACTTCGATATCAGGATTTCCCGAGACCCATACGCATCAGGCAGCCAGAGTTGCGAAAGAAAGCAAAGCTTCTCGTAACAATTAAAAACCACTTTTCCGGCTCTGCCGCCGTCGTGCGTGGTCCGGTTGGACTGCACCACGGCGACGGTGTTCCCGCGATATACACGCAGCCACACCTGCTCGTGGTCCGACCAGACCACATATTCACCAGCCGGTAAGGTCATATTGGCGACTTCGAATTCAAACGGCACGCGCACGTATACGCTGCCGGCCTGCGCGTGGGTAGAAATCACCCCTCCAAGAAAGAACAAGCCTGCCATAAGAAGTTTGATTTTCATGATATTTCCCCTCTCTCTCATTCGTCTTAAGACTTGTCCGCAATTTTGGACCAGTCTTTTGCGCAGTCTCTGCGTCAAAGCATGGCAGGACAATGGTTGAGGGCTGACCTGGAAGGGGAACGATTCTGGTCACCTAACTTCAAGGAAATAAAGGCCGTGCGGCAGAAAATGACTTCTCCAAAGGCACTTCCGATCGAGGCAAGGGCGTATACTTGCGGGGAAGTAAGGGATGTGAGCGATGGAAGAACTTACCACCGCTAAACGGGTCTTACGCTTCGGCCTCTACGAGGTTGATTTTGCGTCGCAAGAATTGCGCAAGTCTGGCATCAAGATCAAAATCCAGGACCAGCCTTTCCAGATTCTTGCCCTGCTGCTCGAGCGCCCCGGCCAGATTGTGACTCGCGAGGAGATCCAGAAGCGATTGTGGGCGGGAGGCACGTTTGTAGATTTCGATTTAGGGTTGAACAGCGCGGTAAAGAAACTCCGGCAGGTCCTTAGCGACGAGTCCGACAATCCCCGATTTATCGAAACCCTGTACAGGCGTGGATATCGTTTCCTGGCGCCGGTGCAAAATGAGTCTCCTGCATCCGCCGAAATCTCAACTATTTCTCCGCAAACCTCCAGCGATGGGAACGGGACAAAAGTTGGCGGTCATCCGATAGCGGAGCAACAGGAACGTGGCGCTCCGCAACCGCAGAACTCACGAAAGCTCCTTGCCTACCTGTTTCTGCCGATTCCACTGGGACTCGGCCTCCTGGGAGGCTTTTGGTTGCGGCCGCCTTCGTCGCCACGGATCACCGGATATCAACAGGTCACCCGCGACGGGAGGCAGAAATACAACATCACGTCGGACGGCGAGCGCTTGTACTTCGGGGAATACAATTCTGGTCGTTTCGGCATTGCCCAAGTGTCTGCCGCAGGCGGAGAGACGGCTAGTCTGCAGATGCCCTTCACCAACACCAAGATGGCTAGCATTACGCCCGATGGCTCTGCATTACTGGTGGGCGAATATCATGAGATGGAGAAGGAGAGGGGTGCTCTCGTCTGGTTGCTGCCGCTTCCGACGGGTGCGCCGCGGCGCCTCGGTGATTTGGCTGCGGAATCCCTGGCGCCATCTCCGGAAGGGTTGGTTTTCTCCAAGGCGGACGGCATTTACGAGGCCAGCGCCGATGGCAGCCAGCCGCGCCGCATCTTTGCCACGAGCGGCTTCGTGTCAGACTTGGCGGTTACGTCCGACGGCCAAAAGATCAGTTTTACGGTCACGGACAGGCGCAGGGGCAGCAACGGGATTTGGTTGGTGAATCGCGACGGCAGCAATTCACATCCACTTTTTCCGAATGAAGGCAATTCGCAACGCGATTGTTGCGTCAAGTGGACGCCCGATGGAAAGCACCTGCTCTTCGAGCGGTATCGAGATGGCCATAACAATATCTGGGTGTGGACTGAGCGCGAACACTGGTTTAACCGGCAGCGCCCTGCGCTGCAGTTGACCAACGGGCCGTTGGATTTCAGCGGACCGGCACCGAGTCGCGACGGGAAAAAGATTTTTGCTGTGGGCGCCCAGCCGCGCACTGAACTCATCCGGTATGACGGGAAATCCGGTTTTGGACCATTCCTCGGTGGTTTGTCGGTCACGGACGCGGCCTTCTCAACCGACGGGCAGTGGGTTACCTATGTCACGATTCCGGACAAGGGGCTTTGGCGAAGCCGTGTGGATGGCAGCGAGAGGATGCAACTCACCGACCCAGGCAAGATTTGGGCCGGGCTACCTCGATGGTCACCTGACGGCAAGCAGATTGTTTTCATGGGCAGAACGCTGAACGCGAACTGGAGGGCTTACCTGATTTCGGCAAATGGCGGCACGTTTGAAGACCTTGTCCCCAGTGCTCCCGCAGGTATCGACCCCGGTTGGACCCCGGATGGGAACTCGATTGTGTTATCGCTGACCAACGTAGGGATGGTCAGCAAAGGGATTTCGGTTCTGGATTTGCAAACCCGGAAGGTCAGCGACTTGCCCGGGGCCGAGCATCTTTTCTCTCCGCGCGTATCGCCGGACGGCAAGTACATCGCTGCAATTGCCACGGACGAAAAGGCGCTCATGCTGTTCGACGTTGCGGCGCAGCGTTGGGCCGAACTCGTCAGAATGCCGATCGGCTACCCGAGTTGGTCGCACAATGGCCAATATTTGTATTTCGACAGCTTCTTCTCCGAGGATCCCGCGTTCTATCGAATCCGCATTTCCGATCACAAACTGGAACGGCTCGTTAGCCTTTCCGGCGTACGCAGGTTCTGGGGACAACTTGGGGAATGGGCCGGCCTCGCGCCGGACGATTCTCTCTTGGTCACCCGCGATGCAAGCAATGAAGAGGTGTATGCGCTGGAATGGCTGCCGCGCTAAGACATCAGGCGAAGTTGTTGCGGTGGCTTACCGAGTTCCAAATTAGATCGGCGCTCTTCCCGTTGACTCTCCCATTCGTTGACAATTCCCCACTTCTCACGGCATGGTGACTAGTTGTGGTGCAGCGCATCCAACAGATAGGGAGACTCCGATTCCAGAGTTGTCAACACGATTTCGCGCCCTGAAGCACCGCAATTTTCAGCTTTTCATCATTGGACAGCTTATTTCGCTAGTTGGCACGTGGATGCAGACCACGGCGCAGCAGTGGCTTGTTTACAAGCTGACCGGTTCCGTGGCGGTGCTGGGTCTGTTTGGTTTCGCGAGCCAGGTGCCGATGCTGCTGCTGGCGTGGATGGGGGGGTACGTCGGCGACCGCTACAACCGACACCGCGGCGTGATCGTCACACAGTCTCTTTCCATGATCCTCGCGTTTGTTTTGGCGGCGCTGACGCTTACGCATTTGATCCGCGAGTGGCATCTGATTGTGATTGCGCTCCTGGTCGGCATCGTCAACGCCTTTGATGTTCCGATTCGCCAGTCCTTCTTCGTGCATATGGTGGGGAGGGAAGACCTGCCCAATGCGATCGCGCTCAACTCTTCGATTTTCAACGGCGCGCGCGTGGTGGGCCCGGCGATCGCCGGATTTGCGATCGTGCTGGTGGGAGAGGGCTGGTGCTTCTTTCTCAACGGGGTGAGCTTCATCGCCGTGCTGGTGGCATTGTTGATGATGCGCATCGAACCTTTCGTTAAAAAGCCGCCCGATGAATCGCCGGTGCGGAGTTTCGTGCAGGGGTTCAAATTCGCGATGCACGATGTCCCCATTCGCTCGTCTCTGATCATCCTGTGCGTGTTGAGTATGTTTGGCCTGCAATATTCGGTGTTCCTGCCGATCTATGCTCACGACATTCTCCACGGCGAAGCGGGGACCCTGGGCCTGCTCATGAGCGCCGCGGGCGTTGGCGCGTTTCTGGGTGCGCTGCAATTCGCGGCGCGGACGAACTACACCGGCCTGGCGCGCTGGATCGCAGCCACCTGTACGGTCTGCGCCGTGGGGTTAATCATCATGTCCCGCGCCACAGCGTTCTGGCTGTGTGCCACAGTCCTTTTCATTGTGGGATTTGCCGCCACTTCGCAGATGGCCGCCACTAACACGATCATTCAGGAACGGGTCCCGGATGAGTTGCGCAGCCGCCTGATGGCGGTTTACGCCACGATGTTCATGGGGGTGCAGCCGATTGGGGCGCTACTTGCGGGTGGTGTGGCCAAGCGGATCGGGACGCCGAACACGGTGTTGCTCTTTGGCTCGCTGGTTCTCGTTGGTAGTTTGTTTTTCATTTGGCTGGTGGCCATCCGTCCGGGAAGGGCGCAGGTGGGAGAAGCAGTGGGTGGGTAGTATTTTTTTGAGTGCGGGAGCCTTCCTGCGGCAGGCAGGCTGAGCTCCCGCTTTTGCGGCTGAGAGTGTGGCGACTGAATTGTGATTTGAAGCAGGGGCTCACTCTGTAAAAGCGGCAGCTTCGCTGCCGCACTCAAAAGGGCGGTTCAGCCTTACGAGGGATTCGGGCGATAGAGATACGTTGGCTTTTCTTCGAGGATGGCCGGTTTCTGTTGATTTACAGTGGCGAGGATTGCATCCACTTTGCCGCGTGTTGGGGCTAGAGAGCACACCGGATCTGTCGCGGCCGGGTCGCCCGCGAGCAACATCGCCTGGCAGCGGCAGCCACCAAAATCCTGATGACGCCGGTCGCAGGATTTGCAGGGCTCCTGCATCCAATCTTCTCCGCGAAATTTCTGGAATGCCGGCGAGCTTTCCCAGATTTCGCGCAAAGACTTTTCCTTGACGTTTTGAAATTGTATTCCCGGAATAACGCCAGCCGCGTGGCAGGGAAGCACGGTGCCATCCGGCGAGACCAGCATAAGTTTGCGGCCCCAGCCGCCGACGCAGGGCTTTGGAAATTTTGCGTAATAATCCGGAACTACAAAGACGACTCGCGTTTTGCCTTTCAGGCGCTCTTCGGCTTCCTTAAGTTTTGCGACACAAAATTCCAGCTGGCGGCGCGTGGGCAGCAGCGCTTCGCGATTTGCGAGGCCCCAGCCGTAATATTGCACGCTGGCAAACTCCACGCAGCCGGGCCGGTGCTCTTCGACGAGCGCGATCATTTCATCAAGTTCCTGGATGTTCTGGCGGTGGATGACGAAGTTCAGCGTCACGCCGACGCGGTGTTTCTTGAGCCATTCGAGGACGCGCAGTTTTTGGGGGTGGGAAGTGGTGTTGGAAATTTCGCGCGCGGTCTGCTCCGTTGCTCCCTGAAAGCTCAATTGGAAATGATCGAGGCCCGCTTCCACCAGGGCGGCTAATTTCGCTTCGTCGAGCGGCAGTCCGCTGCTGATCAAGCTGGCGTAAAGCCCGGCGACGCGGGCCGCGTGAACGAGCTCGACGACGTCCGTACGCGCAAGAGGTTCGCCTCCGGTGAAATCGACTTGCAGGACGCCGGCTTGTGCCGCCTCCTGAAACACGCGGACCCAGGTTTGGGTGGGAAGTTCCGATTCGCGCTTGGCTAGTTCGAGGGGATTCGAGCAATAGACGCAATGCAGCGGGCAGCGATGCGTGAGTTCGGCGACGAGAGCCAGCGGTGTGGGGAGAGTGTTCGACATCGAATTCTTGTGACTCAGGCCTTCGCGCCTGAGGGTTTTCATTGCCACTTCGCGATCTTGGCTGCGCTGTGAAAGGCCTCACCCCTGAAGGGGTGAGCTACAGCTAAAAATCGATGGCGCGCTGGTCGTGCAGCAGCGCTAGATAGCCTAGCAGGTCGTCGGTGATGCGTTGCGGCTTGGCTTTCGAATAGAGCGCATGGAGTTTTTCCGCGATCTGCTGGACGGTGTGATTGCCGTCGCAAAGTTGCACGATTTCGAGGCTCGGGCCATTCAGGCGCAGGGCGCGTTCCGGCATCAGCAGCGTCCGCGGCAGCTGCGATTTATCGTTGAGCCTCACGCCGGGCGCAAGACGCGGCGTCGCGGTGAGTTCAGGCTTCATTAAGAAGTTTCCTTGGCGGGCTGGAAGGCGCCGGGGGGCGGCCAGCCGGGATTTACGTACGCGAAATAGAGCGCGTCGAGTTGCGCCCACAGAATATCGCACTTGGCGCGCAGGGCGGCGTAGGCAAGATCCTGCTGTTCACGTGTGCGAGCGTGCCTCACACAATAGGCCAGAGCAAATTCGGCGTCCTCGGGGGCTTGCGTCAGGCGTCCCTTGAAATATTCGAGCGCGGGGACCAGCCACGGGTAGTGCTCGCGCATGCGGTCCATGCGCAGAGAGATCAACGTCTTGCTGAACAGCTCTGTCAAGGAAGAGGCGACGGCTTCCAGATGCGACGTTCGTGACACGAGTAGCACGTAGGCCTGTACCGCGTAGCGCGTGGCTGGGAGAATGCCCTCGCCGTTGATGGCCTGCTCGCGATGCAATCCGGTGCCTTCCACAAGTTTCAGCCACTTCTCGATTCCGCCGGGATGTTTGCCGTCGCCATCGTGATCGATAATCCGTTTGCGCCAGGCGACGCGAAACGCGGGATCCTTGCTGCGCGCCAGAATAGCCGCGTCCTTGATGGGGATGTGCGACTGGTAGTAGTAGCGGTTGAGCGCCCAGGCTTGCAGTTGGCCGCGGGTGAGCTTGCCTTCATGCATCAGCAGATGGAATGGATGCTTGTGGTGATAGCGCTCCTCGCCGATGGCATGGAATCCGGCGATAAATTCCTTTTCGCCGAGTGGCTTTTCATTTTGGCCGTTTTTCATAGAGCGAAGTTAAGGCCATCGTAGGCGATTTCGAAGCCGGCTTCCAGTACCGAGCGGTGCTCGCGCGAATCTTCATCGAGGATGGGGTTGGTATTGTTGATGTGAATCAGAATCTTGCGCCCCTTCGCAGTGGCGGGGAATTGCGCTAGCAATCCGTCGGCTCCCGAGAGAGGGAGGTGGCCGATTTCGCGAGCAGTTTTGTCGGTGCGCCCTGTGCGCATCAGTTCATCGTCGGACCAAAAGGTGCCGTCAATTAAGGTGACATCCGCGGAAACGGCCACCTTTTGCCATTCGGAGTTGTCCCCGGAAAGGGAAGTCGCAACGAAGAGTTTCTTGCCATCCTGTTCGAACAAAAACCCAAGCGTAGCGTCCTCCGGCGCAGCGGCGCGCAGGAATTCTTCGCTGGCGTATTCGGGAAACGAGCCTCCCATCGAAATGGTGTTGCAGACAAACGTCGGCAATTCGCCGGGAGATTCTGACAGGTGGCAACCGAGGCGGCCGCTGTTCGAAAGCACTTGCCACTGCACGGGAGAATCCCCCCGCTCGAGCACTCTGAATATCCGATTTTCGGTTTTAAGAAGGCATTGGACCGCGGGAGTGGCGAAGACGAAATAGGTCTGGAATTCTCGCAGATGCAATAGGCCCATCACCGCGTCCACATCCGCTGACGGCAAAAACACCCCGCCGATGGGAGTGTGGCCGGGAGTATCCGGCTTGGGAGCGAGTTCCGGAGCGGAGAGAATTTGCGTGCGCAAATCCGGTGATGCGCCAATCAAAAACCAGACTCGATTATCGGGTGAGAATGCAATTTGGGTTTGTGTGCGCGGCTTGGCGTGAAGCGTACCGGCGCGGAGCCCCGAGCAGTTGCGGCAGGTGCAATTCCATTGAGGGAAGCCGCCGCCCGCTGCGGAGCCGAGAATTTTGATTTTCACGAAGGGTTTCTCCAGGGGGCAAAGCGGAAATGCAAAACGGACTGGAGGAACAAAGACGTACAGAGACAAAACGGCCCGATCGCCGCGGCGGTCGGGCCCCACAACTCAAGACTACAGTTCAGCGTTGGCGTACGAGCTGACTTCGCAATTCAGATCGATCTCTTCGTGTTGCGGGGTGACCCATTCCATAGCTATGGCTCCTTCATTCATGTCAAATCCACAGTCAGCGGGACAGGTAAAAGATACCACACGAATTCGCGGAAGGGAACAGGGTTAAACCGACTATCTGAGGAGCGACCAGGCAGAGTCCGCACACAAGAAGACGAACATCAGGCGAAAGTAATCAAGGCTTGCACTCAACTCTTTTGTTACATGCATTCGTTAAATTCCACACGTTTTGCACAAATCGCGCGGAATTTCCTTGACATGTTTACGAATCGGAATAGGATGTGGCCAAGAGTGGTACAAAGTGGTTGTCGGTAGAGTAAAGTAGGGCGGTCTAGAGGGCTGTGGTGGAATTGGGCAAACCGATTCTCCAACGAAGTGGGCAACGTGAAACTGCGGGGAAACTGTCCAGCGAAGGTGGACGAGAAGGGTCGTCTGAAGATACCCGCCGTGTTTCTCGACGCTTTGAAGGAATTTGGCAACCAGTTTTACATCACCAGCGTGACCGGTG
>Ga0210403_10004046_pt1 | contig 12724 bp, 15 predicted proteins | sample IncBWC19MmetaG_FD_150863 | JGI IMG/M metagenome (GOLD analysis project Ga0210403, IMG submission 150863) | Forest soil microbial communities from Barre Woods Harvard Forest LTER site, Petersham, Massachusetts, United States - Inc-BW-C-19-M | ecosystem: Environmental > Terrestrial > Soil >... | reverse complement strand
GTCGGGAGCAAAATCAACATAGGATTTACCACGACCAAAATTTTCTAATTTCTGATCTGCGTGAAGGTGGGAGTACAATATTTTCTCAGAAAGCGTAAGCGGCTTATTCACCACTTTTCTTGCTTTCGCTATGCGGCCAGGAAGGGCAGCATAGTGTTTTTTGATCATCTCTAAATCGAATACCATATTGTTTGTGCGATAAGGTTAAAACGCTAAACTAACAATTTATCTCAGGATTTTGATCCGATTTTACTTAGATTAACTGGATTTCCTTACAAATCGTATTATACCCTGATTTTGAAGAAGTTATCCTGACTAAAACAATGAAAACCCTATTGAAAAAGAAACGCTAATTATTTATTTTTTGGTAATAATAAGTGTAGCCATCGGCATAGGTATCATTCAAAATCAATGAATTTGCGGATTGTGAAACAAGAAATTCACCGTTATCATCAAATTTTATAAAAAGCCCTTCTATTAAGTTTGGTTCTGTCTTTTTCTCAAGAGAGAATTTCCCTTGGCTCGCGACAATGTTGTTTTTAAGTCTTTGAAAGTTAAGATCCGACGCTAAAATTAAAGTCATGGTGTAACCCTCACTTGCAGGAGTTGAGGTTGCACCACGAAACCCGCCTGTAGTCTTAACCCAACTCCATTTTCCAAATAAGGGGTCGTTTGAAATATTATTATAAGAACACGATGAAATTAGCAGTAAACATAAAACAGCGTTGGATTTCATTCTTCAACTGCTTTTTAGGAAAAATCACTTTGGATCACGTGTGCCTTATCTGGGCATTCAAGTCAATGATCTCTTTCAAACCATCCAAGGCATGCTTTTCAGACTCCTCTACCTTGCCATCGGCATTCACAATATCATACATGTCGGTATAGACCTTGTACTTTTGGGCGAATGTAACCTTGTCAAAAAACTGAAATGACTCCCGAATTACATTCATTGTCATCACGGGGTCGAGCGAGCGGTATTCTATGACGGCCATGTCAAATTTCCTTTTAAGGTCGCTATCGTCCGGGAACAGCTTAGCCATTTTTTTTAAGATAACCTGCTCTTCACTAGAGTGAATAGATCCGTCAGCAACAGCCATATGCACATACAAAAAGAGAATGAAATCCTGAAACTGACGGTGAAGAACCATTTTGAAGCTGAGTGTTTGTGTGTAATCAAAGTTAAATAAAAAGGCTCTGTGTTTCCACAAAGCCTTCTATAAAATTAAAGTCACCTGGCCGCTTGAGCTGGCCAGGTGATTAGATATCGTTATTACATCATTCCGCCCATGCCGCCGCCGGGAGGCATAGCGGGTGCTTCTTTTTCTTCGGCGATTTCGCTTACCACCGCTTCGGTAGTCAACAAAAGTCCTGCAATCGAAGCTGCATTCTCCAATGCAAGGCGAGCCACTTTTGTAGGATCTATGATACCTGCTGCGAAGAAATCTTCGTACCTGTTTTCGCTGGCGTTGTATCCGAAGTCTTTCTTGCCATCACGAACTTTGTTCACGACCACAGAACCTTCCTGACCAGCATTTTCCGCAATAGTGCGAAGAGGGGATTCCAACGCAAGGCGAACAATGTTCACCCCTGTTGACTGATCTTCGTTGTCAGTTTTCAAATCCTTCAATGCGTCAACAGCGCGGATGTAAGCTACACCACCGCCAGGGATGATCCCTTCTTGTACGGCGGCGCGGGTTGCGTGCAATGCATCGTCAACACGGTCCTTCTTTTCTTTCATTTCCACTTCCGTAGCTGCGCCAATATAAAGGATCGCTACTCCACCGGAAATCTTGGCAAGGCGTTCCTGTAATTTTTCTTTGTCGTAGTCAGAAGTGGTGGTTTCGATCTGAGCTTTGATCTGGTTTACTCGGCCAGTGATCTCTGATTTTTTGCCAGCACCGTTAACAATCGTTGTGTTGTCTTTGTCGATGTTGATTTTCTCAGCTTTGCCCAGGTACTCAAGTTTTGCGTCTTCGAGCTTCATGCCGGTCTCTTCTGAAATCACTTTACCGCCCGTAAGAATCGCAATGTCCTCCAACATGGCTTTTCTGCGGTCGCCAAAACCAGGAGCTTTTACAGCAGCCACACGGAGTGCGCCACGGATTTTATTAACTACCAAGGTAGCCAATGCTTCACCTTCGATTTCTTCAGCAATGATCAACAACGGTTTGCCTGTTTGAACAGAGGCTTCCAGGATAGGAAGCAATTCTTTCATCGAAGAGATTTTCTTGTCGTAAATAAGGATGTAGGGATTATCTAAATCGGCTTCCATTTTCTCCGTGTTGGTCACGAAGTAAGGTGAGAGGTAACCGCGGTCGAACTGCATACCTTCAACGGTCTTCACTTCAGTTTCAGTTCCCTTTGCTTCTTCTACAGTGATCACACCGTCCTTACCCACTTTATCCATGGCCGTGGCAATCATTTTACCGATTTCCACATCGTTGTTAGATGAAATGGTAGCTACTTGGGTGATCTCTTGTGAGCCTTTAATGTTTTTAGATTGTTTTCTCAGGTTTTCAACAACTGCGATAACTGCTTTGTCGATACCACGCTTCAGGTCCATAGGGTTTGCACCGGCTGCTACGTTCTTAATACCATGTCCATAGATAGACTGGGCAAGAACGGTTGCAGTTGTTGTACCATCACCGGCTGCGTCAGCGGTTTTAGAAGCAACTTCTTTCACGAGCTGTGCGCCCATGTTTTCGATTGCATCTTTCAATTCAATTTCTTTAGCCACCGACACACCGTCTTTGGTTACGGTGGGAGCTCCAAATTTTTTGTCGAGGATAACGTTACGACCCTTTGGTCCGAGTGTAACTTTTACAGCATTTGCCAATTTGTCCACGCCTTTCTTGATCCGGTCGCGGGCGCTGGTATCGAAAGTAATTTCTTTAGCCATTGTATTTTATAAGTTTTGAGTTTGTTAAAAATTAAACAGTTCCGAAAATGTCGGAATTACGCATGATCAAATACTCTTTGCCATCGATGGTGATCTCAGTGCCTGAATATTTTCCATACAGGATTTTGTCGCCCACTTTCACGGTAACAGGCTTGTCTTTAAGACCGTCGCCTACTGCAATTACTTTGCCTTGCTGAGGCTTTTCTTTAGCCGTATCTGGGATGAAAAGGCCGCTGGCTGTCTTGGTTTCGGCGGCGGCAGCTTCCACAAGCACCCGGTCTTCATTGGGTTTAAAGTTGATTTTTGCCATAATAATTAATTGAGATTTGGTTAAACAATTTTGTAGTTCTGACCCTGCGATAATAATGCCATCATGGATTTTCGCCAATTCTGGTACACTTTTGCAGGAATGGGCTGCAAAGATGCGGAAAAATGTCAGACTAATGGGTTGATTTTAAAACAAATTGGCAGTTTGACAGGGTTTTGGACCCGAATCAGGAGCTACACCATTATCATCCATCGTCGGAATACCCTTGGATCCCTTAATAGGCGCCTAAAACGTTAGGCTCGGCATTCCGAGCCCACCTTTCCTAACATTGCGAAAGATGACCCGTAGGCGGTTGAAAAAAAGGCCGGCCATTTGCCAATGTGTTATTTGATTTATATTCTTCTGAGCAAAGATATTTACCAGTGAGCAAAGATATTTACCAGCAATGCAGGAGAGGATGCTTCGCAGACACTGGACTCAGCAATAAGCTTTATTAATAAAGGATGCTCATCTGTAACGATTACTTTATTAATTTTAATTCTGGAAATGACATTTGAAATCACGAACAACTGATGAATCAACATGGACAATAGATGTTACATTATAATGCCTCCCGGCGAACCGGCTGGGTATGCTCAAGGGCACTTCAACAGAGTCTATGATTATGTTATTGTCCCGGCCTGCCGGGTAGCCGGCTTCTGGCCAACACGCTCCGGAAGTGTGAAGTACGAGAACTCCCTGGATATTGTAAAAGATATAGTTGATAGTGAGATCGTCCTTTGTGATTTAAGCGCGAATAATTCAGATGCTCTCTACGGATTGGCGATTCGACAATCGCTGGATCTTCCCGTTGCACTGATTAAAGACATGAAAACGATAGTGATATTTGGGGCTAATGACTTTAGTTTGCTGGAATACGATGAGTCACTCCGAATTGATACGGTGCAAAAAGAGGTGGAAATTTTGGGCGATGCTTTGAAAAAAGCTGTTGAAACCAAAAAGGAGAGGCATCAGCTACTCAATCGCCTGAGCATAGGACTCCCAAAAATAATGACCCCAAGTGCCATTGTCGATGAGCTAAGCTCCGGCAATGAATCGACTGATCAAACCGCATCGGCAGAACCACCCAAGGCCAAGGAAATCCATTTGCCAAAAATTTCGCCTCTTCCCGATTACGTGAGCGACCCATTCACGGAGGCAGAAATTGGTAAATTGAAAGCAGGTGCCATGCTTTTCCACCTAAACCATGGCAAAGGAAAAGTGAACTTTGTTAAAAACTCGGGTAAGGAAAAACTGGCAAGCATCCAGTTTGATTCAGGAACAAAGTTACTCGTATTAGCGGTCTCCGATTTTTTTAGAAAGATCAACGAATAAAAATGAGCAATTGGCTCACTTTCTGGCTTTCGACTCTATGCTTTTGGTGCTGGTCGTTCGTGCCTAGGTTCATAAACACCCAGCCGACCACCACCTGGCAATGTTAAATGGGTGAGTATTCCCCATCGTTGATTTTCTATAGGACTGCATTTGATTTTATGCTTTAACATCTCCTTCATCAATAAATTGATGTCATCACACATGAGATAAAACTCATGCAATCCATTTTTATCCGAGGGATGTACGGCGACTTCCGATGGAGGTAACCCAAAGATGAGCCAACCATGACCGATGTCAACATTGGGGAATTTCAGAACCTTTTTAAAAAAGTTCCGGTCCGCTTCCGGGTCAGCGCTGTAAATTATTGAATGTGCTCCCGTAATCATTTTCAATTCTTTATCAAAAAAAGGAAATACTAATGGAATAGCATTACGAAATTAGCGTTCCTTTATCGCCACAGCAATATTATTTTTGTTTTTAGTTGTAGTGGCACCCAGGATGATAGTGTTTTTCCCAGGGGTGCTTATCTTTCCATAAAAAATTACCACCATGATCCCAGTAAAAGGTTATGCAGCCCAAAACCCGAAAGTTCCATTGGCTCCTTTTAAGTTTGAGCGCAGAGAATTAGGTCCCCACGATGTCCTTATTGACATAAAATATTGTGGTGTCTGCCACTCCGATATTCATATGGCTCGTGATGAGTGGGGTGGATCCATCTATCCGCTTGTGCCGGGTCATGAAATTGTTGGAAGCGTGAATAAGGTAGGGGCAGCGGTAAAGAAATTTAAAGCGGGTGACCTGGCAGGGGTTGGTGTGTTGGTAGATTCCTGCCGCACGTGTACCAGTTGCCAGCAAGGCCTTGAACAATACTGTGAGGTACATTGGGTGCCCACCTACTCCGGCTACGAAATGGACATGAGGACCATTACCTACGGCGGGTATTCCAATCAAATTGTCACAGACGAAAACTATGTTCTCCGTATTTCCGAAAAACTGAAACTGGAGGGTGTTGCTCCTTTATTATGTGCAGGCATCACTACTTATTCACCGCTGCGTCATTGGAAGGTAGGCAAAGCACACAACAAAGTAGGCGTTGTAGGTCTTGGGGGTCTCGGGCATATGGCAGTGAAGTTTGCCTCTTCATTTGGTGCAGAGGTAACGATGCTTAGCACCTCCGCAGCTAAACAAGCGGATGCCAAAAGGCTGGGTGCCATGCACTTTCTCCATACCAAAGACGAGGCAGCGATGAAGAAAAACAAGAATCAATTCGATGTGATTATCAATACGATTTCGGCACCGCATGATATTAATAGTTTTGTTTCCTTATTAAAGTTGAATGGAACCATGGTGATGGTGGGCATCCCACCGGAAGACCCTGGTCTTTTTGTTTCAGGTCTGATTTCAAAGCGCAGAACGATTGCCGGCTCTATGATTGGAGGGATGAAGGAGACTCAGGAGATGCTCGACTATTGCGCAGAGAAAAATATCGTCTCGGATGTGGAGGTCATCGCAATGAAAGACATCAACACGGCTTACGAACGAATGATCAAAGGCGATGTGCGTTATCGGTTTGTGATCGACATGGCAACACTTTGAGGGGAAATTTTGAATTCATGAACCAGGATAAACCTTAATTTTAAGTTGCAAGTTACTGACTACAAGTAGCAGGATTTAAATAGGTTACCACGGACCAGCAACGTTGATAACTTTTTAACAATCCGCGCGAACCCTTGAAAACATTATAGAAGTTTGCCCTAAAAAAATTTGCAAGGATGAAAAAGCCTCTATATTTGCAGGCAGATAGTTAACCTCAAATTCAACAAATCATTATGAACAAAGCAGAACTCGTAAGTAAAATTGCAGGAGACGCAGGCATTACCAAAGTGCAGGCTGCTTCAGCATTGGATTCATTCATTGAAGGCGTTACCAAGACTTTGAAATCAGGTAACAAACTGATCTTAGTTGGCTTCGGAACATTCTCGGTTGCAAAAAGAGCCGCACGTAATGGACGTAACCCGAAGACCGGTGCAACCATCAAAATCAAAGCCAAGAAAGTAGCGCGCTTCAAGGCGAGCAAAGAGCTTTCAGGAAAAATGTAATGCTGTAAGCTTTAATAAACAGAAAGCCTTTGCGCATCGCAAGGGCTTTTTGTTTTATACGTCGTTGGTTTCAACAAACGATTGCTCCAACTGACAAAAATTTATCTTGTCAAAACCTCTTTTAATCAGGAAAAAACGTGAAATTTGGCTGCCTTTAATTAAAGTCAATAGAGTAGACCAGATAACGACTAGCAGATAGCGATTAAATAACTAAACGATGACCTCAACGTTAGCTCAATATATACCGATCGGATTAATGTTCATCGTGGCTCTCGGGTTTGTCGGTACAACCATCCTGGGTACCCACCTTTTAGGCCCCAATCGGAAAACAAAAATTAAACTCGACGCTTTTGAATGTGGCATCGAAGCAAAGGGAAATGCACGCTTACCATTTAACATAAAATACTTTTTGGTGGCGATTTTGTTTGTATTGTTTGACGTGGAGGTAATCTTTATGTACCCCTGGGCTGTTAATTTTAAAGAGTTAGCCCTACCCGGGTTTATCGAGATGATTCTGTTTATCGGATTCCTGTTGGTTGGTTTTTTCTATTTATTAAAGAAAGGTGCGTTGAAGTGGGAGGACTAAAACTATGGAAGCAGCAGCAAATAAGATTATTGTTGGCGAAAAACCTGAAGGGCACGAGGGTCATGGGTTCTTTGCTACAAAGTTGGATAAAGTAGTTGGCCTGGCGAGAAAGAATTCTATCTGGCCTTTGCCCTTTGCTACCTCGTGTTGTGGCATTGAGTTCATGGCTACAATGGGAGCACATTATGACTTGGCGAGGTTCGGTTCCGAGCGTTTGAGTTTCTCTCCAAGGCAAGCAGATTTGTTGATGGTGATGGGAACCATTGCAAAAAAAATGGGTCCCGTACTGCGACAGGTGTATGAGCAAATGGCTGAGCCGCGTTGGGTTTTGTCCGTGGGTGCCTGTGCCTCAAGCGGTGGAATTTTTGATACCTACAGTGTGTTGCAGGGAATTGACAGAATTATTCCCGTGGATGTGTATGTGCCAGGTTGCCCTCCTCGGCCGGAGCAAATCATTGACGGAGTAATGAAGATACAATATCTTGTTGAAAATGAATCGTTGCGCAGACGCGATTCCGCTGAATACAAGGCCATGTTGAACAAATACGGCATCGAATGATGGAAGCGGCTGCGCAAGAGAGACTTATTTCCGTCGTCAACGAAAAATTTGAAGGCGAAATCATCGAAGCAGGAATGGTCAAGGATTTTTTCACGCTTATTTTAAAAAGAGAGAAAATCGTTGACATTATCCGGCATCTTTATCATCACGCAGAGACTCAATTTCAGTACCTCACCACGATGTTTGCGGTGCACTACCCGGATCAAAACCAGATTGCGGTGGTGTACCAGCTCCATAACCTGAGTAAGAATCAACGGATTCGACTTAAAATATTTTTGCCAGCCGATAACCCCACCACCTCAACACTCACTAAGGTGTTTGCTGCTGCGAATTGGATGGAACGCGAAGCGTATGATTTCTTTGGCGTACTGTTTCAAGGTCATCCAAACTTGAAAAGAATTTTGAATGTGGAAGATATGCTGATTTTCCCGATGCGAAAAGAATATCCATTGGAAGATCAAACCCGTGAAGATAAAAACGATTTAATGTTCGGGCGATGATGGAAGCAAGCGCAGATATTGCCCCTAAGGTGGTAAAGGAGGAAAAACAATATTCTTACCTTAACCTTGGCCCCACGCACCCGGCCACGCACGGCATTTTTCAAAACGTGTTGAAGATGGATGGCGAAGTAATCGTCGATTCAACACCAACTATAGGTTATATTCATCGCGCCTTTGAGAAGTTGGCGGAGCACAGGCCCTACAACCAGATCACCCCCATCACCGATAGGATGAACTATTGCTCTTCACCTATCAACAACATCGGCTGGCACATGACGGTGGAAAAATTGTTGAGTGTTGAGATTCCCAAGCGCGTTCAATACTTGCGTGTTATAATCATGGAGCTAGCCCGGATCACTGATCACCTGGTGTGCAATGCGGTGATTGGTGTTGATACTGGTGCCCTTACCGGATTCGTGTACTTGTTTCAACAACGCGAGTTGGTATATGAAATCTATGAAGAAATTTGCGGTGCGCGATTAACAACGAATATTGGTCGCATTGGCGGATTTGAACGAGATTTCTCACCGAAAGCCTGGGAAAAAATTCATAAATTCTTAAAGGAGTTTCCACTTGTGTTAAAAGAATTTGAGGACCTGCTGAAAAGAAACAGGATTTTCATGGATCGTACCATCGGCTGTGGCGGCATCACAGCAGAGCGCGCATTGAATTACAGCTTCTCTGGAGTGAATCTTCGTGCAGCCGGTGTTGACTATGATGTACGTGCCATGAATCCTTACTCTTCGTACGAAGATTTCGATTTCGTTATCCCAGTAGGAACAAATGGTGATGTGTATGACCGCTTCATGGTTCGCCAGGAAGAGATGTGGCAGAGTTTGAGCATCATCAACCAGGCTATCAAAAAATTGCCGGAAGGTCCATACCATGCCAAGGTGCCGGATTTTTATCTTCCTCCAAAAGAAGAAGTCTATAATAATATGGAAGCGCTCATCTATCACTTTAAAATCGTGATGGGCGAAACGGATGTTCCAAAAGGAGAGGTGTACCATTGTGTGGAAGGTGGAAATGGTGAGCTTGGTTTTTATCTGATCAGTGATGGCGGACGCCAGCCCTTCCGTTTGCATTTGAGAAGGCCTTGTTTTATTTTTTATCAAGCTTATCCCGAAATGATTAAAGGTTCCATGTTATCGGATGCGATATTGACAATGAGTAGCATGAATGTAATCGCGGGCGAATTAGATGCATGACAAGACTTTTGAGTATTGAATTTTGAATGATTGAATAAAGTGGATATAAAGTTTTCATCAGAAGCATTGGCGACGGCAAATAAAATCATTGCGCGTTACCCGCAGGGAAAACAGAAGTCTGCGTTGCTGCCATTGCTGCATTTAGCCCAATCTGAGTTCGATGGTTGGCTAAGCCCGGAAGTAATGGACTACGTTGCCTCCCTGCTCAGTATCAAGCCGATTGAAGTATATGAAGTAGCAACCTTTTATTCAATGTACAACACGAAGCCGGTTGGACGGTGTTTGATCGAAGTTTGTCAGACCAGTTCATGCTGGTTGAGGGGTTCAGACGAAATTGTTGAACATCTGAAAAATAAATGGAGTATTGAAGTAGGGGAGACCACTGCCGATGGCATGTTCACACTAAAAACGGTGGAGTGTCTTGGTTCTTGCGGCACGGCACCGATGTTGCAGTGCGGGTCAGATTTTCATGAGGATTTAACGGTTGAAAAAGTAGATGCCTTAATTGAAAAATTGAAATCAAAGGGAGAACGGAGTACTTATTTGAAGTCATTAGTTAATAGTTGGTGATATGGGAAGGAAGTTACTTTTAGAACATATCGACGAGCCGGGCATTCAGACTTTTGATGTTTACCGGAAAAAAGGTGGCTACGCTGCTGTGGAGAAAGCATTGAAGACGATGAAACCCGATGATGTCACGGAGGAGGTGAAAAAGTCAGGATTGCGTGGAAGAGGCGGTGCAGGTTTTCCAGCCGGAATGAAATGGAGTTTCATCGACAAAAAATCAGAGAAGCCTCGTTACTTGGTTTGCAATGCGGATGAAAGCGAACCGGGGACCTTTAAGGATCGCTATTTAATGGAGAAGATTCCGCATATTTTGATCGAGGGGATGATTACAGCCAGTTATGCATTGGGTGCGAAAACTTCTTATATCTATATCCGTGGCGAGTACATGTACATCGTTCGGATTTTAGAGAGAGCAATTGATGAGGCTTACGCAAAAGGTTTTCTCGGAAAAAATATTTTAGGTACAGACTACTCACTTGATTTATATGTTCACCTGGGAGCAGGCGCTTACATCTGTGGAGAAGAGACAGCATTGCTTGAGTCGCTGGAAGGCAAGAGAGGCAATCCTAGATTAAAGCCCCCCTTTCCTGCCGTGGCAGGATTGTATGCATCACCTACGGTAGTTAATAATGTAGAGACGATTGCTGCCGTTGTGCCAATTGTGAATCTGGGCGGGGATGAGTATGCGAAGATAGGGATTGGAAAAAGCACAGGCACGAAATTGATTTCTGCAAGCGGGCATATCAACAAACCTGGAGTTTATGAAATTGAACTTGGTATCCCTGTTGAAGAATTTATTTATTCGGAAGAATACTGCGGAGGTATTTGGAAAGACCGGAAGTTGAAAGCAGTCGTTGCCGGTGGATCTTCAGTTCCAATTCTCCCGGCCGATTTGATTTTGACTACAGCCAAAGGAGATCCTCGTCTGATGACTTATGAATCGTTGGCGGATGGAGGGTTTGCTACGGGAACGATGTTAGGTTCGGGCGGATTTATAGTGATGGATGAAACCACTGACATCGTAAAAAACCTATACACCTTCGCACGTTTCTATCATCATGAATCGTGCGGGCAATGCAGCCCCTGTCGCGAAGGCACGGGTTGGATGGAAAAGATTTTGCATCGGCTGCACCACGGTCACGGCAAAAAGGAGGACATCGCCATATTAGTTGATGTTGCCAGGAAAATTGAAGGCAATACCATCTGCCCATTGGGCGACGCAGCAGCCTGGCCTGTGGCAAGTGCAGTTAGACATTTTAGAAAAGAGTTCGAAGCGGCAGCGATGGTTCATGAAGAGGCGTTATTTGTTAATAGTTAATTGTTAATGGCAGGGATGAAAAGTTTTGAAGAACTCAACTGTTGGAAAAATGCAGCTTCGATAAGGAGAAGAGTTTCAACTTTGGTCAAAACCTTTCCGAATGAAGAAAAAATCAAGTTGGTTGATCAAATGATACGCCCATCAAGGCCTGCACCAGCGCAAATTGCAGAAGGATTTGGTAGATTTCATTTTCAAGAGAATAGTCAATTCCGCCGTCGGGCAAGAGGACCGCTTTTTGAATTGATAGATCACCTAATTACTTCCAGAGAAGAGAAATATATTTCTGATGAGGTGTTTAATGAGGTGAGGAATGAAATTGATGATTGCCTCGCTTTGCCTAAAGGTTATATGACTTATTTGGTAAAAGCAAAATCATCTAAAGTTGAAGAAGCTTCTGAAGTTTACGCCCGATTGACGGATAAACGATTAACTATTAACGAAACAAAGTGGCAAAATTAACCATAGACGGAGTTGAAGTTGAAGTACCCGATGGCACCACCATCTTAAATGCAGCACGCCAGATAGGCGGTGCACTTGTGCCGCCCGCCATGTGTTATTACTCAACGTTAAAAGAAACGGGCGGAAAGTGTCGTGTGTGTTTGGTGAAAGTTGCCGCAGGTTCCGCTAAAGATCCAAGACCGATGCCTAAACTGGTGGCCTCCTGTCGCACACCGATTGCCGACGGCATGGTGGTACAAAACTTAACCTCTCCGGAAGTTCTTGAAGCGCGTAAAGGTGTGGTGGAGTTTTTATTGCTCAATCATCCGCTCGACTGCCCGGTTTGTGATCAGGCAGGTGAATGTGATTTACAAAATCTGGCTTACGAACACGGAGCGTCAACTACCCGCTACGAGGAAGACCGAAGGACTTTTGAAAAAATCGATATTGGAGAAAAAATACAATTGCACATGACGCGTTGTATCCTTTGCTATCGTTGCACATTTGTTGCCAATCAGCTCACTGATAATCGAGTACATGGCGTTCTGGGGAGAGGAGACAAATCCGAGATCAGCACCCATATCCAGAAAGCGGTTGACAACGATTTCTCCGGCAACATGATCGATGTTTGTCCGGTAGGTGCCCTCACCGATAAAACGTTCCGTTTCAAAAGCCGGGTATGGTTTACCAAGCCAATGGATGCACACCGGAATTGCACTAAATGTTCAGGTAAGGTGGTCTTGTGGATGAAAGGTAATGAGGTGCTTCGTGTTTCCGCTAGAAAAGACCAATACGGTGAAGTAAAAGAATATATTTGCAACGAGTGTCGGTATGACCATAAGAATGCACACGATTGGACGGTAGAAGGCCCTCGTCACATCGACAAGCACTCGGTGATATCACAA
>Ga0210403_10004045_pt1 | contig 12728 bp, 7 predicted proteins | sample IncBWC19MmetaG_FD_150863 | JGI IMG/M metagenome (GOLD analysis project Ga0210403, IMG submission 150863) | Forest soil microbial communities from Barre Woods Harvard Forest LTER site, Petersham, Massachusetts, United States - Inc-BW-C-19-M | ecosystem: Environmental > Terrestrial > Soil >... | reverse complement strand
GCGAAACCGTGGGCGCTATTCCGGCCGGATGCGCTGTCCCTGTCGGAACGGGACCACCTACTACCTTTGCGGCGATACATGGTTCACCGCGTCTTACGGTGCAAACGGTGTGTACTACCGCGTCGTACCAACGCCCTAGCCAACGTGCTTCACCAAACACAGTCAGAATCGCAGCTAGAAGACTTTCGCCTCGCACCAAAGGAGAGTTCCAATGATTCGCAGTCACAACCCTTCAAACCAGCGCAGCTTTGCCACAACCTGTTCCTCCCCAATCACCAGGCGCTGGGTTCTCGGCGTAACCTCAGTTCTTCTGCTCAGCGCCCTCGTGATCGCGCAGAACCCTGAACTCCAACAAAAGCTGGCCGGTGTTAAGGCCGTCGCTGCCGAAAATAAACAGCAACTTCGTCAATATGAGTGGACGGAAACCATCCAGCTCACACTGAAGGGAGATGCCAAGCCGCCGACCACGAATTTATGCCGGTACGGACCCGACGGCCAGGTTCAGAAAACCCTAATCGGCGCTCCTCCGCCGGAACCCAGCGGCGGCAGAATGAAACAGAAAATTATTGCCAAGAAAAAGGCGGAGATAAAAGCTTACATGGATCAAGTTAAGGGGCTTCTATCCATTTACGTTCCCCCCGACCCTCAGCGAATGGAACAAGCCTATCAGGAGGGCAACTTCTCGTTGACCCCCATGCCCGGTGTCATGAAATTGGTCTTCAGCGACTATGCCCAACCCGGAGATAAGATGACCATCACTTTCGACACGGCGGCAAAAAAAATCATCTCATTGGACGTGAACACTTACCTCGATGAGGAGAAGCATGCAGTCACTCTGCATGTGCAAATGGCCAGTCTCCCGAACGGCCCGAATTATCCGAGGCAGACCGTTCTTAACGCCACCGCGAAACAACTCGTAGTCACCACAACCAATTTCAATTACGAGAAGCTGTAACCAGCGATTCGCGTATCCGAAGCGCCGTGAGCTGCCTTGACGAACGCTGTTGGAACGCTAGTCCTTATTACCGCAAACCGGCCGTCCATTTACTTTGTCGGGACGACTCTCTATCTGCTAACAAATGGTTTTGTTTGGGCTCGGTTCGTTGCCCTTTTGGTGGGGGTGGTTGGAACGGAGACCATGGATGCAAGCACCTTTTACAGCGCTCTTAATGCAGCCGGCGCGATACCCCTTCTTTTTATGATTTGGCTCGACGGGTTGGGCTACAACAAATTTGGCACGCACGGACTGCTCTGGACGGATGCGACGCCGAATCTCCTCGTATTCGCAGTCGTCGTGACTTTGTTTGTGATTCGTGGCATGAGCTTGCGAAGCAGTCCTGCGCCACACGCAACACAGGCTAACGCGTCCAGATTTTGATGGCGCTGTCGCGAGCGAAAACACGACTGTGGACGGTCAGCATTTGGTCGCTGCAATAACTTCAACTCTTAGAGAAGACTCCCAAGCCTGATTGCACGAAATTAACGCGTTAGCGTTGACCGAACGATCACCTACCGGTGGTCGGCAGACCTTCCCGTGGGATTACTTCCCGCTTGCCCGTCGCTCGGGAGTAATGCGTTGATCCCACGGCGGCTGGAGGGATGCTAGCTCTTTCCGCGTGCGCCAATCCTGTCACACAACTACGTATGAACAATTCGCGACGTTCTGCTTGAGTTGTCGCAGCGAAGGGTGGCTACTCAGCGACCAAATCGCCGATTCTGATGCGGGCTCCGCTCTCGGGCGGCCCTCCGCAACTAGTATTCAAAGCGCGGCCTGCCTCCGATTTTCGCTGCCTGAAAGCTCCCGCGAGGTATTCGTGCCCGATGTGTCGCTTTGACCCTAAACTGAAGAACTTGATTTGGGGGCGGAAACTCCACCACGCAGCACCTTGCTGCGTTCCCTGTGGTTCTACTTCTGAGCGGGAGTCGTGCATCCGCTCAGAGTTTGGGATGCGGCGCGTCGGTCCCGCCGGCCCAAATAAAATTGCCATCGGCATCTCTATACCACGCTGGATTTCCTTGTACGTTCTCCCCAAGCACTGCGGCTGTGGGGCGGAAAAGTGTGTGGGCTTGAAGCACGCTAACAAGAGGGGCGGCTGTGCTTGGCGCGCCTTTGCGAACGCGAACGTTTGTCACGATGCGTATTTCAAACTGATCGGCAGCAGCAGAGCGGATCGGCGAGGCTGGGGGTGATACAGTCGAAACCGGTTGGGGCTGCGGGCTGGGGGTGCACGCAACAGGAGGTTCCGAGGCTGGTGCTGCCTGGGGGCGTGCCACTGGAACATTCCGAACAGGCACAGTCTGCAAAGAGGATGGAACGAGTAATCCTTGGGCCGCCGCGGTGCGCGCAGCGGTAATGAGAACATCCAATTTTTGCTGGCTCCCTGGACAAGTTTTCGAGGCGCGAATTGAGTGATGCGGCACGACGTGTTCATCGTCGATAGGGATATTCCAGCGCTGCGCAATTTCAGCGATTAGCGCTGCACTCGCTGCCGCCTGTTCGGTTGTCCATGCGTCATCGGGCTGGCCTTCGTGCTCGATGCCAATGGAATAGTAGTTGGGGTTCACATTCGGCTGGGCCAGCACAAGTTTGCAAGCGGGGTTTACGATGATGCCTGCGTGAAAAGCGGTATCGATTTCGGCGACGTATTGATGGATTCGACCGTCACAACCAACGCCATAATGAGCGGAGACCGAAGCGTCCGGATTGTTGAACCACCTGTCGGCGCTCAGAAGCGACCCGACAATCACATGGATGACGATTAATTCCGGGCGAAAACCGGCAGGGCGGCCCGGCCGAAAGTTATGCGTCGCACAACCGATCCATTCTTGATTCATATGGAGTCCTGCCGCCTACTAACCGGTGGCGCTCAAGGCCCCGCGCTCCCCGGCCAAGGCACCGCTTGCCGAGGCCATTCCTGCTTTTCCCGCGGGTGCCGGTTGCATAAAACCCTGCGTGGTTTGCCGCTCCAGTCGTTGCGCATCATCTTTATCGGCAATGGCCGCGCGCAAGCGCAAGCCCGTTTTCAGCATGTCGTACCAGAAAGGCGCGCCCAGACTGAGCAGGAACGCCGAAAGAAGAATGCCCAGTACCTTTTGTGGGGTGAGGGCTTTCCAGTCGGGCGCGGAAATCAGTCCCGTGCTGCCAAGGATGGCATCGACATCGGAGACGACCTGACTCGGGACTGCGGAGTTGGACGCACCTGGATTCTGAGAGTCGGAGGCTTTACTGCCTTCGGTGCTGGCGGGCGGTCTGTGTGTATCTGCCGTAACGGATTGCCCGGGCTTGACCGCAGTTTCAGCGGGAGCGGTCGTGGTATTCGGGGCTGGCAATTTTTTCTGGTCATTTGCCGCGTTTTGCTTCGGGTCTTCCGGGGACTTACTTCCCGGGGCTCCGCCGGAAGTTTGCGAGGGTGTACCGCCAGAAGGTGTTCCTTGATCGATTTTTTTTCCAGCGTTGACTAAGGCTTGGCGGAGCTGCGTATCCGTGGAGAGGCGGTTCACCAGAGCGATCGAGTCCAGCTGAATCGCGAACGCCACCAACAGCGCAACCACCACCGTGACCGCCCGGGTGCTGGCGGTAAAGCGGCCGCTCACGCGATCAATGGTCTGATCGAACCACCCGTGAATCTTGGCGACGAACTGGCTGCCGGATTCGTGTATGATCGCGGCGTTCACCCGTACGTTGTTCGCAAGTTCCGGGTTCGACTTCTCAAGCTCCAGGGCGAAAGCCCGGATGTTGTCGAGGGCCGCGGATGGGTCCGCGATACCATTTGCTGCCATCGCCGCTTTCAGGGCCGGGAGCGCGGCGCCCTCCAGTTTTTGCGGACCATTCCCCGCCGCGAGATCCATAAGAATCTTGATGAACTCCTCGCGGTGAATCACTGTGCCGAGCCGGCTGCCGATATCGCTGATGAGAGGATGCTTTAAAACTGTCTTGGAGATTTCCTTGGAGATTTTGGCGGTCAGACCAGGATTGAGTTGTTGCAACAGGTCCTGCAGGCCACGCATCAGGTGTCCGCCGCGGGTGTTGAGGGTGGTGGTAACGAAATGCGTCAGGAGCGTAACCGCCATGCTCACCACGAGCATAACCACGGAAAGGCCGATGAGTACGTCCACAGATTTCAGCATGGCAAAGCACCTCCATCGTGCCCATTGACGCTTCCCACAGCCTGAGAAGCGCGGAACCTCCCCCCGCGGAGCATCGCTGGGACTTCAGGGAATCGCTCCGTGCGGCTCCTGGCGCTCATGGAAAATGGGGTCCCATGGCCGCAAAGGAACCCGGCGAATTAGGGTTTACCACGCTTCCGGCGTTGTTCAGCGTCACGGTGCCAAGCGGTGCGTAATAATGATTCACGCCATCCGGAGGAAGGGGGATCACCCATTTCTTCGCGTTGCCAAGGCTATCCTTTATGACCTGTGTGGGCCATTCGACGTCGCCGGTGGCGGTACGCGCAGGGATGAGCCAATAGTCGCCCGTACGGTATTGCGGCGGAGGTTCTTTCGGATCAAACAGCTGGAATTGGATCTGGACGCCATCTTCCAAATCAAGCCAGACAGGATTGGTGGGGTCATTCGGGATGACAGCCGCGTTGTCCGTACCGAGAGTGAGGCCTCCGGCTGTTCCATCGCCTTGCTGCTGATCCCACCTGCGGAGGATGGGATGCTTGGCGGGATCCTTGCCCACGTTGGGGTCCGGGTTGCCGGACAAGGTTACCTGCATGGTGCTGCGGTCTATACTCTGGACTTTCAGAAGAGTTCCCGCTTTATTTAACAGCACATAATCGTCGTCCACGACTTCGACCCAGTCGCCTTCGGCGAGGCCAAAGCGGTCGTCCCGGCCAAGAGTGTCGAGGTTGACGACCGTGGTGCCGCCGCCGCCGAGGATGGAGAACGTTACGGAGCCGTCTTCCCTCGACCATTTAAATGTGGGAGTGAGAGCTTTTCCATTGGCATCCGCACTGCCCGTGTGGATTTCCACGCGGTAGAGTTGATTCTCGGGGCCACGGTAGCCGGAAGTGGGAGAAATAATACAGGGATCGGTGCTGGACAGAGAAGGCTGAACCCGCGCGCGCAAGAACCCGCGATTGTGCGGCTGGAATTTGTTCTGAAGAAAGGAGACGTAATCTTTAGTGTTCTCGGGCACGGGTTGCAGAGCCTTAACCTGGTAGACGAGTTTGGCGCGAGCGGCGGTGTCCGGTCCGCCGAGGGCGACTTCGCGAATGGCGTCGTCCTCCCGATAAGTGATCAGTCGTTCCCAGACGTCCATGTAAATGAGGTAGTTCGTGTCCTCGTTCCCGACGATGTCGGTCTGGGCCACGGAGAAATCCGGCTGCCGCGTGTAGGTCAGTGCCCGTCGCACTCGGGGCAGGGTACCGGCACTGAAAATCCATGCGGCTACGCCGGCGACGATCGAGAGTGAGAGGGAGCGGCTGTCCAGATTCGCGTCGGTCACGATGCCGTAAGCAAAGGAGGTCGGATTGGCAGCATCAAAGATCTCCAGAATTTCGTTTTTTTCAAGAAAACGGCCTTGCGCGGACAAAGTCTCGGCGATAACGGTCAATGTAGTTCCGGCGGCCGAGAGAGTGGGGGAATAAAAGACGATGGGATCGGGAGTGTTTTCGCAGAGAATGCCGTTGACGAAAAAGTGGCCGGCCGAGAGAGCGAAGTCTCCCGGAGTGGGTTGCGGAAGATTCATAACCCGAAGGTCGAAACCCGGATTGGCTTGGGGGCGGCCGAACGGGCCAATGATGGCCGCGGCGGCTGAGCGGAAAAAATGAAACAGAATGGCGGCTTGCTCGTTCCAGTCCGCATCCAATTGCACGCGGCCCTGTTGCATCAGGACGCGTGTGAAATGCTTCCAGTAGCGAAACGTATTGCGCGTTAGATCAGCTTTCATGACGGTTTCCTCAAGTGGCGAACAAGATGCCGACGTTCATCCCGGCCGGGGTGTATTCGTCCAGCCGTGTGCGCAATGCATCGGCGCGCTGCGGCTGGTAGAGATCATGAAAAACGCCCATCTCGGATTCGTCTTCCGAGCCTCGTGTGATTTCCTCAGCGCACGCGTCCGCGAGCTGGCAGTAGGTGGGTGTTGCGTAGCGCACGCTATTGAACTGGGGTGTGACGCGGCACGCCTCGCTTTGTTTCATTGTGACGGCTTCCTGCGCCGTGATGTCGCCGCGGCTGACTAGCGCGTCCACGGCCTGCCAAACAAGATCGGGCTGGCATTCGTAGCGCCGCGGAGTGCGAGAGCCGGGCGTGACGTAGCAAAAGCGAATGCAGCCCTGCTGGCGGCGGCAGACTTTCAGGACGCCGAGGAGGATGCTGTTTTCGGCGAGTACAAGAGTGCGAGATTGCAGCTGGCCGAACACGGTACTGCGGAGGACTGTCAGCGCCGTGTGCGCGCACAGGTTTCCCTCGGCGCCCAGGGCGATGCCTTCCGGACTGGTGGCATCCAGAATGGAATCGGAGATTTTGATCTCGAGGGGATCCATGCGCACCTCATCGCGGTCCACCTGGATCGCTCCGATGATGCTGTGTTCCACGCTCAGGCAATCAGGCGCGTCAATCAAGACAAGGCTGGGATCGTTGGCGCGGTGAGGCTCACAATTGCAGTCCAGACCCCAACCGGGCACGAGCGTCGAATGGCGAATTGTCACTCCGGAAACCGCGCCTTCAATTTGAACGCCCCGGCCGGTGACGAGCAGGCCATCGAGAGTGAAGTAGGAATTTGCCTCTCCGGTGACGCTCAAGTTGTCGGGCTTAGAAGTCTGCCAGTCGAGCAGACGAATCACCGGCCGCGTCTTGTTCGCGGCCCGAAGTTGCAGAGTCTGGCCGGCCTTGAGAGAAATGCGAATGGGCTCAACGTAGACGCCGCTGTCTGGAATTTCGATGACCGCGTGAACGGGGGCATCGGCCTGCCATTTGGTGAGGGCATCATTGATGCGCGTAAGATCGGGCGCGCTGCCCACGCGATAGACGAGCGCCCCCGGTGGCTCCGAGATGGGGCGCTCGTATTCGCCCCCGCCGATATCGGCGCTAAATCCGTAGTAGTAGGAGACCCAGACACCTTGTTTGCGCGATGGACCAGGCGGAAAGATGATGCGCCCGAGCACAGGATCAACAGCCACCTGATTGGGCAGAGGACGGTAGCTCCAGTCCGACAGGTCGGCGGGAACAATTTGATCCACCGGCACCAGCTGGTGGGGAGAACCGGTTAAGATCTGGATGCTCTTTCCGTCGCCGTAGTAATAAGGAACGCCGGAGGTGGTGGCGCCGGGCTTCTCCTCGAGTTCCTGGGTTTCGAAACTGCGTCGCCGGATCGGAACCGGAAGGTCCAATTCTCCTGGCTGCGTTCCATTCGTGGCCCCGGGACGAGTGAAGAGCGGCGCGTCGTTGCCGAGCACGCTGAGCAGATAGCAGTTCGGCGATTCCTGCTCGAAACAATAAGCCGGCGTTTGCGTGACGGAGTAGGACCGCAGACGCCATAGGAAAACGCCTACGTCGGGGATATTTGGAAATCCAGGGAAATGGCGGGAATTGACGCGGCGGACATCCACGTTGTGGGCGAGCTCGTCAAACGCCGTGCCGAGGTTGTCGAGAGCGTCGCCGTCACGCAGATCGGCAGTAAAGCCTCGATTGAGGTGCAGGTAGTTGATGTTTTGCGTAATGCTCAGCAATTGGAAGAACTCAACGGCGCGAGCAGGCCACCCAGCTACGGCGGTAGCAAGCTCTTCCAGCAGGCGGACGGTTCCCTTGCGGCGACGGAAACGAATGGTATTCGCGACTTCGGCGCGGGGAACCAGAATCCGGTTGCGCGCCTGCCCGCGCGTGGAGGTGACGTCGCTGAGTTCATTGGCGTCGAAGAGCGGCTGATACCCCACCAGACTGCCGATGTACGGAACCAGCCAATCCTGGCACGTTTCGATGAACCAGTTCTCATACAGCTGGCCGATATCGTCTTCGACGACGTTCACCTGCTCCGCGATGACGCGCAGCAGCGCCCGGAGCGGGAAACCGCGATCCGCGTCACGCAGCCGGTAAACGACTGGAAGAAGATCGAAGAGGCGATCGGCGCGGCCGGCGGTGTCGGGGGTAGGGTTCATTTGGAGGCACCAACCTGGTTGAGAATGAGTGTGTCGGCGATATCCGGGCTCAGAAAAACGAGTTCGGCCGGGAGGATGCGATCGCAGGGATCGTTGTCCGTTGCCGGGTCAAAATCGGGATTCAGGCGGGCGAGCTGCGCGACCACATGATTCTGTGTCTTTAAGCTGCTTGCAAGGCCTGCAAGTTGCGCCGCGGTGACATCCTCGCGAACCGCGTCAAAGGTCTTTACATGTACATAGGACATTCCGGCGATGTTCTGCATGACCGCGACAGCTTCACTCTGGAAGGCGCTCTGGCCGAGGGCGCGATTGTCGAAACTGAATTTGTCCAACAGGGCCGCGCGAATCCGGGGTTCGACGGATTCCCACGCGTAATCCGGGAGGATCTGAATGTCTGCAGAGATGACCAGCAATTGCACCTTGCGCGGACAGACCTGCAAAGGTTGGTAAGGATCGCCGAACTGAAGCAGCGACTGAACCAGATTTCGATACAAGTCCGAATTGCGGTCAATGGGGATGTCGCCGGCGCCGGCAATGGTGACATGGACCAGTTGGCGGAGCCCATCGGAGAGCCGCAAGGCAGAGGCCTTGCCGATACCGGCGTAGGTCCGCGCGAACTCCGCGTAGTCATCGAGAGAGACGAGCCTGTTCAGGGCCATGACACCGACGGGCGCATTGCGGCGCGCCTGGTCGAGTGAGTCGCGATCCGCTCCGCCCGAAGCGGCCAGCGGATTGATGACCCCTTGAACGCCCAAGGGATGTGTAGCCAACTGGCTGATTTGCCCCGCATCGACATTTCCAGCGCTGCCGATGCCGTAGCGATAAGCGGCTTTAACGTTGGAGGAGCCCGTAGGAACACGCGCGCCGTGCTCCCCATTTCCAAATACCACGCTGGTCTGATCTGCATCGTCGGTCTGGGTGAAGTAGGAACGATCCTGCGGGCCCAGGGCAGCCAGATCTGGTTGCTCATGCCAGGCGATCTCGTTGACTCGAACGACGAGTGTGCTTTGCGCGCCATCGGGAGTGGCAGCCGAAACATAAGTCAGCGGCTTCTGATGCACCGCAAACGTGTCGAACGGCTGACTGGCGTCGCCATCCCCAAGGACTTCGCCGGTGCTCTGGCCGTGGGTGGCGTTGACGACGTTGCCATAGATTGTGACGGTCGAGGTGTCATAAGTATAAGCGAGGTCATTCGCCAGGGTCAGGATGGTATGGACAGGTTGCGTGCAGATTCGCCAGGCGAACACGCCCTGACTGGCGCGCGTTGGATCAATTCTGCCGCCAGCATAGGGCGCGCCGGTATCGGGGTCAACCAGCAAGCCCGCAAAATCCGGGAAAAATCCTTTGTGTTCGGTAGCCGAAGGAACGTACGCGTTGACGTACAGCCCCGGCGCGAGCTGTACCTGGTCCTGGTAGAGCTGGTTCGGAAAATCGGGCGGTTTCAGCGTGAGCAGCGCCGCCATTCCTTTCGGCGTCAAAGTTCCGACGACGAGACGGTCGCCGTAGCGATTCGCGTCCGTGGTGTAGACGCCGGAAAAGAACGGGACGAGTCCTTCTGGATAAGTTGTAGCGGAATCGGGGGCGTTGGTCCCCTGACGGACTGCCGCGAGCATCACCAGTTCGCTGCCGATTACGCCGGCGGCATCCGGGATGTCTGTTCGCTCGCCGGAGACAATGACCCACCGTCCGGATTCCAAGCCTGTGTAAACGCCATCCAAATCAATCGTGTTTCCCTCGACATCCGTGTCCACGGGTTCCTCGGCGAGGTCCAGTAATTCCGATTGGGCATAGACGACCGTGCCCCGCAGGAAAACGGAGTTTCCGATGTCGCTCTGATACTCCTTGGTATCGTTGAGGTCAGTAAGCCACGGCGGATCCAGGGTGAGTTGCGTCACTTTGGCGGTATAGCCGGCCAAAGTCGGATCGGTCAAATTTTGGGTCGCCATGGTGACTGTGAGCACGCTCTGAACGCGATGATACGTGGTCTTCCGCGTGAAACCGTCCGACCCGGGATTCATGATTGGCCGCTCGATGGCGACCCAGCTTTCGGGCACAATTTTGTCGTAAACAGCATCCAGGGGAATTGTCGCGAGCGGTGTGATATTGCTCTCGCCCGAAGGCGACAGCGACCCCCAGGAGGCGGAGATGCTAGGCGCGACAAACGAGGCGACGAGCTTAGGAGGAGTTACGCCGGGAACTTGCGTGAGCTCGGTGTCTCCCGGATACGTTCCGGGAAAAAGGCCCGCTTTCACCCGGAGAGCGTGCAGCGTGACCTCGCTGGAGGGAGTTTCCGTTCCGGACCAAGCATCGTAAATCGTAGCCGCCGCGGCGGGACGAAACGCGGCGAGCAATCGTGGAGCGATATCGGTCTGCGGCGCGAACGCCTGGCTCACTGAGCGGGGGAGCCTTTTGGCATTTGCAGGTTGCACCGAGGGTGCGGCGGCCACCCTTTCCAGAATCCCGACCAGGCGCTCCAAGCCGGAGGCTGCGGAGGTGTTTGCCGCCGGGGGCTGCGGCTTCTCAATCACTCGCAAGGCCCCGCTTGAGAGTTGCGTCGACAGGGTATTGAGCACGTCGAGAAGATGGCTGAGCCAAGGCTCAAGGCGGGTGAACTTGCGCTTCAACGCTACATCTCGTTTGCTTTGGATCTCCGGAATCAGTTGAGCCAGTTTCGAGGGAACTTGGGGGCCCGGAACCGGGTTGTCAGCCCCTGCAAGAAATGGCGCGAGCAACTTCTTTACGGCTGCGGCGAGGTCGCTTCCCGAGTAGATGCTGTCGGCCTCGTCCACAAAGGGTTGCAGGGCGCTCTGCACCGATGTGTCCTGGGCAGGTAAAGCGTCCTGGAGTACAGCCTCGGTCCGCTTCTGGTCGGTTTGCGGGTTAACTGATTTCACAAAGCGCACAACCTGCTGGACAGGTTGCGCGCTGGGATCCTCATTCAAAACGAACAGCAGCGCATCGTTTTGTTTCAAATTCGTGGCGATGCCGTCGAAATAAACGGTATCCCGGGTGAGGGCGTCAGTGCCGGGATCAACCCCAAGCGTAATCACCTGCGGCCGAGTGAGGCGCGGCTTCAGATTGTTCCAGGTATCGCGAGCCGGGAGATTCGTAGAAGTTTCGAAAAACTGCGCGGTTTGCCCCGCGGCAGGGATACTCTGTGCGCGTGTGCCGGAAGGGATGATTCCCTGGAAGTCCTGGGCCATGGTGAACGCGAGGAAGACGCTCGCGGAGACCCCCGGGCGAAGCTTGTAACCGATCAGGCGGGCGAGCTCCAGAAGTGAGCGGCGTTCCCTTGCGGTAACGAGATAGCCCTCGTTGGCGATGCGTTCCTGATAGAAAGTGAGGACGTCCGCTACCACAGCCCAGACGTCGAGAAGCGCGATCGCGGGATCTGAAGATTCGCGGGTGGTGAGCTGCTTCAGGGGGTAGAGCCGCGTGAGCGAACCGCTGCCGTCCACGGCTGGAACGTCCAGGTAGAGATTGGAGAGCCGGGCCAGCATGGTTTCGAAAAAGGTCGCGTAGGTTCCGGCGCGATATGGAATCGCCGGCAGACCGGGACGGCTGGCTTCCTGTTCGGGAGTCACCTTCTCAATGCCGGAACAGCACCCGCAAGGAACGGTCATCGCCCACCTCGCAAATTCAGCGTCAGCCGCCCGTTTTGAGGCGCGCTCGGATCATTGTCGAGGCGTGCGATTTGAAAGGGCCCCAACGAAAGCACGCCGTCTTGCGGCACCACAAAGGTGGGATCGTCAGGACCTTGCTTCGGCTCGCCAAAGGTAAACGCCTTCAGCCGTGTGAGCTGAACTTCTTGCACGCCCGGGACGTTTTGTGCGGCAGCGATGATGCGGCTGACGTACACGCCTTTCCCAAACGTCAGATTGTCCGGATGGAAAAATCCCAGGGTGCCATCCGGGAGCACGCGATTGCTGAACAGGTCCAGCAAAGCGGATTCCACGTGCGCGCGTTGAAAGTCTGGAAGAACACAAATCGTCAGCGCCAAGTCCAGGGCCAGGTAGTCCGCGAGCTTGACTTCGAGGTCGTGACCCATCCTGCGGTATCGTTCGAGATAGGAATCAATCTCCAGTAATAGTTCGGTGTCGGCAGTTTCGGAACCTTCCGGGTCGATGGCCACTAGAGCTTCGTACCAGCTCCCGGTCCAGCGAATGACACCCTTCGCCGCTTGAAGAGGGTGAAAGGACGTCGAACAAAGGTCCGGGCCGAGTTGCGGAGGCTCGGGCGGCTCTTCTTCTTCCTGCACGCGCTGGTCGCGAACCGTTAGCTTGGAAGGAGGAATGACGGGCTGCGATGTTGCTGCTTCCAAAAGTTCCACGCGCTCCTCAAGGCGCCGCGCATTGTCCGCTGTCAGCGAGGCGTAGTCATCTGCGGTGATGGCGCGTTCGAGAACCGAACGAAAGGCGTAAGGAGCGAAGAGCTTGACTTCGGCAAGCGATTCCGGAGCCGTTCCACCACTGGCGGCTAAGGGATTGCGCGGTATGAGCATTTTGTGGCCTACGTCAGTTTGCCGGAACACGAGGTAGACAATGGTCTCGGCGCCGACATTGCCTTGTGGCCCGTTTCCGACGCGATAGGTCGCCTGAAATGCAGTGCCAGCCTCGGGAAGCACGC
>Ga0210403_10004041_pt1 | contig 12734 bp, 11 predicted proteins | sample IncBWC19MmetaG_FD_150863 | JGI IMG/M metagenome (GOLD analysis project Ga0210403, IMG submission 150863) | Forest soil microbial communities from Barre Woods Harvard Forest LTER site, Petersham, Massachusetts, United States - Inc-BW-C-19-M | ecosystem: Environmental > Terrestrial > Soil >... | reverse complement strand
CCATCAGGACGCGGCGACTGACTGCGAAGGCGACAAGACGATCCATGCGATGATTGCTTTGTTGAAGACGCCCTGGATTGCTGGTTAGCTGCCGGAAGTCGCGGCGCGGTCGATGAACAGGCTGCCCCGCGTGACGACCTTCTCGCCGGCCTGCAGATTGCCCCGGACTTCGACGAGGTCGCCGTTGGTCAACCCGGGCTGGATTTCGCGAAGTTCGATCGAGCCGTCATCGTGAGACACCCATAGCCGGACGCGCTCGCCCTCGTAGATGAGCGCCTGCTTTGGAACGCCGACCGACGGATGATCGCCGCCGGCATAGATCGTGACGCTGGCGAACATCTCCGGCTTGAACAGGCCGTCCCTGTTGCCGAGCATCGCCCTGACCATCAGCCTCCGGGTATTGGGGTCGATCGCGGCGGCCACATAATCGAGGCGTGCCTTGAAGGTGCGGCCGGGCAGCGCCAGCACCTTGAAATCGACGTCCTGGCCGACGCGTACATCGGCGGCCTCGCTCTCGCGCACGAAGGCGGTCAGCCATACCGTCGAGAGGTCGCCGATGACGAACACGGGATCGCTGGCCCCGGTAGAGATGTACTGCCCGGGCCCGACCTTGCGCTGCACGACCGTGCCGCCGAGCGGCGAATAGATCGGGGTCTCGGCGCTGATCTGCCGGGTCTGCTCGAACGAGGTGATCTGGTCTTCGGAGCGTCCAAGGATACGCAGGCGGTTGTGTGCCGCCTCCAGCGCCGTCTCGGCGGAGCGCACGTCGTTCTGCGCGGTGACGAGATCGTTCTGGGCATTCTGCCAGTCCTTCAGCGGCACCGCCTTGCCGGCATAGAGATCGTTCTGACGCTTCTCGTTGATCTGCGCCAGGTTGAGCTTCGAGCGCGCACTGTTCAGCGCGCTCAGCGCCGTGATGGTGTCGTTCAGCGCCTGCACGGTGTCGGTGGCCTCGATGACGAACAGCTGCTGCCCGCGCTGGACGACGTCGCTCGGCTTGACCAGCAGTTTCACGACGCGGCCGGCATAAGGCGAGAAGATCGGCGTCGAACTATCCTCGTCGACGGCGATCTTGCCTTCGGTGACGTGCTCGGCGCGAAACAGGTGTTCCGACACCGACTCGATCGTCAGGCTCGCCCGCTCCGCGGCACTCGGAATGTAACGCGGCAAGCTCGCCCTGTTCTGGCTCGAGATTTCGGTGAGTCTTGGCCGCTCGACAAAAATCCTGCCACCGGCAAACGCGCCAATGCCCGCCACGATCACAGCGAGCAGAACGACCAGCCGCCGCCAATTCCAGTTCGCGCCCATGTTCATCCTGAAAGCTCTCACATTGGCTCATCCTAGCTGTGCATCCTTTCTCGGACGCCCAGCTTCATTGCCCTCCAATGTCCTTTCGTTTCTAGTTCTCGGCCGGCGCGCGCCACATCGGCGATTTCGGACCGCCGTAGTAGCGCATCGGACCAAGGCGCGGCGCCCTAGGTGCCGCGACCTCAGCAATCCTCGCCAACTGGCTCGTGCAGCGATGGTGCGTCAGGCGCTTGCGATGCTTTGCGGCGGCCTCGCCCGGCGTGATGGCGATGATCATCACCGCGAGCAAGACGGCAGGCGCCCGGATCGATCCTGTCGCATCAAGCCGGCAACGCCTCATTCCGCCACCTGACCACTCGGCCACATCGGATATTTCGGTCCGCCAAAATAACGAAGCTGACTGCCCGTCGATTGGGAGGCGGCCGGCACTCCCATGTCGCTGACACATCCTGCAGCGAAGGCACACAGACCGACGATAGCGGCGATCACTGCAATCTTTCTCGTCCGCATTGCGATGCTCATGTCGCCCCGCTGAAAGGCTGCGCTCAGGGCATTGGGCGCAGCCGCATGTGCATCAATATTTCGCAACGACCGATCCGCCGCCCCAGAACTTGAAGTCGAGGCCGAGCAGCACCGTCGAATAGGTGTTGGCGACGGTGTAGGGCATCGCGGTGTTGAGCGGAGTGTCGCGGCGATAGGTGCCGAGATCGTAGTAGCGATACTCGATCTTGCCGATCAGGTTGTCGGTCATCGCGTAGGCGATGCCGCCGCCTGCCGCGAGACCGCTGCGATGAACGGTGAATTGATCCACGGCCCCACCCAGCACGGTGTTGGTGTGGGTGATGTCGCCGAACGCCCAGCCGCCGTCGAAGTACAGCAGCAGCCGATCGACCGCGATGCCGCCGCGGGCCCGCACCGAGGCGACCCATTTCAGCTTGTTGAAATCATCCATGGGCGCGCCATTGACGTCGGCGAGTGCAAAATTGTTCCGTCCCTGGATGTTGCTGCCGGCGCCGTCGGCCTCGATGCCGAAGACGAGATTGCCGCTTTGCCAGTTGTAGCCGATCTCGCCGCCGCCGAATGCGCCGTGGGTTTCCCAGTTTGACGTGAAGGGGGCAAAGCCGGCCAGCCCGAGCGGGTTGACGAGGTTCTGGTTACCGAAGGCATAGCCGCCGAAGCCGCCGACGTAGACGCCGGTCCAGTCATAGACGCGCACGGGAGGCGGTGCCGCCTTCAGCGGCAGATCGGCGGCTAGCGCCGGCGACCCCAAGGCCAGCACGCCGAGCGAGACGGTGGTGAGAAGGATTCTTTTCATTGTTAGCCCCTGTCGAATTGTTCTCGTTTGCAACGGCTCAAGCCGCGACGATCCCTGAATTAGAAGTGGATGATGATGTCCGCCGAGCCGATCACGGCGGTGCTCTTGTTGGGCGCAATGCCCAAGTTGGGGTTGCCGTTGAACGCGGCCGCATCCAGCGACCGGTAGAACGAGACTTCAGGCCGGATCTCGATCTGCGGCGAGAACCAGTGCTGCCAGCCGATGCCAGTCTCGACGTAGCGCGTCTTCACGCCGGTACGCTGGCCCTGTTTGTCGTCAAAGAACTCCAGGCGATAGGAGATGTTATCCAGCGGCGTCGCCTTGTAGTTCAGATACATCAGGTAGGTCTGCACTTCCGCCTTGCAAGCGAACACCAGTGCGCTGCTGCACTGTGCGAAGAACGGCGAGTTGAACGGCATGTATTGCGGCGAGAACGGCGTGCCGCCCGCTGCGAACGCGGCCACCGCCGCCGGGTTATTGGCGTTCAACACATTGTTCTGGTGCTCGTTGTAGGTCTCGAACGAGATGTGCCACTGGTCGTTGAACTTGTGGTAGTAGGTCAGCCCGTACCATTGCAGGTTGTTGTAACCCCAGGTGCCGTTATTGATCGCATTGGCGACCACGTAGACGCCGTCGTTTCCGCTGTCGGTCGTGTAGCGAACTCCACCGCTCACGCTGGGCTGCGCCCCGGGATCCTTCAGCATCGTCGAATCCGGGAAAAGCGGATTGGGTGCTGGATTGGCAATTCGGGCCCCGACGTGCCAGGGTAGCGCCTCAGTGCCGACCGACACGCCCAACTGGAGCATCCAGTTCTTGGTAAGCGCGAGGGTGCTCTGGATGCCGGTGTTGGTGTAGTTGTCGAAGGTGTACGTCATCGAGTGCGTGTACATGTAGTTGTTCGGCGCGAGCTGTGCCTCGATGTCGGGAATCGAGATGTAGCGCCCGAAACGCACCATCAGGCCTTCGGCGATCTGCGGGATGAACACCTCGCCGTAGGCCATCGGCAGGTCATAGCCGTAATTCTTGTTCTGGTTCAGAAGCTGATAACTCCACAGCCCATAAGCCGTCGTGTAGCGGTAGTTCTCGCCATAGATCGGCGCGAGGCGGAAGCCCCAGTCGATGTGATCCTTCTGCACGGTGTCCGGGAGGCGCTCGATATAGACCACCGCCTGGTCGAGCTGCACCGTGTTCGGGTTGTAGTCATAGGCCGCCGGCGCATTGCCGCCGCGCACGGTGTTGTTGCTGAGGTTGCCGCCGCCGTTGATCCAGCCGTAGACTTGGATGTGATTGTCGCTCATCGCCTGGCCGACCGCGGAGTTGCCGAGCGCGTTCATCAACGGGCTGTCGATCGAGCTCGGCCGCGTCACGCCGATGCTGGTCGCACCGCCGTAAGGCCACTCGGTGAATGGCATCGGCGGGGTGCTCTGCGGCGTCGCCGGCCAATAATCACGACGAGAGGGCGGCGCCTTCGGATCCGACGGCGCCGATTCGTGTCCCCATTCGAGACGATAGTAGTTGATGAAGCGCGTTATGAAGTCGTTGCCGAGATAGCTGTCGAGGCACGAGTAGTTCTTGTACGGATCGCAGAAGCTCGACCCCATCGGCGGGAGCGTGTCGCCCGCCCGTGCCGCGTTGACCAGTCCGAAGGCCGCCAGCGAGACGCCCGCCAGAAAAACATTCTTCATCATTTTGCCCCAAGCTGTTGTTACAGGCGCCTTGCAGGCGCTCTTGCAGATTCACGAACATCCACTTGTGATCATTCGTGAGGGGCGTGAGAAAAATCGATGCGGTTTGCCGCGCGCATTCGTTAAATAAAAATAGCCGAAACGCGACGTGAGGCGCCGCTTGCACGCGCAAGCGGCAATTGCCTGCCTGCTTTGCTTAAACGACCGGCGAAAATCGTGACATTTCGGCAAAAGCGCTCGGTGCACCGCAACAGTTTCCTCCGGCGTGTGTCTTTTTCGTCATACATCGCACGAACGGAGATAACCTCGCGTGCAGTCGAGAGCATCAGTGCGTCGCGCCGATATTTTTTTGCTATGTAAACAGCAGCGATTGTCGATCGAAGATATATGTCGGGAGCAGCTAAGCTTCCGCGCATGAGCATGCTTGCCGAATTAGCGGGCGGAACGAAGGACGCGATAACTCGCGTCGCACCCGATCCCGCGCTTTCAAAGAAAAGCGAAGAGTTCGATCTGGCCTTCCTGCCGCAGACTCTTACTACCCAATGCCGCAGCCTGATCGAAAGCTACCACGAGGTGCATGGCTTCGCCTGCCTGCCCGACGCCCTCTGGAAGTTTCGTCTCGGACCATTCATCGAAAGGCATCGGGAGCTCCGGCAACTCCTTAAGAAGGCGTCGACGGCGCGCAGCGCCAAGAAATCCAATGAAGGCTTCGTGCAGATCGCCACCGCGATTCTGTCGCTGGAAATACTGGCCAGCAGTTTTGCCGGCTGGAGCGCCCTTTATCCCGAGGCGGGAGAGCGGGCGCGCGCCATCCTGAAGCGGAACGCGCCCGGCCCGCACATGCCGCTGATGGAGTTCTATCTCTACCCGCCCAAATATCTAAGTTCGGCGGCGATCGCGACACTCGCGCCGCCCGCAAGCAGCCGATCGGACGCGGCCGCACTCTATCATGCGTCAAAGCCCGAGCTTGCCGGAGAGAAGCTTGCGCTCGGCTATGTCGGCGCGATTCGCGAGCCGTTGAGAGGCCGTCCCTCTCGCACCGGCGCTAGATCGCCGGCCTGACTCTCCCCTCGAGAAACCCGCAACGTCGCAGATCGTGCCGCGCGCGACCACCGTCATCGGTCAAGCCGGCGCCGTTCCGGCCCATTGGATAATGGCTATTTCTTTTATATTTCTTGTTCCCTCCAACAGCATAGCTTTTCTACGCTGACCTGGAGAATGGTTCCACCTGCTGGGTAGTTGGTGACATCGGGGACGACTGGAGCGCGGCGGTGTGAGGACCGCGATCGCGTCCATCGATGCGCTTTCCTACGAAGGCGGGCATTTTGAAATATCCATTTCGCTTGGCACAAGCGCTCACTACGGCGCGAGCAAAGCCGACCGCAACCATGGCGGTGCGGGACAAGGGGCCAGCCGCAGAGGAAACGGCATCATCGAGCGGCACGTGGCACACGGCGCTGTCGCTTGCGATGTCGGTCGCGAATATTGGCCTGATCACAGCCATGCTGCTCGTGCTCGACCGGCGGTTGGCGGCGAGCCTTGTGCCGATCGCCTACCTTCCTGCCGTGATCTTTGCCGCCACGCAATGGGGCGTGTGGCACGCCATGCTCGCCTCGGTCGCCGGCGTGGCTGCGGCCGATTTCTTCTTCTTTACGCCGCTCTACAGCTTCCGCGTCGACGATCCGGAGGAAGCGGTCGACCTCCTGCTGTTCCTGATCGTGGCCCTGGTCAGCAGCAACCTCGCCTGGCGCCTGCGCCGCGAGACGCAGAGGCTGCGCCGCCGGGAACAGGAAATTCAGCAACTCTACGAATTCTCCCAGCGCCTGGCAGCCTGCGTCACCGTGTCGGACCTGATCGCCGCGATCCAGCATTATCTCTCGCTCGCACTCCGACAGAAGGTCGCGTTCTTCGTGGCGATGGCAGACGGCCACCATGAGCCGTCCGAGCCCGTCGCAACGCCAAAGATCGTGCGCGACAACATTGCGTCGATGATCATACGCACCGGCCCGCCCAGCCGGTCCATGATTGACGAGGTGACGCGGGAAGTCTGGCTGCTGCGGTCGGTCTCCTCCGAGACCGCCGTGCATGGCGTGATCGCGATCAACATCGGTGCCGGTTCGCACGGTTCGACCGAGAGCAAGACGCGCCGCGTCGAGGCTGTGCTCGAAGAGGTGTCACTCACTCTCAAGCGCCTCGACATCGGCAAGGCCATGGAGGATGCGAGGCTTCATGTGCAGGCACAGCTCTTGCGAGATGCCTTTCACGGCACGCTCTCCCACGAATTGTGCTCGCCACTCGCCGGCATCCGCGGATCGGCCAGCGTGCTCAGCTCGATGCCGGTCGTGCGCGGCGATGTTCGGGCGAACTCGCTCGTAGAAGGCATCTCCGAGGAGGTGGCCGAGCTGGAAAGCCATATCCAGAACCTCCTGCATGCCACCCGTGTCAGCGCCGGCGGCCTCAGCCCGCGCCCCGAATGGGCCGATCCGCGCGACGTCATCAACGCGGCGATCCGGCGGAGAGCTCGACGGCTGGCAGCCCACAAGGTCACCATCGCCTTCGCCGACGACCTGCCGCTGGTCCATCTCGACTCCGGCCTAATCGAGGAAGCCTGCGGCCAGGTGCTCGACAACGCCGCCAAATACTCGCCTTCCGGCTCGAACATTTCCGTCGGCGTGTGGGCGGAAGCAGGACAGGTGATCTTCTCCGTCGCCGACCAGGGCGTCGGCATCACGCCGGACGAGCTGCAGCAACTCGGCCGCAGATCGTTCCGCAGCGAACGTCATCAGGCCACGGTTCCCGGCTCCGGCCTCGGATTCTGGATCGCGTCCACCTTTGTCAGGGCGAACAGCGGCACCATCGTCGTTTCCAGCTACGGCCAGGGCACGCGCGTCGCGATCTCCCTTCCCTCCTCCCCCACCACCCCTTCCGAATTGATGGCGATGGACAATGAATAAGCCTTCCAATGTCGTGCTCTTGATCGATGACGAGCCCAAGATCAGGCGCTTCCTTCGCGCCGGCTTCGAACTTGACGGCTTCACCGTGCTCGAAGCCGAAAACGCCGCCGATGCGTTGAAGATCGCCACCTTCAGGCCGCCGGACCTCATCATCCTCGATCTGGCGCTGCCCGATCTTCACGGCACCGAAGTGCTGGAGCGCATCCGTTCCTGGTCGAACGTTCCCGTGATCATCCTCTCCGTCGTCTCGGGCGAAGATGAGAAAGTACGGCTCCTGCAATCCGGCGCCGACGATTACGTCGTCAAGCCATTCGGCATGGCCGAATTGCTGGCGCGCGCCGAGGCTGCATTGCGGCGGTATTACAAATCCGCGACCGAAAGCCCGGTGGTGACAGCCGGCCCGCTGTCGGTGGATCTGGTCAGCCGCAGCGTCTCGCTCAACAGCAACCGCATCAGCCTGACGCGGAAGGAGTATCGCCTGCTCCACGTCCTCGCGATGCATGTCGGCCTGGTGGTGACGCACGATCAACTGCTCAAGGACATCTGGACCGGGAATCAGCGCGACAACATCCAGTATTTGCGCATTCTCGTGCGCAAGTTGCGGCAGAAGATCGAGACCGATCCCAACGATCCGCGCCTGCTCGTCACCGAATCAGGCGTCGGCTATCGCCTGCAGAACCGCCTGGAAACCCAGCCGGTGGGTTAGGTGGCTCTCCGTCCCTCGCCTCGCCGTTCGTTCTATGTTGCGGTCTTCCGCAGCGTCGATCAGAGCGAGGCATGGTGCTGGGAGATACGCCGCAAGCGCAAGCCCATGGGCGTCAGGCTGTGGCAAGGCGGCTTCCGGTCGCATCGGGCCGCGCAGTCTGCAGGCAAGACCGCGCTTGAGGACTTCCTGAATGATCTCGCCATGGACGCAGGTTCCCCAGTCCGCGATCCCGCTGATGTCTGTTAAACCGCGATCAAGGTCAGGTCAGCACTGCCAACGGTGGAACGGAAGTTGCTAGAGCGCGGCATGCGCAAGACATCGCCTTGACCTTCATCGTGCACGCATCAAGAGGCGAAGCCGTCGTCATCACGGTTCGATTGCGCGTGGCCGCCGCGATCGCCAAGGCGCGCTCGCTCTCGGACGCCGGATGGGACGTCTACATCATCTCTCCGGACGACATCCGCTACACCCCGGCGGACTTCGACAGACTGCGGGCCTGCTCCGCCTCCTGAGACACCGATCTCGAGCAATACGGGACTCGCCTAGCGTGACAAAAACACGCGCTCGTCTCGCATTGGCGTGTCAATAAATAAATAATATGTTTTCTGCTCCAAATGGCCTACCCTGCACAAGAAAAGGGCGAACGCGGTGCAGTATCTCATTCGATCGCACAACATTTTCGGCATCGAGATCCAGAACTGGATGCTGATTGTCGCTGTTTTGATCATCGCTTTCATTTTTTTCATCGGATGGACTCGCGACAGAGCTTGAAGCGCAGAACCTCCTTGATGTCGCTAATAATAAAGTCCTGAAGCGCCTTTCTTCCACACGTAGCTCCGCAGGTGTAGCGCGCTTCGCGCGCAGGCAAACCGATCAACAGCGAGAAGCGAATTCGCAGCCCACACCACAAAGATATTTTTTGACTATCGTTTCGCACAGCAATCGATGTCGCGAGCGCGCAACGCGCGCGGGAAAAGCGCTTTGACAGTTCTGCGACGGCCCTTTCTGCATCGCGGAATCCGAACGCCGCATCTAAGATCAATCCCAGAAAATCGTTGATGGCCGCATGGCTGCAAATGGGGGCTGAGATGCGTCGGTATATGAAATTGGCTTTTGCTGCTGTCGCCTTGTTGAGCTTCGGCGCAACGAGTGCGGCAACCGCGGCAGATCTTCCGGTCAAGACACCGCGCGCGGCGCCGGTGCCGCTCTACAACTGGACCGGCTGCTACATCGGCGGCAACGTCGGCGGCGGCGGGAGCCGGATGGATACGACGCGGCTATTCATCGACACGGCTCCGCCTACTCCAGCCTTCCTCGACTATGGCCGCGAGAACGACAGCGGCTTCATCGGCGGCGGCCAGGTTGGCTGCGATTTCCAGACGACCAACTGGGTATTCGGCATCGAATCGACCTTCGACTTCGGCAGCGTGAAGGGCCAGCACAATATCCTGAACCTGCCGGGCTTCACCGAGAGCAACAAGCTGGACCAAATCTATACGGTCGCCGGCCGGATCGGTTACCTCTGGACGCCGCAGGTGCTGACTTACGCAAAGGTCGGCGTGGCTTACTTTCAGAATAAGAATCAATTGTTCTTCCCGGGCGGCGCTCTCTTCGAGTCCTCCAAGTTCACCGATCCTGGGATCCTCGCCGGCGGCGGCATCGAGTGGATGTTCGCTCCCAACTGGTCGGTGTTTGCCGAAGGCAATTACATCTGGACCGAGGACGACGCCGCGCACGACTACATCACGCCCGCCGGCCTTCCCACCGAGGTCATCAACAACCGGCAGCGGATCATCACCGGCCTTGTCGGTGTCAATTACAAGTTCCATTGGGACAATGGACCAGTAGTTGCAAAGTACTAAGCTCTCCTGAGAGGACCCGGCAGCCCCGGCCCAAGGGCCGGGGCTTTTTTTCGCAGCGCCCTCCGGCGAGGGCTCGCGGCGCTACTTATGCAATCCTTATATCGACACCCTCGCATTTATCTGGAATTCGAATGCGGTGAAGTCCAGATTCCGGGCAGCCCTTTGAATTCAGGATTGCCCCATGACCGCGATTTCTGCTGAGACCGAGCCGGACAGTACCTGGCACCGCGCATGCCGCTACCTCCAGCGACTACGCGACTGGCCCGCCAACGGAAACAGCCCATATTCGCCATTATTCTGCGTCTCTCTCCTTTTGGGTGTCGTCCTGATCATTGAGACCGGGCGCTAGACGCCTCCAATCTCCCTTGCTTACTTTTCAACTTTGAGCGTGCATTCTTGGCACCGCCGCGGTCATTCGCTGGTATTTCTCTGGCACTCACTCGTGTAGAACGCAGCGACCCCCGGGATCGCGTTGGTGCTCTTGTCACTCGTCTGAACCCTGCGTCTGCCGTCGTACATGTTGACGGTCAAGCACCAGGGCTAAAACGCGCGCAACTATGTTGACTAGCTGATCTGGTGCCGAAGGACGTTCATCCGGGTCGAATGCGAGTCCAATGACGGCATTCTGGCCTTCGGCCGTCTCCACAGGCCAAAAGTCAAAGCGCGAGGCCAGATTCGGGTAGACGCCGCCGCGCGCTACGGTTCCAGTCGCCAAGGACGATCGCGCCGCCTCTAATTCGGCCTCCTGGGGCTCCACGTCGCCGACCTGCTCAAGGGAAACCACCCTGTCTTCCGTAACGAGCATCACAACGGCAGGAACTTGGAAGAGTGCTGCAAGAGCTTCGGAAGTGATAGAGACGATCGCGTTCGTGTTATCGGCCGCGACGACGTCACGGCTAAAGCCTTGCAGCACAGTCGCCTGTCTTCTTAACAGAGCCGCCTCGGCTGCCCTCTGGCGGGAGGTGAACGCGACGCCACTCACGATGAGACCGACGACAAACAGCAGTCCAATCGCCCAGATATTCGCCGGGTCGTCGACCGCCAGTGAGTAGCGAGGCTCGGTAAGGAAAAAATTGAAGGCTAGAGCGCCAAGTATCGCCGAACAGAGTGACGGACCCAAGCCGAGGCTAACGCCCGCGATGATCACTGGAACTACAAATACCAGGGATAGGTTGGGGATGGTCACCTTGCTGTCGACACCGACAGCCACGACCGTCGCGACGGCGGTCATTGCAATTGAAGCAAGGTAGCGCACCAACTCTGATGCTACCGGGCCAAAAAGGGGGTCGGCATCCGGCGCCGGTGTGGTGTCCTGCCGCAGCTTCGACTCATCATCGGCCACCGGTTTCAACTCCTGCCTAGCACTTAGGCGACGACTCGTTGGCTGAAGGGCAAACCATCCAAAGCGAGGTCGCGGCTCTGATAAGCTAACCGAGCATACACCAACTTCATTGGCGCGTGAGCCGCAAGAAACATAACTTCAATGTCTCTCAGGTGGCGCCGTCGGTTCGAACCTTGGGAATTTGAAAAAGAGCATCCGCCGCCTGCGGCGCGACTGAACATGGTGTCGACCGAAAATGGATTTCAAGGTTCTGGCCACCAGCCCAGCGCTCATGCAGGGGTATCCAACCTACAGTCGCGACCGTGATCGCGGTCGATCGTTCGCGCGCAGATGCTCTTGGTACTCTTCCGCCGCGATCGTTGTACGCGGGGTCGACGAAGCCGCCGGCGGATGGCCAGGTCGAACTCGTGGCCGCGCGAGCGGCGCCCCCACTTGCTCGCCGTGACGGATTTCCATCGAGGTCACGAAGCCTGCCGAGAAAGTTCGGGCAGAGCAGCGCCTCCCCTCGCCTTTGTCGGGCAGTGGTGCCAGCCTGCGCATAGCTTTTCGAGGGTGGAACAATGACGACGTTATAAGAATTCGAGATGGCTCGAGCCCACCCCGTTCGATCGCCATATGCTCATCTTACTCACCACTTGCGGCACCACTCAATCGAGTCGACGAAATCCAGCAACTATTGATGCGATCCCTATATCGTGGCGTTTTCGTCCATCTCGTTTCTTTATGGCGTCTTTCATAACTTACAAACGCAGTCATCCATGTCAGCTCCTCAAGTGAGCAGACCCCGCGACTGCGATTACTCAACGCTCAACCGAACAGGCTCGGCTCGCGCGAGATGCCTGGTCGGCAGTCAGCCGCCTATCCCCGCGCAGTTCCAATAATCAGATCAGAATGGTGACGTCATGGCTCCCTCTCGTGCCACTTCCGCAGGCGACCGCATCCTTGAACCGATGATTGCGCTTGCAGGCTGCTCCAAGCAGCACCGAATCGTCGTAGCCGGGTCCAAGGCCATCGACTTGATGTTGGATTTGCATCGTCGCGGCTACACGCAGACTGCAGCCACGGCAAACTGCGGTCAACCGGCCGGCCAATACGACGTAGCGTTAGTTGATTGGCGGCGGCGAACGTCTAGAAGCCTGGAGGTCGCGCTTGATTGGCTCGTCGAGTTCGTGAGTCCCGCCGGTGTGCTGGTCGTCTGGGTCGTTCCCCAAAAGGCCGCGGCCAATGAAACCCTACGACTCTCGCTGGAAAGGCGCGGATTCATCATCGAGGACGGAATGGTCCATGAATGCGGTTGCGCCGTTTTGGCGCGGCGGCGCCAAGTGAACGCCGTCCGCAAGGCCGCGTAATAGCCTGCCCCGCCGCAGGCAAGAGATGTGTCATGGAAACTAGACCGCCCGTTCCGCGCGCGATCCTCATCGGCGTCCAGGTCCCTGGCGTCGACGACGTAGCGCATGCCGCGAGCATCGAAGAGCTGGGCCGTCTCGTGAAGACCCTCGGTTACGAGGTCGTCGGCACGGTATCGCAGAAGCGCGACGAGATCGATGGCGCGACGGTGCTCG
>Ga0210403_10004040_pt1 | contig 12735 bp, 11 predicted proteins | sample IncBWC19MmetaG_FD_150863 | JGI IMG/M metagenome (GOLD analysis project Ga0210403, IMG submission 150863) | Forest soil microbial communities from Barre Woods Harvard Forest LTER site, Petersham, Massachusetts, United States - Inc-BW-C-19-M | ecosystem: Environmental > Terrestrial > Soil >... | reverse complement strand
CGCCTGCCATTTTTCCTGCGGTGACGATCTACTCTACGGCATTCTCAGCGTGCCAGACCTGGCGCAATCACGCGGCATCCTGATGCTGGTCGGCGGCGCACAGTATCGCGCCGGCAGTCACCGGCAATACACGCTGCTGTCGCGTTTTTTTGCCTCCCACGGCATTCCCGTCATGCGCTTCGACTACCGCGGGATGGGCGATAGCGAAGGCGATACGCGCGATTTCGAAAGCGTCGAAGATGACATCCGTTGTGCCGTCGACTACTTCATGAGTTCGGTCGCAGGTATGACCGGCGTGGTCATGTGGGGGCTGTGCGACGCTGCATCGGCGGCACTCTTCTATGGCTTTCGCGATCCGCGGATAACAGGGCTAGCATTGCTCAATCCCTGGATCAGAACCGAGACTGGCCTGGCAAAAACCACTCTCCGGCATTACTACATTGCGCGCATCCTCGATCGGACATTGTGGCAAAAAATTCTGTGCGCCCGTTTCAACTATCGGACTGCCGCCGCATCGCTGGTCAGGCAAGTGCTTACTGCATTCGGCAACAACGAGCAGCATCCGGTTTTCGCGACGCTACCGGACAGGATGTTCGAAGGCTACAATCGATTCGACGGCCCGGTATTACTGATCCTGAGCGGCGACGACCTGACGGCTAAGGAGTTCGCCGATCTTGCCTCTGCCGACGAGAAATGGTCCGCACTGTTGCAGGACCGCCGCACGCAACATCTCGAATTACCCAATGCAAATCATACTTTTTCGACGCGTCAATGGCGCGACCGGGTTGCCGGCCAAACCTTGGACTGGATCAGGTCCTGGTAAAAAATAAAGGGGGTATCGAATGATCGATACCCCTTTATTTTTGCTTCATCTGGATTGACTTGACTGTGGGTCTAGAGTGAAAAATTTCGTTTGCTTGCATGCATTCACGGGCCGATAGCCTGCAAAGCGAAGTCTGGCGCGGCTTTCGCGACAGTGATCTGAAACAGGATTTTAAATCGGGCGACTGTTCCCTAAAATCGATCCACAGAAAAAGTCTGAAGAACCTATTTCTTTAATTACTGCGTCTCCTCCATTACTGCTGCCGATACTTACCGTAATCACCGGTCAATATCAGCCCCTCCTCGATTGCCCTTACGCCGCTTCACGGTCAGGGCGGCCAAGCCGAGACCGAGCAGTGCAATCGAAGCAGGTTCAGGCACCGCCGCCACTTCACTCGGGTTGTTGACGACGATGTCGGTGAACTGATTAAAGGCTAGGGTGGTTACATTGCCCTGCGCCCATGTAACCGAAGTGACATCGGTAAAATTGGGGAAATTGACTGTCTGGAAGCTTGTGTTGTTGAGCAGCAGGACCATTTTCGACACCGTGCCGCCGCCGCTAAGCGCGCCGGTAAATGTGACAAATTCTTGGTTTGGAAAAAAACTCCAGGTGTTGTTGAGCGCTGCAAGTTGCATCGATGTCAGACTAAACGCTCCGCCCCCCACCTTGCTCAGCACCGTGAGGCCGCCGTCGGTATTGTCGTTAAACAAGCTGGTCGAGCCAAAGTAATAATCCGTTTGTCCCGTATGTGCAGAACCGAAACCCGCCTGGCCCGGTATATTGCCGAGTGTGTCTAGCTGAAATCCGCTCTCCGTATAGGCCGACTCGTTCGGCGACACGTTGTATTGAATAGTGGTAAAACCCAGGCCTGGCGCAGTCAACGGATCGAAAGTAATCGTCACCGGCGTGGCCATGGCGCCGAAGCTGAAAAAAACGGCGGAAAGACCTACATAGAGTGTCTTGATATTCATCGTCGTTTTTTTCACCTAGGGTTGTATTTCGATATGGCATGCGATGGATGATATAAAGCAATCATCATGCCATTTTAAAAAAATACAAAAAATCAACAACTTAAATAATTGAAAATGTTAATTTTGAAATTATTGTAAAAAAAACCGGCACCTAAAAAAAGAGCGGGGTCCACATATGGACCCCGCTCTTTTTGTTAAAACATTCCACGCAACCCGATGCGTTACTTAAAAAATATTTTCAGGAATAACTAGGATATCGCCGGGCCGCATTGTCATGTTTGCAGAAATATCGCCATCTTTAATCAAATCGTTGAGACGGACAGGCAATTTTTTCTGCTTGCCATCGATATTACGAATGATGCTGGCATCATTGCCGGAAGCAAATTCGGTCACGCCGCCAACAGCGATCAATACATCCAATAACGACATTTCCTGGCGATATGCCAATGCCTGCGGTTTCGCAGCTTGGCCAATGACCCGAATCTGCTCGTTATACGATCCGACGAAACCGGTGACAATAACCGTCACGACCGGCTGCTGGATGAATTTGGCCAACGAGTTCTCTATATCGCGCGCCAATTCTGTCGAGGTTTTGCCGCTTGCAGGTATATCTTCAACCAGCGGGGTGGAAATTTTTCCGTCAGGCCGAACCGGTACGATCATCGATACTTCCGGGTTGCGCCACACGATGATGTTCAAGTTGTCGCCCGGTCCGATCCGATAATCATGCATCGGTGGAGCGAGCGATTCGTCAACAGCCAAGGAAGTTCCGAAGTTCGAACATCCGCAGAGCGTCAGCGCAGATAGTGTCAACGCCGCTAACTGTAGAAACAAGTTGTGCCACATAGTTTTTTTCATTTTTATTTTCAATCAGTGGAGAAAGTCGAGGAGAAAAAAGTAAAGTCGCGACTTCATCGACTTTCAAGCAGAATATGCATGAGTTTGCAGCTCGTCAATCGAATCATGCGTCATTGATGCAATTTCGCACACAGCCAATCGGACTGAAAATCGAGAGCGACTTGCACCGTGCCCTAGCGCATACGGAATTTGAACTTTTTTATCAACCGCAGGTCGATCTCAAAATCGGTAATATCGTCGGCGCCCGAAGCCCTTGATACGCTGGCATCATCCGCTACTCGCAGTTCCCCCCATTGTTTCCCCTCAGGTCAGCCATATGACGCCATCGCAACTTTGCACGCTTATCCCCGGAAAATTTTTCGGGGAAGATGCATTTTCCATGTAAGAACTACGATGAAAAAAATAAAAAAAAATATCGATATTGCAATTGGCGATGAGAAAAAAAGATCGCAAGACAGTGGCCCATTGCCAAGCCCGGAAACATCCGAAAACGGCGCCGCCACACATGATAAAAATGCCGAAATCAATGCCGGCGACAATCGTTCAAGCCGTGATGAGTCTGCCGATGATTGGGAAAAAGACATACAGTTGAGAGAAGACGCTGTGATGCTCCGGGAGATGGGCATATCGTCTCGAGAAAAAATTATCCTGGACGCAAAAACAACGGAGACCATGCGCGACGGTTATCTGGAGCATTTGCGACAAGCCAACGAACGCTTGGTAATCGCTACCTTACAAGCGCAAGCAATCACCGAAGAACTCGAAAAAGCCAGGGACCAGATGGGTCACATGGCACGTCACGATGTGTTGACCAGTTTGCCCAATCGGGTCTTGTTGATGGAACGACTGCAACAGGCGATTTCCCTGGCAAAACGGCATCGCACGAAATTGGCCGTCCTTTTTATCGATCTGGATCGTTTTAAGGCCGTCAATGATTCTTTGGGGCACGCAGTCGGGGACCAACTGATACAAGCGGTCTCGACTCGCCTGTTGGAGTCCGTGCGGAGCACGGATACGGTAAGCCGCCAGGGAGGCGATGAATTTGTCACACTGTTGACAGAAGTAGTGGATGAAAAAGCCGTCGCCGATTTAGCCGGGCGGATGTGCAAGTCGATAACAGCGCCCTATACCCTTGCCGCGCAAGAGTTACATATCGGCGTGACGATTGGCATCAGCCTCTATCCCGATGACGGAGAGGATGCGGAAATGCTGCTTCGGAATGCGGACGTCGCCATGTATGACGCCAAAAATGCCGGCGGCAATAAATATCATTTCTTCAAGCCGGAAATGAATAGGCGTGCGGTGGAAAGACAGAGAATCGAGAGCGACTTGCACCGTGCTTTGGCGCATCAGGAATTTGAACTCTTTTATCAACCGCAGGTCGATCTCAAAATCGGTAATATCGTCGGCGCCGAAGCCCTGATTCGCTGGCGCCATCCGGTGCACGGCTTACTGTCCCCAGGCATGTTCATGCCGATTGCGCAAGCCTGCGGCGCGATCGTTCCCATCGGCCGCTGGGTGCTGCGTGAAGCTTGCCGGCAGATGCAAGCCTGGTCCAATGCCGGCTTATGTTTGCAGGTCGTGTCGGTTAATGTTTCCGCGGTGGAATTCTCGGAGGAGATGTTTCTGGACCATCTTCTTCTGATCCTGCAAGACACCGATTTGCCGCCTGCCCGTCTTCAGTTGGAGTTGACCGAAGCCGTATTGATGAAAAATGTTGATGCGACGATGGCAATTCTCCAGAAACTTAGATCGATGGGCGTCAAAATCGCTATCGACGACTTCGGCACCGGCTATTCAAGTCTTAGCTATTTGAATCAATTTCAAATCGATACCTTGAAAATAGATCAATCGTTCGTTACCGGCATTTCGTCCAACGCCGGCAACGACATACTGGTCAATTCAATTATCGGGTTAGGAAAAAATTTAAGTTGCCGTGTGATAGCCGAGGGCATCGAAACAGACGAGCAGTTGCAGTTTTTGAAAAGTCATCGCTGCCCAGAAGGCCAAGGCTTTTATCTCGGCGTGCCGATGAATGCCAAGGACCTGTCAATCATGCTTGAAAACGAAAATCAATCATGACGGAACACAGTAAAGGAATCGGCTTCGGAAACAAATTCATCATTGCGCTGCCGACTTGGCCGACGATGTCTTTGTATATAGATCAATAAATTGATTGATCCTTCACTATTGTCGTACACGGATTAATTTATGGCGGCAATCGATGCTACAAGGAAGAAAATGATCAGAAGAGCTGTGACGCAGCTTCCTGATGCTATGCCTGAAGTTTCCATTGACCTCTGGATACGGCTGGCACGCGAGCTCAGCTTAATCGTTGGCGACGCCGGCTTTAAATCGCTCTACCTTAGAAGTATCCATTTGACTAAAGCATCCTTTCCCTGGATCGAACTCAATGCACCTGCACATTCAATCGATTTTCATTTATCGAGCTTAAAAGATAACTTGGCTAAACAAGATTACATCGAAGCATGTGAAGCAAGTACCGCTTTACTAATCACGTTTGTCGACATACTGGACGCGTTGATTGGCCGCACCTTAACCATGAACATTCTACGTTTAGCCTGGGGCCGCCAAGCTTTAACTATGGAGTCGAAAAGGAACCAGCCCGATGAGTAACGAAGTAAACATACAAATGAATAACAGGGTGAACCTGAGCCTTCAGGCGACGGGCGTTCCTGGATTCGATTCCCTCTTGGGCGGCGGTCTAAGCGAGTTTTCTTTTAACGTGATCGCCGGCGCGCCAGGTAGCGGAAAAACCACGCTCGCGCATCAACTCATGTTCGGACTGGCCAGCCCGTATAAAAAAGCCTTGTTTTTTACGGCGCTTGGCGAGCCACCGTTGAAGATGTTGCGCTACCAGCAACAGTATTCATTTTTCGACAGTGAAAAAGTAGGCACTTCGATTCGCTATGTCAATCTGGCGGAAAGCCTGCGCACCGGCGATTTCAGCGGCGTATTGAAATGTATCACCGACGAAGTCGAAGCATTCTCTCCCGGACTGGTATTCGTGGATTCTTTCCGGTCTGTCATCCATACCGCCAAAAGCGGCAATGCAGGCATCGATGATCTGCAGCATTTCGTGCAGGAGCTCGGCATACTGATGACCAGTTGGCAAGCCACAACGTTTCTGATCGGCGAATATGCGCATACAGAAATCGAAGCGAATCCGGTCATGACGATGGCCGATGGCCTATTTTCGCTATCGCAACATGAAGAACAGAACGCTGTCGTCCGGAAAATACGGGTAATCAAAATGCGCGGCCAGAGGCATCTGGGCGGCGCGCACACTTTTCGCCTCAACCACGACGGCCTGCGCATTTATCCGCGCTTGCTGCCTGCACTGGCAGCGGACCACCGCCAAGGTGCGGTCATCGATCTGGATCCACGGCGCATACCGATGGGTGTACAGCATCTGGACGATCTGTTGTACGGCGGCTTACCTCAAGGACATGCAGTACTAGTCGTTGGACCGTCCGGTTCCGGCAAAACGATTCTTGCAACGACATTTCTCGCTGAAGGCGTTCTACTCGGTGAAAAGGGCGTGGTCGCCTCATTCGAAAAAGGCGCGTCGAGATTGCGGAACGCACCGCTGGCGCGCATGGTGCAGATGGGCGACGTGACGATGGTCGAAAGCAGTTCGCTCGATCTATCGATCGAAGAAATCCTTGGCGATCTGATCGATGCGATTGAACGTACCCAGGCCAAACGCGTCGTGATCGACTCGCTGTCGGAATTGGGGCTGTATCTCGCGCCGGAATTTCGTTTGAATTTTCGGACGTCGGTATTTCGGATTCTCTCCAGTCTCGCCGCGCTTGGGGTCACCGTGCTGGTCACCGTCGGCATGGAGGATCGCTTTACCGATTTGCGATTCGGTCAATCCGATACCTCATTTTTGGCCGATGCGATCATCGTCATGCGCTACGTCGAAACCAAGGGATGTCTGACCAAAGTAATTTCAGTGATCAAAGTACGCGGCAGCGCCCATAGCACCGACATATGCCAATACGAAATTACCGACCGGGGAATCGAGATTGAGCGGCGGCCCATGCCATATGAAGGCATTCTTTCCGGGCATCCTTCCGCAGTTAAATTAACCGAATGACGCCGGCAACATGTCGAACTGCCCGGACGTAATTTACCGCCGGCGCGCAGCCGACCGCCGAGTGTAGGCGAGCAACGCGCAGCCAAGTCCGATCAAAGCGATGGAGGCCGGCTCTGGTACCCCAGTCGGGCTGCCCTCGCTCGCGTAGATGGCGTACTCAAGCGATTGGCTGGCGAAGTCGGCGTTCCCGGGAAACAATCCCAGGGGATTGACGTCAGACGTTCCCGATCCGTAAAGATTGCCAATCCAGGCATTGGTGTTCGGAGCGGGTACGTCCCACCAGCTCGTGTCTCGACTGTTGACAAAACCAGTTCCAGTGTTGTGGTCATATGGGGTACTGATCAAGCAGCCATATGGAACCTTGCCGCCGCTGGGGTTCGCGTTTGCCGCGCAATTGAGGCCGTCGAGTCCGACGACGCCCAGACTGTTCAGCGCTGCGGCGAGGGCCACCGTGGCGTCATTCGCCCCAGCCTGATTACCAAGGAATGTCGCGGGAGAGGAATAGCTGCTCAGGTAGTTGCCACTGCTGAACGTGACGTTGTACAACGTTCCATCGACCAGCAGTCCGTTGACGCCCGTGGGGGTCGTCGTTGTGCCCGACAAGGCCGGGATTGCGCCCGCATGCGCGGCCACAGCAGCCAGCGCAGCCACAGCCAAAATTCTAAGTTTGCGTACCATGGTCTGAATTCCTTAAAAAGCGGGGGATAGCTTCTTCGTATGCAAAGAACGGGCCTGAAACCAATTCTGATTTAATTTCAACGACTTGGCGTAACACGGAGGCGCCATCACCCAAAAACGTGTCAAGAATTTCGACAGCCCTGAAGGGCGGCTCCGGTGCAAACTTATATCTTCGATAAGCGGCCGAGCCGGTATGGAGTAATGGCGTAGAGCCTGGTCCTTTACACACCGAACTTACTGACCAGCCCGGAGTCCATTGCATCGGTGGTGCGGTTCTCAACCTTGGGCCTCATTCGCAAGTTCCTCTCATTAGTTGTTAATTTTTTTCAACATGCACCATGGCGGCGGAACAGGAAGAGCATCATGGGCGAGTCCGAAGTTCTACTCATCAAATTACAAGATTTGTCGCAATTTTTAGCGAGCGGCAGTCTCGACGACAATTTGACGAAACAATCCGCGATGGCCGCCAAGCTCGTGGGCGCGGAAACTTGTTCGATCATGTTGATCGATGACGGTGAAGGCGAGCATTTGCGCATGAGTGTTTGCGCCAGTTTTGGCCCGCTGTCACCTGCCGCCTGGACAGCATCGATTGGCAAGGGCGAGGGCGTCGCCGGAAGTGTTCTGGCAACAGGCCGGTCGCTGTTGGTCGAGGACATCCTGCATTCGCAATTCGCCCATTTGGCGCGCCGAGTCGATGATCCCCGTCGCAGTCTCATGTCGTCGCCGATCAGCATTGAAGCCAAGATTATCGGGATAGTTAACGTCTGTGGCGCCCAGTCGAAGCGTACATTCAGTCAGGTGGATTTACACATGCTCGAAGTGATTGCCATGTTCATCGGCAAATCGATCCAGGTGATCCAACTTCAAAATATTTTGAACTCCCGTTTTACGCAGTTGGCCTTGCTGCAGAACATAAAGGAAAAGGTCGACGGCTCAATCGCCACTGCTTACCAGAACCCCGATCAAGTGGCCAGGATACTGGCGAAATCCTTATTCAAGGAAATGACCAAAGCCGGCTTCGGTTCCGGCCAGATTATTCATGCAGCGTCAGAAATCATCTCTCAGCTCAACAACAATTTGAAACGACATAGCGAACGGGTTATCCGCCACGACGAAGGCGCCAAGCCCCACTAGAACTCTGATACGAAGGACGGCTGATGGACATGTATCGATCTTTCATTTCATGGATCCTGTTGTTGAGTATGGTCTTCGCGATTGGTCATGCGGCGGCGCAGAACGCGCAGGTCGGTGAAACTGATCTGGGTCTATTTCCCGACAACCTGAAAACGCTGGTGAAAAGCGCCGCCAACTACGAACACGGCGAAGGCGTATCACGCAATTATCTCAAGGCTGCAGAGCTGTATTGCAAAGCGGCAAAAATGGGCAATGCCGATGCGCAATATGCGCTGGGTTGGATGTATGCGAATGGACGCGGTGTCGGCAGGGACGACGGGATTGCCGCGCAACTGTTTGCCATGGCAGCCGCACAAGGACATCAGCAGGCGCGCACCATGATGCGTTACACGCAGGCCGCACCGGGCACGAACCTGCCTTTATGCTTATTGCAGGAGCAGGCACCGGTTGTCGGCGCGGCAGAAGACGAGACCACGCCATATCAGCAAGGTCCGATCAATAAAATGGTGAAAAAACTCGTCGATCGGCTGGCGCCGCGCTTTCAGGTGGATCCCGGTTTGGCAATGGCAATCATCGCGGTGGAGTCGGGATTCAATATTCGCGCCAGATCGCCCAAGAATGCACAGGGCTTGATGCAATTGATTCCAGCGACAGCACAACGCTTCCATGTCAGGGATACGTTTAACGCCGAAGACAACATCAGGGGTGGATTAGCCTATTTGCAATGGTTGCTGACGTTTTACAGCGGCGATGTGCAACTGGTTGCCGCTGCATACAATGCCGGCGAGAAAGCCGTCGAAACGTACCGCGGTATCCCGCCCTACCCGGAAACGCAGGCCTATGTGCAAAAAATCGTCAAGCTTTATAAAAAAACGAGCCACCCAGTCCCGACAAATCCAGCTGAAATCCACTGACCGGAACAGGTGGATAAGGTCAACACCCAACCTTTGTGCATGCCGGCGATTTAATGTTGCAATGATAAATTTTCTGTGACAGTATGGCCTTGCCCTCAAAAAACGTATCCCTGCTGAAAATTTAAAATTCAGTCAAGGAGAAGAAATATTAAAAAGCAAGCGAGCGCTCTATACATTGGAATACAAGACCGAAGCGATCAGACTGGTACACAACAGCCAAAGTATCTCGGCAGTTGCCAGAACGCTGGGAATCGCAGATCAAACGTTGCACAACTGGCTCAGGGCCAAAGCGCCCCCCCTAATCAGGTATTGCAGCAGAGCGAAGAGAGCCTCTTGAGGTCGCGCGCTAGTCACGCGTAGTCCATGTCCAGCTTGACGTCGAGCACAAAGTTGAAAAAGTAAAGAGCCGTTTAGTTGTTGGTAAGCATTGGGAGAAGGCACCATGCAATATATCAGCGGGCAATTTTTTTACAATTCGATTGCTGGTCCCTATATATACGGAATCTTTGATCCTTGGCTGGTTCTGTTATCAATTCTGGTTGCGATATTTTCATCTGGCATGGCGCTGCAAATCGCAGGCATGGCTCGCTCCAGCATATCACCGTGGCAACGTCGAGCGGCCATCGCTACCGGTTCGATCGCACTTGGCGGCGGTATTTGGGCGATGCATTTCATAGGCATGCTCGCTTTCCAGCTTTGTGCGCAGGTGAGCTACGCTCCCGTTGCGACCATCATGTCGATGTTGCCGGCGTTGGGCGCATCGTGGGTCGCGCTATCCATACTGACGCGCAGCCACATCACGCAGTCGCAATTGATCGCCGGTGGCCTGCTGGTCGGCGCCGGCATCGGCGTCATGCATTACAGCGGCATGTCGGCTATGCAAATGACGCTCATATTGCGTTACAACCCTTGGTTGTTTGCGCTGTCGATCGTGGTGGCAGTCGCGCTTGCCATGCTGGCGTTATGGATACGTTATGGCCTGAGAGTATGGGGGCGCGGGTCAGCCGTTTGGTCTATCGTCATCAGCGGCGTCGTGATGGGGTTGGCCATTTCTGGTATGCACTACACTGGCATGTTAGCGGCGCGCTTCATCGGCTCCCCGACCAGCACGATTGCTCAACCGCCAATCGGCGCAACTTACCTGGCGCCGGTAATTGCATGTATCACGGTAATCTTGACGATACTGGTTGTGGCGATGAACAGCGCGATACGTTATCGACAGCTATTTTATGAGATGAAATTTAACGAGTCCCGACTGCAGGCAATTTTCGACACTGCGGTCGATGGCATCGTCACGATTGACAGCGATGGCGTCGTGCAGTCAATGAATCGCTCTGCAGAGTCCTTGTTCGGCTGGCATTCGGATGAAATCGTAGGCAAGAATATCAGTTTGCTGATGCCGGAACTTGATAGCTCGCGATCCAATGCCCGTCAGCAGGGAGGCGCCCAAATCGGTTTCGGGCGCATGCTGGATGTCGGGCAGGAAGTTACCGGCCGGCACAGGGACGGCACTTCGATGCAGGTACGTTTTGCAATCGGCAAAGTCATCGAATCGAAGCAATCCTTGTTTGTCGGAATCATCAGCGATATCAGCGAACGTAAAAGAGCCGAAGAGAGAGTCGTCAATTTCGCCTTCCATGACGCGCTCACCGAATTGCCCAATCGGTTACTGCTACGGGATCGATTTGAACAAGCAATTGAACACGCTAATCGTGAGAAATCCAAAGTCGGATTGATTTTTTGCGATCTCGACAACTTCAAGACCGTCAACGATTCGCTCGGTCATGCAATCGGCGATATGCTAATCAAGCATGTTGCGAAGCGATTGACGGAATGTGTACGCACTACTGATACCGTTAGTCGTCACGGCGGGGATGAATTTTTGGTGATTCTGGATAATCTTCCAGATGCCGATACCGCCGCGCCCATTTTGGCGAAAATCATGACGCATCTGACGCGTGCTTACAACATCGAGGGAATGGAGTTGCATACCTCGGCTTCAATCGGCATTGCGATCTATCCAGACGACGGAGACGATTTCGATACCATCATGAAAAAGGCAGATATGGCGATGTATCGTGCTAAAGACGCAGGACGCAACACCTACTGCTTCTTTGACGCACAAATGAACGTGGATGTTGTCGCTCTACTTAGAATGCGCAGCGACTTGCGAAGAGCATTGGAATGCAATGAATTTGTTCTGCATTTTCAACCGCAAATTAATCTTGAAACCCGGGAATTGTCGGGCGTCGAGGCGCTGGTGCGCTGGAATCACCCCGAATTTGGTTTGATTTACCCGGATCGTTTCATCCAAGTCGCGGAAGATAGCGGGCTGATCATCCAAATCGGCGAATGGATATTGCGTGAAGCGTGCCGGCAAGCCGTGGAATGGCATCAGGCTGGGATGAAAAATCTGGTAATGGCGGTTAATTTTTCGGCAGTGCAATTCATGCGTGGCGACCTCGTACAGCTTATTTCCGAAGTGCTGAGAGAATCAGGCATTGCCCCCGTATTGCTCGAACTGGAATTAACCGAATCCATACTGATCGCCGATACGGAAAACATTCTTGCTACTGTGATGCGTTTGAAGCAATTAGGGATAAAGCTGTCAATCGACGACTTTGGGACCGGCTATTCGAGCCTTTCTTACCTGAAGCGGTTTGAGGTGGATAAACTCAAGATCGACAAGTCTTTCGTGCGCGACATGGCATCCGACGCTGACGACGTTGCAATCGTCCGGGCGGTGATTCAAATGGCAAAAAGTCTTGGACTGGTGACCATCGCCGAGGGTGTGGAAGACGCTCACACGGCACGTATGATCAAGAACCTGGGTTGCATGGAGGCGCAAGGTTACTACTTTTCGCGGCCAATGCCTGCGATCGATTTCCCCGCTTATTGTCGCTCCTTGCCATGTCGATTTGATACGCTGATCCACATTGCATGAAACCAGGCCGGATCATGATCTCAACACGACTGGACTGTCACGGCGCCAAATCCATATAGCGACGTGAATACGCCTGAAGCATATTCACGCGGCGTCTACAGCAAATGCGGCGGTCTGCCACTCTGATTCGTCCATCCACTCATCGAATCCATCATGAGCCAACTGTTTTCTCCCTACACTCTGCGCAGCCTCACCCTCCCCAACCGCATCGTCGTTTCCCCCATGTGCCAATACTCCGCCGATAACGGTGCGGCGACTGCCTGGCACATGATCCATCTCGGCCATCTTGC
>Ga0210403_10004039_pt1 | contig 12735 bp, 7 predicted proteins | sample IncBWC19MmetaG_FD_150863 | JGI IMG/M metagenome (GOLD analysis project Ga0210403, IMG submission 150863) | Forest soil microbial communities from Barre Woods Harvard Forest LTER site, Petersham, Massachusetts, United States - Inc-BW-C-19-M | ecosystem: Environmental > Terrestrial > Soil >... | reverse complement strand
GGGTGGTCGCGTTTGCGCCCCAAACGGCGTTGAGAAGGTCTCTGTGACTCAGGACCCGGCCGGGATGATGTGCCATGTAGAGCAGCAGTTCGAACTGCTTGGGCGTAAGGTGCACGTCCACACCGCACACCTTGACACGGTGCTGGTCTACGTCGATCGAGAAGTCTCCAAGTTGCACCGACTCATGGAGTGGGACCTTGACGGCATCCTGGCGACGCAACTGGGCTCGCACGCGCGCCTTCAACTCTTGAATGTTGAACGGCTTGGTTACATAATCGTCGGCGCCCGCATCAAGTGCAGAAACCTTGGCTCCCTCCTGCTCGCGTACCGAAAGAACGATGATCGGCGTGGTGGCAATCGCGCGAATCTCGCGGCACAACTCCACGCCGCTCATCTCGGGCATGGAGAGGTCGGTGATCACGAGATCGGGCTTCCACTCGCGAAAGAGGATCAGGCCGTCGAGGCCGTTCGCTGCCGTTCGTATGTCGTAGCCTTGCGTACTCAACGCAGCCTGTAGCGTGCGGACGATCTGGGGCTCGTCGTCGACGAGCAGCAGCCTGGACTTGTCCTTGCTTTCAGATTTGTGACCTTCGGGCCTTGAATTCTCAATGTATTTCTTGGCGATATCGGGTTTATCGGGCATCGTCATCGTCTCTTTCCGGTTGGGTCACGATATGGACGTCGACTGTCGGCACATCACTGAGGAACCGTTGAATCGCGTAGTAGTAGAAGTATTTTCGCAGGCCGTGGGTGGTGGATCTTCCAAAGATGACCTGGGTGATGCGGCGTTCGCGCACCAGGGCCGCAGCCGCCAGCGGGACGCTGTTCGACTTCACCTCGACCACCTCGGCTTTCAGATTGCGCGCAAACTGCTTATTGTTCTCCAGGGTGCGCCTGCGTTCCTCGGGCAGGATATGGCCGTCATCCACGTGGAGCACATACAGATCGCCTTCGGTGTTTTCGGCGATGCGCGCGCCGCGAGCGATCAAATAACGCGAGGTTGGGTTCGAGCTGATACACACCAGTACTCGTTCCCGGACCGCCCAGTTCTCCCGGATGTGGTGAGCGTCCATGTAGGTGGTGAGCGTGCGGTCCACTGCTTTGGATACGTGCTGCAGTGCGAGTTCGCGCAGAGCAATCAGATTTCCCCGGCGGAAGAAGTTCGAGAGTGCGCGCTCGGCGCGCGCCACCGGATAGATGTCGCCGCGGCGCATACGGGTCTGCAGGGCCTCGGGCGTGAGGTCAGCCATCACCACCTCGTCGGCCTGCTGGATGACCCAGTCGGGTACGGTTTCGCGGATCTCGACGCCGGTCACACGCTGCACAGTGGGGGCGACGCTCTCGATATGCTGCACGTTGATGGTCGAGAGCACGTCGATCTTCGCCGCGAGCAGCTCCTGCACATCCTCGTAGCGCTTTGCGTTGCGGCTTCCTTCGATGTTGGTATGGGCTAGCTCATCGACCAGAACGATCTGGGGGTGGCGCGCCAGGATGGCGTCGAGGTCCATCTCGTCGAAGGTTACGCCGCGATACTCGAGGTGTTTGCGCGGCATCACGGTGAGCTGCTGCACCAACTCCGCTGTGATTGGCCGCCCATGGGTCTCGACCACGCCAACCACGACATCCTCGCCGCGTTTCTGGCGGCGAATCGCCTCGCTGAGCATATTGTAGGTCTTGCCCACGCCGGGCGCATATCCAAGAAACAGCTTCAGCGTTCCCCGTGTTCTCTGCGGGTCTGCGTGTTCCAACCATTCGTCAGGCGTCTTCGCCATAGCGTTCCTTCAAGAGATGCGGATTGACTTCAGGGTGCATGCTATGTCCCGCCATTCCAGCGTACCTCAGTGGTTGAGGGTTTGGCGCTCAACCACTCGATGCCCACTGCGCACGAGAGGTGATCGCAAGGGCACCCCGTCCTCATAGGACGGCTATGTCCTGAGCCGCATGGTGGGGAAATTGAGCGGGCACGCTATGATGTCAAGCATGCAGAAGCGCCTGCTCGCCCAGATCCTCCCTTACATTGCTGCCAGCATTATGGTTGGGCTGATCGTTTTTCTGTACTTCCGGTTTCTCCATGTCAATACGACCACGGTCGCGCTTTCCTTGCTGATTGCGATTCTTTTTATCTCGACCTGGTGGGGGCTTCGCGTATCAATCTACATGTCGGTGGTCGCGTCGCTCTGTTTCAACTTTTTCTTCCTGCCTCCGTTTCTTACCTTCACGATCTCCGATGCACAGAACTGGGTGGCTCTGCTTGCCTTTCTGACGACTGGAATCCTGGCGAGCAATCTGTCCGATCGCGCGCAGACCGAGACGCGCATCTCGAACCGCCGGCGGCGGGAGGCGGAGCGGCTGTACGAGTTCAGTCAGCAGCTTCTGCTTGCCCCCAACGTGGTCGAGTTGGTTGGCGTCATTCCGGCACGGATGGTGAACGTCTTCGCGCTGCGGAGCGCGGCGCTCTACTTGCAGGCACGCAACCAGACCTACCGTTCCGATCCGGAGTTTTTTGCCGATGATCGGGGGCTGCGCGAGGTTGGGCAGGTGGAGGAGGGCGGTCATCGCCATGAGATGAATCCCAACCACCGCTTCAATCCCTATCGAAGCCAAAACGGCGAGACGCGCGATGGCAACATCACCGTCGTCCCCATCCGTCTGGGTATGCGCCCGATCGGCTCCATTGCGATTGCCGGCACCGGAGTTTCGCGCGAGACGCTGGATGCGATCGGCGGCCTGATCGCGATTGCCGTGGAGCGCGCCCGCGCTGTGGAGACCTTGACCCGTTCGGAGGCGGGGCGCGAGAGCGAGCGTCTCCGCAATGCGCTGCTCGACTCTGTGACCCACCAGTTGCGCACGCCGCTCACCTCGATTACCGCCGCGATCTCCAGCCTGCGGCTCGACCACGATCTGGCCCCGGAGAGCCGCGATGAACTGATGGCGGTCATTGACGAGGAGGCGCATCGCCTGGACACGCTGATCGCAGAGGCCGTCGAGATGGCGGAGTTGGATGACGACGTCAAGCTCGAGATGGCCGACGCGCGCTTGGACGACCTGCTGCCGGAGGCGATTCGCGAGGCGCATATCAGGCCGGCGGACCACCCCATCGAGGTCCACATTGCGCCCAATCTGCCTGCGATTCGGCTGGATCACCCGCGGATCGTGAAGGTGCTCCTGCATCTGCTGGAAAATGCGGCCAACTACTCCCCGGCGGGTACGCCCATCATTGTCAGCGCCGAGGCGGTGGGGGCGCGGGTGAGCGTGAGTGTCGCCGATCATGGTCCGGGCATCGACGACCTAGAGCGGATGATGATCTTCGACAAGTTTTACAGGGGGGAAAGCCAGCGATACCGGGTGCAGGGCACGGGTATGGGGTTGGCGATCGCCAAAGCGATCGTGGAAGCCCACCATGGCTCGATCTCGGTCACCAGCCAGCTTGGGCAAGGGTCGGTATTCACGTTCACGCTCCCCATGCGCCCGGAGATTTGATCGAAGGTTTGAGTTCTGATCAGATCTCTCGCTGTTTGCTTTCGCTCCATCTGGGATCGAGAAAGCGTCGGGGTGGGGCATGGGCGGCGTTCGTCGGCAGGCTGGGTTGCAAGGGCTGACCGGTTGTATGCTGTAGGTTCTAAAGAGTCCAAATTACATGCCAACCAACCAGTCCAGCAGCGGAGAAATACGCGGGGAGTACCAGCGGCGGATGCTGGAGATTCGCGGTGCATTCGAGCGTGGGGCGACCGGCAGGGAGACCCTGTCGGCGCGGTCCGCGGCGACGGATGATCTGGTGCGCGCCCTCTGGAGGGAGGCGGTAGAGCAGGATGCCCGGCTGGGGAGCCATATTGCGCTGGTGGCGGTTGGAGGCTACGGGCGAAGAGAGCTATTTCCGTATTCCGACATTGACCTGTTGTTTCTTCTCGACTCCAAGGTTGCAGAGAAGGACTTCAAGGACCCGATCCGGCGCATGAGCCAGGAGCTCTGGGATTGCGGTCTGCGGATCTCTGCGACGACGCGGAAGTTGAATGAGTGCGAGCGGTTCGACCCGCAGAATGTTGAGTTTACGCTTGCTCTGTTAGACCATCGACTGATCCAGGAGGAGGTTGGGCGCGAACATGGGGGACGGGAAGACGCGGGGCTGTTCGAACGCTTGAGCGCGCAGGTGCTGCCGAAGCTGTTGGAGCGGGAACACGCCGTCCTCGAACGTCGGCTGGCTGAACTTACGATTGCGCGCCACGCCAAGTACGGCAGTACGCTGTTTCATCTTGAGCCGAACATCAAGGACTGTCCGGGCGGGTTGCGTGACGTGCATGTGTGTGGGTGGCTCACGCGGTTGAAGTCCGCCATCTGGGGGATTGAGGAAGCCCCGCTGTCGGAGACGAGATCTGGCGTGGGCGCTGTTGTGGACGGCATCGATGCCGATGGCGGTGAGTTCGCGCAGGCGGTCGCATTTCTGCAATTGGTACGCTGCTTCCTGCACTATCGGCATGAGCGGGATGACAATACCCTGGATTGGCAGGCTCAGGACGCGGCTGCTGCGGCAGCGATCGGGCTCCGGCGGCCGGTCGGGGGCGGGCAGAGTGTTCAGCCTCCAGATCCTGCGTACTGGATGCGGTATTACTTCCGGCATGCGCGGATTGTGGATCGGCGGACCGCGCAGTTTCTCGATCAGGTAGAGGCGGGGGACCATCTGGCACGGACTCCGCTGAGTAGACTGGCGCGACTTGCGGGGGGAAGAAATAGGAAGCGAGACGGGGTGCCGAGCGGGATGAGATTCCGTGTGGAGCACGGGGTGATCACGCTCGACGGATCGACCAGCGACCCGGGTGCCATCGATCCGGCGCACGATCCCGAGGTGGTCCTGCCCATGTTTGCGGCGATGGCGGCGGCCGGATACCGGTTGGCGCCAGGGACGGAGCAGCGGCTTTCCCAGGCGCTTCCGTTGATTTCGGCACATCTGGAAGAGGGGCCGGTGCTTTGGCGGCATCTGGGGAACATTCTCACCGGGCGATACGCGGGGAGCACGCTCCGGGCGATGCATGCTCTGGGCATTCTGGAGCTGCTGATTCCGGAGTTTCATGGTATCGATGCGCTGGTTATTCGCGATGCCTATCACCGTTATACGGTGGACGAGCATACCTTCGTTCTGATCGACACGCTGCATGCACTGGAGGCGCTGGAGCCGTTGCCGCAAGCCGGCGCTGCCAACGCGGCGGTCCCGGGGAGTCCGATGGCGGAGTGGTCGGCGCGTTTCGGGCAGATTCTGCGCGATTTGCAGCAGCCCGCGCTGTTATATCTGGCGGCGCTGCTGCATGACACGGGCAAGGGACGGAGTTCGATCGACCACGCCGGCGAGAGCGCGCGGCTCGCGGAGAGCGTGCTGGCAAGGCTGGAACTGGACGCATATGAGAGTGCCATCGTGCAGCGTCTGGTCGGAGGGCATCTCGAGATGTCAGCCGCGCTGCGGCGCGACATCTTCGATACCGACACCGTGCGTGCGTTCGCGGGCAAGGTGCAGATGAACGAGGCGCTGCGCATGTTGACGCTCTTTACCTACGCCGACATCAATGCCGTGCATCCTGATGCGTTGACCCCATGGAAGGCGGAGAATTTGTGGCGACTCTATGTGGCAACGGCGAACTACCTGGATCGAAGCGTGGACGAGGAGCGCGTAGGGCTGGATAAGGAAAACGAGTTCGTACACCGCGTGACGGCGGATCTGCCGGAGCGCAGGGCGGAGGTGGAGCTGTTTCTGGACGGATTGCCGGAGCGCTACCTTCGAACTCGCAAACCCGAGCAAGTGCGCAGGCACTTTGAGATGGCTTCGCGCCTGGATGAGGATCCGGTGCAGTTGAATTTCCACTACTCGCCCAGCGTGAACGAGATGACGTTGGTGACCCGCGACCGCCCGTTGTTGTTTGCAAACATCGCGGGAGCACTGGCCGCGTGGGGGATGAATATCGTTACGGCGGATGCGTTCTCGAATCGGCGGGGCGTGGTGGTAGACAGCTTTCGGTTTACGGATTCTTTCCGGACATTGGAAATGAACGCGTCGGAACGCGATCGATTCGTCCAGAGCGTGCATGATGTGGTGACCGGCGCCGTGCCTGTGGAGACGCTGCTGCACGGCCGGCGTCGCGGCCGGCACAAGGCGCCGATGGTGAGCGTGCAGGCACGGGTGGACTTCGACGATGATGCCTCGTCGCACAGCACGCTGGTCCAGGTAGTGGGACAGGATACGCCGGGCTTGCTGCGTGGATTGAGCCTGGCACTGGCCGGCCAGGGATGCAATATCGAGGTTGCTTTGGTGGATACGGAGGGCGAGATGGCGATCGACGTGTTCTATTTGACCAAGCACGGGAAAAAGCTGGACGCGGTCGAGGAACTGGCACTGCGGCAGGCGCTGCTGGAGGCGATTGAAGGCCCCGGGCGTTGATTGGGCAGTTATAGCCGGCCTCAGCAGCGAAAGCGAGTTGCTTCCGTTCGGCAACCCATTTGGATAGTGATGCATCCACGAGTACGGCCCCATTTTTTTGGCCGCCGTAAGCGCAACTTCGCCTTATACTGAAAGCAATGACCAACTTGGACGATCAAACGACCAGCCACGGAAGACCTGCGGCCACTCCTTTGACGAGTGACCGTTACTTTTTCGGCACCCTCGACAGCTTCGGGAAGAATCGCGAGAAAGTCAACGAAGTCAGCTGGGGATACGATCAGCCCGAGGGCATAGTGCTGGCGTCGCTCGACGCTGCCATCAACTGGGTACGAAAGAACTCGGTTTGGCCGATGACCTTCGGTTTGGCGTGTTGTGCGATTGAGATGATGTCCATGGGCGGGTCGCGTTACGACATCGCACGGTTCGGGGCGGAGGTCTTCCGTCCATCGCCTCGTCAGAGCGATCTGATGATCATCGCCGGACGAGTCTCGCAAAAGATGGCGCCAGTCATTCGCCGCCTTTACGAACAGATGCCGGAGCCAAAGTGGGTCATCTCCATGGGCGCCTGTGCCACCTCGGGTGGCGTCTTCAATAATTACGCGCTCTTGCAAGGTGTCAACCAGGTGATCCCTGTGGATGTCTATGTCCCCGGATGCCCGCCACGGCCGGAGCAGCTGCTTTACGCGATCACACTGCTGCAGGAGAAGATTCAGGCGGAGCAAGGAACCGTGCGCAAAACCTTGAATTTGGCGTAGCGCATTGCAGGGCCTTTTATGAGAGTCGCAGCATCCGTTACCCCAAAGGTACGGTTATGCGGCTAGTTTCCTGTCCTATCTCGATTGTGCCGTATTAGTACGTCGTTCGTGCCGGAACATATACGCCTCAGATATTGGTCCAAGAGATATCTCGTGCCTGCGGTACACTTTTCAATGCAGTTAATACAGTAGCGAGCTTCAGAGTAGAGTTCGTAACTTAGCAAGAATTTAGCGGAGGATAGTCGAATGGTTTATCGCCCGTTTCGTAACATCGGCCGGTTCGTACTGGCTGCATGTGCAGTCAGCTTTGGAGCAGCCGGCCTGAGTGCGCAGACTGTACCCAGCACAACCGCCCCCATGGGGCCTAACCCTTCGCGAGTCGACGCGTTTGCCGGCTTCTCCTATTTTGGAACGAAAAGCCCGCTCCAGCCCGGTGGGATGCAGTTCTCCTCGATCAATGAAGGTGCGATCGGCAGTGTGGCGTATTACTTCAGCAAGTATGTCGGTGGCGAGGTCGTTGTGACGGCTCACCCGAACGGCACGAACGATGGGATGTATAGCTTCTCCGGGGGCCCGATCTTCCGCGTTCCCATGCAGAACTTCCAGCTCTTCGGACACGGCCTGGTTGGCGGAGTACGCCTGCTTGGACCGAACAGCGACGCGCCGGCTACTTCGTTCCACAATAACTGGAACTGGGGCGTGGGCCTCACGGCCGGCGGTGGCATGGACTATGATCTGCCGTTCTTCAATCACAAGTTCTCGCTGCGCCTCTTCGAGGCCGACTACCGCTATCTTCATGACGACTTCGGACCGTATACACCTCCTCCCACCGCTGGCAACGGCGGCGGCCGTGCGAACATCAACGGGGTGGAGCTGAGCAGCGGTATCGTCATGCACTTCGGCAGCCTGGTTCCGCCTCCTCCGGTGACGTATGCCTGCGTGGTCTCGCCTGCAACGGTGTTTCCTGGCGACCCGGTCACGGTCACCGGTACGCCAAGCAACCTGAACCCGAAGAAGACGGCCACGTATACCTGGTCGGCTGATTCCGGCGTGACGGTTACCGGAACCTCGAGCACCGGCAACATCGATACCAAGACCCTGGCTCCCGGCACCTACAACGTAAAGGGTCATGTCTCGGAGGGTAAGAAACCCGGCGAGATGGCAGATTGCACTGCCTCCTTCACGGTGAAGGCGTTCGAGCCGCCGACCATCTCCTGCTCGGCGAACCCGTCGACGGTCAACCCCGGCGACTCTGCCACCATCACCTGCAACGGCGTCAGCCCGCAGAACCGTCCCCTGACCTACAGCTATAGCTCCACGGCTGGATCGATCAGCGGCAACACCTCCACTGCAACTCTCTCGACCGCCGGCGCCGCTCCTGGAACCATTACGGTGACCGGAAATGTCGTCGACGACAAGGGACAGACCGCGTCCTCGATGACCACGGTCACGGTGACGGCGCCTCCGCCGCCTCCGGCGCCCACCACCTCGACGCTGTGCTCGCTCAGCTTCGAGCGCGACAAGCGTCGTCCGACGCGCGTCGACAACGAAGCGAAGGCCTGCCTGGACGACATCGCACTCAAGCTGCAGAGCTCCTCCGATGCGAAGCTCGCTATCGTGGGCAACGTAAGCAGCACGGAGAAGCGTGCCGACAAGTTCGCCGCGGAGCGCGCGGTCAACGCCAAGGACTACCTGGTCACCGACAAGGGCATTGATGCCTCCCGCCTCACGGTCTACACCGGTTCCACCGATGCCAAGACCGCTACCACTACACTGATCCCGGCTGGTGCATCGTTCGATTCGACGGGGGATACCCCGGTCGATGAGGCGGCGCTGAAGGCGAAGCCGGTTCAGCACCGTCACAAGAAGGCTGTTAGCAAGTAACTACAGCGACTACGCGGCACCGGGGCTGACTGGATTCGAATCCAGTCAGCCTTTGTGCTGAAGGCCTCAATAATCCAGTCGACGGCGTGCGCGACCTGCGCACGCGCGCCGAATGACTTTATTAGAATGTGTGTGGAATGGACTTCCTTTTGATCTCGCTTCGGCCCTATCTCCGGCTCTGTTCTGTGTTGGTGCTGCTCAGTTGCCTCAGCTTCAAGGGGTGGGCGGTTCCATGGTTCCCGTTCGGACCCAACGGCGGAGACGCCCGCACCTTTGCCTCCGATCCGCACGATCACGACCATCTGTACCTGGGCACGGACAATGGCTGGATCTACGACTCGCACAATGGCGGGCAGAGCTGGAAACGACTCGCGCGCATTAACCATCGGGCTGACCTGGTGCTGGACAACATTATTGTCGATCCGGTGGATTCAAAGCATGTCGTGGTTGGCGGGTGGGTGCTCGGCCAAAGCGGCGGTGGCCTCTTTGTAAGTCACGATGGCGGACTTACCTGGAAGGGCGATCCAGACCTGAATGGCCAGTCAATCCGAGCGCTTTCGAGCGCGCCCTCCGATCCTAAGATCATGGTTGCGGGCACCCTTCAAGGCGTCTTCCGCTCGACCGACAATGGGGTTCACTGGACCCTGATCAGCCCCGCCGGGAGCACCGAGATTCACGAGGTGGAGTCGATTGCGATCGATCCCGTCGACCCTACTACGATCTACGCCGGCACCTGGCATCTGCCCTGGAAGACGACGGACGGGGGCGAACACTGGAGCAACATTAAGCAGGGACTCATCGATGACTCGGATGTATTTTCGATCATCGTCGACCCCAAGCAGCCGAAGGTGGTTTATGCCAGCGCCTGCTCCGGAATCTACAAGAGCGAGAATGGCGGGGAGCGCTTCTCCAAGGTACAAGGCATTCCCTCGGCGGCAAGGCGGACACGCGTCCTGACGCAGGATCCCAAGCATCTCAGCACCGTCTATGCCGGGACGACGGAGGGTTTGTTCCGCACCGATGATGCGGGCTCTTACTGGATGCGGACGACAAGTTCGGGCGTGATTGTCAACGATGTTTACGTCGACCCAGCCAACTCTCGGCGTGTTCTGCTGGCGACGGATCGCGGCGGTGTGTTGGCCAGCACCGATGGCGGGAGCACCTTTTCGGCCTCGAACTCGGGCTTTTCCTCTCGCCAGGTCACTGCGTTTACCCAGGACCTCCGCCATCCGAGCGACCTCTATATCGGTGTGGTGAATGACAAGGAGTGGGGTGGGGCCTTCATCAGTCATGATGGTGGCCTGAGTTGGATGCAACGTGCCCAGGGGCTGGAAGGCAGGGATGTCTTCAGCCTGGCGCAAGCGGACAACGGAACTATCGTGGCTGGAACCGAGAAAGGCTTGTTCTGGTACGACCAGGACGAGCAGCTATGGAAGCGCACGGGAAACATTGGTGCCGTAGCCATGCCAGCCCAGCGGCCAGTTCACCGGGGCGCGACGCAGGCTTCGCGTCACCGGCCGGAGGCGCCAGTCAAGAGCGCGCGACAGATCGAGGGTAGCGTGCTGGCGATCGCGCCCGTGGGCGACCAGCTCTATGCGGTGACGTCTCAGGGGGTCTATGTGAGCGAGAATCCGGCCGCGCTATGGGCAGCAGTCCCTGGGTTGAGCGCCGCACCGTGGCAGTTTGTCGCGAGTTCCCGTGGAGTTACCATGCTGGCTAGCTTGGGATCGATTGCCCTCTCGGTTGATGGAGGCAGAACGTGGCGGCCGGTGTCCTTGCCCGCGAACTTGAGCCAGGTGAGCGCCATCGCTGTCGATGATCAGGGTGAACTTTGGGTTGGGGGACGCCAAGGGGTCTTCCTTTCCACCGACAAGGGGGCCAGCTGGACGACGCTAAAGGACCTTTATGTCAGCGACGTGAACGGCATCTACTTCGACTCCCGGAATCAGCGCGTCCTGGTCACCGCCAATGCGTCGACGACGATGGCCTTCGCCGTGCGTCTGCCCAATAAGACCGTCAACTACTGGGACACAGGTTGGCATCTGCGCTTTGTGCGGCCGGTTGGCGACTACCTGGTTGGCGCGACCCTGTTTGACGGCATCGTGCTGCAGCCGCGGATGGTCCAGTCAAAGGAAGTGGCGAGTCACTGAGAGGAATCTGGAAAGCTCGTCGGTGAGGATCGACCGGCGGTCGAAATGAACCAGGGGCTAGAATGAAAGAGTATGGGATACGCAGCATCGAAATCGGAGCCACGCCACTCTTTTCAGACCGACGATAAGGCGCTTCTGCCGATCGCCGAGAAGGTTCGCGCGGGCGAGCGCTTGAACTTTGACGATGGAGTCTCGCTCTATCGCAGCGGGGACATCCTGGCCGTGGGATGGCTGGCCAACTCGATCCGCGAGCGGCTCCACGGCGACATCGCGTACTTCAACGTAAACCGCCATATTAATCCGACCAATGTCTGCGTCGCGTCCTGCCGGCTGTGCGCCTTCGGGCGCAAAAAGGGCGATGCCGGAACCTACACGATGGCACTCGAAGAGGCGTGGGAGACGGCGGCGTCGGGGTACACCGAGGCGGTGACGGAGTTCCACATCGTCGGCGGGCTGCATCCCGACCTGCCGTTCGAGTACTTCATGGATCTGGTGCGCGGGTTGAAGCTGCGCTTCCCCAAGGTGCACATCAAGGCCTTCACCATGGTGGAGGTAGCGTTCCTGGCCAAGCGCGGGAAGATGACGATCGCCGAGACGCTGCAGCGCATGAAGAACGCGGGCGTGGATTCAATGCCCGGCGGCGGCGCGGAGATCTTCGCCGACCGCGTCCGTCACATCATCTGCGATCACAAGATCGACGGCGGGGAGTGGTTGGAGACCGCACGGATGGCCCACAAGATGGGGCTGCGCTCCAACGCGACCATGCTGTATGGCCACGTCGAAAACGAAGAGGACCGGGTCGATCACCTGTTGCGGCTGCGCGCCGTGCAGGACGACACGGGCGGCTTTCAGACGTTCATCCCGCTGGCGTTTCATCCCGACAACACGGTGCTCGGGCACATTCCTCGGACCACGGGGATGCTGGACATCCGGCAGATCGCGGTAGGCCGATTGATGCTCGACAACTTCCCGCACATCAAGGCGTACTGGCAGATGATGACGCCTGAGATCGCCCAGACCGCACTGCGCTTTGGCGCCGACGACATCGATGGCACTGTCATCGAGGAGAAGATCTATCATGATGCCGGAGCTACGACGCCGCAGGGGCTGCGCCGCTCTGGGCTGGTGCGCCTGATCACCGAGGCCGGGCGTGTGCCGTTCGAGCGGGATACGATGTACCGCGCCGTCACCCGCACGGAAGATAGCTTTACCGTGGCGGTTTAGCTTCTGGACAGGTCAGGCGAGGCACGCATCCGCTTTCGCGGTTACAGCGCCGGCGATCTTGACCAGATGGTTCGCCTGGATCAGTTGTGCTTCAGCGCGCCTTTCCGATTCGACCGCAGAGCGATGCGGCAGTTCAGCAAGGCTCCCGGAGCCATCGTCATCATTGCCGAAGATCGCCTGGGCGATCGAGGTGTGAGCCTGATGGCCGGGTTCATCATCGTGCATCTGGAAGGCGCCGGGCGGGAGCAGTACGGATACGTCATTACGATCGATGTGGCGCCGGAGTTCCGTCGGGCCGGCG
>Ga0210403_10004036_pt1 | contig 12739 bp, 9 predicted proteins | sample IncBWC19MmetaG_FD_150863 | JGI IMG/M metagenome (GOLD analysis project Ga0210403, IMG submission 150863) | Forest soil microbial communities from Barre Woods Harvard Forest LTER site, Petersham, Massachusetts, United States - Inc-BW-C-19-M | ecosystem: Environmental > Terrestrial > Soil >... | reverse complement strand
GCGGACGAAGAACTGGTAACCGTTGAGACGCGGAACCAGCTGATGGCGCGTCTGCAGTCAGATACCGCGGAAGAGATCCTCAGGACGAAAGTTCTGCGTGTTCTCTTCCAGCAGGGCTTTTTCAAGCTGAGTGGTCTGAAGCTGGAAATCGAGCGTATGCCGATGGAGCTTCACCTGCCGTACTGGCTAGCCTTTTATGGAAGCCATGGGGCGGTAAAATGCCGCGTGATGGATGCAGTGCGGCGGCGCATCGAGGGCGCGAAAGCTTCGTCGTTTTTTGAGGAGTGGCTCGCAGCATAGCTGAGTAGGAAGTGCATGCCGCCAGGCGCGCGCGCATTCTAGGCGAAGATTCTTCCACCAGCCCTACGGAGAGAGGGACAGCATGCCACGTCTTGCAAAATACAGCGGAATTGGCCTGCTGCTCTGCGCGATCAGCTGCGCCAGTGCAGCGGCAACAGGCTCGCAGCACATAGGCAACGTGCAGCGCGTGGAGAAACTCCAGGACGGCGTAGAACTGACTGCCGGTTCGGCAAAATTACGCATCACGGCTTTTCGCGACGGTGTGATCCGGGTTCGCCTGGCGCCGCAGGGTTCTTTTCCCAAAGATTTTTCCTGGGCGGTGATTGAATCTCCTGCCCCCCCTGCGATCAGCGTCGAAGATGGAAAGAACGAGCTGCGCATGACGGTGGGCCGCGTCGCCGTCATCGTCAAGAAGGCACCTCTGTTGATCACTTTCGCGGACTTGACGGGCAATGTGCTCCTTGCAGATGAGCAGTCTTTGCCCATGGCTTGGGACGGCACGTATATCCACGCCTGGAAGCGAATGCCTTCCGAAGAGAGTTACTTTGGTTTGGGTGACAAACCCGGCCCGATGAACCGCCGCAATCATGCGTACACGATGTGGAATACGGACTTTTTTGGCTGGCAGGAATCGGACGACCCAATCTACAAGACCATTCCGTTTTTCATCGGCCTTAACAAAGGCGTGGCCTATGGCGTTTTCTTCGACAACACGTACCGCAGCAGCTTCGATTTTGGAAAAGAGTCGCCCGATTATTTTTCGTTCGGAGCCGAGGGCGGCGAGCTGAACTACTACTTTATCGCCGGTCCCGAACCCAAGAAAATCGTCCAACAATTCACGGCGCTCGTCGGCCGCACCCCGCTTCCGCCCCTCTGGTCGCTAGGCTACCAGCAGAGCCGCTACAGTTATTATCCCGAAGCGCGCGCTCGCGAAGTCGTTCAGACCTTGCGCGAAAAAAAGATTCCTGCCGACGTCATTTATTTTGACATCGATTATCAACAGGGAAACGCACCCTTCACCGTCAACCGCGAATATTTCCCGCATTTCGAGAAGATGATCGCGGATTTTCGCGCGCAGGGCATGCGTACCGTTCTCATCACCGACCTTCATATCAAAAAGGATCCCGGCCACGGCTATACGCCTTACGATTCCGGGATCAAGAACGATGTCTTCGTCAAAAGATCGGACGGCTCGGTGTATGTCGGCATAGTCTGGCCTGGCGAGAGCGTCTTTCCGGATTTCACGCTGACGCGCGTGCGCGACTGGTGGGGCGGTCTCTACAAGGGTTTCGTCAACATGGGAGTGGCGGGTTTTTGGAATGATATGAACGAGCCCGCGACTTTCCAGACTCTTTCCAAAACCATGCCACTCGACAATGTCCACCGGCTCGATGACGGCACCACGCTCGATCATCGCGCGATCCACAATGTCTTCGGCATGGAAAACGCCCGCGCGACTTACGAAGGCCTTCTCAAACTGCGCCCTGACGAGCGGCCTTTCGTCCTGACACGCGCGGCCTATGCGGGCGCCGAACGCTATGCAGCCACCTGGACCGGCGACAACAGCGCCACCTGGAATCACATTGGAATGAGCGTGCCTCAGATCATGAACCTCGGCCTTTCCGGTTATTCGCTCGTCGGTGCGGATGTTGGTGGTTTTGCAGGCTCTCCACCAGTGGATCTTCTGACGCGCTGGTATGAGCTAGGTGTGTTCTATCCGATTTATCGCAATCACGCCGCCAAGGGCACTGCCGATCACGAGCCGTGGGCGAGCGGTCCCGAGCAGGAAGCGATTCGCAAACGCTACATCGAGTTGCGCTACAGACTGCTTCCTTTCATTTACACTGCTATGGAGGAAACGTCGCGCACTGGCGTGCCACTGATGGAGCCTCTCTTTCTTGAATACCCCGATGAGCAAGCGCTCTATGGAGAGGACCACGAGTTCCTCTTCGGCCGGGATTTCCTCGTCGCGCCCGTCGTCACGGAAAAGGTCGACGCAGAGGACATTCATCTGCCGCCGGGCGATTGGTTCGACTTCTGGACCGCTGAAAAACATTCCTCCAAGGAACAAATCTCGCTGCACCCGGCACTTTCGGAGACGCCGCTTTACGTTCGCGCCGGAGCGATCATTCCGATGCAGCCCGTGGTGCAAAGCACGAACGAGAAGCCGGACGGTCCGCTCGAACTTCGTGTTTATCCGGGAACCGATTGCCACGGCGCGCTCTACCAAGACGACGGGCTGACGTTTGCCTATCAAAAAGGCAATTTTCTCCGCGTGAACTTCACGTGTCAGCTGTCTCCTGGATCGCTCACGATCACCAGCAGCATAGAGAAAAATGCCTACCAGCCGTGGTGGAATAGAACGCAACTAAAAATTTATGGAGCGGGTGCTGAGCCGAAAGAAGTTCGCATCGGAGATCAAGTGACTAGCGATTGGCGGTATGACGCCCAAGCGCACTCCGTGACCCTCACCGTTCCGGACTCCTTCAAGAATTGGAACGTCCGTCTAAGTTTCTGATTGTTCAATCGACGAGAAAAATGGATATAGATTGCGCCGGAGCCGCGATGCGAGCTTCGCCTTTAAATACTGCGGCTTTTGCCTGGCCCAAAACCTGCGTGAAGCTAGCCGCGCCTTCTCCTGGCGTATTGCTAAAAGGGATTCTTAGCTCGCGTGGTTCAGCCGAATTGTTGAAGGCTACGAGCACGCGCTCCTCTTCTGTTTCACGCAAAAACACATACGCCGTTTCGTCAGAAAAGAGGTGCCACAGCTTTCCGCTCCGCAGAGCGGGATGTTCTCGCCGCAACCGCAAAAGCGTTTGCACGTAAGTGAAAAGTTCTTGCTGTTCCGCTGTGCGCCCTTCCGCGGTGAAGGCATTCTTCGGATCGACGGGCCAGCCACCTGGAAAATCACGCCGGTTGTCCGGGTCGCCGCCGCCCGGCATTCCGATTTCATCGCCGTAGTACAGCTCGGGGATTCCCCGCAACGTCAGCGTCAGTCCAAATGCCAGCTTGAGTTTTGCGGCGGAACTGCCCTCCGCGCTCGCAAAGCGCGGCACATCGTGATTCGCAAAAAATGTCACCAGCGCATCTGGATGGAGATACAGCGAATCCTGGTGCAAGACATCCGCGATGCGTCCAGCCGGCGCGTTGTGCAGCAGAACATCCCGCAGCGTGAAATGCATTGGAAAATCGAACAAGGTGTTCACGCCAGAGTCGATGCCGTCAAATCGCTTCTGGCCTCCCGCGAAGAATGAGGTGACGCTGGGATCCGCGTGAAAGACTTCGCCAATGGTCGTCAAGTAAGGATAGATTTGGTGCAAACCCGCGTGCCAGGTTGACCAAAACTTCCGCGGAACATAGGGAAACGTGTCCAGTCGATAGCCGTCTAGTCCCGAACCCTCCGCCCACCAAATGCTGTTTTGCAAAAGATATTCTGCAACCAGGGGGTTTTCTGTATTCAAGTCGGGGAGTACGTTGAAGAACCAGCCATCCGTCAGATTCCGTGAAAGCCGCGGCGGCGCGTGCGGGTCGACGAGCGTCTCGAAAGGATCGTTAGCTATGGCTGGTTTGCCAGTCTTTCCGTAAAACGTACCGTTGATCCCGGCGGTAGTATCCATGTGATGCTGCTGCGTGCCGTGAAACCAATCCGGCAGCGGCGGCTCGGCGACCCACGGATGTTTCGGCCCGACGTGGTTCGGCACGAAATCAAAAAAGATCTTCATCCTCTGTTTGTGCGCCTCCGCGACGAGTTCCTGATAGTCCTGAATCGTTCCAAGATGTGGGTCCACCGCGTACAAATCCACGGCCCCATATCCGTGATAATCCTGAGCCGCGCCATTTTTGATAATGGGCGTGAGCCAAAGCGTGGTCACGCCGAGATCCTTCAAGTAGGGAAGGTGCTCGCGGATGCCGCGCAGGTCGCCGCCATGGTACGCGCGCGGATTCGAACGGTCATGCGTGCCGCGAGCTTCGGCAGGCTCATCATTCGTCGGATCGCCATCCGCGAACCGATCCGGCATGATGAGATAAATCACGTCGTCCTGCGAAAGCCCCTGAAACTTTCCCAGCTTCATCGCGCGCGCGGCGAGTGGCAGCTCAAACGAAGTTGTTCCAGTCGGTGTTTTGATGCGGCAAACCGCGGTACCTGATTTTGTTTCGGACCCGATCTTTATCCAAACAAACAAGTAGTCGCCCCCTGACGCTGCCTGCGTGCGCTCCACCAAAACGCTAGGCAGGTTGCAGGCAACATGCGTGGCTTCGAGATAATGGCCGGAAATCAACAACATGACTTCAGGAGTGAGGTTGATCCACCACGAAGGAGGTTCCACTTTTGTCACCGCGGGAGCATTCGCATTTGGCGTCTGCGATGGCTCGGTCTGGCCGGACAGAGTTGCGCAGCAAAAGGCGAGAGCAGAGACAACGAATAAGAGAATCCGGACTGGGCGCTTGAGAACCCATAGCCAGAGTAAAGAAACGGAGATCTTCACCCGAGAAGCATAGAAAAAAAGGAAGCGTCGCGCCAGCGCTGTGTCTCCTGGCTGCGCGCGTCCAATTAGGTCTCGAATACGAGCTTGCCAAAAGATCCGGGAACATGGAAATTCGGCACTGTCGTTGCCGTCGGCCTCCAGGCCGAGTAGAAACGCGGCTCTGAGGCTCCCTCGACGCGAAAGAAATTAACGCGCCAGGCTTTTGTAGGATCGAAGATTGCCGTCAGATTTTTCATTGGCAACGCCAGCTCGGCTATCCAAGTCTTGTTCTGCTCGTCGAGCTTGACGCGGCGCTGCAATCTGCTCTGCAGGTTGCGTTTTTCTCCCGGCGCAATATCCAGGTCGATCCAGAGGCCGTTTGGACTCACTTCAATCTCTTTGTAGTGCCATGCACTCGACTCGGGCGGCTGCAGAAAAACCTCGGCGACGTCGCGCTCCCAGAGTTGATCTCGCCGCCCGTTCGGTTCCGCATCGGTGAAAACCGTGATATTTCGGTAGCGCGCCAGAAATCTCAAATAAAGAACATCAGGGGTCCACAGCAGTCTTACTTCTGTTTCTCGCTGCGGGTCGGGGTTATTGCCCTGCCAGTCGCGGTCAAAACGTGTCGCCGCGGCGTTGTCCCACGAGGCAAAGGCCGGAAACCTTTCCGCATCGATCCGGCCTGTGAAACGCAGCGCCGTAGCCGTCTCCGTTTCCGTTTCGCGAGCCGTAGATATTTTTCCAGCCACCACGCAGTGCACCCCGCGCGAGATAAGAAACTCGCAGCCAGCATACCCGCAAAAGGAAGAGTAGTATGCGGGAAACGCCGCGATGTGCGGAGAATGCCAAGAAGCAGCGGAATCGCCAACAAAAAGCCGTTGCCAAGGGGCAAACCTTTTGCGCACGCTCCTTTTCTCAATCGCGGGGTGCGAAACGCTGCCGTGGTAGCATCAAATTTGGTCCTTACCAGCCGCCGCTACGCATATTCCAGCGGCAATTCCCAAGGAGGGCGGGACATGATTGAGCCTGTTGAAGAGCAAGAGTACGTGTCACGGCCCGAGCGGCGCACACCAGAACATTTCGAATACATCAAGATGCGCATCGACGGCAGCGTCGCGCGCATGACGCTCAACCGTCCCGAACACAATCTCCTCAATGAAGCCTTCTTGCGCGAACTCTCGGACGGATTCACCTTCGCCGGCCAGAGTCCCGAAGTGAAGCTGGTCGTTCTCGATTCCGCTTGCAAGGTATTTTGCGGCGGCATCGACATCGGCGAGTACACGTCCGAGCGCGTTTTTCAGATGCTCGACGCGTTTTATTCGGCCTTCACAGGCATGTTGGAAGTAGGCAAGCCCGTGCTTTGTGTGGTCAACGGCCCGGCCATCGGCGGCGGCGCGGAGCTTGCCGCTTTTGGCGACCTCGTGATTGCCACGCCGAAAGCGCGTTTCGCGCAGCCGGAGATTTCCATTGGCGTATTTCCGCCGCTGGCGTCGACGATCCTCCCCTTTCTCGTTGGACCGAAGAGAGCGCTGGAAATTGTCCTGACCGGAGAAGCGCTCAGTGCGGACCGCGCTCTGGAAATGGGTCTGGTAAATCGTCTCGTTCCCGAGGCCAAGCTCGAACAGACTGTGAATGAGTTAATCGAGCGAATCACGGCGCACTCAGGTCCCGTGCTGACCATGGCCAAGAAGGCTATTCTCAGCGGGATGGGGCTTTCGCTGCGCGATGGCATGAAGAACTCCATGAATATTTTCCTCAACGAGTTGTACCGCCTCGAGGATTCTCAAGAAGGGCTCCGTGCGCTGGTCGAAAAGCGCAAACCAAACTGGAAGAACCGCTGAACTCGCGCGGTAAAGACGCTTATGCCGTACATTGACACTCCCAGACCCTCGGCATACACTGAGTTTCCAATTTGCAGGCAAGGGAAGTGGGGAAGGCCGTGAGAATCGGCCGCGGTCCCGCCACTGTAATCGGCTGAATGAGCCGAAAGCCAGACTACCCTCCCGCGCCGCAGAGGCCAGCGCTTTTCGCGAGAAGAAGCGAAGCCAAAAAGCCCCAAGGTATCTCGCGGGGCTTTTTTGTTGTGTAAGAGATGTGCTCTCGCCCGCGGGGATTTGTGCTGACACGGAAAGACGCACGAAAAAAGATTTTGGCGAGAAGCTCTGGCGCCGCGCTCCTGCTCTTCGCCGCATCTTCATGCTCCACCCTACAGGCGCAAACACCGCCTGTAAGCCCTGTCGCAGCGCCGGTCTACAAGGATTACGTTGATGAAGCCGGCCGCACCGTGCGAGTCCCTCAGCCCGTGCAGCGCATCGTCTCGCTCGCGCCGAGTCTTACAGAAACCATCTACGCCCTTGGCGTCCAGGATCGCCTCGTGGGAGACACGGATTATTGCGATTATCCCCCCGATGCTCAGAAAAAAACTAAAGTAGGCGGCGCGATTAATCCCAGTCTTGAACAGATCGTAGCTCTGCGGCCCGATCTCGTTCTCGTAACCAAAAGTTTAAACCTGATCGAGACCGTGCACGCTCTCGATAATCTGGGCGTCTCTTCCTACGGTACAGATCCTCACACCGTGCAGGAAATCGTCTCCTCGACCGAACGGCTCGCCGGGGTCCTCGGCGTGCCGGAAGCAGGCGCGGCTCTCGGCGCCGATCTCGAACGCCACCTCGCGGATCTGCAGCAGCGATTGAGTGGCCTGTCCCCGCGCCGCGTTCTCTTCATCGTTTGGTCAGACCCGCTGATCTCTGTGGGCAAGGGTACTTTTATCGCTGATGCATTGCGGCTCGCGGGCGCGACCTCCATCGTGGACTCTGCGCAAGACTGGCCCCACATGAGTCTTGAGGAAGTAGTCCGCCTGCAGCCGGACTTTCTCGTTTTCGCAGCGTCTCATTCCGATAGCGGACAGAATGATTTCGACGTGCTCGCCGCGCGCCCAGGTTGGCGCGGTCTCGACGCCGTGCGCAATCGCCACTTCGCTGTCATCAGCGATGCGGTCAACCGGCCCGCGCCGCGAATCGTTTCCGCCATCGAGGATCTCGCGCGGCAATTGCATCCCGAAGCGTTTTCCACCCAACCCGACGATAAAGAAAAGAAAATTCCGCCTCCGCCACCACCTTTACTTCGCGTACTGGATTCGTCCATGCAAGTTCCCGCTCACTTGGAGGTCTGCGCTTGCGCCCTTTGACGCTCAGCCGCTTGCTCGCGCACTGCGCGATTCTGTCTGCCATTCTCTTCGTCGTCGTGGTGATCGCGCTCAAGCTCGGCGCCGTACCCGTGTCTCTCTACGGCTTGGGCCACGATTTGCTCCGCGTCCTTTTTCGCCAAACCAGCCAACTCTCCAGCGAATATCAGCTCATCATTTTCGATATCAGGTTGCCGCGTATCCTGCTTGGAATCTTTGTTGGGGCATCGCTTTCCGTCGCGGGCGCCAGTTTTCAAGCTTTGCTGCGCAATCCTCTGGCGGATCCTTACGTTCTTGGCGTTTCGAGTGGCGCGGCGGTTGGCGCTATCATCGCCCTGATTATTGAGCCGCATCTTGCTCTAGCACCTGCTGTTGCCGCACTCCTGACACCCATCGGTGCTTTTCTTGGCGCGGCGCTCACGGTGACCGCCGTTTATTTCCTCGGCCTTCGCGAAGGTCAAATTGACAGCGCCACCTTGCTCCTCGCCGGTATTATTTCGGCCTCCTTTCTGCAGGCCATCATCATGTTCTTCATGTCCACGCTGACCGGCGGCAACTACCGTGGCATAGCCTTCTGGATGATGGGCGAACTCCAGACTCAGCCGCCGCACATTGTGAGCCTTGTCCTCCGCTTCGGTTTCTTCCTTGCGGCGGCAGCTATCTACACCACTGCGGCTGACCTAAACTTGCTCCTCGCTGGTGAGCAAGAAGCGATGCATCTTGGCGTGGACGTTCGCCGAGTGCGTTTAGTAGTCTACATTGCCGCTTCCTTGTTGACCGGTTTGGCGGTTTCCGTCAGCGGCGCCATCGGCTACGTTGGCCTCTTGGTGCCCCACGTCATGCGCCTCCTCTTCGGCTCCGATCATCGCATCCTTCTGCCGACGGCTGCGTTTGGCGGTGCCATCGCTGTGGTAGTCGCCGACACTCTCGCCCGCACCGTTGTTTCTCCATCGGAACTTCCCGTTGGCGCCATGACCGCTATCGCGGGCGCGCCACTTTTTCTTTATCTAATGCGCAGGAGGCTGGCGTGAGCAGCTATGCCCGCTCCTCTCCTTCTGCCTTGCGTCCTTCGGGAGACGCGGGCGATTTCAACTCCGATATTCGGTTGAGCGTCGAACAAGTCAGCTACGCGTACTCCGCCAATCCCACGCAAGCGCCTCTTTTTACACTCGAAGCCACAAGCTTTCAGGCGCGTCCCGGCGAAATCATTGCGATTGTGGGACCAAACGCCTGCGGCAAATCCACCCTGTTAAAGCTCATTGCAGGCGCGCTGGAACCGCTTTCCGGCCGCGTGCTCCTGAACGGCTTCGTCACCCACGTGCTTCCGCACCGGACCCGCGGGCAGCGCATCGCCATGGTCCAGCAGGAAAGCCCCTTGCTTTTTCCCTCGCGCGCCTGGGAATTTGTTCTCCAGGGCAGGCATCCCTACGGCCGCACGCTGCGATTCGAAACCGAAGAGGACATCCTCATCGCGCGCAACGCGCTTGCGCAAGTCGGCGCTGAACATCTCAGCGACCGCTTAATGGATCAAATCTCCGGCGGCGAAAAGCAACGTGTCATTTTGGCTCGCGCCCTCGCGCAGCAACCACTACTGCTCCTTCTGGATGAGCCCACGTTGCATCTCGATATCGGCGCGCAGGTCGATCTGCTCGAAACGCTGCGCAGGCTTGCATCCGCGAATCGCTACACGGTTGTTGTCGTCACGCACGAACTCAATCTCGCGGGCCAATACGCCGACCAGGTCGCTCTTTTTCAAAAAGGCAAGTGTCTTCGCGTTGGACCACCCGCAACTGTCTTTCAGCGTGAATTGCTCGAACAGGTTTTTCAGACGCCACTCACTGTGGAGCTCGGCTCATCTGGCCGCCCGCGTGTGAACATGCCGTCTGCAAAATAAGTAGCCGTTCCTTTGTTCACCCAAACGCTGCGGCGCAGGCTGCGGCACTTGAATTACGAACAGCGGGCCACCGAGCCCCCCACAACCATCGCGGACTTCGTGCACGGGAAGACGGTGCGTTAGTCCCCGCAAATGCTGGGGCAAACGTGAAAAAGCCGTCGCCGCCGCGCGACTGTAAGGCGGAATAAGGTACTGCTGAGGCCACTGCGGCACATCGCTCGCTGTGCGCGACTCTCACTCAGGGATCGCGCCAGAAACTACGGGCAGCGCTACGGGAAGGCCTCGCACCGTCCCCATTGAATAAAACCAAATGGGGCGGAACTGCCGCCAAGCCAGGAGACCGGCGAAGTCTGCAGCCCGAGCGATCTCTTACAAGCGCCAGGCCAACCTTCAACTCCCGCGCGAGAGGGAGCGGAGGAAAACATGACCGCAAACGCCCTACGAAGTGCAGTTTTTCTTCTGTTTTTCCTGGCAGTCGCTATTTCCGCTCAAGCACAGACTCAATCTTCGGATGCTCATCTGTTTGGCACTCTTCTGGATTCCAGCAGCGCGGCCGTCGGAGGAGTAAACGTAACCGCGCAATGGGAAGGCAACCCAACCTCACAACTCTGGAAGACAACTACGTCCGCCGATGGCGCCTACAGCCTCACGATTCCACCTGGCCGCTATCACCTGTCGTTCGAACGCTCCCCGTTTGTTTCTCGCGATCTCGTTCTTGATTTGGCTCCAGGCCAGCAGCGCAAGCTGGACCTCAGCCTCGACCTCGAGCGCCTCTCCTCAAGCGTAATCGTCACTGCCGAAGCAGAGCCAATACTCGCAGATCAAAAAACCGCTCCGGTCTCGGTCATTACCAGGCAAGAGATCGACGCTCGTCAATCCGTCGCTCTCACCGACGCTCTCCAGTTTTCAACAGGCATCGCCATCGGCCGCACCGGACCCGAGGGTGGCTCCGCTTCCGTTTTTCTCAACGGCGGCAATTCCAACTTCACCAAAATCCTCGTGGATGGTGTGCCGATCAATCCTCCAGGCAGCGCCGTGGATTTTTCCAGCCTCACGCTCGACAACATCGATAAAGTGGAAATCGTCCGCGGCGCCGAAAGCGCCATCTACGGCACCGACGCCGTTTCCGGAGTCATCCAGCTCTTCACCCACCGCGGCTCCACACGCACGCCGGAGTTCAGCGTCTTTGGCGAGGGCGGCAGTTTTTCCTCGGGACGCGGCGGCGCTCAACTCAGCGGGTTGCTCGGCAAGTTCGACTATTCCGCCGCCGCATCCTACATGGAGACCGATGGCCAGGGACCGAACGATGATTTCATAAATCGCACGCTTTCCGGCAATTTCGGCTACACCTTCAGCGACAGCAATCAACTCCGCCTCACGATTCGCAATAACACCAGCGATGCTGGCATTCCCGGACAAACGGTCTTCACACCACCGAGTCTCTACCAGCGTTACGGTCAGGAAATTTTCAGTGCCGGTGCCCGCTGGAATTTTTCCACCGGCAAGCACTGGCGCCACGAAATCAGCGGCGGCGAATCCTACACCCGCCAGTCCACCGACAATCCCCTGCAGAGCTTTTACGCCACCGATCCCAACGCGTTCTGTCCCCAGACCAATCCCACTGCCGTCGCCACCGCTGAGTTCTGCGATTTTGTCGGCGAAAGCCTCTTTCACTACAACCGCGCGAACGTGAGCGCTCAAACAAGCTACTTGCTTTCCAATTTCGCCGTCACCGCGGGCTACCAGTATGAGGTCGAGAATGCCTTCCTCTCTTCGATTGATGTCAACCACGCTCGCCGCAACAATCAGGGCGGATTCTTGGATTTCCGCTACCGTCCCCAGCGCCGCGTTTCGTTCAATTTTGGCGGTCGCGCCGAAGCCAACGCCTATTTCGGCACCCGCGTTGTTCCGCGCGCCGGTGGATCATTGGTTGCGCGCTATGGGCGTGGATTCTGGGGCGAAACGCTGCTCCGCGGTTTCTACGGCCAGGGCATCAAGGAGCCGCGCTTCGACCAGATCTATGGCGATAACTTCGGCGACTTTGGCAATCCCGCGCTCAAACCCGAATCCAGCAAGACTTGGACGGCTGGCATCGAGCAAAAGCTGCTCAGCGATCGGATCCGCATATCGGTCGACTACTTCGCCAGTCGCTTCTACAACATCGTGAGTTTTGCCTTCTGCGAACCTCTCACCGCCACCACAAACACTTGCGGCATCACCATTCCCAACGCTCCTCCGAGCTTTGGGTTTTATTTCAACACGGACCGTGCCCGAGCTCGCGGCATCAACCTAACCGGCGAAGCTAGGGTCACTCGCTGGCTCAACCTGGCAGGGAACTACACTTACGACGACAGCCGCGTCCTCGAAGCTCCCAACGCTTTCGATCCTTCGGAGCTTCCCGGAAATCACCTGGCCCGGCGTCCCGTCAATTCCGGTTCGCTCACCTTGAACGCCGCCTATCGCCGTTTCGGAATGACGGTTAGTGGCTATTTCACCGGAGTTCGCACGGACTCGGACTTTCTCGGACTCGGCCTCACCAGCAATCCCGGCTACGCGCTCTTCAATATCGCCACGCACTATGACGTTGGCTACGGCGTTTCGTTCTACGCGCGCGCGCAAAACCTATTCAACAAGCAATATCAGGATGCCTTGGGCTACCCGGCTCTCGGCCGCGATGTCCAGGCAGGGGTGCGCTACACCTTCCAAGGCAAAAACTGATGCCCGCGCGCGAGCCGATTCTATTTTGCTGGAGCGGCGGCAAAGACAGCGCTATGGCCCTGCACACTCTGCTCCAACGGAGCGATGTTCACATCGCCGCGCTCCTTACCACCGTCACCGAGGGCTACGAGCGCATCAGCATGCACGGCGTCCGGCGCGAACTTCTCGATCGGCAGG
>Ga0210403_10004034_pt1 | contig 12744 bp, 11 predicted proteins | sample IncBWC19MmetaG_FD_150863 | JGI IMG/M metagenome (GOLD analysis project Ga0210403, IMG submission 150863) | Forest soil microbial communities from Barre Woods Harvard Forest LTER site, Petersham, Massachusetts, United States - Inc-BW-C-19-M | ecosystem: Environmental > Terrestrial > Soil >... | reverse complement strand
GATGCGCGCCTTGAAAAAAGAATACGATTGTGAAAATTGCCTCTATAAAATGAACCTTTTACCGTATGCTAAATAAACGGAAATCAGCTTTGGGTTGAGAGCATGGATTGATTGAACAAGTATCATACTTTCTTAGTGTGCAGACGCAAATGGATTAATGGAAAATCTCATAAACCCCAACCACCATAATCAGTAAGCCAGAAGCAATACCCAGCCCAAACTTAGAAATGAATTTTGAGGCATTTTTTCCCAGTTGTAATCCAGCAATAATCGCAACAACACTTAGCCCCATTGTTAAAAGGGTGGTTATAGGAATATCCAAATGAGAAATTCCTGCACCTAAACCGCCACCGAGGTTATTGAATGTAAGCGAAATGGCCAGGGCAAATGCTTCACGTCCACTGGTTCCAAACTGAGGTTCCGAATCAGATGATTCCAGGCTTTGTTCCTTCAATCGATTCCGTTCCTTTATGAAGGTCTGTAATATATTGTAGAGGCCGATGGCAATCAGTATGCAACTACCTGAAATGTTTGCAAAACTCTCAGACATATAATTATTGATCCATTCTCCGGCAGACATGGAGGCAAATGTTCCAGCACCTGATACAATTGCAATCAGGAGGTTATGATGGATGTAAATTCTTTTTGGTACGACGCCATAGGCGAGACCAATACCGAAGTTGTCGATATTGGATACCAAGGCGAGTAGTATGGATGAAAGCAGGTGGTTCATGGAGGATTTTCAAATGTGAATAAAGGCAAAATAAGTAGGGATATCAAACAGCACATAATCGGCTGAGCAGAGGATAGGCAGGTTAATCTACGCACTACAAATGTTCAGAAAGAATCGTTGGAATATTGCCCTAACCTGTCTTCGAACCTTTTTGATCGAGTCACGTATCTAATGTACGGAAAAAATCCGTACATTTGTATTATCTAACTAAATAGCCATGAAAACAGTTGCAAAAACGCGCTTTGACGTCCGGCTCCCAAAGGAGCAGAAGGAATACTTTGAGTATGCTGCAAATCTGGGCGGGTTCAGGACTCTTACGGAATTTGTAATTTATTCAGGGAATCAACATGCGAGTCAAATAGTTGAAAAACACAACTCAATTCTGGCTTCAAAAAGAGACCAGGAAATATTCTTCAATGCGCTGCTAAATCCTCCGGCACCGAACGCCCGGCTTAAGAAAGCGATGGAGCGTTATAAGAATGCGCTGAAAGAAGCCGGCAAGTGAATTATCTAACGGTACCACTGCACTCGTCCCATAAAAAGGAGAGTTTCAGTTGCGGGAAGCCACTGCTTGACAATTATTTACACACTCAAGCGAAGCAGGATGTAAGGCGAAAGCTTTCAGCCTGCTTCATACTCCTTGACGATGAAAACTATGTAAAAGGCTATTATACGCTCTCAAGTGCTGTAATTCAGCGAGAGCTTTTGCCAGAGGAAATCCGTGGAAAGTTACCACCCTCATACGTTGATCTTCCAACTACATTGTTGGGAAGACTAGCCGTTGATGACAAGCATCGGGGTCAAAGAAATGGTGAACTTTTGTTGATGGACGCATTGCAAAGAAGCCTGGACGTCTCAACTCAAATTGGATCAATGGCTGTTATCGTCGATCCAATAGATCAGGATGCGGTCAGCTTTTATCAAAAGTTTGGCTTCATTTCATTGCCGGATAGTGGCAAGATGTTCCTATCGATGACTTCGGTCGTTGAACTGTTTGCCGGTCAATGACCTGGGAATTCCATCGACGCCTAGTTGAGTTATTTTTTGCTAACGCCGTGAGGTTTTGCTTCACGAGCAGAAACAGTTTTCCCTTTTCCGGTTGGGATTAGTTTATGCTCCTTCATCCAGCCTAAGGCCTTGAAGAATAATTCGCGTTTAATACCTAATTTCCTTTCTGACCAATTTTCCCTAGACTCATAAACAATCTCTTCATCCGTTGGCTGCTTACCCTCAAGAAGTAGATTATTCCATCCGGCAAATAGGGTCGCAATTACCTCAGCGTGTTCCAACTCGAACGGCAAAAAAGTTGCAATTAGTTTTTCGATTTTTTGAAAATCCTCTCGTGGTAGTACTCTTTTGACTTTCAAGATTGAGTTAGTGACGCCTGATTTTGACACGTAGGTATTACCAACCGATAGCTTTTTGACTGCAAACCAATTCGCTTTGTTCGCTCTGTGTTCAACTTTCTTGAGGTGTTGATAGTCATCAGGGCCAGCGGCATCCTTCATTGGCTTTCTTCCAAGATCAATACCGATGACCTTTGATGTGGCTTAATTTTGTGCCATGGTCGGAGCTCTTTTCATGGGCATTTATAATCATTGCCAAAATTCCAGCATGTAAATCCGTGTTGCTAATTCCTTCAATTACTTTTGGAAATTGACTTGTAGCTCTTGTTCTCTCATACTGTACCTTAGGTTCGGCGGCAATGGGCAAAGGGACTTCTGTAGAAATAAATGTCCATTTAGCGGCAAATTCATTGGCTTCTTTTTCTTTTTGCAAATCCTTTTCTGAATAATCTATGTCTTCATTCGGCGTGCTGATTTCACTGGTGCCACTAATTTTTTTAGTAGGTCAATGGCACCAAATGGCACCAGCAGATCAATAAACTTTGATTTTGCTTGACTGATACTCAGCAGAGGAGGAGGGATTCGAACCCCCGGACCCCGTGAAGGGTCTCCGGTTTTCAAGACCGGTGCAATAAACCGCTCTACCACTCCTCTAGTACGGTTTTATCTAATTTGGGACTGCAAAACTAAACGGAAAATCTTTTCCGGCAAAGGCAAAGAAATCTTCAGCGAAAAGATTTGGTTATTTTCTTTGTGCGCTGATGGATTTCAATGGCCTCCATCTTACGGGCATAGTGAAGGCTGGCATTGATTTCATAACCAAACAGGAGGACAACCGTAATCAACTGCACCCAGGCCATCAACGCAATGAGCGCGCCAATGGATCCATACACTTTGTTATAGCTTCCAAAATTGGTGATGTAGTAGGAAAACCCATAGGAAATCCCCAGTACGGCAAGGGTAGCAACCATCGACCCGATGGAAAAAAAGCTCCAGTTATAATGAACCGCCGGCCCAAAGTAGTAAACACAGGAAATAGCAATGAAGAACACTATAAATATGACGATGAAGCGCAAAACGAACAAAAAATAAATGGTGTACTTGTGGAGATTCACTTCACTGAATTTTTCAATATGAGATGTAACATAATTCAAGCTGAACTGGCCGGCAATCAGCAAGGCAATAGCTGAAAGCAAAACAATGGCGAGCATGAGTGTAAGTAAGGTTGATGTTAATCTCATCCGCAACCAATTTCTGCGATCTACCGTGCGGTAGCATGCGTTGAAGGCTCGCATGAGGGCCATCATGCCGTTCGTGGAAAGATACACGGTAAACACAAAACCAAACGTAAGCAGTCCGCCACGGTGAATGCTGACGATATCCAATATGGTTGAAGAAGCCGCTGAATACATGTTGGCTGGCGTTACTTCTTGCAAAAAATCCATGATGGTTTGGGTGGTAATGTCAGGGAAATAATGCGAGATATACGGAATGAGTGTAAACAAAAATATGATCGCAGGGAAAACAGCAAGAATAAAATTATAAGCCACGCCATTGGCGCGATCCATAATTTCATCTTCGTTGATATTAAAAATAAAAATCTTGAGAAATTTATAGAGAGAAAGATTGTCGTGCTTTTTAAACTTAATTCGCTTGAGCCAACCGCGCGTGGTACGAGCAGTGGAGAATTGTAAGAGTCGTTTGCGCGTAACGTACTTCATCCGAAATAAGGTTTCAGCACGAGTTGAAAATGCTCAGGAGGACGGCAGGGTTTTCCGGTATTCTTGTTTACGAATGCCAACAAAGTTTCACCCTCATGTATCAATTTACCTGAGCCATTAAAAATTTCATAATGAAATGTGATCCTCACCGAAGGTTTTTCTTTGATGGTGGTAACAATCCGTAATTGATCATCATACAAAGCGGGCGACAAATACCTGGATTTGTTTTCGAGCACGGGCATCATCACGCCGCCGTCTTCCAGTTCTTTATAGGTAAGTCCGAGTTGTCGCAAACTTTCCACCCGCCCCACTTCATAGTACATCGCGTAATAACCGTAATAGACGTAACCCATTTGGTCGGTCTCTCCATAACGCACACGTACAGTGGTTTCCGATTGGTACATTACTTTTTATTTTGTCTTGCCTTTTCCATTTCCATGGTCAGTGCCCTTTGGTATTTGCGTGCGTTGATGTTGTGATCTTCCAGGTTGTGGGCAAAATTGTGATAGCCGGAAAAATCTTCTTTAGCACACATGTAATAATAATTGTTTGGCTGATAGTTAAGTACCGCATCAATACTTGCAATCTGTGGAACATTGATAGGTCCTGGTGGAAGCCCCGGATATTTGTAAGTATTGTAAGGGGAATCGATTTGTTTGTGCCCATTAAGAACACGTTTCAAACTAAAGTCACCTACCGCATACACGAGCGTGGGATCCGCTTGCAAGGCAATATTTTTTTTAAGTCGATTGAGATAAAGGCCTGCAATGACAGGAGCCTCATCAGACTTTACTGATTCGGCCTGAACGATGGACGCGAGAATGGAAACCTGGATCGGTGTCAGCCCAATAGTTTTGGCTTTGGCAATTCGCTCTTCACTCCAGAATTTTTTGTATTCGCCGTTTAACTTAATCACCAAATCCGCGGGCAAAACATTGAAATAAACCTCATAGGTATTTGGAAGGAACATGCACAAAATATTGTCTTTGTTGAATCCTTCCTCATTGCTTTTGATGAATTCATTCAACGCGTTGTTGAATTCTTCAGGCGACATGCCCACATTCTTCGTGATTTTTTCGACCAGCTCGCTGCGCAACCGGACATAAGAAAATGTTACGCGCACGGGCACCTGCTGAGCAGATCCTAATACGCTGAGCGCCTGGAGATTGGTCATATTCCTTCTCAGCAAAAACCTCCCCGGTTTAATCGCTTTGTCATAACCTGAAAGCCTGGCGAGGAAACTAAAGGAGACCATATCGTTAACAAAATTATTGTTGCCCAGATCCTCCTGAACCTGGCGAAAAGTGGTACCTGATCGAACGATAAAAGGCTGGTCATCACGTTCCAATAAAATATTGGGGGTGTAGCAAATCTGATACCCATAGAATACAAACGTGATCAGCAAGGTGGAGCCGATGAGGAAAAATGCGAGCTTGCCTTTATTTACTTCTGGCATGATTTCTTGACAAGTAAAAGTTCAAAATTACAAAAAGTAACTTGTATGAGAGAGACTATTCAGGCATCCAAACCGTGGTTTCTTTATCTTGCATTACATGCCAGCCGAATTTCTTTCTATCCATCCGCAAAATCCGGAACCACGAAAAATCAGTCGCACCGTAGAGGTATTGCAGAAGGGTGGCGTTATCATTTACCCTACCGATACGATCTACGGAATTGGTTGTGATCTCATGAACAGAAGAGCGGTTGAACGACTTTGTCAAGTTATGAATATCAAACCGGTGAAACTGAACCTCTCCTTTATCTGCAGTGACCTTAGCGATATTTCCAGGTACGTTAAACGAATTGACACACCGGTGTTTAAAATATTAAAAAAAGCATTGCCCGGACCATTCACTTTTATTTTTGAATCGAGTAGTCATGTTCCTAAAATCCTTGGCGTAAACAAGAAAACAGTTGGCATCAGGGTTCCCAATCACCCTATTCCGTTGGCCATCGTGGGTCTGTTGGGGAATCCTCTGATTACCTCGTCCATCAAAGACGATGATCACATCAAAGAATACACAACTGATCCGGAAGAAATTTTTGAGGACTTTAAGAATCAGGTGGATTTAGTGATTGATGGGGGTGCAGGTGGCAACTTGCCCTCAACCATAGTTGATTTTACAGGTGACGAAGTACAAGTAATAAGAAGAGGGCTGGGAAATTTTGATGAGTATGGTTAACAGGCCGGGATCAATAGGAAAACACGTTCTTGCCTGTTAGCAATTGGTTGACTGCATTTTTGGTAATCGTCTTTATTTTTTCTCCGGAGTCTGGACTTCCCATCCCTACGGACGAACACCAGGCGATGCTGCCGACGTTCACAATGATACCAGAGGCAGCGGTTTTTTGCATCACCGTAAAGGTGGGAAATGTTTCATGTCCAGCCCGCGAGCCTCGATCAAATCCTATCAATTCAAACTTTGCAAACTGAAGACTGTCATTGTTAAGAATAGGAAACCCATAAACATCCCAACCCTTAATTGGGGCACCATCGCATTCTTTAGAGGGTAAATTTATAATGTCACCTTTAATCAAGGCTAACCCATTCAGCAGCGGAGAGGAGGGATTGACAATCTTTAACCCATCCCATCCCTGGTCAACTTGGAGACCGTACCCGCCATGGTTAAAGTCTTCTCCTATGCTGGGGAGAATGGGGTACTGCAAAGTTGGGTCGACCCAACGAACAGTCTTCAAGGCGATGCTGGGCTCTGGATCCGCAGATGCTTTCCGATAACAAATTAATCCGTCCTTCGTATCGGTATAGCGCACTTGCCACCACATGGTGTTGCCCGAGAGGATTAAGGCGTGCCCGCCTTCATCAACAAATCGATCAAAATTTGTTCGCGCTTTTCGTGTCCAGTACTCGCTGTGACCAACTACGACAATTACTTTACTCTGAACCGATGAAAAATCATCTAAATCTACATCTGCGATGTAGTTAATTTTGACGTTAGTTAGCGATGGAAACCACCTTAGACATTCGTGGCACTCCTCTTTCTCAGCGGGGCTATCCACTGGCCGTAGGAAAGAGACCATCGAAGAGGCTGCGGCACCGGTGGAATTAAATGAATACAGGCTTTTTCCTCCGCTTGAAGTATAGGCATTGATGGTGTTGGAAGGATAAACGACCGTGACATCAGCGGCTGCCATTGATTTTACAACGATCGTGATTTTATTTTCGATGAGATAAATTCCGCTTGCCAAAGAAGTGGGCAGAATGATTTTACCATTGCTTTTGAATTCGAATCCATTTTTCCACGGCTCTGCCGAAGAAATCGTTTGAGGAAAAACGGAAGCCTTTGATCGAAAGGCCAACTGTCCGTTCACGTCATAGAAGCCTAACCCACAATCAAGCCTAACACTGGATTGCAGAAAAACATCTACTACTTCCCCCGGAAAATAGGAGACTTTGTTCGTGTACCCTGTAATGATAGAATCACCACATTCGGGCAATGGGGCAGGGTGAATGGTAGTATCTTTATACTCGCAGGAATAAAAAAAAAGGACTAGGAATAGACCTAAAAGAAGGCGTGCGCAGTTAATCATTGTATGAAAACTCAAATATAATTCTTAATAAATAACCAGTTGAGGTTAAATGGATAGTTTTGCCAGCACCTGAATGAACAAGGCACTGCTCATCGAATCACACTTCCTTCCTTCTCTAGAATATTTTTGTGCGCTACTTCCCTTCGATGAGATCATATTGGAAAAGTGGGAGTTCTTTCCCAAGCAAACGTATCGCAACCGCTGTTATATCCGTACAGCGCAAGGTGTAAAAATTCTCACCGTGCCGTTAAGGGAACGGCGCGGCAAAATTCTAACCCAAAACATCAGGATTGAAGAGGGAAAACAATGGCGTAATTCCCACTGGAAAACCATTGAATCGGCCTATCGCAAGGCGCCGTACTTCGACTTTTATGCCGACGAATTAAAAGAAATTATGTTTACTGGCCATGAATATTTGTATGACCTGAATTATGATTTGCTGTCATTCTGTCTGCGACATTTAGGGTTAAAAAAAAATATCTCTGCAAGTGTGGCCTATCAAAAACAGGTCAGCGAAAACGTAACGGACCTTCGATCTGTCATAATTGATAAAATACCGTTTGGGCTCCGGAGTTTCTACCACCCCTATCCGTATTATCAGGTTTTTGGCAATGAATTTGCACCAGGACTCTCCTCCATCGACTTGTTGCTGGGTGAGGGACCAGGTTCCTTAGCTGTATTACGGGCGTCAGCGGGGTTGGCGAACAAATAGGAGGAGATCGGTGTTGAGAGGATTGTGTGGTGGTATCGCTCACCTTTTTAATTTTTGAATTATCAAGCCTAAACATTTACATTTACATATAACAAGAAGATATGCCAAACATGGAAGCAAAATTTTCTAACCGGGTGAAGGAAGTGATTACGCTAAGCAGGGAAGAAGCACTGCGGTTGGGCCACGATTACATTGGCACCGAGCACCTTATCCTGGGGATGATCCGTGAAGGCGAGGGTGTTGCGGTTGCACTGCTAAAAAAACTGGGGGTGCAACTGGATCAATTGCGCAGCGAGATCGAAAAAGTTTCAAAAGGAACAGCGACCCATGAAATAAAAAATGTAGCCAACATACCCTTAACACGCGCTTCAGAGAAAATCCTAAAGATTACATACCTGGAGGCGAAAGTTTTCAAGGCACAATTAATTGGCACTGAACATTTGTTGCTTTCCATCTTGCGTGACCCTGATAACTTAGCGACACAAATTCTGAACAAATTTGATGTGGCCTATGACATTGTAAAAGAAATGTTGGAGTACCAGCATGAAAATCCTCAGGCGTCTTCTGATACCGATGACCCGGACGAAGATTCTTCCAAAATGTTTGGAAGCGGGGCGACCCCGGGATCAGGCAAGGAGAAAAAGGGAACGGAAAAATCACGTACGCCGGTGCTCGATAACTTCGGCCGTGACCTGACGCGTTTAGCGGAAGATAATAAACTTGACCCCATCGTTGGCCGTGAAAAAGAGATTGAGCGGGTCGCCCAAATTCTATCGCGAAGAAAAAAGAACAATCCAATCTTAATTGGGGAACCTGGTGTAGGCAAAACAGCAATTGCCGAAGGCCTGGCATTGCGCATCGTGCAAAAGAAGGTTTCGCGGGTATTGTTTGGTAAAAGAGTGGTTACCCTTGATCTGGCTTCCCTGGTTGCCGGAACGAAATACCGTGGTCAGTTTGAAGAGAGAATGAAGGCCGTGATGAATGAACTGGAGAAATCTCCGGATGTCATTTTGTTTATCGATGAGCTTCATACGATTGTCGGTGCGGGAGGTGCATCCGGATCATTGGATGCTTCCAACATGTTTAAGCCAGCGTTGGCCCGCGGAGAAATTCAATGCATCGGAGCTACCACATTAGATGAGTATCGCCAATACATTGAAAAAGATGGAGCACTGGCGCGAAGATTTCAAATGGTGATGGTAGACTCTACTTCGGTAGATGAAACCATCCAGATTTTGGAAAACATCAAGGAAAAATACGAAGACCATCACCATGTGAATTATACCTCGGAGGCACTGGCGGCTTGTGTAAAACTTTCAGATCGTTATATCAGCGATCGTTTCTTACCCGACAAGGCCATCGATGTGATGGATGAAGCCGGGGCGCGCGTTCATATCAACAATATTCACGTGCCGGACGATATCGTGAAGTTTGAAGAAGCCATTGAAGATGTGAAAAAGGAGAAAAATCGCGTTGTAAAGAGCCAGAAATACGAGGAAGCCGCCCAGCTTCGTGATAAAGAGAAAAAATTAATAGAACAACTTGATCTTGCGAAAGCCCGCTGGGAGGAAAAAACCCGGACAGAAAAATATACGGTCACGGAAGACAATGTTGCTGACGTAGTTGGAATGATGACCGGCATTCCGGCTAATCGCATTGCGCAGAAAGAAAGCAATAAATTGCTTGGGATGGCTGAATCTTTAAGCGGAAGGGTCATTGGTCAGGAAGAGGCAATTAAAAAATTGACAAAGGCTATTCAACGCACCCGGGTTGGGTTGAAAGATCCTAAGAAGCCAATTGGATCGTTTATTTTCTTAGGTCCAACGGGTGTTGGTAAGACAGAATTGGCCAAAGTATTGGCTAGCTATTTGTTTGATAAGGACGATGCGCTCATTCGCATCGACATGAGTGAGTACATGGAGAAATTCTCCGTATCACGCCTGGTAGGGGCACCTCCGGGGTATGTAGGGTATGAGGAAGGTGGCCAGCTTACGGAGAAAGTGAGAAGGAAACCTTACAGTGTTGTACTGCTTGATGAAATTGAAAAAGCACACCCCGATGTTTTTAATATTTTATTACAGGTACTGGATGATGGAATCTTAACGGATGGTTTAGGCCGAAGAGTAGATTTTAGAAATACGATCATCATCATGACATCGAATATCGGTGTTCGTGACTTGAAGGATTTTGGTGCCGGCATTGGTTTTACCACCAAGGCGAAACAGGACAACGAAGAGGAGACCATGAAGAGCACCATTCAAAGTGCTTTGAAACGGGCGTTTAGTCCGGAATTCCTCAACCGTTTGGATGATGTGATCGTCTTCAACTCGTTGCAACGCGAACACATTCACAAGATCATCGACATCACGCTGGGAAAACTTTTTGCAAGAATTCTTACACTGGGATATAATGTTGAGCTCACTGAAAAAGCAAAAGACTTTTTAGCTGAAAAAGGATATGACCACCAGTTTGGCGCTCGTCCATTAAACCGCGCTATCCAAAAATACCTCGAAGACCCGGTAGCAGAAGAAATTCTGAAGGGGGAAGTTTCCGATGGAGGTACCATTATGGCCGACTATGAAGGAACGGGTGATGTACTTACAATCAAATCCAAGAAAGCAAAAGCCTCTTCTAAAGAGAAGAAGAGTGAATAAACGGGATTGAGACTATTGAAAAGGGCAGTTAGCTGCCCTTTTTTATTTTACTGTTTCCAAATGCGGGTGTCCGTAATATCTTTGCGGCCTTATTTTTCAAATTTATGATCTCAGTCGATTCGGTAAGTGTTGAGTTTAATGGCTCCTCGCTGTTTAAAGACATTACTTTTAACATCAACGAAAACGATCGCATTGCCCTCATGGGCAAAAATGGCGCAGGAAAATCCACGTTGCTCAAAATAATGGCGGGGGTGAACAAGCCCACCCGGGGAAAAGTTTCAGCACCGAAGGATGCTGTTGTTGCCTACTTACCGCAGCATTTGCTGACCGCTGATGATTGTTCCGTTTTTGAAGAGACGTCAAAGGCATTCGGCAAAATTCTGGGCATGAAAAAACAGATGGACGAGCTGAACAAGCAACTGGAAACCCGGACCGACTATGAATCGGATGCATATTCAAAAATAATTGAGCAGGTATCAGAACTCAGCGAAAAATATTACTCGATCGAGGAAGTAAACTTCGATGCAGAAGTAGAAAAGACCCTCATGGGTTTGGGTTTTGTGCGATCCGATTTCACCAGATCCACCAGTGAATTCAGCGGAGGTTGGCGCATGCGCATTGAATTGGCAAAAATTCTATTACAAAAGCCAGATTTGATTTTATTGGATGAACCCACCAATCACCTTGACATCGAGTCTGTTCAATGGCTGGAAGAATTTTTAAGGACGAATGCGAAAGCGGTCATCGTGATTAGTCACGATAAAATGTTCGTGGACAACCTCACCAACCGCACGATCGAAATCACCATGGGTCGTATTTACGATTACAAAACGAACTATTCACATTATCTGCAGTTGCGAAAGGAAAGACGCGAGCAGCAGCAAAAACATTTTGATGACCAGCAAAAGGAAATTGCTGATATCACGGCATTTATAGAGCGATTTAAAGGCACCTATTCCAAAACACTGCAAGTGCAATCGCGCGTTAAGATGCTTGAAAAGATTGAAATAGTAGAAGTGGATGAGGTGGACACATCTTCTTTAAACTTAAAATTTCCGCCCGCGCCGCGATCAGGAAGCTATCCAGTAATTGTTGATCAGCTAACTAAGCGCTATGACGATCATGTCGTTTTTCAGGATGCCTCACTCACTATTGCCCGCGGAGAAAAGGTTGCCTTTGTGGGAAAAAATGGGGAAGGAAAATCCACGCTGATCAAGGCGATTATGGGTGAAATTGAGTATGAGGGGAAATTGCAAATGGGTCACAACGCGATGATCGGCTATTTCGCCCAAAACCAGGCCTCGTTGCTGGATGTTGATCTCACTGTTTTTGAAACCATTGATCAGATTGCACAAGGCGATATCCGCACAAAGATCAAAGACATTTTAGGAGCGTTCATGTTCAGCGGCGACACGATTGATAAAAAAGTTAAAGTATTGTCAGGGGGTGAACGAACGCGCCTGGCAATGATCAAACTCTTGCTTCAACCGGTTAATTTGTTGATCCTGGATGAACCGACCAATCACCTCGACATCAAAACCAAAGACATTTTAAAAGATGCGCTGCAAGCATTTGATGGCACATTAATTCTTGTTTCACACGACCGCGACTTCCTCGATGGGTTAGCGGATAAAGTTTTTGAATTCGGCAACAAACGAATCAAGGAGCATTTTGAAGACATCAACGGATTCTTGAGAAATAAGAAAATGGAGAACTTGAGAGAAATTGAGCGAAATAAGTCAAAGGCCTAAAGGTTAATTTATACGATATTCACGGCCTCTTCTATCAATGTATCCCTGGAAATATGTATGTCCGTGGCCGATTTGATTTTTTAACCGGAGTCCGGTGTCATTTTTTCAGCTCAAAACTCAACCATTGCACTTTTGGGTAAGCCTGAGGCGTGAGCGTAAAGTAAACTTCAATTGTCCCCCTTTCTCCGACAAAGTCGAATGATCCCCGTAATAAATTCTCGGGCCTCATTCTACTCACAGAAATAATTTTTCCGGTCTTGGCAAACAATTCATCTGTT